>ENA-UOJB01000494-UOJB01000494.1-human-gut-metagenome-genome-assembly--contig:-C48-NODE-494-length-43636-cov-267.658475_pt1 | contig 43636 bp, 40 predicted proteins | sample MGYA00242338_ERZ723885 | MGnify/ENA metagenome assembly ERZ723885
AAAGATATCCATATATTGGTCAAGTCCTGTATTCATATAATTTTGCGTTTGTTGTGATTTGCAAAGTTACTGAAAATCAGCGACTTGACCAACTTTTTATAATTAAGTTTTCATAAGCATTTCTTAATGTAAGTTATTGATTTACAGACGATTAAATATTAATTTAACGCAGTATTATTATAATTATATTAGTGTTCTTTCATCCATTCATCCACGCTTTTATCTATGCGGAGATATGGAAAAAGTTTCTTTATCTCTTTCACGAATGCTTTGACAGAGCCTAAGGCATCATCACATTCACCTTCCAGGTAATTAAAATACTCATCGACATAATCACCTTCCAGAAAGCCTAGAAGACGACTGTCTTCATTATCTACCTCTCCAGCAATCTGAGGGTACACGTCACCCAGACAGCACCCTACTACGTCTGTATCTCCACTCTCATAGAGAACGTAGAAGATTACGTCTGGTATCTCGATACGCCCATCATCGTGAGTTTTAATGAACTTCTTGTTCGTCTCACAGTTGATGATTTCCTTTATAATATCCATATTCTTTGATTTTAATCATTAATATCTAACCACAGCCACTTTCAAGCCTCGCTTGGTAGCGGTATCTATCATGTTCTTTGTGCCCCGGCTCTTACCATCCCAGAAGGCGATGAGAGCATCGGCAACCTCAGCCATCTTTGCATTCCGGATTGGTCCGGCAGCCTTACCATGGACTTTCCAGTCAGCTGGAAAAGTCTCCAACAGGGAACCACGCTCCTGAGCATATCGTTCACCCAGGGCATCGGCACCAGAGGCATAACCACTAATAATCACAACATCTTTCTTCTTTTCACCTTGAAGGAAATAATCACACTTCTCTTTCAACAACTCATAGTTATCGAAATCTCTGCATCCTGCAATGATGACTCTGTATTTAGAGATTAAATTATGATTAATCTGTTAGCTGCATCTACTTCTTCTATACACATTATATTGTTTGTTTATAAGTTATACTTCAAGTTAAAGGCTCACGTTTGTATCAAAGCCTTCCTTGCATAAACTATCCACCGAAAATCCAAGTTTGACACCTATTACATAATAAGGCATCATCTACAACTACTCATCTTTAAAGAAGAACAATATCCCTTTCATTCCAATATCAAAGTCCCTACAAAGGTATAAAAAACGAGAGTAACCACCAAACTATTAGCTAATATTTTTGACTTTTTACACTTTCAAGATGATTAGAAGTTATCAAAAGAAAGAAACAACTAATAGAATACCAAATGTATCTGTATAACTTTAATCCTTGTTGTAGTGGAAGATGGTCTCGTACATCAGATTGCAACAATTAACGACGTTTCACTCAATGAGTCTTAATCCTTGTTGTAGTGGACAATGGCCTCGTACTCGACCTTATAAGACATTACTGATTATCTATAAGTTAAAGAACATCACTAAAGAAATATTTACTTCTCTTAACTGAAATTTAACTATTTCTTAGTGAGTGCAAAGGTACGACTTTTTCCTGAGATATGCAAGCCAATTATTCTTAAAAAATAACCCAATAAGAAAGCTTAATTTCACAGCAGTTAACAAATAAGTAAAAATCACAAACCCAAATATAAAGTTGCCACCACTATAAAAGGATATTTCCTAAAGAGTGATGGCAAAAAAATAACTATATTTTTGATAAAATACTTTCTATATCATCCATTAGGCTCTCTACGTTATCGATGATATTCTTTACTTCTTTTGGATTTTTATTGAATCCTGCATGATTGTAATCATTGCGCAACTTCCCTATACTCTGAAAGCTTGTAACAAACTGCTTATTCTCCCAGATTACTGAGTCATCTAACAATTTCTCTGCCAAGGCCGGATCATTAAAAACAGTTTTCTCGTTTGGACGGGTCTTTGCCCTTAAACACTGTCCCATCAGATTACGAAAGTTCTCTTCTTTGTAATCCAATTTGAAATGACAACATAAGAATGTTATCAATCCTTCTTCCAATAAGGTAGTTGTCTGCTGATACATCTTATTATCACAACACCATCTGGCTGCCTTGATACAATTCAAGATATCTTCCTTCGCACCAAAAATATCCAGGGACTCTTTAATCTTTTCAAACACAGGTTTTAGCTGTGGAATCGTGACTTTCTGTATATCTTTGGCAGCCTTTTCCAATAAGCCAACATTCTTGTTCTCAATGATAGTCAAGCCCCTACAAGTGATACGCTCACCCACCAAATCTTTCAGACGATTGACAAAAGCCCTCAATAGCTTGACGTCATCAGTTCGGGTACTTGGATCTTTCAGAATAGGGTTGATGGAAGATTCCGACAACTCATAAAGCTTCTGCACCTGGCCATAACGCAAATAATCAGAAGCCGCCAACGTCCAGTCCTGTAGAACAGAAAGTGGCAGCAGATCCATGATAGGCGCGATGTTGCTCTCCTTGTCACGTGCTTCGTAATTACCATAAAAGATAGCCTTCACCTTCACATTCTTAAGCAACTTGGCATAGTTGACAAGCACCACCAGCAGCATAGGAAGATAACGGAAACTGTTGGTGATGTCAAGATACAGTTCATCACCCTCCTGAAGCTTATCAAAGATAACCTCAAATATCTCCCACATCTGCTCACTATCCTTGCCATCCGGAATCGCTATATCCTGATAAGAGAGATTCATATCCAGCAATATCTTCTCCAATCCCTGATACGCTACCTCCTTCTGAAGCTTGGCACAGAAACGAGTCTCCAGATTCTTGTCCCAGTTATTCTTTCTTGCCAAATCCGTCAGGAGCATAAGAACCAGGTCGTTTTCTCCTCCCCAGTTCTCCTGCTGCTGTAGATATTCGAGTAAACTTTTCTGTACAAAAAGAGTCTCACTTCCCGTAAAATCATCCTTTCGGTACCGGCAAGTCTCATAGAAAGCCACTCCCAAGACAGATAAAAATACCCTTCTTCCCATAATGCTTAATCCTGATAATTCTCAAGAGACTTCTTCAAATCATGAGCCATCTTGTCTCTTAAACTCTTTGGCTCCATGACTGTAACCTTGCTTCCATATGACAAGATTTTGCTTCTCAGCTCAAAGTTGTCATACACATATAAAGATACGTAAACATAATCCTTGTCGTCTCCGTATTCAGAAATTACTTTCTGAGATGCATGGATAGGCTTGCTCTCTATATATGGATACTCACCGCGTTCTATACGTAACTTCACTAAAATCGGTTCCGCACCATCCGGCTTGGTTACACCCACCACATTTTCAAAGTAAACAGAAAAATCAACGTCACATTCCTTATAATGAATATGCTGGTTGGCCTCCATCTTGAGAATTCGGTCCAGAGCCAGGTTGTAGATTTTGCCCTCCACCTCGTCTCTGTGCTTGGTGGCAATGAGATACCATCGCTGGTTATACTGCTTGAGGAACTGAGGAAATACGGTCCACTCACGCTTACCTCTTCCAGGAACCTCATATCTAATGTCCATGGTCTGATGCTGTATGATAGCCTTGAGTAAAAGCTCCAGCAAATCATGAGGTTTTACCCTTCCATGAGACTCCAGTAATACTTTTTCAAAAGAAATGACAGGACGATTATTATCGTCATACCCCATGAACTTGTTGATTTCATCAGTCAGGGTGGTCAAGGAAGACTCCAAGCCCAATCCCAGGAAATCACCCAAAGCTTTCTTGATCTTATCTAAATTGCATATAACAACTTGATTGGCAACAGTATCACCCTTAATAGAGAAACCAACATTTTGATATACCAAACATTGGCAGCCATCTCTTTTCTGATCCCTGTTTATTTTACCGCCTAGCTCGAATTCGATTTTTTCCAAGTCGCTACGATACGTACGATCTGTATACTGCACACCTAGTTTGTGATTACATTCGTCACAAATTTCCTTTACAGTCATTGGACGTTCATAATTGCGCAGACATTCATCAATGAGTTCCAAGCGCTTCTGATACATTATGATACCTTTTCCCATAATCATTAAATTATTAGTTAATGTATTTACCCGCCGTAATAAGCGATGTTCTTAAACTTTCAATAATCTTGCCCGAAGAGAAATTACTCTCCAAAGCGTGAGCCACAACATTTCTGTTTTTGGTAATCTCGAAATATACTCCTCTCAACTCAAATGGTATGAACTCCTTGTCATTGCAAATAACATCCTTAATTTTCTGACGCTCATCCTTGTCAAAAGGGTCGTGTTTTGCAAGCTGACAGGCATAGGAAAGAATGCTCTCCTGCAAGGAAATCAAGGCAGCCGTATAGTTCATGTGCTTAAACTGCCACTGGGCCAGCTGATATTGGAACCGTGCTGGATCCTGCTCTGTACCCTTGAAATTATTGAGAAAATCCTTCACAACCGGTTTCACGATCATTTCAGGCAACATCGAATCAAAATCCTTTTTCATCAAAGCTCTCAAAGACTGGGTCTCCTGAGAGATGGCATACAGATGGTTGAGATTCATCACATCCGAGAAATGCTTCAAACGATTGGTCACATCCGTATCCTCCTGCTGAATGAGCCCTGCAATCTGATAGGCATTTCCATACTGCTTGAAAGCCATGGCTCCCACAATCCAGTCATTGAGTTTGAGGATTTTCTTCAAATCCACAATCGGAGCATAACCATATTCCTTGCTCATCTCTATCATACCATAATATATATGAGAAATCTTGATATTCTTGCTGCTGACATTCCTCAGATAAAGAAGCAGATTCATGATGGTAATAGGCAATGAGCGGAAAGAATGGGTAACATCCACGATGAGTTCATCTCCCGTAGAGAGCAACTGGTTCAGCTGCAGGATGTTGTTGATATTCTCATTGATTTCCTCCTCATTCACGCCATATCTTATAAGAGCAAGATGGGCATCCTTTCCAATAGCCGCCTCTATCTCCTTGGCATGAGGGATATACAATTCACTCTTGCTGGTTGCCGCTTCACAATGTTCTGCGATTTCACAATAAACATCCTCGTCAACCACACCGCCGTTCTTCTCCTGAAAATAGCGATATACCTCTTCCCACATACAATGGGCAGTACCAATTAAGATGACCTTGTCTATATTCTGTGTTTCATAAAGAGCAGCTGCCATAAATGAGTATTCACCCAGATTCTCTTCACCCAGATGATAAGAAGCCCTGCGATATTCACGGGCAGACTTCTCCTCCCCCAATGTCCCCTTGTTCACCAGAGGACCTGTACCGATAAATGATATGAGTACCTTTGCCATAATATTACTGATTAAAGTTTTTAAATCTATCAGGAAGCTCCCGTCTGGAAAGCGTACCAAAGCCCACGCTACCACTCTTTCCCAAAGCAATGCCGTCAGGAAGTACCATGTTGCTGACAAACATCAGATCAAAGGTGTCAAACTTTACATGCTTGTAGCTCTGTTCCACAGGCTCTTTCAATTGAGTGATGGCACATTCTATCTTTTCAGCTGCATGATAGCCAATCCCCTTCAAAAAGGAAAGGATGTTGCCCGTGATGACCTGCTCCAGAAAATTTACCTTGTCGGTAAGAGCCAGCATGGAATGGTATTTCTTGAAGTTCTCATCAGTAAGACCGATATAACAGCTCAGACGATAAAGCTTCGGAGACTCTTCTATCTTCGGAAAATAAGGAGTCAGCGTACAATCCTCAACATGAAACTCCATCTCCTTCTGTCCAATCTTGAGACTGGCAGGAAACTTACCCACCAATTCCATCACTGCCATGGCTGCTTCCGCTATTCCGACGAGACAAACATGCCTGTCTATCACCTTGTACTGAACCAAGGGATATCCATATCTCAGCCCATTTGCCTCATGATTATGAAAATAAGGATTTTCCCTGCCTGCCAAATCAATAATGGCCCCACGAAAACACCTGAGCCCGACTGAACTCAGGTTTTCCTTAAATCTCAATATCGCTATGTTAGTTGCTTCCATTTCTTGTTTTTGTGGCGAAAATACAAAAAAAATCCGATAAAACGCATTTTTTTACTGAAAAAATAGTTTTTCCCATCTTTTTTTTATACTTTTACACCCACAATCTTAAAACAAAACAAGATGGAGAAAAATAAATACATATATGGAGCCTCCATACAGGGCATTCAAGGATTTATCTTCTCGACCAACTCACTTAAAGATGTCGTTGGTGGCAGTGAGTTGGTTGAGAAGGTATGTACCACTCTGTTTGAATCCACCTATGAGCAAGGGGGCACGTCAATCATCAAAGCAGCCGGTAACATCAAATGTGTCTATGACAACCTTCAGGAATGTGAGAAAACCGTTCTGGAGTTTCCAAAAACAGTGATGCTGGCGGCGCCCGGTATCACCATCAGCCAGGCTGTTGTAAAGGTAACGGAAGAAGAGTTCAAAGCAAACTTCGCTTTCTGCATGGATCAGCTGGAGAAAAAGCTGAAGATCCAACGCAACAAACCTTCCAAGAGCATGACTGTAGATTTCATGGGCGTAGAACGTTCAAGGACCACAGGTCTTCCAGCCGTCACTCAGGAAAGTCAGGAATACCTGGATGAGGGAACACTAAAGAAACGCAACTTATCAATCGGCGGAAAGGCGACCATCACCCTGGCAGAAAAGAGCTTTGGCATCAAGGAACTCTCCCCTAAAAACATCGCCTTGGACATCAAGGACCTCACTGGAGAGAATGACTGGATTGCCATTATCCATGCAGATGGTAATGGTCTGGGGCAAATCCTGTCCAAGTTCAGCGATTCCCCAAAAGAATTTGAGCGTTTTTCAACAAACCTCAATCAGGCCACCTGCCAGGCAGCTCATGCAGCCTTCAAGAAAGTATATACCGCTGAAGACTACAGACAAGATTCAAGCATCTTCCCTTTCCGCCCTGTAGTATTGGGTGGAGATGACATGACCATGATATGCAAGGCAAGCCTTGCCCTTGACTACGTGAAGGTCTATCTTGAAGAGTTCGAGAATGCCACCAGGCAAAAGCTAGGCGCAGAGAACGGACTCACAGCATGCGCAGGTATTGCCTTCATCAAGTCTTCCTATCCATTCCACTACGGATATGACCTGGCAGAAACCCTCTGTACACAGGCTAAAATCGTTTCAAAGAATCCACTCATCCAGAAAGATGCCCCAAATGCACCATCGAGTGTGATGTTCTATAAGGTACAGGGCAGCTTCATAGAAAGCTATCCTAATATGATCCTGAAGGAAAAGACCCCACAAAAGGGACTATCCTTCAACTTCGGACCTTACTTCCTGCACCAGACGGAGGAATACTGGACGATAGAAGACCTGAAAGATGCAGCCAATCAACTCAATGGTAAAGAGGGCAACGTAGCCAAGACCAGCATCAGAAAATGGATGACCGCCATGCACCAGAACACAGAAATGGCCAAGCAGGCAGCCAATCGCAGCTATACCATGCTCTCAGCTTCTACCAAGGGAACTTTCCAAAAAGCCATCACCCCTCAGAAGAGAACACTGTCAGAAGATGTGTTCTATCCTGCAGCGGATCTGCTGGACTTAAATACAATTCTCACCCAAAAAACAAAGGAAGGATAAAGCAATGAAAGACTTAAATATAAAAATAGAGTTCTTCTCACCATGGCATTGCGGGTCGGGACTCTCTGCCGGAGCAGACGCAGACTCCCTCGTCATCAAGGACACCAATGGGCTGCCATATATTCCCGGCAAGACGATCAAAGGCCTCATTCGAGAAGCTGTAGAGGACTATGCTGCCCTCAGAGGTCTGGACATGGACCTGGAGAAAGCCTTCGGCAAGGCAGCTACCACTGAAGAAGTGCTGCCATCCGGCACCCTGTTCTTCACCAATGCTACCCTCAAAGAAGACGAGGCTGAAAGTATCCTTTCCAACCATGTGGAAGACCTGCTATATATAAATAAGGTGGCAACAGCCATTGACGAAAAAAACGGAATCACCCAGGAGCATAGCCTTCGCACCATCGAAACCACCATTCCATGCACGCTCTATGCAACAATCCTTTATGTGGATGATGACATGGAAAGCGTACTGGAAGCGGCACTTGGCTTCATCAAACATATGGGAACAGGCAGAAACAGAGGCTTGGGCAGATGTAAATTCAGTATAGAGAAAGGAGGTAAGGCATGAAAACTCTTCAATTCAAATGCAAACTGCTCTCAGATGTCATCCTGAACCAGCGAGCAGCCACAGAAGGAAACCAGGAATCCCTGACCTTCATTCCAGGCAACTGCTTCCTGGGCATCATAGCTAAAGACTACATGAACTTCCAGCCCCAAGAGCAGGCAGAAATCTTCCATAGCGGACATGTAAGATTCGGAGACGCACATCCGGCATCCAAGGATGCCAAGACAAGAAGCCTCCATATTCCGGCATCCCTCTTCTACCCAAAGCTCAAATCCTTAAGTGAGGAAAGCTATATCCACCACTTCTATAGCCGCTCAGATGACAAGCATGGTGCTGGTGGCCAGCCACAGCAGCTCAAGCAATGCCGCGAAGGCTACTATGAGTTTGCAGAGAACGAGGCTAACGCAGTAGAGAGTCTGAAGAACTTTGCCATCAAGAGTGCCTATGACAGAACCCTTCGCAGAAGTAAGGACAGCCAGATGTTCGGATATGAAGGACTGGAGAAGGGAAGCGAATTCTATTTCTCCGTAGAGATAGACACTGAAGCCCTTGCCCCTATCATCGAGGAAAAGCTGACAGGAAGAAAACATGTGGGTAGATCCAAGACTGCACAGTATGGCCTCATTGAAATCACGAAAGCTTCCTTCCAGGAAATTCCATCTGCAGCATCACAGTTCTCCATCAATGGAAGTAACTATATCACGGTCTATGCCGATGGCAGACTCATCTTCCTGGATGAAACAGGAACGGCAACCTTCCAGCCAACAGCCCAGATGCTGGGACTCAACGGAGAAATCGACTGGGAGAAGTCACAGATCAGAACCTTCCAATATGCTCCCTGGAATGGCAAGCGCCAAACCAGAGATGCAGACCGTGTGGGTATCGAAAAAGGCAGTGTCTTCGTTGTCAAGCTTGATGAGCTGCCAACACTCTCACAGCTTCCTTCCTATGTAGGCAACTATAAGAATGAGGGATTCGGTAAGGTCATCTACGGATGGAACCTGCTGCAAAAGGCAGGGGAAAATGGTCAGACAGCCCTTCAACTCACCCATAAGACAAAAGCTCAGGCTACAGAGACAAGAGCGCTGGAGGGAACACCGCTGCTGTCATTCCTGGCAAGAAAGAAGCACAAGAACAGTTCATCTGTCTATATCTATGAACAGGTGAACAATTTCGTCAGTAAGTACAAGCCATTGTTCTCACAAGGCAAATTCTCTTCTCAATGGGGCGCCATCCGCAGCATCGCCCTCCAGCATCCTACCATGAACGAGATTCTCCTTGAACTCTTCGACAAGAAGGAATTGAAAAAGCGAGAGCCGTCTCCAACAGATCCAAGAACCGAAGTCATAGAATCAATCGGCTATATTACCCATGGAATCAAGGCCAAGGACTGGAAAGCCAAGCAGAGAGACAAAATCCTCAGAGAGTTTATAGAGAAGATGGGTAACAACCAGGAGTATGGAGACCTGTCTCAAAGAGCATTAGTGAACCTTGCCTCTGAAATGGCAAAAAAACAATAGAGCAATGCAGATAACAAAATATAAATACCGCATGATCGCGCGCATCACCCTGGAGGCAACATCACCTCTGGCAGTGGGTAGCGGCGAGAAGGACATCATTACAGATGCACCCGTGGCAAGAGACGTGAATGACCTGCCATATATCCCGGGCACATCACTCATGGGCATCATCCGTCACAGCCTGAAAGACCTGAAGGAGAGAGACTCTATCTTCGGATATCAGAAAGGAGACAAGGGAGAAGGCTCCAAGGTCCTCATTTCCGACGCACTGCTTCTAGGCAGCAACCAGAAGGCCATGGACGGACTTAAGAACATAGAGCAGGATGAGTATCTCAAGGCCTTTGAGGTACTGCCTATCCGCCAACATGTAAGAATCACGGAAAAGGGTACAGGCGCAGACCATGGCAAGTTCGACGAACAGGTTGTGTATAAAGGCACCCGATTCATCTTCGAGATGGAACTCCTCTCAGAAACGAAGGATGACGAGAATATGCAGAACATTCTGAACACCATCTCCTCTCCTACCTTCAGAGTCGGCAGCGGAACGAGAAACGGCTTCGGAAGCATGAAGGTCGTGAGCTTGAAGTATGCAAGCTATGACCTGACTCTGGAAAAGGACCTCGATGCCTACCTGAAAAAGTCATCATCGCTGGAAGAGGACTGGAATGAGGCCATCGAGAAGAAGCCAAGCGAACTGCAGGGGGCTGACTGGATCAAATATACCCTCACTCTCAAGCCTTTGAACTTCTTCCTGTTCTCATCAGGATTCGGAGACGAAGATGCCGATATGACACCCGTCAAGGAAAACTATGTGGACTGGTCAACCGGCAAGCCAGAAATCAAGGAGGCCAAGAGCCTGATACCGGCAACATCCGTCAAAGGAGCCATTTCACACCGTACAGCCTACCACTGGAACCGCCTCACGAAGCACTTTGTGGACAACGCAGAGGCTATCGCAAGCGACAGAAACAAGGCATGCCTGGATATCTTCGGCACCACACTGGACGAAGGAGACATCAAACCATCCAGAGGAAAGGCCATCTTCTCAGATGTCTTCATTGAGAACACGGACTCAAAGGTTCTTCCTCACATCAGGGTAGATAAGTTTACCGGTGGAGTGATGGACGGTGCCCTGTTCCAGGAAAAGGTAAGCACAGCGGAAAACCAGGAACTCGTGGAAGAGATCTGGGTTGAAAAGGAAGCCCTTCAAGACGAAGATGTCAGAAAGGCATTCGAGAAAGCCCTCCAGGACATCTGCGACGGCCTCCTGCCACTGGGCGGTGGTACCAACAGAGGAAATGGTATATTCATCGGAACACTTAACATACAAGAGTAAGCATGGAACATCAGATAAAAAATGCAAAATATGAAGGCTACCTCTGGCAAAGCGACCAGAGCAAGCCAAGAATCATAGGAGAAGGAGAAGCTCTTTCTCTTACCCTTACAGACGGCGAGAATCCTTTCGTCGTAGAGGGACTGCTGTGGAACCCGGAAGAAAACACTTCTATCCAGATCCGTTATGTGGATGGAAATTACTTCGTAACAACATACGAGGTAAAGCAGGAAGAACTGGATGGCTCTGCCACCACAACTCCAATTACCTACCTGCCACACCGTCTTCCTGGCGTGAAGGCACTAAAGTTCCTGCGCCAGTGGGAAGAGGTGAAGGATGAGCTTTGTGAAAACATGCCTACCCTTCAGCTCAAGGCAAACATATTCGTTGGATTTGAAAAATAATGGAGGAACTGCAAAATGAAAATTACAGCACCCTATAATTTCGTGCCACTCAATGAAAAGGTATTCTACCCTTCCTGGAGTGAGCAGGTTACCCAGGACTTGCCATTCTCAGACTCAGAGGATGGAGTGATCGAGGTGAAAATCAAGAACGTATCTCCTCTCTTCACACGCGACGGTGCACTGAATGAGCACTCTGCTCATATCATGGGTAAGGACGGAAAACGCCACTACTTCATCCCAGGCACCACCATCAAGGGAATGTTGCGTGAAATCATAGAAATCATGTCCTTTGGCAAGATGCAGGAGGACAAGGACTTCCAGAACAGATGGTTTGGTTATCGTGATGTGGCCAACAGAATGAATAAGGCTAAAAGCGCCGAATACCTCAATAAGGTAAATAATGCCATACCAGGCTGGCTCTCAAAGGAAGGTGAAAGATATTTCTTCACCCCATGCGATGGACAACTGGAAAAGATCAATAGCATAGAAGTAGGCTTGAATTTCCCAGGATATAAACCAAATGGCTCTGTCTGGGAAACCAATGTTTCAGTAGGCTCGGATTCCAACCATTATCCTACCTATCCTGAGAGAGAAAAAGATGGAATAAGCTACCGAATCGTCTGCACAGGACTCATGCAAGGCAAGAAACATGAACTGCTGTTCCCTTCAGACAGAGGTGACAGCATCCCTTTAAGCGAAGAAACCATCAGAGCCTTCAAGAGTATCTATGAAGGAACTCCAGATTTCGCCAAGGAAAAAGAAGGAAAAGGCTGTTTCCTAATGGCTCTTGAAAAGGGTTATGAAATACCGGTATTCTATCTCAAGATGCAAAATGGTCAGGAAATCCTCGGTATGTCCAGAATGTTCAAACTCCCATTCAGAAACAATGTACGCCAACAGGTAGAAATCCTGCAAAAGGCCGACAAGACCAGACACGACCTGGGAGAAACCCTGTTCGGATACACTGGTGACGACAACCTGAAGGGAAGAGTACAAATCAGCCATGCCTTCATGGAGGGAACTGTAGAGGACTCTGAGCTTATTGAGACAAAGGGAATTCTGGGAACTCCTAAGGCCTCCTACTATCCTCTGTATCTGAAGCAACAGCATTCACCATACAAGACCTATGATGAAAACGAGGGTATCGCAGGAAGAAAGCTATATAGAATCCATTCTGAGGGAACCACCACCCAGCTTCCACAAGGAGAAAACAAGAATGTGGGAACAACATTCAAGGCCCTTCCTGCCGGACAAACCTTTACACTCAGAATTTCCTTGCATAATACAAGAGAAGCTGAGATTGGAGCTATATTGGCTGCCCTGACGTTCAATATGACTCCAGATGTATTCTTCAACCTGGGTATGGCCAAGGCTTTTGGCTTCGGCAAATGCCACATTAATAAGGAAGACATCACCCTTCGCGGCTTTAGCCAGGACATGAACTACTATATGCAGCGCTTTGAGGAAATGATGTCGGTGTTCACTTATGAGAACTACCAGCAATTGTGGGCACAAACCGAAAGCATCACCCAACTCGTCAATATCCTCAGTGAACATACAGACGAAGAAGTCAGAATGATGGAGATGAAAGAGTATGGAGACAGCAAGTTCGAGAAGAAGAATCCATTCAACAAGATCCAGGAAAAAGGTACACCAATCCACTCATGGCTCACGGATGAAGACAAGGATAAGATCAGAGACCTTGCACTCAAGGCTAAAGGTGAAAGAGCAGAAAAAGAAGCCCGCAGATCACTCTCCGAACAATATACCCTTGCCAAGAGCTATGTAGAAACCAAGGAATACCAAAAGGCAAAGGAACTCTATAACGCTATCATGGACGAACTCCTCAAAAAAGGAATTAACATCCAGGAAGAAAGACAAATCGTTGCCGATATAGAGGAACAGATTGCCAAGCAGGAAGAAGAGAAAAAGCAACAAGCAGCACAGGCTGCCCAGGAAGCTAAAGAAAAGGAACATGCTGCTGGTCTTGGCACCACCCTTGATAAACTCGCTGGAGATGGCGTAAACTATAGTATCAAGGACTTCAAGGTATGCTTCCAGAAGGTGGAAAAATGGCTGAAAGACTTCAAGACATCACAGCTTAACGAATCCGACAGCAACGACCTCTTCAATACATCAATGCGCTTGCTACAGGAACCATCCAAGAAGGAAGTGAAGGAACTTGCCAAGCCATTTGATAAGAGTGGTATCTGGAGAAAGCTGACAGGTTTCCTAGGAGAAGACAAGGCCAAGGAACTTTATGATTCTTACCAGAAGTAAGAAAAAGAAGCTTCTGCTTAATGAAATAAGACAGGAGAGGTCCAAATAGGACTGAACAGAACATAAGAATATCAGAATAGTAAAATCAATCCCATACCAAGGCAACCAACCTTGATATGGGATTTTTTCATATAACAGATAACCATACCAATTAACCAAAACAACCAATGAATAACTCATAACCAATCATCCTAATCCTTGTTGTAGTGGAAGATGGTCTCGCACATTACAATTATGAAAGGTACAAAGAACACAGTAGAGGTCTTAATCCTTGTTGTAATGGACAATGGTCTCGTACCTGGTATGAAGCCAGTGTTTGATAGAGGTGCAGCGTTGTCTTAATCCTTATTGTAGTGGACAATGATCTCGTACCACTATGTGCTTTTTTGCATGTGGTGACATTCGTGGAGTCTTAATCCTTATTGTAGTGGACAATGGTCTCGTACGCTTTTTCTTTGTATGTGGTGACACTGTAGGCTACGTCTTAATCCTTATTGTAGTGGACAATGGTCTCGTACCTAAAACTTTACCAGAGCATGCGGTATTCTTAAGTAGTCTTAATCCTTATTGTAGTGGACAATGGTCTCGTACTCGACCTTATAAGACATTATTGATTATCAATAAGTTAAAGAACTTCACTAAACAAATATTCACTTTTCTTAACCGAAAATTAACTATTTCTTAGCGAGTGCAAAGGTACGACTTTTTTTCGAGATATGCAAGCCAATTATTCTTAAATATTTAGCCTTTTTCATCCCCAAAATTTAACTCTGTTAACTAACTAGGGAGACAGAACCCTAAAGACAAACGACAAGACCACCCCCAAACCACTATTCAGCACTAACAAGCATCAGAAAAAGAAGGCTATCTCCTACCATAAATCTAGCATATCTATCACTCCCAACCATTAAAGATTCCAACAACGACAAGAAAAGTGATAAACGAATAATCCATATCCCATATAAAAAGGTGTAAAAATCAACCTCTAACCAACAAAATCCTAGAAAATCGAGCCATTGAAATACCACTTCAAAATCCCGCTTTATCTTTGCACCCAGAAATCAAAACCATAAACATATGGAGATCGTATTAAATTCATATGGTGCTAAACTTAGCATCAACAATGGAGCATTCATGCTCAACAATTCAACAGGAAGCCATCGCATACCTGTTAAAGATGTGGATTCCATCTTTGTAGCCAAGAGTGCCGTACTCACATCCGACGCCTTGATACTTGCCATTGAAAATGACATCAGGGTCACGCTGGCCGACAAAGGTGGCAACGTTATAGGCTGTGTATGGAGCCACAAATATGGTTCCATCTCCACCATCAGAAAAGGACAACTGATATTCACGGCATCACAGGATGCAGTGGAATGGATCAAAAAGGTCATCATCCAAAAGATGCAAAACCAACTGGCCCTGCTCCTCATGCTGCAGGTAGATACAGGGCAGAAGGAACTCATCGTTGAGGAAGCTGGCAACAAAATCAGCAAACTCATCGCAAAGGTAGATGCACTAGAAGGATTCACGGTAAGAGAAATCGCCAATAACCTCAGAGCCTATGAAGGCAATGCATCCAAGGAATACTTCCGGGCATTGAATCAATTCATTCCTGAGAAATACCGGTTCAAGGAGCGCTCACAACATCCGGCTACAGAGGTTGCCAACGCCATGCTCAACTACGGATACGGTATTCTGTATGGAAAGATTGAGAATGCACTCATACGCTGCGGCATAGATCCCTATATTGGCATTCTCCACAGAGACGAGTATGGAAGACCCGTCCTTTCCTATGATATGATAGAACTCTACAGGGTATGGATAGACTATATCGTCTATTCCCTGCTGGCCCAGAACATCATAACAGAGGACTACTACTCCCGAGACGAAAGAGGAGCAGTATGGCTGGAAGCCCTGGGAAGAAGAGTCATCATCCAGTCAGTCAATGACTACCTCTCAGAGAATGAATCCATCAAGGGAATGACCAGAAGCAGAGAAACCCATATATTTCTCTATATGCAAAAATTCGCACAACAATTAAAACACTACTAATATGAAAGAGCAGACTGTATCATTGGGAACCAAGATCGTGGCTGCCAATGAAAAATTGACATCTATCAACATGATAGACCTATTCGAGATGATTGCTCACCCAGAGCCATCACTCAGAAATCAGACAGAAGTCCTGCGCAGTATCCAGCGCATGGACAGTGCCAAATACAACCTGATGAAAAAATCACTCCCCTACTTTGTCTGTGCCCACTTTGACCCAGACTACAGAAGAAAGGAAAACTTCTCATCAGTATCATCATTTGTCCTGGACATAGACCATGTGGACGAGAAGAGTATCCAGCTGGATGAGCAGAAAGCAGAACTGGCAAAAGACGAGCGCATCGCCATGATGTTCACCTCTCCTAGCGGTTGTGGCTTGAAACTCATCTTCCTGCTCGACAAACCATGCCTGGATGAAAACATCTATTCATCATTCTACAAGCAGTTCGCCTGGGACTTCGCCAAGGAACATCACTTGGAAACATTCATTGGCCTCAAAACCAATGACGTGACCAGAGCCTGCTTCATTCCTGCGGACGACCATACCATCCTTAACATGACAGCCACACCTGTCAACTTGGAGAACTATGTGGATCTGGATTGCGTAGACCTGTTCATCAAGGAAGACAAGATGCCAAGCATCAGCCAAGAGAAACAAGTACAGGACCTGGAACCAGTAGAAAAAAATCTGGATCCTGACCGGGAAACCTTGAACAGGTTCAAAGAAAGACTTGAACTGAGCCAAAAGAAGAAACTGCCCCAGGAAGTTCGCCCTATCTATGTTCCCGAGGAAATCACCAACATAGTCACTGACCTGAAGCAATCCATAGAAGAAACAGGAGTAGAACTGTATGATACCAGAAACATCCAGTACGGCATCAAACTCATGTTCCGTACCCATCAACTGAAAGCAGAAATCAACCTGTTCTTCGGGCACAAGGGATACTCGGTGGTAGAATCTCCCAAGAGAGGAACCTCCATGCAACTCAATGGCATGATGGCGCAACTGGTAAATGACTACGTACAAACTCTGACATATACCTCATGAAAGGAAACCATCTCATAGAAACCAGACTGATTGGCCAAGCCGGTTTAGCCGGCACAGGAACCATCGGTAGAGTAACGGGGAACTTAGACGAGCTCCCCACCCTACCGGAAAGAATCAGACAGATACTGAACATCATCTCTTCAGCAGAAAGGAAACCAGGCTATATGATATGCTTCATCATGTACGACATCACCAGCAACAAGGTCAGAACATTGATTGCAAAGTTCCTACTGAAAAAAGGATGTACAAGGGTCCAGAAGTCCATCTTCATGGCAGACATGCCATCTGATGAAGTGCAAGACATAGCCCAAAAACTAACAGAGATTCAGAAGATGTATGACAACAACGACAGCATTCTGATTGTCCCTTTGTCTGAGGACTATGCCAGAGCCATGAAGATCATTGGTCAGGATGTAGATATCGACCTTATCCTGCATTCCAAAAACACCCTGTTTTTCTAGGCTTAAAACACAAATTCAAGGAAAAATGAGCCAGTGAAATATCATTTCACGATGTTCAAGTACCTTTGCACCCGAAATAAAACGAAAGCTATTTCTCCCCACTTCTGTAGGAGGATAGCAGTGCATAAAATATAAAAGTAAACAACGTAAAAACAAGAGAACAATGAAATTCATCAACTTAACACCCCACACCATCACCCTGAATGATGGCACAAGCTTCCCTACGGAAGGAAATGCAAGAGTAACAGATACCTATACCGAATTCAACACAAGCGGTGTCTGCAAGGTCAAGCACGGAGAAATCGAAGGTCTCCCGGAACCAGAACCCAACACCACCTTCATCGTATCGGCCATGGTACTCGCAGCAGCAAAGGAAAAAGGCAGAGAAGATGTGGTAGCCCCTGCTACCGGACACCCTAAGTGCAAAAGAGAAAACGGCTTCATCGTCTCTGTCCCTGGATTCGTCCACTAGACAATGCCACAGGCGCATATAATAAGGTATGGGAGACCCTCTCAACTGACAAAATCAAGGAAAATTGAGTCAGTGAAATATCATTTCACCGAGTTTCCCTACCTTTGCACACAGAAAACCAAAGCCGCTATGGTTAAGTAAGTTAGCGACATTAGAGATAATAATAAATTTCAAACATTATGACAATTTTAAGTATTATCATCGGGATCATCATCCTACTGGATGTATTGACATTCCTGGTAAAAGCTACCGGCAATGCAAGTAACTTCATGTGGTACCTCTGCCGCCCACTCTGGGGTATCCTCGGCAATGGAGTGTATCAGAACATCTCCATGTTCATCGGTCTCCTCATCCGCTTGGCAGAAGCCGTCGTACTCACACACATCGTAGAAAACCTCTTCAGACAGTTAGTAGCATGAGCAAAGTCACCATTCCAAGCAGGGCTTCCTACCAGGTTAGGAACCCTGCATCAGAAGAAAGTCCCTTCCTAGAAGCAGACTGGGCCCCAATCAATGCCCATCAGGTATATCAAGCCTTGAAAAGAATGCAATGCAGAAATCATCAGGCAACATCAGCCTATAAATGCAAAGGTTTGGGAGCCCCATACAAGACAAGCCAGCAACAGGAAAACTGGCTAGGAGCAATCATCAATCATTTCAATCAAAATACAAATATTCAGTTAAAACATATCAAGACTATGTGCAAATTCAACAAATTCAATGGTAAAGTTACCAACTACTACAGCAACATGTATGTCATCGAAGTAGATGACAAGACTATCTACATCCCGTTCAGCGTAATGCATAAATTCCCGGCATTTCCACAATCCATGATGGAAGATGGTCACCTCAAGATCGGCGTAACAGTCATCATGGTGAAAAAAGACGAGAAGACATACTACCCTGACCATGAAACCTACGGAGTCAACAACAATCAGGAACATAAGCTGAACATCGATGGTACTTACCTGCTCAAAGATACAAAAGCGTATAAGCAGTCCAACAGCCTTCCAGAACTGATGGCTCAACTCAGCACACAGCTGCCTTCCCTCCAGGAGGACCTGAGATTGGAAACGCTGAAAGTAATCTCAGCTACCAACATGACAGAGGAGCAAAAGGTAGAGAAACTTACATCCATGGTAGACTTCCCATTGGACTTCGTAGAGTCACAGACCCTGGAAAAGAAGGCAAGCCTGTTCTATGCACCGGGCAATACCAAGGATGACAGAGCACAACTCAAGGAGATCGTAGAGTCTATCGTTGCCATGTGCAATAGCGAGGAACAGAAACAATGCCAACTCATCGTAGGAGTGAACGACAAGACCAATAAGACTTGCAAACTCCAGGATGAAATCGCCTCCAACTATCCCCAGATGGCCAACCTCGACCAGTTCCAGAATACCCTGCTGGTTCCATTCATCAAGTCATACACCTACGACAATGCCCTGCTCATGTCATCCCTCAAATACAACTGGTACAACTACAATGGTGACCTAATCCTCATCATAGACATCAACTACCACGGAGATCCTATCATCTGCAAAGGTGGCAGACTCCCCTACCGATGCGACTCCGCCAAAATGATTGCAGAAGGAGTGGACCTGGTAAACATGGTCAAGAAGCTGACAAGAAATGCCGCATAACATCTAAGGAGGACAGTCCCAAAAAGGCTGTCCTCTGATAATCAGATGAAAAATTCCATCAAAGTTCATTCGGAAAAGAAAAAAACAGAAAGAAGAAAACAACAAAAATGAAGAGAAATATGAAAAATCATTTTTAAGAGCAATCGCTAAGCTGCGTGGAGAAAGTGATGCAGATATACAAGGAATCTTCTAGGAGAAGACCGGTATTGATTTATGCAAAATACAAATAAAAAGAATATTCTATGAAGAAGTTATTGCTGTTTATAGCTGGAATCTCAATCTTGTTTTTAGCAGGTTGTTACAATGGAAATCAGAGCCATGGCAATGAAATCATGGGAGACAGCCTCCCTGCTGATCCTCCATTGGGTTATGTCATAGAGTTAAAGCCTTTGGGAAATTTCTCACATCAGGAGGCAGAACAGTTGAGAGAAGAACTTGTGAAGCAGTTGGGTTTCATTTTCAATAAGGTACCAAAGGCTTGGGTGGAGGCATCTGTATTTGTTGGAGACAAGAAAGAAATACCTGACTCATGTCTCTACAAACCAAGAAACAGGTATTGGGCTGGGGGGATCCTGAAAATGTTGCATAAAGAGCATGGAGGTAATGATGAAATCGTAACGATAGGTTTAACGCATCGAGACATCTCTACTTCTATTCATGGACAATACAACTATGGAATCATGGGATTGAGTTTCCGGCCAGGTGACGCCTGTGTGGTTTCAACCTTCCGATTGAAACGAAAGGATGACTTATGGAAAGTAACAATCCATGAATTCCTGCATTCTCGCGGTTTGCCGCATTGCAAGAAGGATGATTTGAAGTGCCTGATGCAGGATGCCCATGGGAAGAATGCTTTCTACATGAAAAACGGACTGTGCCAAGATTGTCAAAAGTCATTGAAAAACATCATTGACTATCAATGAGAGTCCAAACCAACCAAGATTTTTGCTTATAATTTTGTCGCAGGAGTTCCATAATAACCACACAGAACCCAAAATACAAAGTAAACTATCATCACTCTATATTCAACTATCTAAGAACTGAAAAGGTCTATTCTTAGGGTATGCCCCATTTGGGTGTACCCTAAAGAATGGACTGCTCGAAAGCAAGCATATCAAAAACAAAAAATCCCCACTTAAACAATCACTCCATATCCATGAAAGAACCTCAACCAAGTGGAAAAATAAAGAACCTTTGGCCAGATGTAAGAGTATGAACACTACACCTACTTAGTTGAGAAATGACACAGCTCTTTCCCAAACCAAAGGTAGAAAGGCTGATGTAAGCAACAAGGTTAGTGCTCGTTTGCCACTATGCAAGTATATCCTACATTTAGTCGTACATACTTGGGAGCAACCTTTCTTTAATGCAGTTGGCACTTCTCAGCCAGCCCAATTCCGACCAATATCCAACTGCTATGCAAAACATTGGTGGTAAAAATGAGAACGTCTATGACCCTCTCCCTCTATCCAACGTTTTTGGTTTATAACAATTGATCAATGCATTTAATAGTGCACCATCAATAATAAAATACATAGGTACTATCAAACAGAGATTATCCCTTGTTGTAGTGGACGATGGTCTCGTACTTGCCGATGGAACTCCATTTGGCATAAAAGTGGAGTCTTAATCCTTATTGTAGTGGAAGATGGTCTAGTACTGCGTAACCTCATCATGTTCCACGGAGCAAGATTCAAGTCTTAATCCTTATTGTAGTGGACGATGGTCTCGTACGTGTGTTAGAGAAGTTTATTAACTCTTTAAAGAATGTCTTAATCCTTATTGTAGTGGACAATGGTCTCGTACATACTGCTGAAACTATTGAAGAAGCAAGAGATAAAAGGTCTTAATCCTTGTTGTAGTGGACGATGGTCTCGTACTTAGCATGTATTGTGTCATTTACTCTTGGTATGTCAGGTCTTAATCCTTGTTGTAGTGGACGATGGTCTCGTACTCGACCTTATAAGACATTACTGATTATCAATAAGTTAAAGAACTTCACTAAACAAATATTCACTTTTCTTAACCGAAAATTAACTATTTCTTAGCGAGTGCAAAGGTACGACTTTTTTTCGAGATATGCAAGCCAATTATTCTTAAATATTTAGTCATTTTCTGCATAAAAATTAAACTCCATTAAACATTGAACATTCCTTGCGATAGATTGCGAATTCAACAATCAACAAAAAGAAACGCCAAACAATAAGCAAGTCGCCAAGAAGAGCATGAAAAACTTACTCAAAATTCACTTTTCAGAAACTTCTTTCACGCCCCCAGCCCTCCTATTTGTCAAACAACAAACAGTATAAAAGTCCAATAAATAAAGGAAAATGCATGAGTCCCGCATATAACTGAAAGTATACAAAAACAACAAAAAACAAGAAAATGAGCCAGTGAAATATCTTTTCACTATATACCCTTACCTTTGCACCCAGAAAACCAAAGCACCTATGGTTTAAGTTAGGAGCACAACAAAAAGAATAAAGACTATGAATACAATGATCAAGAACATTTTAACTAGTTGGGAATCTTCCCTCATCCGCTTCCAAAAGATTGACTGCTGGAATTACTCTGAGAATCTAGCAACATTGGGCTGGTACCTACATAACAATGACTGTACAATAGAAGAGTACTACCTGATCAAGTACATCAGAGACAGCATCATCGGAGTGAACTTCAACGTAAAGAGCGTGCTGAAAGCCATCCAAAAACTCATGAACATGGAAGCAGCAAAAGAGAAAGACCTCACAACCATGCTAGTGAAAATGGATGGAAACAGAGTTGTCCTCAATGGCCAGGATGTTCGCTTCAAGAAAGAGACCGAGAAAATCTTCAAGGAGAAGCTCAAGTTCAAAAAAGGAATGCTGCTCCGTAACTTCGACATTGAGACGGAAGCTCCACATGACTCCAAAAAGGTAAGACGCATCGTGGAGAAGAGAATGTGCCAGGCCTATCACCGGATGCACAAGAAGGATGAAGGCTATAAGACCAGCAACAGAGAGAAGTACTGGATGGACAGAGCCACAGCCTTCCAACTGTACAACATCGGACAGAAGGAAAAGACTAGAAACACAAGAAGAGGCGAATCCACCCACTGGAAATGGAAGAAAGATCCTATCACCAATGAATTAGTCCTCAAAAAGAAGATGGGGTACAAAAACGAAGAATCTGCACAAAAGGCTATAGCCCAATGGAAGATTAATCACCCATATGATTCCAGAGAGATGACAGCTTACAAATGCAACTACTGCAACAAGTGGCATATCGGGCACAAATCCAACTTTCAGAATCATCCAGCTATAGACTCCATGATTCCGCAAATGAATGTATACAGTTAAAACATCAACAACAAAAATGAAGAGAAATATGAAAAAATCATTATTGATAGCAATCGCAATGCTCGCTATAACAGTATTCTCTGCTTGCACTGCTAAACAACTTCCAGAAAGCACCATCAATCTTCAGTTACAGAACTCTGTTGACAGCATTGTAAAGCAGGATATGAAGGAATTTGCTGCTCAAGAAGGTATGGTAATCGTCATGGAGACCTCCACAGGTAATCTCCGGGCAGTAGTAGGATGGAAGGAAGATAAAGGGAAAGTGGTAGAGGACACCACCCTACTCTCCAAGGCCCGTGAAACTTTCCTTTTCAGAGGGGCATCCCTGCTTGCAGCTCTGGAAACCGGAAAAGTTACGCTGGACGATATGTTTCATACTTATGCCGGTATTGATGTTATCGGACAGGATACCATCTATGACCATAACTGGCGAAAAGGTGGATATGGAGAACTGACTCTTCTGCAAGGGCTGGCATACAATTCCAGTATTGCCATTGACAAGGCTGTAGATGTGGCTTATCAAAATAAAGATGTTTTCTTGCAAAAGCTACAGCAAATGGGATTGGAGAAGGATTCTACTTTCAAAGGTTCTTGGCCTGTTTATGCTCTAGGCTTCCATCATAGAAGACCAACCAGCATGGTGAGCTTCTTCAATGCCATTGCCAATGGAGGAAAGATGGTCTGTCCAAAATTGCAGGAGGGTTCTGCCATCGTAGTAGACTCTATGATAGCCAAAAAGAAGAATATTGAATCTATGCAGAAAGCACTTAGATTCTTCGTCACAAACGGCTTGGGCAAGAAGGCAGAATCAAAAATGGTCAATGTGGCTGGCATCTCAGGAAGTATCCATACGGAAGATGGCATCTATGCAGACTTCTGCGGCTACTTCCCTATCGAGAAACCGAAATACACGGTATTCGTCAGCTATAAGAGACCAGGGACACCAGCTCCTGGAGGAAACATGGCAGGACGAACTTTCAGAAAGATAGCAGAGTTATTGGAAAAAAACATCAAATAAAAACAATACATATGGAGACTATTATTTCAACAATTGTGATTGTAGCTTGTACTTACTTCTTTACTCGAAGAAAAGTAAAGCCTATTGGACAAGAGACAGATAGTAGTACGCAACCTGAGGCTTCTGCAGACATACAGCAAGAAGAAAAGCAGGATGAACCTCCACACACCAAGGATTTGTGCATAGAGCTACTGAAGCAATTAAATTGTGAGGTAACTACTTCGAAAGAGAACGAGAACCGCTTGTATTTTGAGTATCAGGGAGAACATATTGTCATTGATGCCAGTAACGACAGCTACTTCATTGAAATGTGGGATCCATGGTGGTTAATTGTTCCATTGGATGATCTAGAGCAAATGTCTAACGTACGTAAGGCAATTAACGTAACCAACAGCTGGGGCGGAACAACCGTATATTACACCATCGAAGAAGAACAGAAATTTGTTCTCCATTCCAAACGCCAATGTATATTGCCAAAAGAATTGCCCAACGTGAAAGAATATCTAATGGCTCTACTGAATGATTTCTTTACTGTAAAAAAATGGCTGAACGAAGAAATTATTGTACAACAAAATAAAGAGAACTGAGATATCCTGTAGTTCGGCAAATATTTTATTTATAATTTTGTCGCAAATGTTCAGTAATAACCATACAGTACCCAGAATACAAAGCAAACTATCATCACGCTACAGTTCAATTATCTAAGAACTGGTAAGATCTATTCTTAGGGTATGCCCCAATTAGGTGTACCCTACAGAATGGACTGCTCATAAGCAAGCATACCTAAAACGAAAGAACTCCCCATAATTGTGCCAAAGCAGAACCCTTCAAGAACCTCAAGCAAGAAAAAAAGAAAGAACCTTTGGCCAGATGTAAGAGTATGAACACTACACCTACTTAATGGAGAAGTGACAAAGCTCTTTCACAAACCAAAGGTAGAAAGAAAGGCGCAGCTACCATCGTACCCCCTAGTCTGCCTTTCGTTGGAGCAGGTGCTGTCACTCCAAACCTTTCTTTAATGCAGTTGGCATTTCTGCGCAATCTCATTCATTGCGAATATCCAACTGCCATGCAAAACATTGGCGGTAAAAATGAGAACGTAGCTATGACCCTCTCCCTCAATCCAACGTTTCGCAATTACAAAGTTATATTTTTCCTTTGAAATCCCAACACATTGAAGCGTTAATCTTTTGTAATATTTGAATATTCCTTTTGGATTATATCAATTTATTTCTACATTTAAAAGAAAAACACCTTCGACATTAAGCTATAGTGGAACTATCGAACAGGAATCATCCCTTGTTATAACGGCCGATGGTATCATACTTTACAGTAATGAGAAGTTAAGTAGAATGATCTACCAAAAAATATACGTGCCCCTCTACGTCATATTTAAACCGATGCCTTGCATCCAGTCTCATGCTAGCTTCAATGGACGATTTCGTCGAATTTGGGAAAAACACCTTCACTTGCTGATATATTTCCATAAGCGACAATGGCTTACCGGCCAGAGACAACACCTCATAAATTTTGTCTACCATCGTCCCCCAATAGATATGCTCCCAAGATGCCAATCCATAGTAGCCTGACAGTCCAATGGATTTCACTTCCTTCATTTTAAGCAAATAAACGCGGATGGTATTAACCGTAAGATGACGATAAGTAGGACACCTTCTTAGAAAAATGTCTCTAATTTCCTCCGCTCTCATTGGTTTGCCTCTTTCTTTCAGTATATCCAGTAGCTCATAAGTAACGGAGATTTTGTTTCTTTCAGCCACAAAACCACCTTCACTATCCACTTCCAAACCAAAGATATCCAACATCAGATAAGTAAAGAATGAAATGAAATGCTCCTTACCACCTAATTTCTGAATATCCAACTCCTTTAAAAACATACTAGCCTGATAATGCTCATCCTTGAAACGAGTGGTAGCCAACAGTTCTTTCATCTTCTCAACCAGCTTGGCTATTTCTTTTGTATCAAACAGACATGCATTAACCAATATAAATCTATCTTGATAATTGTACTTTCGAAACTGCTTGTTTAAAGGATAGCAAGAATTTCTCAAAAATATCAGTTCCATCAGCCCAATGACATCCTGCAAATGCTCTTTTTCCAAGATATTCTTACAAATAGGCGAGTAGAATCCAATAAACGGCATTTCATACAAAAAGTCGTAATATTTCCAATGTCCATCCTGTGTAATTGGTTCAGTATTCTCCCCTATTGGGAAAGAAAGATACTTCTTAAGTTTATATGATTTTATATTGTAGGCTTTCATCAACTCCTGAAGAGTTCTTCTTTCTGTCCCGATTCCTCTATATTCTAAGAAAAAACACCTTCTTTCATTAAACATTCCACTATCCAGATAATCCGTAAAAAGAGTGAACATCGGATAATAACCATTTGCCCGATGAAAATCAATCACAAAGGATACCTTTTTATCCGTCATGAATGGAAACAATCCTATTGTGCATAAACAGGTATGTTCAAAGTCTATGGATGTATATGCCTCTACAAGAAAATCAAGCAAAGACAACGGATAATGATCGTTCAAGGAATGTTTAAGTTTATATTCAATGCCAAAACGATCAAATTTATCAAAGCTATGATATGTCCATGATTGGAACATGTCAACTTCATATGTCAATCTATCTTCCACAAAAGGAAATATCTGGACATCATCTATCACCTTAAAGTTTTTTTTAAAGACAGCATAATGCAATTCCAACAAGAACCTGTTCTTATTAGAAAGACGAGAATAAAGTAACGTTCCCAATGCATCTTTACCCACCTTATGCATATAATGCTTAGCATTATCATGAACATAAAGACTAAACTCGTTATGAATATCATGCATCAAATATTCCAGACAAAGTAAGAAAACATATAGGCATGAAGCTGCCCTAGGATAATTATCCACCATCGACATTAAGTGAGATCCCTTCATACAAATGAACTTCAGTATATCTAACGAAGAAGGGAATATTGCCTGAAATTCCTTGCTATCTCCAGCATTCTCACATAAATGAGCATAACAGATGACCATCTTTTGCATGATTTCATCACCACAAAATTGCTTTACCTCCAAAAGAGGATCTTGAGAATTAATCGTAGCAAAAACATGCTCCACATCATTGATAACCTTCAATCCTATCCCTGGTATTGCCCACAACTTTTTTATCCCCATAGCCTGAAGGTCTCCAACAGTGAACAGTGAAAGAGCCCACAGTTTGTTGTAAGTAAACGTTGTTATCAGCTTATCGCCTAACAATCTGTATATCGATGTATCAATAGTATACATAATTCATTTTTATATTTCATTGTTCTTGAATTTCTTGACATAAAAACCATCAAAGAAACTCACATAGTTAACAGTAAAAGTTCCATATAAAAACAGCTTACTCTTTCTTGTCAAACGTAGAATACATAGCTACCTGAAACACGTTCCTCACTTCAGAATTATCTGACTTAAGCCAAATACCATCCTTGCTAGCCACATAAACAGCCAACACCATAAGAAGAAAAGAGTACAAGCAGTTAAGCCCAACCTGAGCAGATGCCAAAGCAGCACCACCCCAGAGCAAAGGGATTACCAGAACATTTCGCCTGTTTAACCATTCATTGAAAATATATCTATTCATTATTATAAGTTTAAGCACTTTTATACAAAAGTATTAAAAATATAATAGAATACCAACTTTTCGATAGGAATTTTACTGATAATTCCTCAAAATACATGAAAATGAGGCCATTTCTTTAAAAGAAATCTATTTCAGTACCCCCTTAAAAAGTATCTCTAAGAAAAAAGCACGTTGAACTGTCCACAAGACTTTAGCACGTAGGCAGTTCAAATTAATCCTTGTTGTAGTGGACGATGGTCTCGTACAACAATGAATACGAGAAGTACGACGATGAGTTGCGCAAGTCTTAATCCTTATTGTAGTGGACAATGGTCTCGTACTTGCTTATGTCAATTTATTATAATATTGACGAAGAGTCTTAATCCTTGTTGTAATGGAAGATGGTCTCGTACTTCGTCAAGTTAGCATGGGTGCTGCAGCCATTCAGGGTCTTAATCCTTGTTGTAATGGAAGATGGTCTCGTACACGGAAATGGAAAAATCGTTGGTGACCAGGCAGAAGGCGTCTTAATCCTTGTTGTAATGGAAGATGGTCTCGTACGCTCGAATGGAACAGCGCTTCTTCAGAAATCCTGTTGTCTTAATCCTTGTTGTAATGGAAGATGGTCTCGTACCACAATTGGTGATCGCATACTCCTTTGCATAATGTGTCTTAATCCTTGTTGTAATGGAAGATGGTCTCGTACTCTTTCTTTTTAACTCTTTAACATTAAAATCATGAGTCTTAATCCTTGTTGTAATGGAAGATGGTCTCGTACTCGACCTTATAAGACCATACTGATTATCAGTAAGTTAAAGAACTTTACTAAACAAATATTAACTTTTCTTAACCGAAAATTAACTATTCCTTAGCGGGTGCAAAGGTACGACTTTTTTCTGAGATATGCAAGCCAATTATTCTTAAATATTTAGGCCTTTTAGACCTCACAATTTAGTCTTGTTAACAACAAATCAAAAAGTTAGCCCCAAAAAGCACTCTTCAGCATAAAAGTAAACTACACCATCACAATATCATAAACCAACAAATCCAACTACAAAAAAACTATTCCTCACATATATATAATAAGGTATTATATGCACCCTAACAACAAAAAACAGGAAAAATGAGCCAGTGAAATATCATTTCACGATGTTCCCCTACCTTTGCACCCAGAAAAACCAAAGCCGCTATGGTTAAGTTGTTAGCGACACAGTTGTATCCATTCATAAAAATGGCATAAAACAAAAGAAAGTAGCAAAAAAAGGGAAAATTGAGTGAGTGAAATACCATTTCAAACTCCCACAGTACTTTTGCAAACGAAAACAGGAACAAGAAGTTAAACCCATTAAAATTGAAGAATATGAATTACGAATATCGCTACCTCATGGAATACCTCCCAAAGAGATACTCCGCTACAATGAAACAAGAGAATGACAGAGAAGTCATCTACGACTTCAAAAACGGCTACTGCAGCCTTAGCTTGATGAACACAATCGTAGAATGCATCAAGGAAATAAAAAACGAAACAGGTGGCAACAACTGGAGAGTATGCTTCATACCAGCATCCACCCACCACAAGACAGCTTGCCGCTACCAAAAGCTCGCAACCTTCATCGAGAAGGAAACAGGAATTGCCTGCGACTACCATACCATCCTGCCAATCCAGGACCAGGAATCAGGCCACATCACAGGTAAGAAGACAAACCCGGCAGAGAACTTCAACATCAAGACAAGCGACGTTGCCGGCAAGAACATCATCCTCATAGATGACGTCATCACAAGAGGCATGACATACGTGCACACAACCAACAAACTCATCAACAATGGTGCCAACATGGTAAAGGGACTCTTCCTCGCCAAAACAATCAATCCTGACTGGGTAAGACATTCAGCATAGCCCTTCAGAGAAAACAAGAGAATAAACGTTAAAACATATAAAGATCATGACAAAAGAACTCAAAATGAACGCCATCCCAATGACAGAGGATGCTGCATCAACAGTACAGGATACCAATAAACTGGAGTACGTAAACCTCATGGAATATCTCCCTTTGAGATACCCTCCAACGTTAGAGGAAGAAAAAAATCGCAGGATTGTAAGCAACTTCAAGAGGGGAAGATGCTCACCGGAACTGAAGAATCAGTTCACCGATGCAATCAAGCAGCTCAAGGAAGAACGCAAGGACGTGAAGCTGAGAGTCTGTTTCATGCCGGCCATCACTGCAGACAAGACAGCCCTCCGCTACTCACAACTGGCAACTGCCATCGAGACAGAAACAGGCATACCAAGTGACTACCATACCATCTTGCCAAAGCCAGAACTAATCACTCAGCACATGGCTACCGGGAAGACTAATCCAGCAGAGGACTTCCTCTTCAACAAGGAGCAAATCGAGGGAAAAGACATCATCCTGATAGGTGACATCATCACCACGGGAACAAACTTCACCAAGACATGCCAAAAGCTTGCAGAACTTGGAGCAAAATCAGTCATCGGCCTGTTCTTGGCAAAGACCATCATTACAAAGTAACAAAAAATTAAATCAAAAATACAATCAAAATGAAAAATTATCAATATCTCAAAGAATATCTCCCAGTGAGATACCAGGCAAATGCCCAGCAGTTGGCAGACCGTCAGACTTGCTATAACTTCAAAGACGGCTACCTCAACGACGAAGTTAAGAGTGGATTCCTGAACAAGATCCAGGAAATAACAAATGGCGAGAAAACAGGTTGGAGTATCTGCTTCATCCCTGCATCCACCAAGAGTAAGACCCAGGCACGCTACAAAAAGCTTGCAGAAGCAATCCTGGCAGCCGGCTACAAGGTAGCAATCAATGCCATCTACAATGAGCACGACCATGAAGCTGGTCACCTCACAGGAAAAACCGGCAACCCAATCGAAGGCTTCGGCTTCAACGCCAGTGACATCGCAGGAAAGAAAATCATCGTCATTGACGACATCATCACAAGAGGAAGAACCTTCCAAATGGTTGCAGAAAAGCTGGAAACCATGGGGGCAGTAAGCGTAACAGGATTGTTCCTGGCAAAGACCTTCAACCCAGATTACCATCCTTACTATGATCCGACGGACGATTACGATTCGGAAGACTACTACGATCCATCAGACTACTACGAGGAGGAAGAGACATATGACAACTACAACGGTTCATACGCCCAAGACGTAGAAGGCTGGAGCGACCAGGACATAGACGACGTTTTCGACGGCGATCCTGATGCCTATTGGAACATCGACTAGTACAAACAGAACGTGCAGCTGCATAACAGAAATAATAAAAAAGAAATAGAACATAAAGAAATATGGCACTCAATACAGAACTCATTTTGACATTGAAAAACCTCAAAGGGTGTGGAAACAAAACCGTTCTCTCCATAGCCGAGTTTGCTCCATCCCAAGTGCAAACCATCGAGGACCTATGCCACTTCTGGCCAACACTTAAGGGCAAGAAGTTCGAAAAGTATTCTGCCACTGATCTCCAGGAAGCCAACAGAAAGGCACTGACCATCATCAACGATGCAGAGAGAGAAGGTGTAGGCATCATCTCCTATTACGAAGAAGCCTTCCCTCAAATCCTGCGTGAGACCATCAATGAAGATGGCAATGCAGACGCTCCATTGCTTCTGTTCTACAGAGGCAACATCAAAGTTCTCCAAATGCCGGGCATCGCCATCATCGGTACAAGAGAACCGACAGAAGCAGGAACCCAGGCAGGAATCTACTTCGCAGAAAAGTTCGCAGAACAGGGTTTCAACATCGTATCAGGTCTTGCCATAGGATGTGACACCACCGGTCACCAGGGAGCATTGAACGTGAAGGGAACCACCACGGCATTCCTAGCCAACGGCTTGGATTGGGAATCCATCTACCCTAAAGAGAACCTGGAACTGGCCAAGAACATCGCGGAAAGCGGAGGACTGCTGCTTTCCGAGTACCCGGTAGGACAAAGAGGCAACCGCTATACCCTGGTGGAGCGTGACAGACTGCAGGCAGGACTCTCATATGCTACCATCGTCATCCAGACAGGTCTTAGAGGAGGAACCATGCATGCAGTAAATGCCACCCTCAAAGCCCGAAAGCCCCTCTTCATGATCAGATACAAGAACATGGATGGACAGGTAGGCGGAAAAGCAGAAGGCAACAAGAAGTTCCTGGAAGAAGGAAAAGCACACGCCCTGACATCAGGTTCATTCGAAGATGCCCTTGCCGTCATCAGAGAATCAGTAGAGAAGATCAACAAACCCAAAATCAAGGATTCATTATTCTAGCATATGATAAAAGGAGTGATTTTTGATCTGGACTTGACCCTTGTAGATACCACAATACTGGAAAATGCCAGAAAGATGAGAAACTGGCACGAGGCATATGGGCTAATCCCATATACCTCCATGTATGCAGGAATCCAAGAAGTCCTAGACAAGATAAAAGCACAAGGAATCAAGATGGCAATAGTCAGCACCTCACCCCGTCCCTACGTGGAAAGAATCGTTAGCCACTACCAGATTCCAGCAAGATTCATCGTTGGCTACCATGACGCCCATCCCATCAAACCTCATCCAGCCCCTATGCTAAAGGCTTTGGAGCTGATGAATGAGAAAGCAGAAGATGTTCTGAGCTTTGGAGATAGGGCAATAGACATGATTGCAGCTAAAAAAGCAGGCATAAAAGCCATTGCATGCCTTTGGGGAACTAAGGAAAAAAGTATGCTGCTTGGCACCGCATACGACCAAGCAATTAGTTCTCCACTGGAGATTCTCCCATACCTACAATGAAGATCGCAGAGACATTGAGTATGGTATGATATCCTCTCATCAGGTTCCACTAGACATCCACATTTCTAATGGAACCTTTTTAAATCACTTACACCCGAAAAATACAAAATTAGAGTAAGTGAAATACAATTCACTATTTTGCAATACCTTTGTGATCATAGCGCTCTTTTACACTTTTACGTGCCCCCTATTATAAAAAAGAGATTACTTGATACCAATATAGAACAAACTGATTCTATTTGTAGGTAATGAGTCTCTGCCCGGTCTCCCATCCACCTTTACGGTTGAGCATGTCCGGTTCATACCATTTGTTGAAAACCACATAGTCACGCTTTGGCTGACGGACGATCACAGCGTTGAACTGCACATTTGTATGGGTCTTTCTCCCCCGGAACGGAATATACTGTCCCTGGTAGGAATGAAGCCCGGACACAAAGGTTCCACCGCTATTCTGGTCAATGCCCACACTTGTAATGATGATGGTGTTGGGCACATACGTCTTCCCATCGAAGCAGGAACCATAGTAGTTCCTGCAGAATATTTCCAATACATACTTGCAGTCTGCTGCCGAGAGCTGCGCCTTGCATATCCCCACATACAGGATAGCAAGAAGAAACAAAATTATCTTCTTCATATTTAAGATGTGTTAGTTATTTATTCTATCGATATCAAACAGTCACAAAATTGCGTACAACATCTACCGTGTTCATATTCAGCAGAGCAGCAGCCTTGGATTGGGTGATGATACCGCTTGCCAATGCTCTGTAAACCCTACTCTCTAACTTTGTGACCTTCTCCTTGGTAATGGAGCCTGGTTCTGATTTCTTCGTGGAATCAGCACTGCCAAGGTTCTTGCAATAATCGGAATAGTGATTTGAAGAAACAACACCGAGATATCTTGCCTTAGACATCAGAGCATCCACTGAAATGCCATACTCACTCTGTAGATATTTCAGCTCCATCAAGGCTATCTCATGACGTTTTTCACCTATTACAGAGAGGAAAACATCATGTGGAAGAAGCATTTCGTTGGCGAAGACGCTGCAAAAACGCTCTTTCTTTTTGTTATCGATACTCTCATCAAAGTAAAGAATGGCATGCGCCAATTCCTTAAGGGCAGCAAAGCGAAAGTTTTCTGTATCCATGTTGCTGTTGATGGCAATCACCGGAATGGTGTCATCCAGAATAGCATGTTGGCTTATGAATGGATCAAGAGCATCAATTTCTGCTGTGATTACGCCATTTGATTCCAAGAGATTTATCACATTGGTGATAGCTGCACTACCAATTTTCCATGCCTCACGAAGTATGGATGCAGCCTGATAGATATCAGAAAGTGTCTTTACCGGCTGTTCTGCAGGAATAGAATTGAACGAATGTTCTCTTCCACAGATATTTTCTATCTCACCAATTCGTCCAATTGTATTTTCAATGATACTGATGATAGTCATTTCTTCCCTCTTGCTCAATCCCTGCAGTTTACCATAGCGTATGTTTTTAGGAGAAGAGCTTTTGTAGCTGAAAAGATAATCCGGGTTTATCTCCAGGGCATCGCACAGGGCTATCACTATGCCACTTTTAGGCAGCATCACTTCTTTTTCATACTTGAATAGAGTTTGCTTGGTGATAATGTTGCCCATCATATCACATAGCTGCTGCATAGACAATCCTCGCATTAATCGAGCGTTATGCAATCTTTCTGCAAAGCTTTTCTTTAAGTCCATTATATTATTGTTTTGGAATAGTTACCTTTTGGCAAGAAGATTCTTACTAAGAGCCTTCTAACTTATTAGTTACTAATATTTGTTCCATAATCTTCCCCTTTTAAACGTTTAAAACGTCTTTTTGAATAAGCAAAGATACATGATCCCCCTCACATCGCCAAACTTCTTGCATTATTTTAACGCAAACGATACGTAAACACTTAGAACAACAAGCTTGCTTGATTGTTATGCAGAGGACAACTAGAAGACCAGGAAGGCAATGAACTTGATTTCCTCCTTAATAGCATTCCATTCTCATACAGTAGATCATTTCAGATGGATTGTCTGTGTTTTCCCCGTAATATCAGTTACCACGGCGATTCCATTGTCACGAATCTCCACCTTCTCATATTTGGCATCAACTATCACCTTGCCTTTTACTGTCATAACACCCCAATGTCTGGGAATCTGTTCAAAGGCGCAATAGGCACCGACAGGTTGCGCTATACTATGGTAGAGAGGTGGCACGATAACTTTACCATCTACCTTCACACCCCATTTCTTTCCTGCTTGATATAATTCTACATGCCCTGCCTCCGACTTCTCTTGCATCAGCAATAACTCCTGTTCCTCTTGCTTTTTCCTGCGCTGCATTTCTCGCTCATAGACCAGTTTGCCAAGCCGAGGCATCGCAACCATCAAATTCTCGCTTTCTGTTTTGGGTTGATTGCAACCTATATAGGTCTTTTTCGAGCTGGAGTCAACGAAGTAATAATCCTCATGGCTGTCCATGACCACTATGCCACTGTCATATAGGTCGGCGCACAGCCAATATACATGAGTATGGTCGCCACGTAAAAAACAAACCTTTTCACTGTTTTCTTTATGCATTCGCATAGAGCCGCCATCCTCCTCTTTATAGATCCATTCCTGACAACCACTGGCTGTAGAGCGTTGAAAGTTGTAGATCAAATAATATCCATAATTCCATAGGTCATATTGGGAAGGGCGAATAGGTAAAGCAAAGTACTCGTAAGTACGAGATCTGAAGAGACCATTATATTCAACGAACTCCCATTTGTTGATGGTGATTACCTCGGGAGCATCGTTCGCATGAATGTCCTCGTCTATGACAACCCTCGCCAAGAGATCGTAGTAACATACAGTCTTTCTGCGAGGTCGATAGAACAGGATGTTGCCATCCAACAGCTTCATGTCATAATAGTTGCCTGGTTCTATTACCTGTTCTCCTTGTCGGTTCACTACCGTCATCTTTCCATCAGGCAGCTTGATGATGGCAAACTCCCCTTTGCTATCTACAAACTCACGATACTGTATCCTTTGGAGCAATTCTTCATGGCTCATCACCATCATCATTTCTGAGTCTGGATGAATCTGAATATCGTCTTGCTTCTCGTTCATCAGGAAAAACTCTCTATCCTTCGGAGTCTCCTTTCTCTTGCCAACTTTCAGCTTTCCCTCGAACATAGCATTCCAGTTCCATACTTGCGAAGGTAACCCGAACACCCGATATAGTCCTACATTATCTATAATTACGCAGTTCTTCTTTCCCTTGGCAACTCGCAATCCTCGTCCCACCATCTGCAGATACTTGGCAAGTGACAATGTAGGTCGTGCCAACTGTACAAACTCCACATCCGGACAGTCAAATCCTTCCGAGAAGATGTCCACATTCACCAGCACTTGGATGTCACCTTTCTTGAAGGCTTCAACGTCTTGCTGTCTTTCCGTGGCAGGTGTCTTCGAGTCTATGGCTATGGCTTTCACGCCATTTTCCTGATACAGTTTCGTGATTTTCTGAGCATGAGAAATATTGATAGCATACACGATGCCCTTTCTGTCTTTACCAAATTCTTCCAAACTCTGATAGAGCCTTTCGATGGTCGGTTTCTTATTCAGCAACATATCCATTTCCTTGTTCTGGTAGTCACCATCTGCTCCTCGCTTCTGCAAGGAGTCGATGAGCCGTTGCGTCATACCATCCGATTTGATGCTCACAAAATCGTATGTCGCCAATCTTCCCTTGCTGATAAACTCAGGAACACTCCACGACTGCACCAAGATATCAAACAAATCCGTGAATCCCTTACCATTCAATCGACAAGGTGTAGCCGTCAGTCCCAGGAACTTAGCATTTGGGAATCTCTCCCACATCTCCTTATAGGTCTTGGCAAGGGCATGGTGCGCCTCGTCAATCACTATCATTCCCGGTTCTTCCTCTATCTCGTCGTAGTGTCTCATCAGCCACTGAATGGACATCGCCTTGACGGATGACAATAGGGAAGAGGTGTTTGATGCGAAATAAGAATGGGACTTTCTTACGGTTTCGTCTATCTGTGACACCAGCTCTCTTCTATGGGCTACAATCCATACTTTCTCCATTGGATTGTTGCTCACAAAAGAGTCTATGACTGCTGTTAACAGGTATGTCTTGCCTGTTCCCGTTGGCATTTGTGCCATCACGGATCGATGAAGGCGCAATGCCTTCTCAATCCGTTCCTTCATATCCTCTTGGTAATCAAATAACTTTATTTCCTTCATGATTTAAGGGTCTCATTGACTTTACTCCAGTCTTTATTCATCAAATCCTCGATGATGCTATGAATCTTCAAGGCATATTTTGTTCTAGGATGATTGCCATACTGTGTTCCTCTCAGAATACCTTCATAGAAGATGGTTACGATGATTTCAGTCTGTTTTCTGAACGTCGTATATTCATATTCATCATATTTCTTGTTGTGCCAATAGTAGGAACTTGCCCAATAGCGCTTGTTGTTATCCAGCATCTCCGTTGCCAGGAAACCATACTTGACGAGTGTTGCCTTCTTGGTCTTCACCAGCTCGTTCATCTTGCTGTGGAACAACAGAAAGGCATTGAACGACATTCCTTCCATGCCTCCTTGTTCTCTTCGGTAACGAATGGCGGGCATTGCTCTCCATAGCAAGTCTTCCAGGTGAATGGCTCAATGTCAAGATGCCAGAGGAAGGATTTATGTTGTGGGTTGTTGAGTTCCATATGATTCTTTTTTGGACCTTTATTGTTAATTATTCACTTAAAGTGAACATGTTAGCTATAAAAGTATTTTGCTCCAACATTAAATATTATACAAAGACAACATTCCACAAATTACGAATTTCTTCACAATCGACAAAATGATCCTTGCTTATTGCAACACACAATAAATATCGAGGGCGACTCATTGCTACATAAGCTATTTTCAAGGAATCTCTCTTTATTGAATCTCCATTGGAAGGATTGTAAACATTACCTTTAAATTGTTCCCATAAATTTTCGCTCTCACATCCTGTATGATAGAAAGTTTCCATATACAAAGTCGCCAAGTGGGTTTCTCCTTTAACAGAATGTACTGTATCTATTTTTATTTCTATATTATTAGCCTTAAAAACATTTATAGTATCATTACTGAAAGTTTCATTTATTTGCAATGAGGGAACATCAACTTTACAAAAACTCGATATAATATTGACTTCATATCCAAAAATATCATGAAAATCACTATGAAAGAAATCTGAAATCTTTCTGACTGGTGTTATTGTGTCACCATTTAAGATTTGAGCCGCACTTTGAGCTATTAATTCTTTGAATCTTACTAACGTTGAAGAACTGTGATTTTCCAAAAAATCAAACAAAGATTGTTTTGTGAAATATCTTTGTCCATTATGTATATCTGCTATTCTCAGAAATTCTAGTACTCCACTAATTAAGTTCGAAACAATGCTTTGATATGTAGTATTATCTTTATTATGAATATATTTTTGCAAATTACAAGTTTCTCTCTTGACAGCAGCTTTTGACTTAGTAAATTCTTCATAATAAGATTGAATACTCAACTTCGCAGAATCTTTACTGCATCCTGTCCATCCGACTGCTTTAATATTGTATCTATGAAGCGAATCTTTTGCTCGTTGTTCATTTGCAAATTCCAACATTTTTCTAGAGTGACCACCAACAACAATATTTGTAGTTTGAAGAATTTCTGCAAATTTGTGCAAAACCATTTTAGGATTGTCATACACTATTAATATTGGCTTTAACGATTGAATTTCAGGATTTCCACTCAATGGAGAGGATGCTTTAACTCTAAATGGACTTATTACAGTAGCTATTTCCTGACCAAATCTTTTACTCATATTAATCTCCAACGGATTATGTGCTTTCCAAACCTGATCTGCTACAACCTTATTCTGATAAATTGCTTGATCTTCATCTCCAAAATATTGAACTTTTATTTTATTTTTGTCAAATGCTGTGTTCAGAAATTCAAATTCTTCAGCCTTGGTATCTTGCATTTCATCAACAAAAAGATATTCAAAACGCTTAGCTAGTTCTTCCTTCAGACATGGGAAATCATTCATCAAACGAAGAGACAAGTTATAGGAATCATAGAATTTTAAAATGCCTTTTTTTAGCAAATTTTCCTTAATAGATATAAATTCTTCTGCCGTCTCATTCTGTAAATTTACAAATTTACCACCTTGATACAAAATTTTACCATTAAAGAAATCAGCTTTTGAAGACTGTATAAAAGATATCAACGCTTCATCTTCTGCTGATGGCAACATTGCATTTCTTTCTTTCCTAATTTTATAAAGATTTTGTATTTGAGTATTTGTAAATTCATTTCGAGGAAGTTTAATAAAATCGGCAAATTTCCCAATCAGTATGAAGCCTTTGCTTTTTTTTATGATTCTATTTTTTTGCAGCAATTCTTTACCGCCACATAAATCAATATCTTCAGAAGAAATACGAAATAAGGAATCGTAAACAGAATGATATAGTTTATTTGCCAATTTGGACCTACCTAATTGTTTGTATAAATGATACATTTCTTCATTTGACCTATCATTATCTACTAAAGAAATCCGTGAACCATAATAATATTGCAAAGCTGCGCTTGCAAAGAAATCATCTACGAAAGTTTGCATCGTACCAAAATAATTTGGATAGGAAAATAGTACATCTGCCTTATGACCTAGTTTTGACTTGATTTCATCTATTGCAACATTGGTGTAAGTAAGAACACAAATGCCCTTTCCGTATAGCAAAGGCATTTTGTTTGCAAGCAAAACTAATTTCGCCAACAAAGTTGTCGTTTTACCACTTCCTGGACAGGCTTTTATATCTACGGATTTCTCACAATTAATAATATCTACTTTATCTTTGTCGAAAAAACCATTTTTTCCTGTCAAAAGTCGATAAACACGTGATAATTCTTCATTATTAGCAAACATATGCATAGTATTTTATGGTTCTGTAACATGCTTGATAGCATCAACGATGTATTTCAAGTAAGGATCATTTTCTAAAATATATTTGACAGTATTCTGTGAGTCGTCATTATTCTCTCTTTCCTTTTCATGTTGCCTTAAAAGAATGTCTGCAAGATATTGAGCCGTTATAGCTTTAGAAACTTTTTTATCATTCAGACTTGAGAAAATTTCATACGACAGCTGTTTGTCATGAGTTACACTTCCATAAGTACAACAAGATTTACCATGACAACGCAATAATTTTTGCTCAACATCTTTATCTGTTTCTTTCAAAAGACTTTCATAATCAAAACTCTTGTTTTCTTCTTTCTTCCCAATAAGTATTGCTTGCCATAAATACTTATACAATCTACTGCATGCCAATTCATATTCTAATGTCCATTGTGGAGATAAGAATAATCTTATATTTCCTTCTTCTGTTTCATGTTTTAGCTTTTGCTTCTTCTCTGTTCTTTCCTTTTCCAAAAGTTCAGTATTATAATTATCAACAGGATATTTTTTCCCCTTATCTTGATAATACTCCAAGGCACGTATATCTAAGTCTGAGACTATCGAAACTGGTACTCCGAAGTCAGCATTATCCTTTCTTTTGAAAATGTCAGCATATCGTTTATAAGCAGTACTTCCCACATTAACTATAGAAACACCATATCTATGAAGAGGCCGTCCAATAATATATGCAATAGTTGGTATTAAAAGATTCTCAGCATCTCCCTCTACAAGAATAACTCCTTTTGCAAAAAAAAGATTAGCTCTTGTCGCCTCCAAAAACCGTTCTAAAAATCTATATGAAGATTTGGATAGTTTGGTGTATTCACTCCCCATAGGAAACACATTATGCTCTTTTACAATAATAAGGTTTTCTAAAGGAATCGTAGAGCCTAATACAGTACTATGTGTTGTCAGTATAAACTGTCCAATACCTTTCTGTTCTTTTATGTAATTAATAAGGCTTAATTGGTATTGTGGGTGCAAATGGGCTTCAAGTTCTTCTATCAATGTAAGCTTCAAACCAGAGTTCGGCTGCTCTTTGTAAAGTAACAATTCAGCAGCAATACACAATAAGTTTAAAGAACCTAATCCAGATTTGTTTGTTTCCAAGACCAAATCTAATTGCCGTAAAATTTCTGGTAGTTCACTTCCAGTTAGTTGAATGTTTGCTTTTCTATTCTCATTCTTACGCAAGAAATGCCCTGTCAGAATACCATTCAAATCTGCAAGAATACTTGTTCCTTCTTCACCTTTCTTTGAGAAATATCCATCTACTTCCTTTTTCAAGTTCTCGTAATCTTGTTCCAATTTATGCTTCTCACCTTCTTTGCTATTTGTTTTGAAAGTAGGCAATGCTGATAATATTTGAGCCAAGCGAGACTTATATCCATGTGTCATATCTGTTAATGCATCTCGCAAAGGTTTCAAATAAACTACTCTTAATTTCTCTCGTGCCTCCCAATCCATTTGGAATGAAGCATTTTCCCCAACCCCGAACCGCTGAATAATGCGTCCGTCAACTCTTTTTGCATACAGGCGTATTTGCAAGTATTGCTTATGGGTATTCTTACGATAATCACACCATTCCAAGAAAGCACCAGCTTCTGCTACTGAAAGACCGTCAAACTCGCATTCAATTTTTAACTCAGTTGCCCTATTTGCATTAGCCGTATTTGATTTGAAAAAATCCTTTTCATCAAAAGAAAAATACTCACCGCTTTGTGTACGCAAGACATAACGAATAGCATCTATTATTGCAGTTTTTCCTGTATCGTTTTCTCCTATCAACACATTTAGCCCATCATTAAATTCAACCTCAATCCCAGGTTTTGCTGTATCGAACGTATCTCCAATCATTGAATAACGTCTGAAATTCCATATTCGTAGTTTTGATAAATACATATCTGCTCTGTTTATTCAATTACATAATCATTTCTATTTCATCAATTGCTTCATAATATCCTGTTTCATCATCGTCAAAGGATGCTTGAACACATCCTCTGTATCAGTATAAGTTCCCAAGATAAACCTATTTATGTCGAAACCGTCTTGAAACAAATCCTTGAATCCATCTTTCAAGGCAGCAATCCCAGATGAAGAATAAATATTGTGCCTCCAAAGCAACTCTCTTATTTCTTCTGAATGTTCCTTATATATGGCGTCTATGGCAAACCTTTTGTTAAACTCTTCTGCAAGAGTTCCGCCAACCCTATCTTTCAGCTCAACATGTAAACCACCACAAACATGACGAAGTTGAAATTTCAGCAAGTCATCCGTAGGAAGTTCAAAATAAAGCGGTTCCAAATCATCACCATTCTTAGCATAAAGAGTAAAATCTAGCGGATATTTACTTTTATGTTTGTTACAAGAAGAACAACAAGGAATCAAGTTGTAGAAATTCGTACAAAGATATGGATAGGAACTTTTTGGCAAATTATGATCCAACTCATAATTCGCCCTCAATATTGCAGGACGAGGCTGTGGCTTTCTTCCTCTTCTTTTACCACGTTTTTTTATCATGGCAGGAGTCAATGCCGGTTCAGTTTCTGCTGTTATAGCAAATTGGGCATTACAATATACACAAGTCTTAATACCAAGAGTATCATTGCGCATATAATCGGGAAATATATTTTCCCTTACTCCCTTATAATCCATAGCCTTGACAATTAGGTCTGCAAAAGAGAAAGAATCTGCTTTGGCTATTTTTACAGCCGCATTTAAATATTCTGGCTTCAAGACGAGTTCCATTCGATGGATAACACCTTCATATTGCCAAGGCAATAACTTATTAATGCTTGAATATAAATCAATTATAGTCTGTATGTATTCTGCATATTGAGGTAATTCCGCTGCGGAGAAAATTCTTTTTCTATTGCCTTTCGGATTGGGTTGTTTGGCCGAGAATACAATTTTAGTTGTATTTTTCTTCATTGCATCCTTTAAATCTTTCAGACTATTCAAAGGCTTTGCACTGAGATTTTTACCTATTTCCAAACCCTTGGCATATTTCTCTGCCAACAATTTGATTTCTTCATTTACAGCAATTCTTCTCATGACTCCTCTCCTTTCAATCTTTCAAGTTCTTGTTCCAACCAAGAACGATAGGAATATTTGTCCTTCATTTGCTTCTTGGCAAGAAGAAGTCTAAGTTGAGAAACCACAACTTCATCGCCCAAAGTATTGATAAATTTTGTTGCACGCCCGCTGTCCCATTCAAACGTCTTTGTATCATCTGACCGTAAGAATCGTATAAGAGATTGAATTTTCCTTTGAATATTTTCTCCCATAAATCCGTTTTCCAAGAAGAAACTTTGATGCAGAATGTCATTTACATTAGCTCCTAATGTATTCACAAACGAATCCGTATTGGTAACAGCTTCACCATCTTTCAGGTAAAGTATATTGTTTTTCGGAACATCACTCAAGATAAAAGGAGAATGAGTAACCAACAATATATTGATTGATTTTATAGGATAGCCGATCTTGAGCCATGATAATCTGTCAAGCAAATCTGCAATAAAAGTCCTTTGATATTCAGGGTGGCTGTACAGTTCAACCTCATCCAATACCAAATTGACATGTTTGTAAGACATGCGACAAGCATCATCTTCCACGCTTTCCAAGTTTTGAACGTGATACAATATAGAGCTTAAAGAGTACATCAACTGTCTCTCACCACTACTCATACTCGTAAATGAGAATTTATCACCCTGTCTTAAACCAGTCAAAATCTCTTCCGTTTCTTTTTCAAACAAAACATCGATGTCATAAAACGAAGGTGGTAACAGTTCAAATGCTTCCCGATAAGAAGACATGATGTTGCTATTGTGAATGTTCACAAGATTGATTTCATGAACACCTGAGCCTCGTTCATATATGCTATGCTTGACAAACTCCATGCATTGCCTCAATTTGTATGTTATATGAGATTGGTCTTCTGTGACTTTCTCTAAATACATATCAATCCGGTCTGAGAGCAATTCACGTTTGAAATCCGCATAAGTAAGTCCTATTTTCAAGGTTTTATATGCCATATAGCTGACAACATCATTATATAGCTCATCACCCAAATTTGATCTACCTTGTATTGAAGACTCATAAGCTTTTTTAAACTCATGATAAAAGAATTTCATCTTTCCAAAGTCTTTCCACTTCTCAATCTTGTTAACAAGCGTTTTTTCGTAGTATGGGTGTAACCGGTAGCGTAACTTAACAGCTCTATAGCCAGGAATAAAGTTTTTACCTTTGGAATCAAAATAAAGAGCTAAGGCTGATAGTCTCTGCAAAGCAAGACCATTTTCTTTGTTGATGTCAATATTTCCATCATGTCTGAAAGGATTCAATGACATCGGTGTCAGATACGCATCATTCTTGTGAAACAGTCCGTCTATCCAATATCCATTTACAGACTTGTCTTCTGGATTTTGATAATCCTGCTTATTAAAACTGTACAGACTATAGTATATCACCATTACAGCGTCCCCACTATTTTACAAGTAGTTACACGTATCTGT
>ENA-UOJB01000500-UOJB01000500.1-human-gut-metagenome-genome-assembly--contig:-C48-NODE-500-length-43355-cov-34.199145_pt1 | contig 43355 bp, 35 predicted proteins | sample MGYA00242338_ERZ723885 | MGnify/ENA metagenome assembly ERZ723885
TTGTTCGAAGCGAAGATAGAGTTTTCAATCAATAGCCAATTTTTGACTGCTTACCAAACACCTATAACCATACAAACAAGGAAAGCCCACACCTTGTGGTGCGAGCATTCACTTACCTGCTTATGATGGTTATATCCTGTTGAAATTGGCGATTTCTCTGATAACATCAAGCAAGAAGCAAACACTTCTTTTTCAATATGTCTTGTTAAACTTCTATTTCATTGTTCACTAATATAATTCGTTTGCAAAGTTACTACAAAAAAGTGAAATGCGGAAGAATATGGTAATGGATTTGATTTACAGGGGTTTCATTTACGCTGCCAATTATTCCGAGAGCCATTACAATCCACGCCGAAGCCAAATCAAGACGGAGCTACGTTACTTGTTCGTAACCACGCCCAATAGGTGACGAAATGGACACGAATAACGAAACAAGGCTTAAAGGATTAGTGAGTTACTGACAACTCACGCAAAAAATCCGGTAACGAAAAAAGATTGCGCCGTTCTTCCGCGATTTGCGTATCAGAGGAGGGTTCTTCACCAACTAATTTTGAACAAAAAAAATTAAGGACGATGAAGAGTACATTTTCAGTTATTTACTACCTCAAACGTCAGGTAGTGAAAAAAGACGGGACGGTTCCCGTCATGGGACGCATCACGGTGGACGGCAGCCAGACGCAATTCAGTTGCAAACTGACCATCGATCCCAAGTTGTGGGACACCAAAGGGGGACGTGTCACGGGCAGAAGCACGGCGGCACTCGAAACGAACCGCATGCTTGACAAGATGCGGGTGCGCATCAACAAGCACTATCAGGAAATCATGGAGCGTGACAACTACGTCACGGCGGAAAAGGTCAAGAACGCCTTTCTCGGACTGGAACACCGTTGCCACACGCTGATGCAGGTGTTCAGCCGGCACAACGAGGACTACGAGAAGCAGGTGGAGGCAGGCATGAAAGCCAAAGGCACGCTGCTGAAGTACCGCACCGTTTACAAGCACATGCAAGAGTTCCTCGACATCCGCTACCATGTGAAGGACATCGCCCTAAAAGAGCTTACCCCGGCTTTCATCTCCGACTTCGAGATGTTCCTGCGCACGGACAAGCACTGCTGCACCAATACCGTGTGGCTGTACGTCTGCCCGTTACGGACGATGGTATTCATCGCCATCAACAACGAGTGGCTGACGCGCGACCCGTTCCGCGAGTATGAAATCAAGAAGGAGGAAACGACACGCAGTTTCCTGACCAAAGACGAAATCCGCCTGCTGATGGAAGGTAAACTGAAGAACGCCAAACAGGAACTATACCGCGACCTCTACCTGTTCTGCGCCTTCACGGGCTTGTCATTCGCCGATATGCGCAATTTGACGGAAGAGAACATCCGCACCTACTTCGATGAACACGAGTGGATAAACATCAACCGCCAGAAGACGGGCGTGGTGTCTAACATCCGCCTGCTTGACATTGCGAAACAAATCATCGACAAATACCGCGGGCTGTGCGAAAACGGCAGGATTTTCCCTGTTCCCCACTACAACACGTGCCTCGCCGGAATCCGTGCCGTCGCCAAGCGTTGCGGCATCACCAAGCACATCACGTGGCATCAGAGCCGCCATACGGCAGCCACGACGGTGTTCCTCTCCAACGGTGTACCCATCGAAACAGTCAGTTCCATGCTGGGACACAAGAGTATAAAGACAACGCAGATATACGCGAAGATAACCAAAGAGAAGCTCAACCAAGACATGGAGAACCTTGCCGCAAGATTGAACCAAATCGAGGAATTTGCAGGATGTACCATCTAAAACAGAGACGCCATGAAACGTGACATAATCATTATAGAGGACAAGACGGTCAGCGTAACCGGTAACGAGGTATGGATGACCGCCGGGGAAATCGCCGAAGAGTTCCATGCCACCGTCCCGGCAGTGAACGCCACCATCAAAGCCGTCCGCAAGTCGGACGTGCTGAACGACTACGAGGTATGCCGCTACATACAGCTTGAAAACGGCCTGTACGCGGATGTTTACTCGCTTGAAATCATCATTCCAGTAGCCTTCCGGCTGAACACATACTATACACACGTGTTCCGCATGTGGCTGGTGGAGAAGGCACTCTCAAAGGAAAAGAGGCAGGCATACGTGATGTTCATACAGAACGGGAAAACCGGATATTGCTGAACACGCATACAGACAACGAAAAAGGAAACGGACAACGCCATCGGGTGCTGTCCGTTTCCTTTTTTTTTTCATGCAACCGCCTTATTCCAGCGGCTTGAGGTAATTCGCCTCCAACAGTTCACGCAGTCCCGATTCGGGATAAAGCACCTTACCTGCCAGAAGGATAAAGGGCAGCATCCTGTTGTTGCGATACTCCTGCAAGGTGCGGCGGCTTACCCGGAGCATTTCCGCCACCTCCTTGTCCGTCAGGTAATGTTCCCCGTCCAGTGGCGGACGGTAACTTTCCAAAAATGCGGAGAGCCATTTGGAGCCTTTGAGCATATTCTGTATCGCGGTGGCAACCTGCTCGTCCTCCATTGAGAAAACCTCGTTGTTCTCGTTCATCATAACATCGGATTAAGTGGTTAATAAAAACAGAGTCATTTTCCATCGGGATAGATCGTGCCGATAAGCGGAATAAGCCGCCTGACCTCCTCCGGCCTGTAATAGAATCTGCGGTTCATCTGCGAGTAGCCGATAAGCCGCCTGTCACGCAATGACTGCAACGTGCGCGGGCTGATTCTCAACTGCCCGCAGACCTCCTCGCCCGTGAGCCACCTTTCCAGCCGCCCGCCGTCGCTTTTGCGCCTTAGGGCGGCGACTTTCTCCGAGAGGGCGTTGAATGACGCCAGCATCATCTCGAAGGTCTTTTTCTCGATAGATACGATTTCCATATACCAAAACATTTAATGATTTACCGCAAAGGTAACGCAGCCGCCTTGAATGCGTGCCGTTTTCCGCTATATGGCAGTTTGTTGCGCCGGTTGTCCGGGTTACGGAGTCACTTTCAAAGAAAATCTTACGTGAGTCACGTAGTGAGTTGTTAAAGCTCCTTTTGTTTATTGCCGAATTTTGCCGCAGAGAAACAAAAGAAAGGACAAAATATGAAAGTGATAACGATTGAAAGTTCCGCCTTCACCGCCCTGACGGAACAGATAGCCGAGATAGCGGTCTATGTGCGTGCCGTTTCCGGTGAGAGGAAGGGAGAGTTTTCCGACATGCTGCTCACCACCCGCGAGGCGGCGCACCTGCTGAACGTGAGTACCCGTACCCTCCAACGTATGCGCAGCGAACAGCGCATCGCCTATGTCGTGCTGCGCGGCAAATGCCGCTACCGCCGGTCGGAAATAGACCGCCTGCTCGCAGACTGCACCGTGGCAGAAGATGCAGCGACACTGACGGAACTGAAACGCAACCACACGCTGCGCACGGGCGGCGGCAAACCCAAAGGAAGGAGGACATAAGATATGGAACTGCTTACACGAAACAATTTTGAGGACTGGATGCAGAAGCTGATGGAACGGCTCGACCGTCAGGACGAGCTGCTGCTCTCCCTGCGACCGTCCGGCAAAGCCCCGAACCCGATGGAAAGTATCAGGATGTTCGACAACCAAGACCTCTGCATGCTGCTCCAGATAAGCAAGCGTACCCTGCAGCGCTACCGCAGCATCGGTGCATTGCCGTACAAGACGCTCGGCAAAAAGACCTATTACAGCGAGGAGGACGTACTGACATTCCTCTCCGAACACGTAAAGAATTTCCGCAAGGAAGATATAGCCTTCTACAAGGCGCGTATCCATAATTTCTTTAATAAATAACCCATTAAAACATTTTTCAAATGGCAAAGAAAACAACAGAAAAAGACGTGCTGATAGTCCGCGACGAGAAGACGGGCGAGATTAGCGTGGTAGCCGGGCTTAACGCCGACGGCTCACCCAAGCGTACCCCCGCAAAGGCGGAGAACGCGCAGAGTTTCCTGCAATTCGACAGGCACGGGGACGTGCTGGACAACTTCTTCAAGAACTTCTTCCGGCAGTGCAAGGAGCCCAGCCGCTTCGGTTTCTACCGTGTCGCGGCGGACCAAGCCGACAAGCTGCTGGAAGTTATCAAGGACTTGCTGAAAGACCCCGAGGGCAACAAGGAGATGCTTGCGCCCCACAAGGTGGACACCTCCGGCTACGAAAAGAAAGTACAGGAGGAGCAGTCCGCCGAAAAGCAGGAACAACCGGAACAGAAACAAGATGACGAACCTAAAAAACAGGAAGAAATGGAACAGAAAAACGAACAGAATCAGGAAAACCCGCAGCAGGCGCAGAGCAACCGGGGCTACCAACCCATCGACGAGAGCAAGATCAACTGGAAGGAGTTGGAGGAGAAATGGGGCGTGAAGCGCGACGACCTTGAAAAGTCGGGCGACCTTGACCGGATGCTCAACTACGGCAAGTCCGACTTGGTGAGGGTGGCGCCCAATTTCGGCGGAGAGGCTTTCGAGCTGGATGCCCGCCTCTCCTTCAAGAAGGACGGCGAGGGCAACGTCAGCCTTGTGCCGCACTTCATCCGCAAGGAGCAGAAACTCGACGAGTACAAGGAACACAAGTTCTCCGACGACGACCGGAAGAACCTGCGCGAAACGGGCAACCTCGGCAGGGTTGTGGACCTCGTGGACAGGGAAACGGGCGAGATCATCCCCTCGTTCGTCAGCATCGACCGCAAGACGAACGAAATCACGGATGTCCCGGCAAACAAGGTGCGCATACCGGAGCGCATCGGCAAGACGGAAATCACCAAGCAGGAGCAGGACATGCTGCGTGCCGGGCTGCCTGTGCGCGACAAACTCATCGAGCGCAAGGACGGCAGGAAGTTCGTCACCACCCTGCAAGTGAACGTGGAGCAGCGCGGCGTGGAGTTCGTGCCGGGAACCGGCAAGTCGCCCCGTACCGCACAGACACAGGAAACCAAAGGCGACACATCGAAAAGTCAGGCGCAGGGCGGGGAAAATGCCGCACAGACCAAGAAGGAGCAACGCCGCAACACGTGGACGAACGCCGACGGCAGCATCCGCCCCATCAGCAAATGGAGCGGCGTGGACTTCACCGAGCAGCAGAAAGCCGACTACGTGGCTGGCAAAGCCGTGAAACTGGAGAACGTGACCGACAAGCAGGGCTTCCACGCCACGATGTACATCAGGTTCAACCCGGAGAAGGGACGCCCGTACCGCTACGACACCAACCCCGACAACGCGCAGAAAGTCGCCCCGTCCAACGAGAGCCGCACGCAGGTGGCGGTGAACAACGAGGGCAAGACCAACGAGGCGACAAAGAACCTGAAAGAGCCTTTGCAGAAAGGTCAGACAGCCCCGAAGACCGCCCGCCAGCAACAGCAGCAGGACAAACCGAAGAAAACGGGCAAGGGCATGAAAATGTAATCCCGTGTCCGCCACTGAATCCAAAATAAAATCCAAAGTATCAACAAAAAAGAAGAAGACATGAAGACAATCATTGCAGAAAAGCCCTCCGTGGCACGTGAAATCGCCCGCATCGTGGGCGCGACAAAGAGAGAGGAAGGATATTTCGAAGGAGGCGGCTATGCCGTGACATGGGCATTCGGACACCTCGTTCAGCTTGCCATGCCCGACGGCTACGGCGTGCGCGGATTTGTCCGTGACAACCTCCCGATTATTCCCGACACATTCACGCTCGTCCCCCGTCAGGTCAGGACGGAGAAAGGTTACAAGCCCGACAGCGGCGTGGTGTCGCAGATAAAAGTCATCAAAAGACTGTTCGACACAAGCGAACATATCATCGTGGCGACCGATGCCGGACGCGAGGGAGAGCTTATCTTCCGCTACCTCTACCACTATACGGGTTGCACCACTCCTTTCGTGCGCCTGTGGATCAGCTCTCTCACCGACAAAGCTATCCGCGAGGGACTGCGGAAACTCGAAGACGGCAGCAAATACGACAACCTCTACCTCGCCGCCAAAGCGCGGAGCGAATCCGACTGGCTCGTGGGCATCAACGGCACACAGGCGTTATCCATCGCCGCCGGACACGGCACGTATTCCGTGGGGCGGGTGCAGACACCAACGTTGGCTATGGTATGTGAACGCTACTGGGAGAACCGCCGCTTTACGTCCGAAGCATTCTGGCAGCTCCATATCGCAACGGACGGTTGCGACGGCGAAGTCGTGAAATTCTCATCCTCCGAGAAATGGAAAGAGAAAGAACCGGCGATGGAACTATATAATAAGGTAAAGGCGGCAGGTTGCGCCACTGTCACGAAAGCCGAGCGCAAGGAGAAGACGGAGGAAACTCCCTTGCTCTACGACCTGACCACGCTCCAGAAAGAAGCCAACGCCAAGCACGGCTTCACGGCGGAACAGACGCTTGAAATCGCGCAGAAGCTCTACGAGAAGAAGCTCATCACCTATCCGCGAACCGGAAGCCGCTACATTCCCGAAGACGTGTTCGCGGAAATCCCCAAGCTGCTTGCCTTCATCGGCAGCCTGCCCGAATGGAAGGGCAAGTTGCAGCCGAAAGCCGTGCCGACACGCCGCAGCCTGGACGGCGGCAAGGTGACAGACCACCATGCCCTGCTCGTCACGGGCGAGAAGCCGCTGTTCCTCTCCAAAGAGGACAGCACCGTCTATCACATGATAGCCGGGCGCATGCTTGAGGCTTTCTCCGAAAAATGCGTCAAGGACACTGCCACCGTCACGGCAGAGTGTGCCGGAGTGGAGTTCGTGGCAAAAGGCAGCATCATCAGGCAAGCCGGATGGCGTGCCGTCTATGGCAAGGAGAATGGAGAAGAGAACAACAGCCAAGAGGAAACCGCCGCCATTCCCTGTTGGCAGGAAGGCGACACGCTGGCACTGAAAGCCGCCTCCATCACGGAGGGAAAGACCAAACCCAAGCCGCTGCATACCGAAGCCACCCTGCTGTCCGCGATGGAAACGGCTGGCAAGGAGATAGAGGACGACGCATTGCGGCAGGCTATGAAGGATTGCGGCATCGGCACGCCCGCCACCCGTGCGTCCATCATCGAAACGCTTTTCAAGCGCGGCTATATGGAACGCTGCAAGAAGTCGCTTGTCCCCACCGAAAAAGGGCTTGCCCTCTACTCGGTCGTGAAGGCGATGCGTATTGCCGATGTCGCCATGACGGGCGAATGGGAAAAGGAATTGGCACGCATCGAGCGTGGGGAACTGCCCGCCGATGACTTCCGCAGGAAGATTGAGGCATATACACGGGAAATTACCTCCGAACTGCTGTCGTGCGACAAGCTGTTCGCCCGCAGGGATTCCGGCTGCAAGTGTCCCAAGTGCGGAGCGGGGACGATGCAGTTTTACGGCAAGGTCGTCCGCTGCGACAACGCGGAGTGCGGTCTGCCCGTGTTCCGCCTGAAAGCAAACCGCACCCTCTCTGATGATGAAATCAAAAACCTGCTCACCGACGGACACACGAAACTGCTCAAAGGATTCAAGAGCAAGCAGGGCAAGAGTTTTGATGCCGTAGTCGCCTTTGACGGGGACTATAACACGGTTTTCGTGTTCCCAGAAAGGAAAAGTAAAGCGACCTCTGCGAAAAGAAGAAAATAAATGTTTAACTTTGCCACTGGTTCAGAGTAATGAATTGTTCTTCGATACCGGATTACACTCATACTTTGGATTTAGTGGTGGCACTCGGAGGGATACCGGGTGCCTTTTTCTTCTCGTTTTCCAACGATTATCCCTATCATCATTATCAATCCACTAAATTCCAAAGAAATGAACAACAAGAAGAAAAACGAGGGTCGGACCGACTTTTCCTATTACGGTCTGTACCTGCTGGACTACCTCACCACGAACAAGTTCGAACAGGCAGCCGATGAAGCCTTCATCCGAGAAAGAACCGACCGTGCCGCCGAAGCGTATGAACAGGCAAGGCTCGAAGGCTATCCTGCCGACGGGGCGCAGGAACTGGCGATGAAGGTGCTGACGGAGGGCCTTCGCTACTCCAAGCACGCCATCCTGCGCGAAGTCGTGGAGAACGAATTTGCGGGTGAAGTACCGGGAGAAAAATGTGAAGCCTTTACCCAGAAGCTGCTACCGCTTGTCGGAAACGTATTCTCCATCTATGACCTCTCGGACGACAATTTCGCCCTGTCGCCCGAATATGACCTGCTCTACACGGAGCTGACGGGAGCCGTCATCCTCTATATCGAAGAGTATGGCGTTTAACCGCAAACAGAGGCTGCGGGACAACATCGAGGCGATACGGACGGCATTCCTCCTTGACAGGGAACAGCGCACACCCACCGCACGCGAACGGCTCTTGTTAGAACGTTATTGCGGTTTCGGGGGACTGAAGAACATACTCAACCCTGCAAGGGAACTGACGGATGCCGTCCACTGGGCGAAGTCCGACCTCGAACTGTTTGCCCCTACCGTGGAACTGCACAGGTTGCTGCGAGAGAACACAAAAGACGAGACGGAGTACAAACGGAATATGGATGCCATGAAGCAGTCCGTGCTGACCGCCTTCTATACCCCGCCGGAGATAACCGGGACCATCGCGGACGTGCTGCATGAACACGGCATCCGTCCCGACCGGGTGCTGGAGCCGTCGGCAGGTGTCGGTGCATTCGTGGACGCCGTGCTGGAGAACAGACCGGACGCGGACATCATGGCTTTTGAGAAAGACCTGATGACGGGCAAGATACTGAAGCACCTGCATCCCGGACAGAAAGTAAGGGTACAGGGCTTCGAGAAGATAGAAAAGCCGTTCATGAACCATTTTGATTTGGCTGTCTCCAATATACCGTTTGGCGATGTGGCGGTGTTCGACCCGGATTTTTCGGGCAGCAAGGATCCTGCAAGGCTCTCGGCGGCACGGACGATACACAATTACTTTTTCCTGAAAAGCCTTGACGCGGTGCGTGAAGGCGGAATCGTGGCGTTCATCACCTCGCAGGGGGTACTGGATGCCCCGACCAACGCGCCCATACGCGAGTATATGATGAACCATGCCAATCTGGTGGGCGTAGCCCGCCTGCCGAACAACCTCTTTACGGATAACGCGGGAACGGAGGTGGGCAGCGACCTGATTATCCTGCAAAAGAACAGCGGAAAGAACGGTGAACTGTATTACAACGAAAAACTCTTCGTGCAGACCGAACAGACCCCTATCGGCACTTCCGTAAATGGGTATGTATGGAGCATCGGCTCGCTTTCACACACGGATTTGATCAGAAGTACCGACCCGTACGGGAAACCAGCCTATAAACTCCTGCACTGTGGGGACATCGCACAACTGGCGGAAGACTTGCGGGAGCATCTGAAAATAGAACTGCAACAACTTGACAGGAAACTGTATGAGAGACACAGGCTGCATCCGACAAAGGAGGGAAGCACGGCTGCGGAAGTGCAACCTGCTCCGAAAACAGAAAAGGTATCACCTTCTGTAATAGCCCCCGTTTCTGTAATTGAGCCTGTCAAGGGAGTGGAGAAGCCGCAGGCACAGCCCATAGAGGAAAAGCCGGAGATTGAGCCGCGCCAACCCAATCATTCGTCAGCCGTGCAGCTTACCCTGCTCGACCTTTGGGGTATGCCCATAGAGGAACCGGTAAAAAAGAAAAAGGCAGCGAAAAAGGAAAGCAAGCCGAAGCCTATGCCGTCCACGCCTAAACCGCAAGTCAAAGTTACTCCACCCGTTGAAGCCGCCAAGCCGGTAAACGGTAATAAGGAAGAAAAGCCGGAAAATGCCGAAAAGCCAAACGACCCGGACGACATTTACGCCACTCTGGATTGGGAAACCAATCCTCCCATCAACGGCTTCTATGAGACAATGATGAGCCTGACAGCGGAACGGCGCAAGGCCCTACGGCTTGAGGCAGAACGGCACAGGCAGGAACAACTGAAAAAGATGGGTATCAAAGACACGTTGAACCCTGCTTTTGCGCCTTCTTCGGACAATATGGATAAAAAGCCGGAACAAACGGAAGAAATAAAGCAACCTGAAACACTGGCAGAAGTTGTGCCTACTTCCGAAACGGTTGCCACTTCCCTGTTCCCGGAACTTGAAACGGAAAAGCCGAAGGAGGAAGTCATGGACCTTTCTCCCCGTCCGTTCAACGGCCTGCTGGAGCCACACCACCGTGACGGCTCGATGGTGCTGGATGCTTCACGCAATCTCGGTTACCTGAAAGACCTCACGCCTTACGGTGCGACCTTCCAACCGCTCGACCTCCGTGGCTATCAAAAAGAGAAAGCGATGCTGTATATATCGCTCCGTGACGCTTACGAACGTCTGTATAGCCACGAGACGGAGAACCATACGGAACACAAACCGCAGCGCGGGTATCTCAACACCTACTACGATGAGTTTGTCATGCGTTACGGTAACCTCAACGCCAGACAGAACGTGAAACTGGTGATGATGGATGCCGGAGGGCGCGACATCCTTTCGCTGGAACGTGCGGAGGACGGCAAGTTTGTCAAGGCGGACATCTTCGACCGTCCCGTTTCCTTCTCGGTGGAGAGCCGTGTCAATGCAGGCTCTCCCGAAGAAGCCTTGTCCGCATCGCTCAACAAGTTCGGCACGGTCAATCTCGGCTATATGCGGGAGATAACCGACACCACGGAAGAGGAACTGCTTGGTGCCCTCAAGGGGCGCATCTTCTACAACCCGCTCGTAACCGGTTACGAAATCAAAGACCGCTTCATCGCGGGGAACGTGATAGAGAAGGCGGAACGCATAGAGGGCTGGATGGAGGACAATCCCGAAAGTGAGCGGATGCCGGAGGTGAAACAGGCGTGGGAGGCATTGAAGGAGGCCGAACCGCAGCGCATCGCCTTTGAAGACCTCGACTTCAATTTCGGGGAACGCTGGATTCCCACGGGTGTGTATGCCGCCTACATGAGCCACCTTTTCGACACGGACGTGAAAATAGCCTACTCCGCAAGCATGGACGAGTTTTCCGTGGCGTGCGGCTACCGCACCATGAAGATCACGGACGAGTTTTTAGTAAAGGGCTATTACCGGAACTATGACGGTATGCACCTGTTGAAGCACGCCCTGCACAACACCTGCCCCGACATGATGAAAAGTATCGGCAAGGACGAGAACGGCAACGACATCAAGGTACGCGACAGCGAGGGCATACAGCTCGCCAACGCGAAGATAGACGAAATCCGTAACGGGTTCTCCGAATGGTTGGAAGAACAGTCGCCGCAGTTCAAGGAACGGCTCACGACGATGTATAACCGCAAGTTCAACTGTTTCGTGCGCCCGAAGTATGACGGCTCGCACCAGACTTTTCCCGACCTCAACCTGAAAGGGCTGGCAAGCCGGGGAATCAAGAGCGTTTACCCGTCGCAGAAGGATTGCGTCTGGATGCTGAAACAGAACGGCGGCGGGATCTGCGACCACGAGGTGGGAACCGGCAAGACGCTGATAATGTGCATAGCGGCACATGAGATGAAGCGTCTGAACTTGGCGCACAAGCCGATGATTATCGGGCTGAAAGCGAATGTGGCGGAGATTGCCGCCACCTATCAGGCGGCCTATCCTAACGCCCGCATCCTCTACGCTTCTGAAAAGGACTTTTCGACCGCCAACCGTGTGCGTTTCTTCAACAACATCAAGAACAACGACTATGATTGCGTCATCATGTCGCACGACCAGTTCGGGAAGATACCGCAGTCGCCGGAGTTGCAGCAGCGCATCCTGCAGGCGGAGCTTGACACGGTGGAGGAAAATCTCGAAGTCTTGCGACAGCAGGGCAAGAACGTGTCGCGGGCGATGCTGAAAGGGCTGGAGAAGCGCAAGCACAACCTTGTGGCGAAGCTGGAGAAGGTGGAACACGCCATCAAGTCCCGCACGGATGATGTGGTGGACTTCAAGCAGATGGGCATCGACCACATCTTCATTGACGAGAGTCACCAGTTCAAGAACTTGACTTTCAACACCCGTCATGACCGTGTGGCGGGATTGGGAAACTCGGAAGGAAGCCAGAAGGCCCTGAATATGCTCTTTGCCATCCGTACCATACAGGAACGCACGGGCAAGGACTTGGGGGCTACGTTCCTTTCGGGCACGACCATTTCCAACAGTCTGACGGAACTGTACCTGCTCTTCAAATACCTGCGCCCCAACGAACTGGAACGGCAGGACATCCGCTGTTTCGATGCTTGGGCTGCCATCTTCGCCAAAAAGACGACCGATTTTGAGTTCAACGTAACGAACAATATCGTTCAGAAGGAGCGTTTTCGCTATTTCATCAAGGTGCCGGAGCTTGCCGCCTTCTACAACGAGATTACCGACTACCGCACGGCGGAGGATGTAGGTGTGGACAGACCAAACAAGAATGAGATACTGCACCACATACCGCCCACACCGGAGCAGGAGGACTTCATACAGAAGCTGATGCAGTTTGCCAAAACCGGCGATGCCACTCTGCTTGGCAGGTTACCCCTGTCGGAAACGGAGGAAAAGGCGAAGATGCTCATCGCCACCGACTACGCGAGAAAGATGGCTCTTGATATGCGCATGATAGACCCGAACTACGAGGACCATCCCGACAACAAGGCAAGCCATTGTGCCAAGATGATTGCAGAGTATTACCACAAGTACGAGACGCACAAGGGTACGCAGTTCGTGTTCTCCGACTTGGGGACATACCAGCCGGGGGAAGGATGGAACGTGTACAGCGAGATAAAACGCAAGTTGGTGGAGGATTACGGCATACCGGCAAGTGAGGTGCGCTTCATTCAGGAGTGTAAGACGGATAAGGCTCGTAAGGCGGTGATAGATGCCATGAACGCAGGGACAGTGCGAGTGCTGTTCGGCTCCACAAGTATGCTCGGAACGGGCGTGAATGCGCAGAAAAGATGCGTCGCCATCCATCACCTTGATACACCGTGGCGACCGTCCGACCTGCAACAGCGTGACGGACGGGGTGTTAGAGCCGGGAACGAGATTGCCAAGCATTTTGCCGAGAACAACGTGGATATCATCATCTACGCGGTGGAAAAGTCGCTGGACAGCTACAAGTTCAATCTGCTGCACTGCAAGCAGACGTTCATATCGCAGCTCAAAAGTGGAGCGATGGGCGCACGTACCATCGACGAGGGAGCAATGGACGAAAAATCGGGTATGAACTTCTCGGAGTATATGGCGTTGCTCTCCGGCAATACCGACCTTTTGGATAAGGCGAAATTAGAGAAGCGTATCGCCTCGCTCGAAGGGGAACGCAAGTCGTTCAACAAGGGCAAGCGCGATTCGGAGTTCAAGCTGGAATCCAAGACGGGAGAACTGCGCAACAACACGGCTTTCATCGAAGCCATGACGGAAGACTGGAACCGTTTTCTTTCCGTTGTGCAGACTGATAAGGAAGGCAGCCGCCTTAATCTTGTCAAGGTGGACGGCGTGGATTCAACGGATGAGAAGGTCATCGGTAAGCGTTTGCAGGAAATCGCCAAGAACGCCACGACTGGTGGACTGTACAAGGCTGTCGGGGAACTTTACGGCTTTCCGATAAAGGTGGTCAGCGAGAGGACACTCAAAGAAGGTCTGGAGTTCACTGACAACCGCTTCGTGGTGGAGGGTAACTACAAGTACACCTACAACAACGGGCATCTGGCGATGGCAGACCCGATTGCTGCCGCACGAAACTTTCTGAACGCATTGGAGAGGATTCCGACCATCATCGACCAGTACAAGTCTAAGAACGAAGTGCTGGAAAAGGAGATTCCGCAGTTGCAGGAGATAGCGGGCAAGGTGTGGAAGAAGGAGGACGAGCTGAAACAGCTGAAGTCCGAACTCGCCGCACTGGACCGCAAGATACAGCTTGAGCTGGCTCCGGCTCAGGAAAACACAGAAGAGAACCGGCAAGGCAACGAGAAAAAACAGACGGAACAACAGCCGGAAAGCCCGCACGTGGACTTTGTACGCAGTCATTTAATTATAGGGAGACCCGGTTTATCGGAATCCAAAGGTGTAAAACTTTAATATCGAAGTCTTGACAGAAAAAGCCAGTGGTTGAATTTTTCACCACTGGCTTTAATTCTAATAATTTTTCAATCTAATATGACCGAATCTATAACGTTAAATCATAGATTATGTGTCTATTTGTGAAGAAAAAGACGTAACTTTGTATCAAAATCAAATAAGCATAACAATGGAGCCATCTATATACAGTTTTTCACTTTATACCGCACTGCCATTGATGTTATTCTTCGGCTTTTATTTTTTGTTTGCAAAGACTCCTGAAAAGAAAATTTTCAAGAATTATCTCCGCTCCCGACAGATTATGGGTATAGCTATGCTGCTGCTTTCGGCAAATTATTCGGTACATTTCTTCTTTGGTATCCGATTCAAAAATGCGGATTCTGCCATATTGATGAACATGTCCACATACTTCCTGTGCTATTCTCTGTTCAGTTCGGCATTGATAATGTTGCTTGATCGTTTTTACATTACCAAACGGCGTGTGTGGACACATATCATTTTATGGATTATATTTTCAACTCTTTCCGGAGTTGTGTTGTTCCTGTTGCCAAGCGGAATCATGCAAAAATTCTCTTTATTTGCTTTAGCTGTATGGTTAGTCGTTTTTGGAGTCGTTTTAGCTCGCAGAGTCATAATTGCATACCGTAGAGCCATTCGGATTTTCAATGAAACTCAGGCGGATGATATAGGTACATATATCGAATGGCTTTCCATATTCACTTATTGGGCTGTTATCTTCGGTGTCGGATGCGGATTGCTGACATTTCTGCCAGACAAATATGTTTTTATCTGGATTTTGTCGTCAATACCGTTCTACAGCTATCTTTTCTACAGCTATCAGAACTACCTGCTGTTCTATGAACAGGTGGAAAATGCTTTTGAGCAAGATATACAGTCTGAAGAAGAACTTCTGACAGATACAGAAACAGAACCTAAAATAGTTTCTGAGAAAGAAGTTCCAGTGTCCTATACAGAAATTATAGAGAAAGTGGCCAACTGGATAAAGACAGACGGCTATGTCCAGCAGGGACTTACCATAAAAGAACTGTCCGAAATACTTCATACGAACCGTACCTATCTTTCCGCTTATATCAAGACTACGTATAAAATGACATTCCGCGAATGGATAACCAGTCTCCGGTTGGAGTATGCGAAAAACATACTGAAGGAGCATCCGGAGATCAATATACAGAAGCTGGCTGAGTCTTCCGGTTTTCTTTCCCGCAGTAACTTTATCAAATTATTTACCGAGAAGGAAGGATGTACGCCTGCCAAGTGGAAAAAAGCAAATCTGAAGTGATTTGCGTGGTAAAAATCCGATGAAAAAGCTCTCAGAAACCCATTTTCCAAAAGTGCTCATACTACAAAAAGTGCTAATTCGACAACTCAAAAAGTGCCGATTTGACAAAATAAGTGCTCAGACGACAATGTGAAAAGTGCTCAAACGACAATTTTTATAAAACGCTGTGTTTTAGCAAAAAAAGTTTTTGTAATATTTTGGGCGCTGAATGGCATTTATTACCTTTGGAGATGACAAAGATAATGAATTCAAGTTTATATGAGCAGAAAAATCACTTTTCTTACCCTGTTTCTGTGGCTGATGACGCTAACTTTTCCTGTCATTGCGCAGCAGAAAGCAGACACGACCTACACCTTCCGGTTCGTTACGCAGAAGGACATGTTCTACGTGCCTTGGAATGGCAATGACACGGAACTTGCCCGCCTGTTGGAATGTATCGAAAACAACAAAGCAACAATTCTTGACGGCAAACTGCCGCTATTGGTTGACGGATATTGCAATTCGCAGAGCAGTGAAGTCAAGAACCTTGCAACAGCGAAGATTCGTGCCAACCGTGTGAAATCAGAACTGATTACACGAGCGAAAATCAAGGAAGAAAACTTCATTACCCGCAATCATGTGACAGAGGGTGATTTTGTCACCGTGCGCCTGACGGTACCGGTAAAGGAAACAGCCGTGACGGATGCGGAAGCAGAAGCACGACGCAAGGCGGAAGAAGCCCGACTTGCCGCTGAAAAGGCAGAAGCCGAGAAAACCGCTCAACAAAATACACTTGCCGACACGCTGTCGGAAACCAAAATCACAACTGATTATCATCTCTCCCTGCGTGCCAACCTGCTGCGCTGGGCTACCCTGACACCAGATCTTGGCGTGGAATGGCGCATCTGCCCATCGTGGGGCATTGCCGTAAACGGCTCGTGGACTTCATGGACGTGGAGCGACAAGGACCGCCGCTATGCACTCTGGGAAGTGGCTCCGGAAGTGCGTTACTATATGGGTGAGAAGAAAGCCTGGTATCTGGGCGCGCTGTTCAAGGCCGGACAGTTCAACTACAAGTTCTCCGAAGCAGGCAAGCAGGGCGACCTGATGGGTGGCGGCATCACCGCCGGCTATCAGCTGCGACTAAACAAGGCATTAGATCTTGATTTCAACCTCGGTTTGGGCTACCTGAATGCCGATTTCGAAAAATATGAAGTCATCGATGGTGTGCGCGTGCGCTGTGGCAACGAGACAAAAAATTGGTGTGGCCCCATCAACGCCGGTGTGACATTGGTATGGAAGTTATTCTAATACGGAGGAATAGAGTATGAAAGCAAGACAATATATAAATATGGTAGGAATGGCAGCCGCCGTGCTGCTCTCTTCCTGCGTGAAGGACACGCTTTATGACACGCCGCATCCCGACTATGGGAAGATTGCGGTGACAGCCGACTGGTCGGCACGCGGTGAGGGTATCGACATACCTACCACATGGACGGTTACCATGGGTGACTATACGGGTACGGAGACTTCCGCCACCCATGCCCCCAACCATCTGTTTGCTCCGGGCAGCTACACCCTTGCGGTGTGGAACCCTGCTGAAGGAATCATGGTAAATGGTACCACCGCCACCATTGCCGCAGCCACGGGAAACCGGGCAGGAACGGATGCCTTTGTGAACAATGCCCCGGGATGGTTCTTCACCTATACGAAACAGGTGAGCATCGAGAAAGACAAGGACTATCCGCTGACCGCCGCAATGAAGCAGCAGGTACGCGAACTGACGCTCATCATCAAACCGACGGGTGATGCCGCCGGACGCATCACGGAGATTGTTGCCCATCTGACGGGTGCAGCCGGAACACTCGACTTCGCTACCGATACCTACGGAGCCGCTTCAAACGTCGTGCTGCCCTTCACCAAGATAACCGAAGGTGACGATGCCGGCAAGTGGAAAGCCACGGTGCAGTTGCTGGGTGTGACCGGCACGGAACAACTGCTGACGGGTGAAATCCGCTATGCGGACGGCAACCCGACCCCCACGACGCTGAAAAGCGACATCACGGAAGCCCTCAAGGGGTTCAACACCGGAAAGGGCGAATCGCTGACCCTCGGCGGAACGCTGGTTGAGACTCCCGAAGGCATGGAAGTGGACGGAGTCGAAATCAACGGCTGGGAAGAAGTGAAAGGTGATGATGTAAATGCCGATTTGTAAATAATTAGCAAACCGAACGCAGAAGCAAAGCTTGCTTTGATTTTGCTAAGGTGCAGCAATTATTGAAATGGAATTTAACTAATATAATAACAGAATATAATGAAGACAAGATTTTTTGCACTTGCGATGCTCGCCCTCGCACTGGTAGCCTGCAACAACGACAACGAGAACCTGAACGGTGACCCCGTGGCCGCCCAGTTTACCGCCGACATCGCCCCCGCCACCCGCGCCAGCGGAACCACCTGGACTGCCGGCGACCGTATCGGCATCACCGACATCGGCAACGATTCCCAGTACGGCAACGTGCCTTTCATCCTGAAAAACGGGAAATTTGAGGCAGAAGGAAAGGTTATCTATATCGAAGATACAAAGACCCATACTTTCCGCGCCTACTATCCGTACAACGCGGTGGGAGGCATCCTCACAGCCACGACCGATGCCACGGCGCAGCAGAACAAGCCTGCCATCGACTTCCTCTTTGCTTCAGGAGCCACGGGAGACAAAAACAACCCGGTAGTAAGCTTCACCGACAAAACCGCCAAAGGCGGTGAAGACAACTCCTTCCACCACCGCATGAGCCAGATAACCCTTACCTTCGAGGCGGGCGACGGCGTGAATTTCAGCGTGGTCAAGCCTGAACGTTACACGCTGGACGGATTGTTACTCACCGGTACGTTCAACACGGCCGACGGTATTGCCACCGCAGACAACGGGGCACAGACCGGAGAACTGACCATGAATCTGGCAGACGGCAATCTCACGTCATCGATCATCCTCTTCCCGCAGACAGTTGCATCCCTGCCGTTGGTTGTGAATTACAAAGGTCAGGAATATCATGCCACACTCACCATGCCCGAAGGCGCACTGCAGGCGGGCAACAACTATACCTATACCGTCAAGGTACGCAACAAAGTCCTTGAAGTCAGCGAAGCCACCATTGCAAAGTGGAACGATATAGACGGCGGAGAAGTGAATGCTGGCCTGTAAGATATTAATAATTAATTGATTAGGTTGAAGAATTATGAGACATAGAATTTTTATCCCCGCAGCCACCGCACTGCTGTTCGCCCTCGCCGCCTGCACGCAGGACGAACTTGCTGGCGATAACCGTCTGCCCGAAGGTGAATACCCCGTCGTCATCCGTGCCACCGGACTGTCCGTAGAGACAACGCCGCTGGCAGCCCCGTCAACCCGTTCCGCCGTGGACGGCGACTGGCAGGGCGTCACTTCCGTGGCACTCAAGATGGGCGATGCGGTAAAGGAATACACCGTAACGGCTTCTACCGATTTCAAGAGTGCCACGCTTTCACGCGAGAACGACCCGTACTACTGGACCAGCCGCGACCCAATTACCGTATCGGCATGGTGGCCCTTCAATAATGCCAACATCACACAGATGCCTGCCGTGAAGGTGGCCGAAGACCAAAGCAAATTGGCTGACTTCCAGAACAGCGACTTCATCTCTGCTGAGAACCGGAAGGTGGAATTTAACACCCCGACTCTTGAATTTACCCACCGCACGGCACGCGTGACAATCGAACTGAAGCCCGGCACGGGATTCACGAGCGTCGCCGGTGCCACGGTGAGCCTCGTGAGCCTGTCCGCCGATAACGGCAACCCGACTGCCATCAAGACCTACAACGCAAGCGGCAACACCTACGAGGCACTGACCGCCCCGCAGACCGTTGCGGCAGGCAAGCCATTCGTCAAGGTGGAACTCGGCAGCGGCACCTTCTACTTCCGTCCGCAGAACAACGTCGTATTAGAAGCGGGCAGCCGCTATAAATATACCGTCAAGGTGAACGCCACCGGCCTGACGTTAGAGGGTTGCACCATCGGCAGCTGGGCTGACGGCGGCGGCGAGAGCGGCACAGCCGAGGATTTGGGCTACATCTACGACAGCAACACCAAGACCTACACGGTCTATAACGCCAACGGCCTACTGGCATGGAACAAAGCCATACAAAAAGATGAATCGATAAATTGCACCCTCACCGCCGACATCGACCTGACGGGTAGGGAATGGACACGTTTAGACACATGGCCAGGCTACTCCGGCGTCTTTAATGGGCAGGGACACAGCATTACGGGATTAAACTTTTCAGCAGCGAGGTTTGGACTTTTTCTTTTTTTAAATCAAAGTGGAGTGATAAAGAACCTACAACTCATAGATGTGAATCTGGATGGCAGTAGTGGAGGAGCTGCTGGAATGGTGGACCGAAATCATGGCCAAATCATTGCCTGCTCTGTGACGGGAAAACTTACTGTACATAGTGGTGGTATAGCCAATGCAAATTATGGCGATATCATCGCTTGCTGGTTCAACGGCACATTGAAAGATGAGGCTGGCTGTGGAACTATAGTGCGTTTCAACTACAAGAATATAACTTCCTGTTATTGGGGAGGCAATGCCGGGCAAGGAGTACTCCGTAATGAAGGAGGAACGGTAGTTGCCACGAAGGTAGACGGCGCGACCGTGAAATGGCAGACAGCCGTCGACGGCATGAACACCGCCCTCACCGGCAACGACTACCAGTGGACACTCGGCACCGGCGGTCTGCCCGTACTGAAAAGAAACAATAAAAACCCCTAAACAACACGCATCATGAAACGAACAAACATCCATATATTCGCAGCCCTCGCCCTGCTGTTCGCCCTCACCGCCTGCACGCAGGACGAAGCAGGCTTCCTGTCTGAAGGGGCGGAAGGCACACCCATCGTCTTCACCGCCACGGGGCTGAACCCCGCCGCGACAGCCACCGCCGGCACCCGTGCCCCGGTGGACGGCAATTGGGAGGGTGTGCAGAGCGTGGCAGTCCTGATGGACGGCACGGTGAAGGCATACGACGTGACGCCCACCAACGCCACGCTGACCTCCACCGACCCGCACTACTGGACCAACCACAAAGACATCACCGTCACGGCGTGGTGGCCCTACACCGCTGGTGAGACATCCCCGCCTGCGGTGAAGGTAAAAGCCAACCAAAGTGCCCGGAAAGACTTTGAGGGCAGCGACCTCATCGTAGCCGACGGGCAGACGGTGACCTACGGCAGCCCCACGCTCCGCTTCACCCACCGCACGGCGCGAGTGACCATCGTTCTGACGGACTACACCGAGGGGCTGGCATCCGTGCGACTGACGGGCCTCTCCACCGAAGGCGACAACCCGGCCGAAATCACCCCGTATGACAAGGGCAGCAACACCTACACCGCCATCGTAGCCCCGCAAAGTGTGGCAGTTGGCACGACCTTCATTACCTGCACCTTCACTAACGGCAAGACCTTCGTTTATAAGATGAAGAATGCTACCGACTGGCAGGCGGGCGGTGAATATACCTACACCGTCTCCCTCGCTGCGGCAAAAGACCTGGGCTATACCATAGAGAGCAACGGCAGCTACACGGTCTATAACGCCGACGGCCTGCTGAATGTAGCCGAATTAGTGAACGGAGGTAAGACCGACATTAACATTACCCTCGACAAAAACATCGATCTCACAGGTAAAGACTGGACGCCGATAGGCACAGACTACGACAACTCATACAAAGGCACCTTCGACGGTGGCGGCCATACCATTACGGGGCTGACCTTTACGACAAATGACGAATATGCGGGTCTGTTCGGCTGGCTCAATAGAGCTGGTACGGTGAAGAACGTGGTGATGGAGGGCGTACAGATAACAAGCAATCAAATATATGGCGGCAGTATTGGCGGCGTGGTAGGATATGGCTGGGGCACCATTGAAAACTGCTCGGTGTCGGGCAGCGTCAGCGGCACGGTGTATGTCGGCGGTGTGGTGGGTGTTCAAATAGGCGGTTCCATCACCGGATGCAGTTCCTCTGCCACAGTGAAGGGAACGGTCGATGTCGGCGGCGTGGCAGGTCAGACGAATTCGAGTGCCACCCTGACCGCTTGCTATGCCACAGGCAACGTGATCATAGAAATGGACCCCAAAAAGAATATCGCTGGCGGCAGTCTGGTGGGAATGAACGCAGGAAGCAGCCTCCTTGCCTGCTATGCCACGGGCAACGTAACCAGTACGGGTAGTAGCACTGGCTATGTACATATCGGCGGTTTTTTGGGAAATAACTACACCACCGTGACCGCATGCTATTGGAAGAACAATCATGAACAAGGTATCGGCTACAATAAGAAAAGCACCGGAGCCACGAAGGTGGACGGCACTGACGTTACCTGGCAGAAAGCCGTTGATGCCATGAACACCGCCTTGCAGACCGCAGGCTCAAAGTGGCGTTACGAACTTAACGGAGCATTGCCTACCTTGAGGAAGTTGTAAACCGTTGCGGGCGGAAAAGTTACGCCCGCAACGGAAAGAACCAGAGTAATAAAATAACAGATATTATGAGGATAAGATTTTTTGCACTTGCAGCGCTCGCCCTCTCACTCGCCGCCTGCACACAGGACGAAGCGGGCTTCCTACCAGAAGGGGCGGAAGGCACACCCATCGTCTTCACCGCCACGGGGCTGAACCCCGCCGCGACAGCCACCGCCGGCACCCGTGCCCCAGCGGATGGCAATTGGACGGGTGTGCAGAGCGTGGCAGTTCTGATGGACGGCACGGTGAAGACGTACAACGTGACGCCCTCCACCGTCGATCTCACCAGCGCCACGCTGACCTCCACCGACCCGTACTACTGGACCAACCACAACGACATCACCGTCACAGCGTGGTGGCCCTACACCGCTGGCGAGACAACCCCACCTGCGGTAAAGGTAAAAGCCAACCAAAGTACCCAGAAAGACTTTGAGGGCAGCGACCTCATCGTAGCCGACGGGCAGACGGTGACCTACGGCAGCCCCACGCTCCGCTTCACCCACCGCACGGCGCGAGTGACCATCGTTCTGACGGACTACACCGAGGGGCTGGCATCCGTGCGACTGACGGGCCTCTCCACCGAAGGCGACAACCCGGCCGAAATCACCCCGTATGACAAGGGCAGCAACACCTACACCGCCATCGTAGCCCCGCAAAGTGTGGCAGTTGGCACGACCTTCATTACCTGCACCTTCACTAACGGCAAGACCTTCGTTTATAAGATGAAGAATGCTACCGACTGGCAGGCGGGCGGTGAATATACCTACACCGTCTCCCTCGCTGCGGCAAAAGACCTGGGCTATACCATAGAGAGCAACGGCAGCTACACGGTCTATAACGCCGACGGCCTGCTGAATGTAGCCGAATTAGTGAACGGAGGTAAGACCGACATTAACATTACCCTCGACAAAAACATCGATCTCACAGGTAAAGACTGGACGCCGATAGGCACAGACTACGACAACTCATACAAAGGCACCTTCGACGGTGGCGGCCATACCATTACGGGGCTGACCTTTACGACAAATGACGAATATGCGGGTCTGTTCGGCTGGCTCAATAGAGCTGGTACGGTGAAGAACGTGGTGATGGAGGGCGTACAGATAACAAGCAATCAAATATATGGCGGCAGTATTGGCGGCGTGGTAGGATATGGCTGGGGCACCATTGAAAACTGCTCGGTGTCGGGCAGCGTCAGCGGCACGGTGTATGTCGGCGGTGTGGTGGGTGTTCAAATAGGCGGTTCCATCACCGGATGCAGTTCCTCTGCCACAGTGAAGGGAACGGTCGATGTCGGCGGCGTGGCAGGTCAGACGAATTCGAGTGCCACCCTGACCGCTTGCTATGCCACAGGCAACGTGATCATAGAAATGGACCCCAAAAAGAATATCGCTGGCGGCAGTCTGGTGGGAATGAACGCAGGAAGCAGCCTCCTTGCCTGCTATGCCACGGGCAACGTAACCAGTACGGGTAGTAGCACTGGCTATGTACATATCGGCGGTTTTTTGGGAAATAACTACACCACCGTGACCGCATGCTATTGGAAGAACAATCATGAACAAGGTATCGGCTACAATAAGAAAAGCACCGGAGCCACGAAGGTGGACGGCACTGACGTTACCTGGCAGAAAGCCGTTGATGCCATGAACACCGCCTTGCAGAACGCAGGCTCAGAGTGGCGTTACGAACTTAAAGGAACATTGCCTACCTTGAGGAAGCAGTAAACCGTCGGGCGGGAAAAGTCCCGCCCGCAACGAACATTAACCGAAGTATAATCCCAATAAAGAAAGGAGGACGTGCTGGAACACACGGAGAATCCACCATATAGGTTTTGGCATCAAGGCATTGTTAATAATAATATAGACTCCAGTGTAAATATGGAAGCTGTAAGCCGGACATTGTCAAGATTGGTGCTCATTAAAGACAACAAATCAAGTAATTAAATTAAAAACATGGGACTTTTTCACAGAGACAAGAAAAATAATGACGATGAGCCGGACAGTGTTCAAACCAATTCATTCTCTGATATTATGAATGGTTTGCAATACGCCGTAAACTGTGCACAAGATACATTGCAGAATCATCAGATACAAAATCTGACCAGACTTTTTGAAGGAACAAATGCAAATAACGCAAATTGGAGTTTTAGTTAACCAATTATATTTTTCATCAACAAACAGTGTCGCTGCGATATAAAATATTTTTCGGCTATGCCATACTTATGGCGGTCATCGGTAGCATGGCCGCCATTCTCATCCATGAACCTGCGAAGTTCCACGACCTATATGCGTATGTTGAATAACGGTATTTACACAAACAGCAAATGAGCGAACAATTCGTTACCACTACCAAGCATTTCCGCAAGCTGCTTGCCGCAGGCTATCTGTTGATAGTCCTGCTGGTGGGCGGCATCATCTGCACGTGGCTCGGCGAATGGCGCGACTTGGAGTTGCTGGAACGGGAGAACCGTGAAATCAACCGCTTCCGCAAGGAAACACACGATGCGTATGTGGGTGTGGTGGAGTTGTCTCTTTTGGGCGAGTCGGTGCTGGAATGGGACGATAAGGATGTGGCGGCATACCGGCGGCAACGGATGACGGTGGATAGTATGCTTTGCCGCTTCAAGAGCCATTACGAATCGGTGCGCATAGACAGCGTGCGCCACTTGCTGGAGGACAAGGAAAAGCGGCTGTGCGCCATCATGGAGGCTCTGGAACAACAGGCGGACATCAACCGCCGGATAGCCAAGCAGGTGCCGGTGATAGTGCAAACGAGCAGGCAGGAAGAGCCGAAGAAACAGAGGAGGAAAGGTTTTCTCGGGTTGTTCGGCAAGAAACAGGAAGCACCTCCGACGACGACCACCACGATGCTCTACACACTGAACCGTGATATGATAGCGCAACAACGTGCCCAAAGCCATCGTCTGTCGGAATATGCCGACAGCCTTGCCAGCCGCAATGCGGAACTGAACCGCCAACTGCAAACCCTTATCCAGCAGATGGACCACAAGGTGCAGGCTGACTTGCAGGAACGTGAGGCGGAAATATCCGCTATGCGTGAAAAGTCGTTCTTGCAGGTAGGTATCATAACGGGTGTCATGCTGCTGTTGCTCATTATTTCATACATCATCATTCACCGCTATGCCACCCGCATCAAGCAGTACAAACGTAAGACAACAGATTTAATCGGGCAACTGCAAAAGTCCGTAAAACAAAACGAATCGTTGATAGCCTCACGCAAGAAAGCGATGCACACCATCACCCACGAGCTACGCACACCACTGACTGCCATACATGGATATGCGGAACTGATGCAGGACAACGAAGAAGAAAAGATAAGCGGTTATGCGGACAATATCCTGCAAGCCTCCAAGAGAATGACCGACATGCTCAACTCCCTGCTTGACTTCTTCCGCTTGGACAGCGGCAAGGAACAGGCGAATGTCCGTCCGTTTCGTTTGGAAAACATCGCGGAGCTGTTGCAAACGGAGTTTACGCAACAAGCAGAAGCAAAAGATCTTAAACTTACCATCGAGTGCCCGGAGGGTATTATCCTGAATGGCGACAAGGAGCGCATCATACAGATATGCGACAACCTGCTGGGCAATGCCGTCAAGTTCACGAATGCCGGAAGCGTTTCACTTGTCATAAGCTATGACGGCAATAGGCTGACCCTTGTAGTAGAGGACACCGGAACCGGCATGAGTGCGGAAGAACAACAGCGAGTGTTCGGAGCGTTCGAGCGGCTTTCCAACGCCGCCACGCAAGACGGTTTCGGATTGGGGTTAAGCATTGTGAAACAGATTGTCGGGATGCTTGGCGGCACTATACGCTTGGAAAGCGAAAAAGGAGAAGGCAGTCGTTTTACTGTGGAGTTGCCAATGAACACTGCCGATATTGGTATTGAAGAACAGACAGCCGCAGAAAGTCTGGCTCATATAGAAAGACCTTATTCTGTCATCGTATTGGACGACAATCCGATGGTATTATCCATGACAAAGGAAATGTATGCTGGTATAGGTGTGCATTGCGACACGTTCACTACTATTGGCGATGCAATGGAAGCCATGCGGCAGCACACATACGACCTCATGATAACCGATATGAAGATGCCGGAGATTAACGGCTATGAGGTGTTGGAGTTGTTACGCTCGTCAAGTGTCAGCAACTCGAAAGAGATTCCCATTGTCGTGGCGACCGCCTCCGGCAGTTGCAGTGAAGAGGAGCTGTTGGAAAATGGATTTACCGCCTGCCTGTTCAAGCCATTTTCCATTTCCGAACTGGTTGCTGTATCAGACAAATGCCTTTTGATAAGTACGGACAAGGATGAACTTCCCGACTTGTCCTCTCTGCTTGCATATGGTGACAAACGGGCGATGCTCGACCGTTTGATAACCGAAACAGAAAAGGATATGCAGGCTGTCCGGGAAATCATGGAGAGGAATGACCGCAAGGCGTTGGACGAATGGATACACCGTCAGCGAAGTTCATGGGCTGTTATCCGTGCTGACAAACCCTTGTGGAACCTGTATGAACTGCTGCATCAAGAATCTGAATGTTCCGAAATGGAATTGCGGAAATGCGTGGATGCCATGCTTCGTATGGGAACAGTTATCATAGAACTTGCGCAAAAGGAAAGGAGGTCGTCGGATGAAAGTATTTGTGATTGAGGACAACCCCGTCTATAACGATTATGTCTGCAACCTGCTGAAGAAAGACAGCTTCGATACTATGTCGGCATATAATCTTGCCACTGCCAAGAAACTATTGGTAAAGTCAGAGGTGGATGATATTGTCGTTGCCGACCTACGCCTCCCCGACGGTGAAAGCATAGAGTTGTTACGGTGGATGCGTGCCAACGACAAACAACAGGTGTTTATCGTTATGACCAATTACGGGGAGGTGCATACGGCAGTGGAAAGTATGAAGCTCGGCTCAAAGGATTACATACAGAAACAGTTGTTGGAGGATAAACTGATACCGCTTATCCGCACCCTGCAAAAAGAACATGAAAAGCGACTACAATGGAACATTCCGATATTCGTCCGGCAGAGCGAAGCCTATCAGAAAATCAAGAAACGTGTGCGCCTTGTAGCCACCACCCGGATGAGCGTGCTGATACTGGGCGAGAACGGTACGGGCAAGGAACATATCGCACAACATATACACCAACAAAGCAAACTTGCCGATAAACCTTTTGTGGCAGTGGACTGCGGAGCCTTGTCCCCGTCATTGATACAATCCGCCTTCTTCGGACACGTCAAGGGCGCGTTTACGGGTGCCGAAGCAAACAAGACGGGGTATTTTCTGGAAGCGGATGGCGGCACGCTGTTCCTTGACGAAGTGGGCAACCTAACAATGGAGATGCAACAGATGCTGCTCCGCGCCATACAGGAACGCCGTTACCGTCCCGTCGGAGCAAAGGAGGACAAAACAGCCAACGTGAGGATAGTGGCTGCAACCAACGAGGATTTGCAGAAAGCCGTAACGGAAAAGCGGTTCCGGCAGGATTTGCTCTATCGCTTGCAGGAGTATGTGATAACCATGCCGCCCTTGCGCGACTGCCCGGAAGACATCATGCCATTGGCCGAGTTCTTCCGTGAAATGGCAAACCGTGAGTTGGAACGTGAAGTAAAAGGTTTTGCCGCATCTGCCCGTAATGCCCTGCTCGCCCATGCGTGGCCGGGCAACGTGCGCGAGTTGAAACAGAAGATACAGACGGCAGTCCTGCAATCAGAATGCGATATGATAACCGAAGCCGATTTGGAACTTGACAATGAACCGTCCGCTACTTCCGCTTGTTTTACATTGAAGAGCGGGGATGAAGAAAGAGGACGTATCTTGCGTGCTTTGAAACAAGCAGCCGGTAACAAGAAAATGGCTGCAAAGATACTGGGTATCGGCAGGACAACGCTGTATAATAAATTGGTAGAATATGGATTGAATGAAGAAAACTGACCGGAGTATGGCTGTAAATGGCAATAATTAATTAACTTTGCAATTGTATTTCAGAAAATAGCAGGCGATTGGGTAACTTTTCGCCGATGATATAGACATAAGACCGCAAGGCGTTTCGAGCGAAAATCTGGTAAATTGAAACTACGGAGACGATTGCGTGATGCTTATGCTATGCTTACGCATAGCGTGCATTCACGTACTCTCCGTAAAGGCTTTACCAGAGCCATCGCTTGAAAGTAGTGTGAATTGCACGCTACTTTTTTGCCTCGCCAAAAAGGAAAGAAAATACGTTATGGCGAAAATACAATTACTTGCCGTTATCTCAATAGATGGCTGTCCGATGAAACTGCATCCCCGGAAGCGGTTGCTTCAAACCGAAGATTACGGTATGGATGAAATACGTGCCAATGCCCTGTATAAGCTGACATCCGACTATTCGGTATCCGTGCTTCAAGAATGGAGGGAGGAAGGTGGAAGCATTTGCCATTTGTTGGAAGTAACTGCCGGGAATACCGAATATGCCAACGGACTGTTACGGATGAACGTGATAGATGAAATCATACTATACGTTGTTCCAACCATCGACGGAAACGGAGCGCATTTTTTCAAGTCAGCACTACCTATGAATGACTGGCGGCTTATGGAGAACAAAACTTATAGGGACGGAGTAATCCGGCTTACCTATCATAAAGAGCCACGGGCATAAAATGTTCAGATTATGAACATCTTGGCGGGATTTCCGTGCTCAGAAAGTGAACACATGTTCAGAATCTGAACACATTTCACAAGGGATGCAATCAAGGATAAAATTATTTTTGAATTTTATCTTTCTGAAAAACAATGTAGTACAATTTTCTCACAATCTTTTCTCGTGTTTAGGGCTATGATTTGCACCATATATCAGTGTGCGCACACTGATAAACAAGTGTAAACCCTCAAAACAGAAAAGATAATGAACCATCTCATACTGGCGGAAACACAGTTTTTCGCCATGATAAACGGAAAAGACAACGGTAGCACGGAAACGGCATACGGCGGATTCGTGCAGGAAGTAATAAACCTGTGCTACGGCGGCAATGATGCCAAGCATATTATTGTGGCGTTGGCTTTTGCCGAAATCGAATTACAGCACCATCCGCAGAACTTGTCGGCATCGGAGGAGAATGTCGTCACTGTGTATATCCGCAAGGCGTTATCCTTCATCCGAAAGATGCAGAAGATGGTATCCGCTTCTGCAATTACCTCCGTGCCACCACTAACATCCACATCCGAAACCAAAGCCACAGTCCCAGCCTTGCAATGGACCGGTAATGCCGTCGAGTTGGTAGAACTAATCTATGCCCTCTACGCCACCGGCTGCATCAATGGCGGCAAGGCTTCGCTGAAAGAGCTTGCTCCTGTCCTCTATTCCTTTTTCGGTGTGGAGTCCAAAGACTGCTACCGCTTCTATACGGACATCAAACGCAGGAAAAGCGACAGTCGCACCTACTTCCTTGAAAAGATGCAGGACAAACTGAACGCGAAGATGCGACATGACGATGAATTGGAGCGGATGAGGAGATAAACGAATGCCAAACAAAGGATAAGCGGCCGGATTATACGGTTTCTTATCCTTCTTCATTTACAATCACTCTATTATCTGCCGGAAAGCCGATTAAAATCATTAACTTTGCAAGTATTAATCAATGACGGATGAAAATAGATAACCTCGAAATATTGAACGGACTGATTGCCGGAGCCGAAGGCGGGACAGTTGAGTTCAAAGAAACTACCGGGCAGTTGGAGCGTGGAATGGAAACTCTTTGTGCCTTCTTGAACGGTACGGGCGGCACGGTGCTGTTCGGTGTAACCGACAAGGGAAAGATTATCGGTCAGGAAGTGAGCGACAAGACGAAGCGCGATATTGCGGAAACCATCAGACGAATCGAGCCGTTTGCGACCATTGATATATCCTATACAGACATTCCGGGAACGAACAAAAGTGTTATAGCTTTATCAGCGGAAGAACAACGATATATGCGCCCGTTCACCTATAAGGGGAGGGCTTATCAACGGATAGAGAGCGTTACATCTGCCATGCCGCAGGGTATATACAACCTGTTGGTTATGCAGCGAGGCGGAACCTATGCTTGGGATTCCATGCAAAATCCCGGCTTGAAAATATCCGACCTTGACGAAACGGCAATCTTGGGCGCAGTACGTGGAGGAATCAGAGGCGGACGTTTGCCGGAAGGTTCTATGCAGGAGGATGTCCGAACCATCCTTGAAAAATTTGACTTGTTGAATGATGGAAAGCTGAACAATGCTTCCGTTGTCCTATTCGGACGGAACTTCTACCATTATCCCCAATGTCTGCTCCGTTTAGCCCGGTTCAAAGGAACGACAAAAGATGAATTTTTAGATAATCAGCGTGTGACAGGCAATATATTCAACTTGCTGGATGCTGCAATGGCATTTTTCTTCAAGCATTTGTCCCTCTCCGGTAAAATTGAAGGTTTGTACAGAGAAGAGGAACTGAATGTGCCATATAAGGCATTGAGAGAATGTTGCATAAATGCTTTTGCACATCGTGTTTACCATCGCCCCGGCAGTTCAGTCGGGATTGCTATCTATGATGACCGCGTGGAGATTGAAAACAGCGGAACATTTCCGCCTGATATTACCATTGAGAAACTGTTGGGTGGCCACAATTCCGAACCACAAAATCTGATAGTAGCCAATGTGCTGTACAAAAGTGCAGTATTGGAGAGTTGGGGACGTGGCATAGCCCTTATGGTAAACGAATGTCGCCGTGTCGGTATTCCGGATCCGGAGTTTCATACCGACGGCAATGCTGTATGGATTGTGTTTCATTATACAAGAACTACAGTAGGACAAGACCCCACAGCACCCCCACAGCAACCCTATAGTAACCCCACAGTAACCCCACAGTTAGGAAAACTGTTGTCTGCTATTGGGAACAACACTCTCTCTGCTAAAGAAATCATGGAGAAAACGGGAATGAAAGATAAAAGGAATTTCTTAAAGAACTATATCCATCCGGCAATAAATTCCGGTTTGGTCCTTTCACTTTATCCCATAGGCTCCAAGAGTCCGCAACAGAAATACTATCTTACTGATAAAGGTAAAGGTTTCCTGCAACAATAACGGGTATGGCTAAAAGAAGAAACATAAGAATGATGTAAAAACTGATTTACCGATAATCATGGATTATGGTATCGGCAGTATATCCGTTTATGACCCGGCAGACATAATGCCATACAACGAGCCGCCAATTAGCGAACAAATCCGCTTCAAGAAACTCGGCAAAGAGATGAAATCCGAGTTCAAGTGGCTGGTATCTTCCGTAGTGATTGAGTATTGGTAAGAAAACCGACAGATACCTTTCGGTGAAGAAATGTCGAAACTCAGAACCAGACTGTTGAGAATGTTTGCCGAAGAATACAGCATACTGCTTAAAGACGATACAGAGCTGAAAAATTATTTGCTGACGCTTGCCATTACCACCATCAACAAGCATCTCAAATCTGAGAATAAAAAGAGGGTGTCAAAACTCTCTTTTTAACAAAATTACCCTTGCTACAGATATCTGTGACAGGGGTAATTTTCATATTTTGGGTGTTTTGACACATCCCCTTTTTCACATATAAAGGAATCTGTTATTTCTGCTGCAACAGGTGTTTCAAGTTTTCATCATTTGCGATACGTTCCAGTTCCTCTTGAACAATCTGCTTCACTTCCTCCTTGATGCGCCTGTAATTCGCCTGAACCGTTTCCTTCATGCGGTCGTTGCCGTCCCCGTCCGTAAAGTCGGTAATGACGGGGATTTTCTTGTAGGCTTTCTCCTCGCGCCTCACCTTCTCGGCATCCACGACAATCTCGCAATGGAAAATCTTCTGCTCGATACGCTCGTTGAAGTTGTCGGACACCGAACCGACAAACATACCCTGCGTCAAGCCGGAAATCTTGCTCGGCGGGATGAGTGAATCCATCTGCGTGTTGATGGAGGTGGAAACATCCTGCCGGTTGATGGAAATGGACTGCCGTTTCTGCAACACCTTACCGAAGCGTTCGGAAAGCGTCTTGGCGGTTTCACCCACCACCTGACCGGAAAAGATATTGCCGACGGTGTTCATCACGACCTTCGCTTCTTTATCACCGTAGTCGCGCACCAACTGGCTGAAATCCTGAAAGCCCAGACACACGGCAACCTTGTTGCTTCGCGCGGTGGCGATAAGGTTGTCCAGCCCCTTGAAGTATATAGTGGGTAGCTCGTCGATGATGACCGATGACTTCAACATACCTTTCTTGTTGATGAGTTTCACGATACGGGAGTTATACAGACCGAGAGCGGCCCCGTAGATATTCTGACGGTCGGGATTGTTGCCCACACAGAGTATTTTCGGTTCTTCGGGGTTGTTGATGTCCAGCGTGAACTCGCTGTCCGACATCACCCAATAGAGCTGCGGGGAAATCATCCTTGACAAAGGGATTTTCGCGCTTGCTATCTGCCCCATCAACTGCTCCGCAGCCCCTCCGAGCCATGCGTCCATGAACGGAGAAAGATAGTTTTCCAATTCCGGGTAAGAGGTCAGTATCGGGAAAATATCCTCATAGCGGCGGTTCAGGAACTCAATCGCATGGGGGAACGTGCAGTATTTGCCGCCTTGATAGATTTTGAGATACCATATAATGCTGGCAAACAAAATAATAGGTGATTCCACAAAGAAGTCGCCCTGCTTCTGCACCCACGTTTTATTGAGGTTGAGCATTATCGTATAGGCACTCTCGTAGGCATCCGTAATATCCTCCATGAAATCCGGGTGGATGGGATTACAGCGGTGCGAGCGTCGCGGGTCGTCGAAGTTTATCACATAAAACTTCGGCTTCACCTTGTAACCCTCCGGGTGGTTCAGCAGATGGTTGTAGGCGATTGTAGATAAGTCGCTGAATTTGAAGTCATATACATACATCGAAAAGCCCTTTTCAATCTGCTGCTTGATGAAACTGTTTACCACCGCGTATGACTTTCCACTACCCGGCGTACCCAACACGATGGAGGCACGAAAAGGATTCACCACATTGATCCAGCCGTTGTTCCAACGCTTTTTGTAGTAGAACCGTGTCGGCAGATTGACCGAATACTCGCTTTCGATAAGCCGCGTTTCCTGCATGAAGCTCTCGTTCTCGTTGTTGAACACATCATCCATGAGGTTGTGCTTCAACAGGCGGCTCAACCACAGACCGCCCATCAGCAGGAATACATAGCCCGCGCCAACGGCCAGGATATACAGTCCCGTCACCGCCTCCACCGGCAATGGCAGGGCCAGTATCCACCAGTTGAGGAAGAACAGCACGAAGCCCACGGCAAGGACCGCCCAGATTTTCCCCCACGTGATTTTCTCGCCCTTCACGCCCTTTGTCCCCAGACAGGACAGGGCAAGCAGGAGGACGGCAAATAGTTTCGTGTAGAGGATGGAACGGAACAGCCCCGCCGTGCGGTTGAAGTTCATCAGTATCCTGTCCACCACACCGATGTCCACACCCCAGAGTCGTATGGCTTCATAACAGAACCAGTACACGTTCATGACCACTAAAATAATACTCACGGCACGCAGAAAATCCATGATTTTCGCCAATGCCCTCAAATCGTCTTCTTGTTGTGACATACATTGATTTTTTAATTGTTGATACTCTGATTACATACCCAAGCCCTTGCGTTTTTTCTTCTTTTTGCGCTTCATCGCCCGGATGAAAGCCTCTTCCTCGGCATCTACCGCCGGACCTTCGGGAGTGAGCAAGCCCATACCGCCCGATATATCTTCACTGTCGTAGGCGGTCTGCCCGTGTGCCTTGTCCGCAGCATCCACAGGGATGGATAGCGGTATCGGCGGTTGTCCGGCGTATGGCAGGGTGAAGTGTTCCTGCAAGGCATTCGCCGAAAGCTCCTTACCCATGCGCGAACCGTTCAGCACGCATCCCGTGCGGTGGTCGATGAAGGTAGCCCCATAGATGCGCCCTTCCTCTGTGTAGCGCAGTACGGTGTCGATGCCCTTCTCTTTGAGTTGGGATACAAATTTGTCCTTGTCATAAGTGCCTTGCAGCACGGAAAGGACGGTGCGTTTCGTCATGTCTGCCAGTTTCCTATCCTTGATTTCCGATTTGGAACGGACAAACTTCTTCTGTACGGCTTCATAGCCTGCGGACTTCCCGAAAAGCGAGGATTTGAACGGGTTGCCCACCTTGTTACCCTTGTCGTCCGTGACGGAATAGACCAGCCCGTGATACTCCCGTCCGCGCACGTTGCCCCTCGCTTCCTCCACCGTCATATTATATAAGGAAAGGAGCGCACGGTATTCGCCCATCGTCTGGAAACGGTACTGCCCATTCAGAGCCTTCACGGTGTTGCCTACCTGCTTCTTCACATCACCTGCCGATGCGGCCACCTTGCGCAACGGATTATCCAATCTCTGATTTTTACGTTCTGCCGGATGCAATCCGTACTTCTGTTCCAGTTCCCTGCGGATACGGTCGCTGCGGCGGTAGAGAAAATCCCGGTTGAGCCTTTTCCCGTTCTCGTCCACGTTGACCGTCACGATGTGCAGGTGGTGGCGGTCGATGTCCTCGTGCTTGAATACAAGATAAGGCTGGTTTCCGAAACCGAGTTTTTCCAGATACTCGCGGGCGATATTCTGCAACTCAATATCGGTCAGCACATCCTCCGGGTGCGGGTTGAGAGAGATATGCACCACCGGCTTCTCGATCTTCATCTGCGGTGGCAGGAAGGTGAGAAAACCCTCCATCGCCTTGCCTATGTCCACCGTTCCCGAACCGTCATTGTAGATGCGGTTGGTGGTGAGAAGCCGCCCCTGCGCCTCGTTAATCTTCTCCCCGTTGTAGGCAATCGCGCCGTACAACGAACTTCCTACACTGATTTTTGCGACCATTTTGCCTCCATTTCCCTTGAAAGTTCCACAATCCGGCGGCTCAGTTTCACGAGTTCGACGGTGTGTTGCTCTAATTTGTAGAGCAACGCCATCGCCTTTTTCTCTGAAAAATGCAGCCTCAGTTCCTTCACGACTTGGTTGTAATTCGTACCCACGGCACGGAATTGTGCATGAAAATCCGACAGTTTGGTGTAATAGTCCACCAACGTCTTGTCCACCTTCAGCACCTTGAACGGTTGCCCGAAGAAGTGCGCTTTGAGGAAAACCGACCGTGCATAGACACCCGATTTTCCGAACATGGCGAGGAAACGGTTGTGTTCCTCCTCGTTGAAACGGACGGTGTACCGGTACACCGCCGGATCAAGTTTGGGATTTCTCCCTGCTTTGCTTTTCCTTTTCTCTTTCATATTACTTTGGATTTAGCGGATTGACGGCATAAGCCGCCGCTTCGGATCACAGCACCGCAGTTCTGAAAGGCTTTCCGACTTCGGAGGGAAAGCCCGCCCCCTGCAAGGGCAAGGCGTTTTCCGGGATGCTCAAAATATTTTGAGCGGCTGAAAACATACCTTGCTATGTTCAGGTGAACATAAAAATCCGTCGGGGACGGATTGGGGGAATGCCTTTCAAACTCCGGGCTGCGCCACCTGTGGCGTACCCTGCCGTTCGGGTGCAAAGTTACGCCATTAACGCGGTATCGGACAGAGGCTTGACCCGGACAATCAATGCCAACCGGCGCAACGTGCTGCCACTTGCCGGAGAAGTGATACAAGTTCCAAAATATCCTTGTTTATTTGCAGTGTGATTCGGATGTGGGACTGAAAATACACTCCTTCCGCCGGATGTTCGGACAGCAATCCGGACATCAATCCAACCGGCTGAACACGGGTGTACATATTCAGCCGGTTTTCCAAGCACACGTCCATGCGGACGGATAAAGGCATGGGTGATTGGACAGACCGATGAATGCCCACAGGCACAGCCGGATTAAGGAATGGATAAATAAATGGAAGCGCGTGCGTATGTATGAATGGCAATACGCTACCGCCACCGGACAGATGTATAACCAAATAAATTATCAGACAAATGAAAGAAGCAACTTATGTGGCAATCTCCACGCAGAAAGGTGGAGCGGGTAAGACAACCCTGACAGTGCTTGTGGCAAGCTACCTGCACTATGTGAAAGGCTACAACGTAGCCGTGGTGGACTGCGATTTTCCGCAGTATAGTATCCATGATATGCGCAAGCGTGACATGAAAGCCGTCATGGAGGACGGGCATTACAAGGTGCTGGCGTATGAGCAGCTCAAGCGGCTGAAGAAAAATCCGTACCCAATCAGATGCAGCCGTGCGGAAGACGCGATAAGAACCGCCGAAAATCTGGTAGAAGCGCAGCCCGACCTCGATTTCGTGTTCTTCGACCTGCCGGGAACCATCAACAACGCCGACGTGGTACAGACCATTTCCAAAATGGACTATATCTTCACACCCATCATTGCCGACCGTGTGGTGATGGAGAGTTCCATCAAGTTCGCCACTATCATCAACGAACAGATGATAAGCACGGGCAAGTCCGGCATCAAAGGGATTTATCTCGTGTGGAACATGGTGGACGGACGCGAAAAGACTGAACTGTACAAGGCATACGACAAAGTCTGTGCCGAGTTCGCCCTGCCCATTCTGGAAACATACTTGCCGGACAGCAAGCGTTTCCGCAAGGAAACGGCGGCAGAACGCAAGGCTGTATTCCGTTCCACGGCATTCCCTGCGGACAAAACGCTGATACGCGGCAGCAACCTTGACAAACTCGTTGATGAGATTCTCTGTATCATTAAAAGCTGAATGTCATGGCAAAGAAAACAAGAATCGAGGACATCGACAGCGAAGCTGTAATCAACTCGTTCCGGCTGGACGATACAAGCATTCCACCGGAAGCGAGAAGTACGGGCGGAAACGCCCCTTCTCCACCTCCGAAAGAAGAATTACAGACGGTGATTACATTGCCTGCTTCCCGTCCCAAAGAGGAACCGGAACGCAGGCGTAGGAACGGCAAGCCGGAAAAGCCGGATTATGAAACCGTGTTCATGTGCGGGTCCAATGTCACGGCAAGGCTCGGCAAACAGGTATATATCCGCAAGGAGTACCACGACCGCATACAGAAGATGCTTCATGTAATCGGAGGCAACGAGGTGACTATTGCGGCTTTTCTTGACAACGTGCTGACACACCATTTCACGCTGTTCCAAGACGAGATAGCCGAATCGTTCAAACGGCACATGGAATCCTATAATCTATAAAAACAACAAACAACAAAGAAGTATGAAAAGGACAAAGAAGAACCGACAGGCAGACTGCCTGCAAACAGGAAAGAGTGAAAGAACCGCTGCCAGTGCAGCAAAGTGTACAACCGACTACGATCAGGAAAATACCGGCGTTGACTTCCGCAAGGATAAAGGCAGAGACAAACCGCTCTCGACTTTCCTGCAAGCATCGGAAATCAAAACGCGGCAATGTATATACATCAGCCGAGAAATTCATGAGAAAGTCGCTATCGTTGCCAGTCGGATGGGAAACGGCTTGAGCATCGGCAAGTTCGTGGACAACATCATCCGCGACCATTTCTGGCAATACGGAACGCAGTACATGGAACAGATTGAAAACGCCCAAAAAGTGAAACTATGACAAAGGTGTTTTTAATCGTATCGGTTGCCTGCAACGTGTGGTTTCTGTCCCTGTTGCTCTACGACCGCATCATGGAAGCGAAACTTATCCGTTTCTTCAGACACATTGCCGGGTTGTGGCGGTCATTGGACTGTACGGCGGCAGAGCAAGGAAAGGATAAGGAAATACCTCACGCAGACACCTCGGACATCATTGGCAAGAGCCGTTTCAAGATGGCATCGACCCGGACAACCGCTGCCATACCGACGCAAGAAGCCGCCACTTCGGAAAAAGGCATTGAGCTGTCGGAGGAAGAGGCTACTTTTGACGACGGAAACACGGAAACCGTCTCACGCCCGACACAAGTACCGGAGGACAAACTCGATGAAACCTTCACGAGCATCCCGCCCTCGGAACTGGAGTACAGAGAAGATGAACCGGAGGATGAAGAACCAGACAAAAAGCAGGCTTCGGGAAGCAGCTTCGAGGATATTGACATGGCAGTACGCACCATACGGAAGGAATCACCATCCGATGAGGAAATGCGACACGCCGGAAAGGTCATGACGGAACTGGACGGGACAGAGCTTTTCACAAGAATAACGGAACGCCTGACCGATGAAGCAATGAGCGAGAGGCTTGCAAAGGCGATGGCAGTTTTCGTGGACACGGTGAACATGACCATGACACAACAAAAGGAAAAGGTGTTCGTGATTCCCGACAACATCGAGGAGTTCGACTTCCGAAACTATGTATAAAAAGAATGGAAATGAAAACGTAAAATGACGACACCCATGCGCACGGCGGTACAAGGTACAGCCAACCCGCAACGGACAGCCCCAAGTCCGTAGAAACAAACGGGCAACCACTAAACCAAAGTAAAGTAATCAAGTATCAACCGCCCGAAAAAGGACTATCCACCCTTTGGACGGCACAAAAAAAGAACAGTTTATGAACAAGAACATCAGACAAAAGTTCATCATCTCTGCGGCACTCATGATTGCCGCCACCGCTTCCGCTTTCGCACAAGGAAACGGTATCGCAGGTATCACGGAAGCTACTTCTATGGTCACCAGTTACTTTGATCCGGGCACTAAGCTGATTTACGCCATCGGCGCGGTAGTCGGGCTTATCGGTGGCGTGAAAGTGTACGGAAAATTCTCGTCCGGAGACCCGGACACGAGCAAGACTGCTGCCTCGTGGTTCGGGGCTTGCATCTTCCTGATTGTCGCCGCCACTATCCTGCGTTCATTCTTCCTTTAATAAACAATATATGGCTGAATACCCGATAAACAAGGGTATCGGCCGTCCGGTCGAGTTCAAGGGTCTGAAGGCTCAGTACCTCTTCATCTTCTGCGGAGGTCTGCTGGCTCTCTTCGTCCTGTTCGTCATCCTCTACATGGTCGGCATCGACCAGTGGATATGTATCGGCTTCGGCGCGGCATCGTCTTCCGTCCTCGTATGGCAGACCTTCGCGCTGAACGCCCGGTACGGCGAACACGGGCTGATGAAGTTGGGAGCGGCAAGGAGCCATCCCCGATACCTTATCAACCGACGGCGGATCACCCGATTATTCAAACGACAACGAAAGGAAGAAACGACATGAGAAATACATCCAAAATGACAACACTGGAAAACAAGTTCCCGCTGCTGGCGGTGGAGCATGGCTGCATCATTTCCAAAGACGCCGACATCACGGTGGCTTTCGAGGTGGAGCTGCCGGAGCTTTACACCGTGACAGGCGCGGAGTACGAGGCGATACACGGTTGCTGGTGCAAGGCTATCAAGGTGCTGCCGGACTTCTGTGTCGTGCATAAGCAGGACTGGTTCATCAAGGAGAAATACAAGCCGGAGTTACAGAAGGACGACATGAGTTTCTTGAGCCGTTCCTTTGAACGCCACTTCAACGAGCGTCCGTACCTGAAACACTCCTGCTACCTCTACCTGACCAAGACGACGAAGGAACGTAACCGGATGCAGAGCAACTTCAGTACGCTGTGCCGGGGACATATCATCCCGAAGGAACTGGACAAGGAAACCGCCGGGAAGTTCATGGAAGCTGCCGAACAGTTCGAGCACATCATGAACGACAGCGGCTTTGTCAGGCTGCGCCGCCTCTCCACTGACGAGCTTGTCGGGATGGAAAAGTCCGCCGGGTTGATAGAGCGTTACTTCTCGCTCATGCCCGAAGGCGACACGACCTTGCAGGACATCGACCTCTCGGCAAAGGAAATGCGCATCGGAGACAACCGCCTGTGCCTGCACACCCTCTCCGACGCTGAGGATATGCCCGGAAAGGTAGCTACCGACATCCGGTACGAGAAACTCTCCACCGACCGCTCGGACTGCCGCCTCTCCTTCGCCTCACCCGTGGGGCTGCTGCTCTCCTGCAACCACATCTACAACCAGTATGTGATTATCGACAACAGCGAGGAAAATTTGCAGAAGTTCGAGAAGTCCGCAAGGAATATGCTGTCGCTATCCCGATACAGCCGGAGCAACAGCATCAACCGCGAGTGGATAGACCAGTACCTGAACGAAGCCCATTCCTACGGGCTGACATCGGTGCGGGCGCACTTCAACGTCATGGCATGGAGCGATGACGCGGAGGAGCTGAAGCATATCAAGAACGATGTAGGCAGCCAGCTCGCCAGCATGGAGTGCGTACCCCGCCACAACACCATCGACTGCCCGACGCTCTACTGGGCGGCGATGCCCGGCAATGCGGCGGACTTCCCGGCGGAAGAGAGTTTCCACACCTTCATCGAGCAGGCGGTGTGCCTCTTCACGGAGGAAACCAACTACCGCAGCTCGCTCTCGCCCTTCGGCATCAAGATGGTGGACAGGCTCACGGGAAAACCGCTGCACCTCGACATCAGTGACCTGCCGATGAAGCGGGGCATCACCACCAACCGTAACAAGTTCGTATTAGGTCCTTCGGGCAGTGGCAAGTCGTTCTTCATGAACCACCTCGTGCGACAATATTACGAGCAGGGCGCGCATGTGGTATTGGTGGACACGGGAAACTCCTATCAGGGATTGTGCGAGATGATACGGCGCAAGACGGGCGGCACGGACGGCGTGTATTTCACCTACACGGAGGAGAAGCCCATCAGCTTCAACCCGTTCTACACCGACGACTACGTGTTCGACGTGGAGAAGAAGGACAGCATCAAGACGCTGCTGCTGACGCTCTGGAAGTCGGAGGACGACAAGGTGACGAAAACCGAAAGCGGGGAATTGGGCAGTGCCGTGAGTGCCTACATCGAGCGCATCAGGGCAGACCGGAGCATCGTCCCCTCGTTCAACACCTTCTACGAGTACATGCGCGACGACTACCGCCGGGAACTGGCGGAGCGTGACATCAAGGTGGAGAAGGAGGACTTCAACATCGACAACATGCTCACCACCATGCGGCAGTATTACCGGGGCGGACGCTACGACTTCCTGCTCAACTCCACGGAGAACATCGACCTGCTCGGCAAGCGGTTCATCGTCTTCGAGATTGACAGTATAAAGGAAAATCGAGAACTTTTCCCTGTGGTGACCATCATTATCATGGAAGCCTTCATCAACAAGATGCGCCGTCTGAAAGGTATGCGCAAGCAACTGATAGTGGAAGAGGCTTGGAAGGCTCTCTCTTCGGCGAACATGGCTGAGTACCTGCGCTATATGTACAAGACCGTGCGCAAGTATTACGGGGAGGCAATCGTGGTGACGCAGGAGGTGGATGACATCATTTCCTCGCCCGTCGTCAAGGAGAGCATCATCAATAACTCCGACTGCAAGATACTTCTCGACCAGCGGAAGTACATGAACAAGTTTGATGCCATACAGTCCCTGCTGGGTCTGACGGAGAAGGAGAAATCGCAGATACTCTCCATCAACATGGCGAACAACCCGTCAAGGCTCTACAAGGAAGTCTGGATCGGGCTGGGTGGCACACAGTCAGCGGTCTATGCCACCGAAGTTAGTGCTGAAGAGTATCTGGCGTACACCACCGAAGAAACGGAAAAAGTAGAGGTTTACCGTCTGGCGGAGCAGCTGGGCGGCGACATCGAAGCCGTCATCCGGCAACTTGCCGAAAGACGGAGGAATAAGTAAAAACCGATTCATCAACTAAAAAAGAAAATGCGTATGAGTATATCAAGAACGAAAATGCTGCAAGTCAGCAAGTGTTTAATTGGGCTGGCGGTCATGGTACTGCAATCCTGCGATGTAGCGGACAACCGCCGTGACCAGCTTTGCGGGAACTGGGGGAGCGTGGAGGGAAAGCCCGACGTGCTTATCTACAAGGAGGGCGAAGCCTACAAGGTGACGGTGTTCAAGCGGAGCGGGCTTCGCCGCAAGCTGAAGCCGGAAACCTATCTCTTGCAGGAGGAGAACGGCAATCTGTTCATGAACACCGGATTCCGCACCGACGTGTCCTACAACGAGGCGACGGACATCCTGACCTTCTCGCCGAACGGGGACTACGTGCGTGTGACCCCGAAACCGGACCATCCGATAGGCGAGCAATAAATAATGAAATCCACTAAAATCCAAAGTAACATGAGAACAAGAATAACACTTATTATCTGCCTGTGCCTGTTTGCAGTCGGCAGGGCAAGCGCACAGTGGGCGGTGATAGACCCGTCCAACATCGCGCAGAGCATCGTGAACACCTCCAAGAACGTGGTGCATACCTCGACCACCGCCACGAACATGGTGAAGAACTTTCAGGAGACCGTAAAGATTTACGAGCAGGGCAAGAAGTATTACGACGCGCTGAAATCGGTGAACAACCTCGTCAAGGACGCACGCAAGGTGCAGCAGACCATACTGATGGTGGGCGACATCACGGACATCTACGTGACCAGTTTCCAACGGATGATGCGCGACGACAACTTCACGGTGGAGGAACTCGGAGCCATCGCCTTCGGCTACACGAAGCTGCTGGAGGAATCAAACGACGTGCTGACGGAGCTGAAGAACGTGGTGAACATCACCACGCTCTCCATGACGGACAAGGAGCGCATGGACGTGGTGGAACGCTGCCACTCCAAGATGAAGCGTTACCGCAACCTCGTGAGCTACTACACCAACAAGAACATTAGCGTGAGTTACCTGCGTGCGAAGAAGAAAAACGACCTTGACCGCATCATGGGGCTGTACGGGAACATGAACGAAAGATATTGGTAGCCTATGAATTTCGACAACCTTCACCAAATTCTGCGCTCGCTCTACGAACAGATGATGCCGCTATGCGGGGACATGGCGGGCGTGGCGAAAGGCATCGCCGGGCTGGGTGCGCTGTTCTACGTCGCCTACCGGGTATGGCAGTCGCTGGCGAGAGCCGAACCGATAGACGTGTTCCCTATGCTCCGCCCGTTCGCGATAGGCTTGTGCATCATGTTCTTTCCGACGGTGGTACTGGGTACGATAAACAGCATCATGTCGCCCGTCGTGCAGGGTACGGCAAAGATGCTGGAGGCGGAAACGCTGGACATGAACCGATACCGTGAGCAGAAGGACAAACTGGAGTACGAAGCGATGATGCGCAATCCCGAAACCGCCTACCTCGTGTCAAACGAGGAGTTTGACAAACAACTGGAAGAACTGGGCTGGTCGCCCGGCGACATGGTGACGATGGCGGGGATGTATATCGAGCGCGGGATGTACAACATGAAGAAGGGCATCCGCGACTTCTTCCGCGAGATACTGGAACTGATGTTCCAAGCCGCCGCCCTCGTGATAGACACCATCCGCACGTTCTTCCTCGTGGTGCTGGCGATACTCGGTCCGATAGCCTTCGCCATATCGGTGTGGGACGGCTTCCAAAGCACGCTTACACAGTGGATATGCCGCTACATACAGGTCTATCTGTGGCTGCCCGTGTCGGATATGTTCAGCACCATACTGGCGAAGATACAGGTGCTGATGCTGCAAAGCGACATCGAACGGATGCAGGCTGACCCGAACTTCTCGCTGGA
>ENA-UOJB01000524-UOJB01000524.1-human-gut-metagenome-genome-assembly--contig:-C48-NODE-524-length-41830-cov-23.137451_pt1 | contig 41830 bp, 34 predicted proteins | sample MGYA00242338_ERZ723885 | MGnify/ENA metagenome assembly ERZ723885
CCGCCGGAGCGGTGCTTAAGCCGTCAGGCGGGAATTGTGCGGTGTTGCCTTAGAGATAGGAATGGGGCGATGGGCAGAATGTTTAAGCCAAACACGTAATTTCGCTAAAGCCCGGTTTAGCGAAATATAGAGGGGGAGCAGGTCAATGCCGTCTGCCAGAATGCCGCCAGAAAAGCTGGCGTGCGCCGCTGCACAGGCTGCGCTGGCTTCGTCACCATCAGCATTATGCTTTTGATGGACCCTGCAGTGGATGCAGTGGGCGGCTGGACAACGCGGACGATGTATCAGAGATCATGCAGCGCTCACCTGTCGGTTCCCGTTTTGCCGTATCATTCTGCTGCTTTAACAAGAACGAAAATCTTTACGGCGGCAAAGAAATGCTGTATACTAAGGTGTAAAGACACCTTGGAGAAAATACTGTGGACAGGGAGCAAATGCTATGAATGACGAAAAAATCACCCTTGATCTTGTGATTGATGTGCAGAAAGATTTTATTACCGGGGCACTGGCCAACACACAGGCGCAGGCCAATGTGGCGCACCTGGCAGAGACCGCGCGGGCACACGCGCAGGCCGGGCACTGGATGTTCTTTACCCGTGATACCCACCAGGACAACTACCTGACCACGCGGGAGGGCCGCAGCCTGCCGATTGAGCACTGCATTGAGGGTGAGGATGGCTGGAATTTTGCGCCCGAACTGGAAAACGTCATGGCGGACACCGAGCCGGAAGTGTGCCACATTGTGGACAAACCCACGTTCGGCAGTTATATGCTGCCCAGTGAGATTCTGGATGAACTGATGGCACACAACAAGGCTGTTGAAGATATTGAAAAAATTGTTATTTATGGCTACTGCACCGATATCTGCGTGATTAGCAACGCCATGGTACTGCGTGCAGCTTTCCCGGAAACAGAGATCGAAGTTTTGTCGGACTGCTGCGCCGGGGTAACGCCCCAGAGCCACCAGACCGCGCTGGATGCCATGCGGGCCTGCCAGTTTACAATCATATAATAGGTGATGAAATAAAAAATACCGTGCAGCTTTTTTTGAACTGCACGGTATTTTTATCTGTTTGTCAGCTGACGCAGCTGGTTCAGGTCCTCCCGCGTATCCACATCCCTCAGTTCGGCATCGTTCCGGGCGGACACAAGGCAGACGGAACCGGGGTGGGCCCGCGCAACGGCATTGCCGCCGCGGCCATCCGGCAGGTGAAGCAGCTCCGAAAAATAATCCGCGCCGAACAGCACTGGGCTGCCGGGGGTGCCATCGGCAGCGCACAGCCGCACAATGGCATCGGGGGCCGCTGCCAGCGCCAGTGCTTCCACACTTTGCTGCGTGAGCAGCGGCTGGTCCCCTGGCAGAAACAGGCAGCCGCGCAAAGCGGGCTCTTTTCCCAGCAATGCCGCCAGCCCCAGCCGGACCGTATCGCTGCGGTAGGGCTGCGCGTGGCGCAGAACGGGGACGCCCTGCGCGTTACAGAGCGCCTCAACCTCTTCCGAGCGGGTCACGACAATGCGGCAGGCCAGCAGCGGCAGGGCGGCTAGAGCCAGCGCATTGGCGATCAGCGGTGCACCGCAAAAATCCGCCATCAGCTTGTTTCCGCCGAACCGCCGCCCCAGCCCGGACGCCATGACCACGCAGCCGAGAGCGGGCGCGGAATCGTCCAAATCCACCACAAAGGCATCCTGCCGGGCGCACAGTGCGGTTAAAAATGGGGTATCCTGCTTACGCACAATAGCGAGAACGCGCTTTGCATCCAGCAGCGCTTCCACTGCCTGCCGGAATTCGGGGCAGCTATTTTCCAGGTAACCGAGTTCATCCAGCACCGCCCATTCGCTCTCCCCTGCCGCCATGCGGTGCAGGGCGGGTACTCCCAGCAGCAAAAGGCCGTCCGCCACGGGGCGCATCCGGTTTTCGCCTGGGGGCAGTGCCGGGTCAAAGCGGCCGATCACCGCTATTTTTCCGCCCACACTTTCTCGAATTTCCACACGGTCCGCAGGGTACGCTGCTGTGGTAATTTCCTGTGCCCCAGGGCACAGCAATGGCACCAGCGCACGCAGTAGGGTGGTTTTTCCCGTACCGCGCCCGCCGGTCAACAGCAGGTGGCGCTTACCGCTCACCCGGAAAGAACTTATAATAGAGCTCGCGGTCAGTCTGTACACAGGCATCACGGTAAGCCTCATACCTTTCCATAAAATTGCGGGCTTCATCCGTCAGGGTGCTGCCCCCGCCGCCGCGCCCGCCAATGGTTTTGCGGGTCAGCGCAAAGCCCAATTCTTTTTCCGCCCGCTTGACCATGCGCAGCGCTTTGGAGTAAGAAAGCCCCATGGCCTGTGCCGCCGCCCGCAGTGAGCCGGTCTCTTCAATCCGGTGCAGCAGGCGGCAGGGGCCTTCGCCAAAAAAGCGCTCGCCGATATCATCGCAGAGCATCACACGAATCTTCGGTTTCATTTTTCTTTCCTCATAACGGCAGCAGCGCCAGCCGCACCCGGCCCGTGCGGTCGGTCACGGGCACCAGTTCCAGCGGGCCGTATACTGCTGCCAGCGCGGATTGCAGCGCTTCAACCGGGTCGGTTCTGGGGTACAGCATGGCTCCAACCTGCCCGTTTTGCAGCACGATCAGCGTATCGCACCAGTCCAGCATCAGCATGGGGTCATGCAGGCAGATCAGCGCTGTTTTGCCGCTTGCATGCACAAATTCTGCCAGCAGCGCCGCCATATGGCTGCGGTTGGCAAGGTCCAGGGCGCTGTCCGGTTCATCCAGTAGCAGCAAAGGCGCATCCTCCACAAAGGTACGTGCCAGAATACAGAGCTGGCGTTCGCCGCCGCTCAGCGTCAGGTAGTCCTGCTCGGCTTTATCCGCCAGGCCTACCGTGCGCAGGGCTTCTTCCGCTGCCGCACACATGGCAGCGGTGGGGCTTTGCAGCACGCCAAGGCGGGGGTTGCAGCCCATCAGCACAACTTCCCGTGCAGACATGGACACTGAAATTCCGCTTTGCTGCGGGGTGTAACTGACCGTTTGTGCCAGACACCTGGTAGAAAGGCTTTCCAGCGGCACACCATCCATCAGGCAGCACCCCGTATGGGGCAAAAGCCCGGCCACTGCGCGCAGCAGGGTGGTTTTTCCGCTGCCGTTCGCCCCCAATATTCCCACCAGCTGGCCGGGGGTATCTATCGTAAAATGAACATTTTGCAGGATGTTCTTATCGCCAAGACGGACGGCCAGATTCTCCACAGTGAACATTACCGCGTCTCCCTCCCCGGCTTTATAATAAGGTAAAGCAAAAACGGAACACCCAGCAGCGAGGTGAAGATACTGACCGGCAGTTCGGTTGCCGCCACCGTTTTGGCAATGGTATCCGCCGCCAGCAGCAGCGTGCTGCCCACCAGCCCGCTGAGCAGGCTGGTGGAGCGGCGGTTGTGCCCCGCCAGCAGCCGCGCACAGTGGGGGGCCAGCAGCCCGACAAAGCTGATCAGCCCAGTCACGCTGACAACCGCGGCCAGCACCAGCGTTGCCAATGTCAGCAGCAGAAAACGCATCCGCCCCACCGGAACCCCCAGCAGCCGCGCTTCATCCTCTTCCACGGATAAAAGCATCGCCTGACGGTGCAAAGCAAAAATTACGGCGCAGCAGGAAATAACCATTGGAACGGGGAACCACACCCGGCTTTGCGTTACCCCCGCCAGGCTGCCCATGATCCAATATTCAATGCTGGCCAGCTCTTTTTCCGGGTCAGCGGTCAGCTTTAGCAGCATCAAAAGAGTTTGCGCCAGCGCATGTACGGCAATGCCCGCCAGCACCAGGTTCATCTTGCTGCGCCCCGGCGCGGCGGCCGCCAAGCCAAGCGAGAGAAACACCGCTGCCAGCCCGCCCGCAAAGGCGCATACCGTGGTGCTCAGCGTGCCCGAAGAGACAAACAAGATGGCAAATGCCGCGCCAACGCTGGCCCCCGACGATACCCCAATGATATCCGGGCTTGCCAGTGGATTGCGGAAAACAGTCTGGTACACAAAGCCCGCCACGCCAAGACCGAACCCGCCCGCCAGCGCCATCACGGCACGGGGCAGGCGCAGTACCGTAAAGGTGCGCACTGCCATAGCGTCCCCCGCCAGCAGTGCCTGCAGGGTTATGGGATAACGGCCGAAATAAAGTGCCGCACCAAAGGCCATAAAAACGCAGAGCGTTGCGCCCAGAAGGCACAGCGCCGTGCGTTTGCGGTTATTATTCATAAGATTCGGGGGTAAAGCCATAGAAGCTACCATAGAATTCATCGGCAGCGGCGTGGTAATACTCCTCGGTCACCTGCTCCGGGTGCAGCACGCTGGCAAGATAAACACTGCCAAGGAAGCTGGCCGGCACGGGAGAATCCACAGCCTCAACAGCGTGGGGCAGCTGGTAAACATGGCTCTCCTTGACGGCGGTGCAGTCCGCCAGGGCGGCATCGTTCAGAACAGAATCAACGTCATATTCAGCATCGGATGCCAGAATGATGTAATCGGGGTTCCAATCCAGGATCTGCTCATAGGAAACTTCGGCCCAGTAGGTATCTTCCACGCTGGCGGCAACGTTTGTGCCGTTGGCGTTTTCGATCATCGTGTTCTGATACATGGCGGGGCCTGCGGTTTCCAACACGGAGCTGTTGCCTGCCAGGTAAACGCTGGGAGCATCGGTGCCGGCAACGGCTTCGGCCAGGGCGGCCAGGTTGCTGTCAATGGCCATTTCCAGCTCCTCGCCGCGGGCGGTGGTGTTGGTTGCCTGTGCCAGCAGCTCGATCGCGCCGAACAGGCCGGCCTGGTTTTCCGGCTTAACAGCCAGCACGGTCAGGCCCATTTCCTCCATCTGGGGGATGGAATCCTTGAGCTTGGCGGGCACGATGACAAGATCCGGGGCCAGCGCAGCGCAGCCTTCCAGGTCAAACTCTTTGGCGGTGCCAATGCTGGGCAGGGACTGGATCTCCGGGGCGGACAGGCTGTAGATGTTGCGTTTGTCGGCTTTGGCTTCCACGCCAACCAGCTCGTTCTGCACGCCCAGCGCAATCAGCAGGCTGGTGGAAATGTAGTAGCCGCTGGCAAGGGTTTTGGGTTCTTCCTCAATGGTAACTTTGCGGCCCAGCTGGTCGGTAACGGTCAGCGGGTAGGTAACCGCCGTTTCGGCGGCAGGTTCTTCCGGTGCAGCAGTGGCTTCCGGGGCTGCGGCAGCCTCTACGGAAGCAGCCTCGCTGGCTGCGGTACTGCTGGCAGCAGCGGTGCTGCCGCAGGCTGTCAGTGCCATAACGGCGGCCAGCAGCAGGGCGGTCATTTGGGTCATTTTCATGTTTCTTACTTCTCCCTAAAACCAATATTCCGTTGTGTTTTTCAAACAACAACGGAATTATAGCAGAATTTGTGGTAAAATGAAAGTGGTACTACACAAAAGTATGATTTTACCCAAAAACGGAGAGCATTCTATGATAACGATTCGAGAATATGCCCGCCCCGCCACACTGGAAGAAGCATGGCAGCTGAACCAGAAGCGCCCGAACCGGGTGCTGGGAGGGATGCTGTGGCTGAAAATGGAAAAAATCAGCGTTGGCACAGCCATTGACCTATCTGCGCTGGGGTTGGATACCATTGAAGAAACCGATACCGAATTTGCCATTGGCGCCATGGCAACGCTGCGCAGCCTGGAAACCCACGCCGCGCTGAACGCGGCCACCAACGGCGCCATGCGGGAGGCCGTGCGCCATATTGTGGGGGTGCAGTTCCGCAACTGCGCCACCGTGGGCGGCAGCGTGTACGGGCGGTTTGGCTTTTCAGACGTATTAACGCTGCTGCTGGCGCTGGACTGCGATGTGGAGCTGTACAAAGCAGGCCGGATGCCCATTGCACAGTTTGCCGCCCTGCCCTATGACCGTGATATTTTGACCCATGTTTACATAAAAAAGACGCCGGGGCTTGCCGTGCATTACCAGTCTGTGCGGGCCACCCAGACGGATTTCCCGATTTTGACCTGCGCTGCTGCGCGCACGGCGGATGGAGCCTACCGCTTTGCCATCGGTGCACGCCCCATGAAAGCCATGCTTGTCTGCCCCACGGCCGCCCCGGATGAGCTGCCCGCCGCCGTACAGGCTGCGGTGCCCACCGGCAGCAACCTGCGCGGCAGTGCCGCCTACCGCACCCATCTGGTGGGGGTGCTTGTCAAGCGTGCCGTACAGGCACTGGGGAACCTGGAGGTGCTCTGATGCAAATTCATTTTACGTTGAACCATAAAAAAGCAGCTGCTGAGATCGCCCCCGATACCCTGCTGATTGATCTGGTGCGCTCTTTAGGCTGCAAAAGCGTCAAGCGCGGGTGCGAAACCGCCAACTGCGGGCTGTGCACCGTGTTTTTGGACGAAAAGCCGGTGCTTTCCTGCTCTGTACTGGCGGCGCGGGTGGATGGCCGCAGCGTTACCACGCTGGAGGGCCTGCAGGAGGAAGCCGCTGAGTTCGGCGCGTTCATCGCTGACCAGGGGGCCGAGCAGTGCGGCTTCTGCAACCCCGGCTTTATCATGAATGCGCTGGCCCTTTTCCGCGAAAAACCCGACCCCAATGAGGAGGAGATCAAGGAATACCTTGCGGGCAACCTTTGCCGCTGCTCCGGGTACGAAGGCCAGCTGCGCGGGATCCAGAACTTTTTGGCGTGGAAAAAATCAAAGGAGGCTGCCCAATGAAAACTGTGAACCAGCCTGTGCGCAAGAAGGACGCCATGCAGCTTGTAACCGGCCAGCCTGTGTACATGGATGATGTTATCCCGCAGGACTGTCTCATCGTCAAGCTGCTGCGCTCCCCCCACGCCAATGCGATCGTCAAAAATATTGATACCTCCCGCGCCATGCTTGTGCCCGGCATGGAGGTGATTTACACCTGGAAAGATGTGGACCAGAACGCCCGCCGCTACACCCAGGCGGGCCAGACCTACCCCGAAATGAGCCCTTACGACCGCCTTGTGATCGACCGTCATGTCCGCTTTGCCGGGGATGTTGTTGCGATCCTTGCGGGCAAAGACGAAACATGCGTCGATAAGGCGATGAAGCTGATTCAGGTGGAATATGAAGTTCTGCCCGCGGTGCTGGATTTCCACACAGCTCTCGATAACCCTACTCTTGTGCACCCGGAGGATAACTGGGAAGCCCTTGTTCCCGGCATCGGAGCTGACAAGAACCGCAACCTCTGCGCCCACGATGAATCCGGCGAAGGTGATATTGAGGCGGTGTTGGCTGGGTGCGATGTGGTCATTGACCACACCTACCACACCCGCGCCTGCCAGCAGGCCATGATGGAAACCTTCCGCACGTATTGCAGCATTGATGCTTACGGGCGGCTGAATGTGCTCAGCTCAACGCAGATCGTGTTCCATTGCCGCCGCATTTTGGCAAACGCCCTGCACATCCCCAAATCCATGATCCGCGTTGCCAAGCCGCGCATCGGCGGCGGGTTCGGCGCAAAACAGACGTCAGTGTGCGAGGTTTACCCTGCCTTTGTTACCTGGAAAACGAAGAAGCCCAGCAAGATCATCTATACCCGCTTTGAAAGCCAGACGGCTTCAACCCCGCGCCATGAGATGGAGATGCACGTGCGGCTGGGCGCAACAAAGGACGGCATCATCAAGGGCATTGACCTGCACACCCTTTCCAACACCGGCGCTTACGGTGAGCACGGCCCCACAACGGTGGGGCTTTCGGGCCACAAGTCCATCCCGCTGTACGGCAAGGCCGAAGCGTTCCGCTTTGTCAGCGATGTTGTTTACACCAACCACATGTCATCGGGTGCGTACCGCGGGTACGGCGCAACCCAGGGTCTGTTTGCGGTGGAATCCGCTGTGAATGAGCTGGCCGACAAATTGGGGATGGACCCGTTCGAGCTCCGGCAGCGCAACATTGTCCATGAGGGCGATGTTATGCCCGCCTACTATGGCCAGGTCAACACCAGCTGTGCGCTGGACCGCTGCCTGAAAACCGTGCATGACAGGATGGATTGGGACCATAAGTACCCCGTGCGCGAGATCGGCAACGGCAAGGTGCGTGCTGTTGGCATGGGCATGGCCATGCAGGGCTCCGGCATCGACCATGTGGACGTGGGCAGTGCCACGCTGAAAATTAACGATGACGGGTTCTATACCCTCTCCATCGGCGCAGCGGATATGGGCACCGGCTGCGATACGATCCTGGCGCAGATTGCCGCCGAAGTGCTGGAATGCCCGCTGGAAAACATTGCGGTTTTGGGCGCAGATACCGATTCTTCCCCCTATGATTCCGGTTCCTATGCGTCCAGCACAACCTATGTGACCGGCAAGGCCGTGGAAAAGTGTGCGCTGGAACTGAAAGATAAGATCTGCACCCTGGGGGCACAGCTGCTTGGGTTGGACAAAGCCGCCGTGCTGTTTACCGGCGATGCCGTGACAAGCGAGGATGGCACCCAGCGCGTACCGCTGGCCAGCATTGCAGCGGCATCCCAGTGCGGCAACACGGTGGCGCTGGAAGCCACCGTAACCCACAGCTCGGAGATTTCGCCTCCGCCGTTTATGGTTGGCGCCGCCGAAGTGGAAGTTGACCTGGAAACCGGCGAAGCCCAGGTGGTGAACTATGTGGCCGCGGTTGACTGCGGCACCCCTGTAAACCCGAACCTGGCCCGCGTGCAGGCCGAGGGCGGCATTTTGCAGGGCATCGGCATGGCGCTGACCGAGAATGTGACCTACAATGACCGCGGCATGCCGCGCGAAAGCTCCCTGATGCAGTACAAGATCCCCTGCCGCACTGACATTGGACATATTGACGTAAGTTTTGAGAGCAGCTACGAGGGCACCGGCCCGTTTGGCGCAAAGTCCATCGGTGAGGTCGTCATCAACACCCCGCTGCCCGCCGTGGCCGATGCCATCTACCACGCCACCCACAAACGCTTTTATGAGCTGCCCATCACCCGCGAGCAGATCGCAATGGCGGTGGAAAAGTGAGTGACGGGGGGCTTGCGCCAGGAGATGCAATGGCGTTCGCTTTATAAGCATACGGTTTGCTTCATTTTTTCCCTATCATAATCAAAACGCAGAAGCAATACAACAGCCACAACGGGCAAGCCCGCTGTGGCTGTTGCTTTTGGTGCCCTTTTTCACGCGGTAAGAAGAGCGTTCCCATTTATTTTGATTGTATCGTTGATACTGCCATTATAATGCCGCCGTGAGATAACAATAGCCCGGTATCCGCTTTGCTCCAAAAAGTGCGGTACCGGGCTGTGGCAATATTCTCCTGCTTATTTCCATCCGCGGGCGGTGGGGTCCAGCATTTCGGCGGCGGAATAGATCAGCGCGTTGCAGATGGCCGCCGCCACGTTGCTGCCGCCCTTGCGGCCCATGGCAACAATGGCGGGCACGCCGTGGCTTTCGCACACGGCAAACAGGCGCTCCTTGCTTTCCACCACGTTCACAAAGCCCACCGGCACACCGATAACCAGCGCCGGGCGCAGGCCGTTTTCAATTTTCTCGGCAATCGTCAGCAGGGCGGTGGGGGCGTTGCCCACGGCCAGCACGGCGCCGGGGTATTCGGCCGCAGCCTTGTGCATGGCGGCCACGGCGCGGGTGGTGCCCGCCTGTTTGGCCGCTGCAGCCACAGCGGGGTCCGCCATAAAGCAGAGTGCCTGCCCGCCCAGCTTGGCCAGGCCCGGCTTGGTGATGCCTGCCAGGGCCATGTTGGTATCGGTGATGATCGTTGCCCCGGCGTGCATAGCAACAATACCGGCGGCTACCGCGCCGGGGGTAAAGTGCAGGGTCTGCGCATAGTCAAAATCCGCGGTGGTGTGGATGACCCGCTTGACTACAGGGGCGTTTTCCGGCGGGATGTCCAGCCCGCGCTGGGCCAGCTCCCCGGCAATAATTTTCATGCTGGTGCGTTCAATATCGGCAGGCAGGTGGTGCTGCGGCATCATTGGTCATTTCCCCTTTCGGCGGGCTGTGCAAGGCCCATAGCCGCATACACGGCGGCCAGATCCAGGTTATGGCGTACCCCATCGGCCAGCAGATCCAGCTGCTGGGTACGGTATTCCTGCATGGAGATCGGTGCTGCCGCGGCGGGGTCAATCCCCTTGCGGCGGCAAAGATAGGCGGCAAACTGCTCGGTCAGCTCACCGCTGTCAAACAGGCCGTGCAGGTAGGTGCCAAACACCTGGCCCTGCACGCAGCCTTCGGGGGTGCCGTCCGCCAGGGTGCAGAACGGCGCGCCCTGCACAGTGGTGCGCCCGGTGTGGATCTCGTACCCAGTCAGGTGCGCCCCGGCAAAGGGCTCCGCCGTCACGGTCGCCTGGCTTTGGGTGCGGCGCTTTTCGGCGGCAAAGGTGGTTTGGGTGGGCAGCAGGCCAAGGCCGCGCAGGGTCTGCGGGCGGCCGCTTTCGGTGCCTTCCGGGTCGGCCAGGGTCTGGCCCAGCATCTGGTAGCCGCCGCACACCCCCAGCACCGGCGTGCCGCGCCGGGCCAGCTTGCTGATGGCTGCTTCCAGCCCGCACTGGCGCAGCCACAGCAAGTCGTCCACGGTATTTTTTGTACCGGGCAGGATCACACAATCCGGCGCGCCAAGCTCGCGGGTGGTCTGCACATAGCGCACGCCAAGCAGCGGGTGCTGCTCCAGCGGCATAAAGTCCGTAAAGTTGGAAATATGCGGCAGCCGCACAATGGCAGCATCCAGCGGCTTGACGGCATTTTTGACCTGCAGCCGGTCGGAAAGCGAATCCTCGTCCTCAATATCCGCCTTTAAGTACGGCACAACGCCAAACACCGGCAGGTGGGTTTTCTCTTCCAGCATGGCAAGGCCGGGGCGCAGAATCCCAACATCGCCGCGGAACTTGTTGATGATAAGCCCTTTGATGCGCGCCCGTTCGTCCGGCTCCAGCAGTTCCACCGTGCCAAACAGCTGGGCAAACACGCCGCCGCGGTCAATATCACCCACCAGCAGCACAGGGGCATCCACCAGCTTGGCCAGCCCCATGTTCACGATGTCATCGGCTTTCAGGTTGATTTCAGCCGGGCTGCCCGCGCCCTCGATGACGATAATATCAAAATCGTCCGCCAGGCTGTTGTAAGCCGCCAGAATATCGGGGATGAGCTGTTTTTTACGGCGGAAATACTCCGCCGCCGGCATCTGGCCGCGCACTTCCCCGTTGACGATCACCTGGCTGCCAATATCGCTGCTGGGCTTGAGCAGGATGGGGTTCATCCGCACATCCGGTTCCACCCCGGCTGCCTGGGCCTGCACCACCTGGGCGCGGCCCATTTCCAGCCCGTCACGGGTCACAAAGCTGTTCAGTGCCATGTTCTGGCTTTTGAACGGGGCCACCCGCCAGCCATCCTGGGCAAAAATGCGGCAGAGCGCCGCGCACAGCAGGCTTTTGCCCGCGCCGCTCATGGTGCCCTGCACCATAATACATTTTGCTTTGCTCATTTTAGTACCTCCCGCATGGTCTGCAGCAGCTGTTCGTTTTCCGGCGCGGTGCGCACAGCGGTGCGGTACCAGCCGGCGCTCAGCCCCGGGTAATTGCCGCAGCTGCGCAGGCAGACGCCCCGCTGCTGCAAGGCCGCACCCAGCGTTTCCGGCGCACGGAACAACAGGTAGTTGGCGCTGCCCTCGATCACCTGCAGCCCCAGTGCCCGCAGCCCGGCCGCCAGTCTGGGACGCTGGTCGGCAATCAGGGCGCGGACGGCATCGGCATAGGCGGTTTCCCGCAAAGCGGCAGCGCCCGCAGCCTGCGCCAGGCTGGATACCCCCCACGGCTGGCCTGCGGCCTGCATTTTGGCCAGCAGTGCGGTGTTGGAACACAAGGCATACCCCAGCCGCACCCCGGCCATGGCGTACAGTTTGGTGAACGCTTTCAGAATAACAAGGTTGGGCGCGGTTTGCAAAAGCGGTTTGGCCGTCAGGGCATCCCGCTGCTGCAAAAAGTCCAGAAAGCACTCATCCACCACCAGCACGGCCCCACAGTCCGCACAGCGGCGCACCAGGCGCTGCACCAGCTCCGGCGGGGTAATTTGCCCGGTAGGGTTATTGGGCTGGCACAAAAACACCAGGTCAATGCTCTGGTTCACTGCCTGCACAAAGGCTTCCGTTACGGCAAAATCATCGGCCTCATGCAGGGTTTTCCGCTTTACTTCGCAGCCAACGCTTTCCAGTGCGGCGGCATACTCGGCAAAGGTGGGGGCGGGCAGCAGGGCGCGGCGGGGCTTGAGCGCCCACACCAGCCGGTAGATCAGATCCGCCGCCCCGTTGCCGCACAAAATCCACGGTTCCGGCAGCTGTTCCGCCCGGCTGAGTGCCGTGCGCAGCTCCCGGCAAAGGGGGTCCGGATAGCGGTCCGCAGTGGGCAGAGCCGCAACGATGGCATCCGCCACGCCCTGGGGCAGGCCAAGCGGGCTGACATTGGCCGAAAAATCCAGCGCATCATGCCCAAAGCGGGCGCGGTAGCCCGCCCAATCACCGCCATGTACCAGTTCCATTCCGTTCTCCCCTTTTCGTTGTTACATCGCCAGCACCAGCAGGCGCAGGGCAATGCCCAACACCAAAGCCAGCAGGCTTTCGGCATACATCATGCGGTCGGCCCGCAAAATGTCCTTTGGTTCCACGGGGCGCAGCGCATCCCCAATGGTGGGTTTATCATAATACTCGCCAAAATAGTAGGCGGGGCCCGCCAGCTGCACGCCCAGGGCACCGGCGCAGGCGCTTTCGGTCTGGGCGCTGTTGGGGCTGGCATGGTTGCGGCGGTCCCGCCGCCAGATCTTCCATGCGCCGCGGGCACTGCTGCCGGTCAGGGCGGCAGCGGCCACCCACAGCAGCCCGGCCAGGCGGCTGGGCAGATAGTTGGCCACGTCGTCCAATCTGGCAGCGGCACGGCCAAAATACAGGTATTTCTGGTTTTTGTAGCCCAGCATGCTGTCCATCGTGTTGATGGCCTTATAGGTCAGCGCCAGCGGCGCGCCGCCCAGCAGCATGTACAATAGCGGGGCAATCACGCCATCGCTGGCGTTTTCGGCCACGGTTTCCACAGCGGCTTTGGTCACGCCCTCCGCCGTCAGGTTTTGGGTATCGCGCCCCACAATGCGGGCCACGGCCTTGCGGGCGGCGGGCAGATCCTGCTTTTGCAGCTCTTTGTACACATTGCGGCTTTCCTGCACAAGGCCCCTGGCGGCCAATGCCTGGGCGCACCAGAACATCTGCACGGCAAGCCCCGCCAGCGGGTGCAGCGCCGCCGCCAGCCTGCACACCAGCGCTGTGATGAGGAACGTGCCCACCGGCAAAATGGCGGCCAGCACCGCCCCGCCGCAAAGCTCCCCCTGCGGCGTTTGGGGAAATTGTGCGCGCAGGCGTTTTTCCAGCGCGGTGATGGCTTTGCCCATCAGCACAACGGGATGCGGCAGCCAAGCCGGGTCGCCAAAAATGGCATCCAGCACAAAGCCACCCAAAACGGCCCAGCAAATCAGCATGGTAACTCCTTTGTATACTGCACGGTTTTGACCACGCGCAGGGTTTTCTGGTGTACCCAATCGGCGGCATCCAGCACAAAGCCGCCCGCCGCGGGAGCACACCAGGAATAATAGTTTTTATGGGGCACGGCGAACCGTTCCAGCGCCGCCATCTGGGTGCCGCCGTGGGCAACGATCACCAGCTGCGGTTCCCCCGCCGCCAAAGCGGCATCCACCAGCGCGGCAAATGCTGTGCAGACACGCTGGCAGAATTCCGCCTTGCTTTCCCCGCCCGGGCAGCGGCCTTCGCAGCCGGTTTCCACCCAGGCGCGGTACTGGGGGTCGTGCTCCATCTCCCGGTAATTGCGGCCCTCAAACACGCCAAAGTCCATCTCTTTCAGCCCGTCTGCCACAACCAGCTCCGCGTCGGGGAAAAGCACTTCCGCCGTCTGCCGGGTGCGCTGCAAGGAAGTAATCATGACTGTTTTGGGAGCAAAATCCGCCCGGCGCAGCTGGGCAAGGCCCTGCGGGCACAGCGGTACATCCCGCCTGCCCTGGTAGCGCTTTTCCAGGTTTTCCTGCGTTAAGCCGTGACGCAGCAGGTAGATCAGCATGGCGGCAGCTCCCCTTTCAGCACGGTGGGCAGGCTGCAGAACATCTGCACCACACAGTCGGCCCGCTCAGCCAGCAGGCAGGCAAGGCGGCCGGCGGCTTCCCGCGCGGCGCGCTGGGCGGGGTCAATGGGCACCACGCCGCCGCCAACCTCGGTGGCGGTTACTACGTCATATTGGGCAAGCTCGTCCGCAAGGGCGGGCAGGCTTTCGGCATTGGCGGCAAGGGTCTGCACCTCGTAAATCTGCCGCCCGCCAAAGGGTTTGGCAAAGGTACGCTTGCCGCTGTACAGCGGGCCGGTAATAAACAGCATGTTACAAAAACCCCTTCCACTGGCAAAACACAAGGGCCGCCAGCATATACAGTTCCGCTTTTTGCAAAAACCACCCGGCCAGGTCCCCGGTAATACCGCCAAACTGCTTGACCGCCACACGGTGGTAGCGCCACAGGGCAACCCCTGCCGCCAGCGCCAGCACGCCGCCGCCCAGGGCAAAAAGTGCCACTGCCAGCACAATGCTAAGGCATCCCAGCACCCGGCGCACCGTGGTGCGGTCCGCCGCCGTGGCAAACGTGTGCGCAAGGCCGGTATTTTTGGCCAGGGGAAAGGCCGCCACTGCGTAACCGGAGCAGGCACGCTCCAGCACCAGCGCCAGCAGCCAGACAGCCCCCACCTGCGGGGTAAACTGCACGCAGCAGCACAGCGCAAAGTAGGCCACAAAGTAGCTGCACAGCCGGATCACGGCGAACGCGCCGCAGTGCGGGTCCTTGAGAATATCGAGCTTTTTCTGGGTATCGCCATAGCTGCAAAGGGCGTCACAGGTGTCGGCGTAACCATCCAGATGGATGCCGCCCGTGACCCAGACAGGGATCAGGCAAAAGCCCGCCGCGCGCACCATGGCGGGCAGCGGCAGGCTGGCGCACACGTACCACAGCACGCCGCACAGCACCCCCACCAGCGGGAAGGCACAGAGCGAATACCGCATGTTTTTCTCGTTCCAGTCAAACTGCGGCACCGGCACAGCCGAGAACATGGCAAATGCCACGGCGATCGTCTGCAAAATTGTCATGGGCGTTCCCCTCCTTTGTAGTACACCGGCAGGCCGCACACCACGCGGCAGACGGCGTCGGCTTTGGCGGCAACGGCATTATTGACCATGGCAAGGGCCTGCAGATAGAGGTCTGTCTCCCCGGCATAGTCCGCCCCGCCGCTGAATACCTCGTTGCTGACGATGATAAGATGGTTGCATTGTGCAGCGATTGCCTCGATCCCCGCCAGCATTTTTTCCGCCGCCTGCTTGGGCGGCAGGCAGCTGCCGTCGGGACGGTACAGCTCATTGGCGGCCAGGTTGCCCAAATCTTCCAGCAGAGCGGTGCCCTGCTGCGGCAGGCGGACAAGATGCAGGTTTTGGGGACATTCCACGGTAGCAAACTGTTTTTGCGCTCGCATGGCGCGGTGTTTGGCCACCCGCGCGGCGCACTCGGCGTCCCACACCTGCATGGTGGCAAGGTAATAGCGCGGGCCGCCGCTCTGCACGGCAAGGTGCTCCGCATAGGCGCTTTTGCCGCTGGCTGCGCCGCCGATAACCAGCGTCAGCATTGTGGGGTGTACGGCGCAATGCCGCCCTCCGCAAAGGAATAGCAGCCGCGGTAGACGGCCAGAGCCATATCCCACAGCGGGATGGAAGCCACCGCGCCGGTGCCCTCGCCCAGATGCAGGTTGGCGGTGATGAGCGGCGCTTTGCCCAAAGCATCCAGCACCATATGGGCGGCAGGCTCCGCCGAAACATGGCTGGCAAACACCGCCTTGGCCGCCGCGGGGCAGAGCCGCACCGCGCACAGCGCCGCCACGCTGCTGATAAATCCATCCATCAAAATGGGCACACCCTCCAGCGCGCCGCCCAAAAACACGCCGCACAGCCCGGCAATATCAAACCCGCCCAGCTTGGCCAGCACATCCAGCGGGTCAGCGGGATTGGGCTGGTTGTGGGCAATGCCGCGCCGGATCGCATCAATCTTGCGGGCAAGCCCTGCATCCGAAAGCCCGGCCCCGCGTCCGGTCATGCTCTGCACGGGGGCACCCAGCAGCACGCTTGCCACGGCGCTGGAGGTTGTGGTGTTGCCAATGCCCATCTCCCCCGTTGCTAACAGTTGAACTCCCTGCTGCTTTTGTCCGCGCACCAGCGCAATGCCGCAGCCGATGGCCTGCACGGCCTGGGCGCGGGTCATGGCCGGGCCGCAGGTAAAATCTTTGGTGCCGGGGGCAATGCGGCAGTCCTGCACGCCGGGCACCGGGGCACCGGCAATGCCCATATCCACCGGCACAACGCTGCAATGGGCGGCAGCTGCCATCTGGCACACGCTGGTGCGCCGCGCGGCAAGATTCTGCAGCACCGCGCGGGTCACGCTGGCGTCGGTTTGGCTCACGCCCTGGGCCACCACGCCGTTATCGGCGCACAGCACCAGCACGGCGCGGCGGGCAAAATCCAGCTCCGGGGTGCCGGTCAGGGCGGCGGCGTCCTCCAGCATGGTTTCCAGGCTGCCCAGCCCGCCCAGCGGTTTGGCCAGCGCGGCCCAGTGGGCGTGCGCCGCGGCGCGGGCAGCTTCATCGGGTGGGGTAATGGTTTGCAGCCGTGTGTTCAGTTCAGGTTCCGTCATACCGTTCTCCCTGTTTTTGTTTGGGCATACTGCGCCGCAGCCGTTACAAAGCGCTGCGGCAGCGGGGTGCCCGCCCAGTATAGATGCGGGAACCCCGCATACAGATGCCCGTTGGCAAAGCCGCAGTCCCAATGGCAGCCATTGGCTTTTTGGGCGGCAAAAGCGGTGCCGTTGCAGGTGGAATCCCAATGGTGGAACTCATGCACGGGCACCGGCTCCCCTGCGCGGAAGAGCATGCTGTCCGCCTGCGGGGTGAGCGCGGCATAGCCAAAGCGCACCAGCCGCCCCACGCGGAACCCCTGCCCCGGCAGCACACCCGCCATGGGGTGGGCGGTTCCGGCGTCATCTTCCAGCGTTTGGCCCAGGTACAAAAAGCCGCCGCATTCCGCCACGGTGGGCAGGCCGCGCTGCACGGCGGTGTTTATGGCGCAGCGCATGGCGGTGTTGGCCGCCAGCTGGGCGGCGTACAGCTCCGGGTAGCCGCCCGGCAGGTACAGCCCGCCGATATGTTGCGGCAGCGCGGCATCCCGCAGCGGGCTGAAATAGCAAAGCTCTGCGCCTGCGGCCTGCAGGCTTTCCAGCGTTTCGGCATAGGTAAAGCAGAACGCTTCATCCTGTGCCACGGCAATGCGCACGGTGGGGGCTGCGGCCTGAACCGCAGGGGCCATTGGGGCCGGGCGGTCAAACAGGGCCAGCAGCCGCGGCCAGTCGATATTTTTTTGCGCGGCGGCGGTCAAAATCTGAATTTTTTGCTGCAAATCAGCAATTTCGCCCGCGGTTTTCAGCCCCAGGTGGCGGCTTTCGATGGCGGCATCCGGCATGGGGGGCAGAAAGCCCACCACCGGCAGGCCGGTTTCCCGTTCCAGCATGGGGGCCAGCAGCTTGTACAGCATCTCGGTGCAGTCGTTCAGCAGAACGCCCGCAATGTGGTGCGGCGTGCGGAACGCTTTTAAGCCTTGCAGCTGGGCGGCCAGCGTTAAACTGGCCCCCTTGGGGCGCACCACCAGCAGCACCGGCAAGTCCAGCACATCGGCGGTGTGCCAGGCGCTGGCGGCAGCGCTCACGCCGCCAAGGCCGTCATAATAGCCCATGGCACCCTCACACACCGCGCTGCCATGGCCCGCCGCGCCGCTGGTGTACAGCCGTCGCACGGTCTGCGGGGTGGAGAAAAACAGGTCCAGATTGTGGCTGGGCACCCCCAGCACGGCGCGGTGAAACATGGGGTCAATGTAATCCGGCCCGCACTTGAACGCGCAGGGCTCCAGCCCGCGGGCTTTCAGGGCGGAAAGCAGGGCGCAGGCGGCGGTGGTTTTTCCGCTGCCGGAACTGGGCGCGGCCAAAAGCAGCTGCAGCATTCTCATTCCCTCACGATCAAAAATACCGGGTTGTTGGCCATCATCAGGTGCAGGCTGCCTGCCGCCTTGCTGCGGCTTACGGCAATCTGGGTCACCTGTGCGGCCAGCCCGTGGGCGGCCAGGGCGGCAATGCCCTGCTGCAAGGTTTCCAGCGCAATGGCGGCGATACAGAGCCGGGTCTGCGGGTTGGCGGCCAGGGCGGCATCTACAATGGCCTGCATATTGCCCTTGCTGCCGCCGATGAAAACAGCATCCGGCGCGGGCAGATTTTGCAGCGCTTCAGGGGCTTTGCCCGCGATCAGCGTTAAGTTACTGGCGGCAAATTTGGCCTGGTTCTGGCGAACCAGCGCGCAGGCATCGGCATCACATTCCACCGCGTACACCTGACCCATGGGGGCGGCCAGCGCCATTTCCACGCTCACGCTGCCCGTTCCGGCACCGACATCCCACAGGGTATCAGTGGGGGCAACGGCCAGCTTGGCCAGCACGGCGGCGCGCACCTCCTGCTTGGTCATCGGCGTTTTGCCGCGGATGAAGGCTTCATCCGGCAGGCCGGGCACGCGGGGCTGCGGTTTGGGGCAGGGCTCCACCAGCAGCACGCTGAGCGGCGCAAAGCTGCCGCCCGCCAGCGTTTGCACCGTATCGGTGATGACCTTTTGCTGCGGGGTGCCAAGGTTCTCACCAACTGTGGCCTGCACCGCGCCAAAGCCTGCGGCGGCTAGAATCTCACACAGCGCGGCGGGGCTGGTATTGCGCCCGCCCGTCAAAAAAAAGGTCGGGCGGTCGCTCCGGCACTCTGCCGCAGGGGCGCAGGCACATCCGTGGGCGCTGACAAGGTGCCAGTTCTGCCACGGCCTGCCCAGCGCCGCGGCCAACAGCTGTACGCTGGAAATCCCCGGCAGCACCGTTACTTCCGCCCCCTGTGCCCGCAGCTTGGGCACCAGCGCCGCAGCACCGGAATAAAAGCCGGTATCCCCGCTGTAAACCAGCGCGGCGGTCTGGCAGGGCTCCGCTTGCAGGCAGGCCAGCACTTCATCCGGCAGGTAAATTGGCTTGCGGTTGGGGGTACAGCCATCCGGCAGGTTTTGCAGCAGCCGCTTTGCCCCCAGAATCAGCCCTGCCGTTTGCAGGGCCTGCAAGCCCTGGGCAGTCAAACTGCCGGGCAACCCGCTGCCCATGCCAACCAATGTAATCTTCATAACAGCTCCCTGCATCGTTGCAAAATTTCTTCGGCGGTCTCGCCGCATTCCTCCGGGCGGCGCAGCACAACCAGCGTGGCCTCGCTTTGGGCAGCAGCCTGGGCTTTCTCGGCAAAGCCGCCCGCGCTGCCGCCGTCCTTGGTGACAAGGTAACGGATGTGGAACTGCTGCATCAGTGCAAGGTTCAGTTCCAGCGTAAAGGGCCCCTGCATGGCAATGATGTTGCGGTGCGGGATGCCCGCGCCCTCGCATGCCGTAATGCCCGCCACGGTGGGCAGCACCCGCGGGTACAGGCGGGCGGCATCCAGCCCGGCAAAGGCCGCAAGCTCCTTGGCGCCGGTGGTGAGCAGAACATTGCCCTGCGTTGCGGCTAAATACTGCGCGGCCTGGGCGGCACTGCCCAGCACCACACTGCCCGCGGGCAAGGTGCTGGCGGCGCGCAGCAGGCGGTGGTACTCTACCCCGGCTGCGTTGGCGGCGGCGCGGATGTTTTTGGTGGCTTCCACCGCGTAAGGGTGGGTGGCATCCACACAAAGGGCTGCGCCCTGCAAAAGCTCCGCCATGGCGCCGGGCAGCAGGCGACCGGAATGTACGGTAATGCCGGGGGCCTGGCCCTGTTCCTCGGCCCCCAGGTCGGTTGCCACGCTGACGGTAACGGCAATGCCCAACGCGGCAGCGGCGCGGGAGAAATCCCGCCCTTCGGTAGTGCCGCTGAACACAACGATCCTCATACCCCGTGGTACCCCCGCGGCGTTACCATCCACCCGCTGACCTGGTGGGTGGCGCTGTTGCCGATGAACACCGTGGTGAACATATCCACGGTGGTGTGTTCCAGCTCGGCCAGTGTCATCTGGCTGCTCTGCTGGCCGGTGCGGCCAATGCTGCGTATCACACCGCAAAGGGTACCCGCCCCCTTGCCGTTTTGCAACAGGACGCGAACCGCTTTTTGCAGGTAATCAGGTCGCCCTTTGGAGGAGGGATTGTACAGCGCCACGCAGAAATCCCCCATGGCGGCGCAGGCCAGCCGCTTTTCGATCATCTCCCACGGAGTCAGCCGGTCCGAAAGGGAGATCACGCAGAAATCATGGGCCAGCGGTGCGCCCAGCACGGCGGCACCGCTTAATGCGGCGGTCAGGCCGGGAACGATCTCCACTTCCACATCGGGGTATTCCGCCGCCAGCTCCAGCAGCGGGCTGGCCATGCCGTACACCCCGGCGTCGCCGGAGCAGACAAGCGCCACCGTTTTGCCGGTCTGGGCCGTTTGCAGCGCCCAGCGGCAGCGGTCAATTTCTCTGGTCATACCGGTGGCATAGGTTTCTTTTTCCGGGTACAGGGGGCGCACAAGGTCGATGTAAACGGTGTAACCGCACAGCACATCAGCCTCTTGCAACGCATGGCGGGCCTGCGCGGTCAAAAACTGGGCATCGCCAGGGCCAAGGCCCACAACGGATACAAGGTTACGCTTCATCGGTTTTCCATCTCCAATCCGGGGCAAAGGGGCGCACGGCAGCGGCAAAGGTCACGCCGGTATGCGCATATTTGGGCAGCAGCAGCGTGCCGCCGGAAGCCAGCACGGCGGCGCGCTCGCAGACGTTATCCACACCCGTCACTCCCTGCACAAAGCGGGAGGCGCTGAAAGTTCCGGGCACAGCGCGCAGCTGGGCGGCGGAATAAAAGCTGACCGGCCAGCCGTGGCTGCGGCAGAACTCCAGCAGGCCGGGTTCGTTCTGTTTCAGGTCAATGCTGGCGGCGGCGGTAATTCCGACCGGGGCCAAATTTGTATCGGCGCAGAACGCTGCAAACGCGGCTTCCAGCTGGGCGGCGGTGGTACCGCGCTTGCAGCCAACGCCCAGCACGCCAATGCGGGGGATCAGATGCAAAGCGTTCCCCTGCGGGGTCATTGTCAGGGCAAAATCAGCGCCAGACGGTTCTTCGGCTTCCGCCACACCGGCGGGCGGGGTGCCCGCAATGGCCCAGGGGGAAGCATACCGCACCGTTTTGCCGGCCAGCAGTGCCCCGCTGACGAATTTAATGCGCGGGGTTTCCCACACAGCGCAGTTTTGTTTTTTGGCCCACTCATCCACGGCAAACAGGCCGTTGGCATCGGTCGCCGTGGTGATCACTGGCACCGCACCACAGGCGGCAGCCAGCCGGCAGGCCAGGTCATTTGCGCCGCCCAGATGGCCGGAGAGCAGCGGCACCGCAAAGCGGCCGCATTCATCCAGCACCACAACGGCGGGGTCGGTGGCCTTGCTTTGGCAGTGGGGCGCAATGGCCCGCACCGCAATGCCCGCCGCCCCCACAAACACCAGGGCATCCGCCGCGGCAAACTGCTGGGCGGTCCACCCGGCCAGCGTCACCCCGCCCAGCCCGCAGCGGCTGACGGAGCCGGGGCAGGTTTGGGCCAGCTGCTGCGCCAGCGCCAGCCCCTTGGCCGTAAAGGCAAGATACGCACAGTTCACGGTTTGGTTCCCTCGCGGTATTCGGTGGTAAAGGCGGGGTCGTACAGTTTGCTGCGGGCATAGCAGCGGCCAAGGAAATCCCCCACCACGATCAAGGCCGTTTTGGTAATGCCCGCCTGCTTGGTGCTTTGGGCCAGGGTGCCAACGGTGCAGCGCACGGTTTTCTGCTCCGGCCAGGTGGCCTTGTACACCACGGCGGCGGGGGTGCTTGCGGTGTATGCCCCCTGCAGCAGTGCTTCCTGCACTTTATCAATTAAGCCGATGGAGAGAAAAATCACCATGGTAGCGCCGTGGCTGGCCAGGCTGGCGAGCTTTTCCTTTTCCGGCACGGGGGTGCGGCCCTCTATGCGGGTAATGATGACCGTCTGGCTGACGGCGGGCAGCGTGTACTCGGCGTTCAGCGCGGCGGCGGCACCGCAAAAGCTGGAAACACCGGGCGTATCATCGTAAGCAATGCCGTCAACTTCCAGCGCGTCCATCTGCTCCCGGATGGCCCCGTACAAACAGGGGTCCCCGGTGTGCAGCCGCACAGTGGTTTTGTGTTCGGCTTCCATTTGGCGCATCACGGCAAGCACCTGTTCCAATGTCATTTCAGCACTGTTATAAATGGCGCAGCCGGCTTTGGCCAGCCCCAGCAACGCCGGGTTGACCAGACTGCCCGCATAAATAATGCAGTCCGCCGTTTGCAGCAGCGCCGCACCGCGCCGGGTGATCAGATCCGGTGCGCCGGGGCCTGCGCCCACAAAATGTACCATACCTCATTGCTCCTTTTTCTGCCAGCTTTGCAGCAGCTGGGCAGCGGTCTCAGTCTGGCCCAGCGGCCCGGCCTGGTTGGAAAACAGCACAGCCCCCACCCGGAACGCCCCCGCCACGCGGCGGTTCAGATGCAGCTGGATGGCCTGCAATAGGCTTTCGAGCACCGGCTCCCGCAGGTTTTCGGCATCCAGAATGTCCAGGCAGGCGTCCGTTGTGGCGGCGTCCATCAGGGCGCGGCAGGTGGCTTGGCTGGCCCCGCAGAGCGCCGCATGGGTGCAGAACAGTTCAGTGCGGCAATCCGCCATGCGGGAATGGGTGTTCATAATGCCGCCCGCCAGCTTGACCAGCTTGCCGATGTGCCCCACCAGCAATACCTCTGCAAACTGCTCCGCAGCGGCCATATCCAGCGCATCCCCCATAAAGTTGGAGCACTTGACCACCGGGATGCTGCTGTATTCCGGCAGGTTTTGGGCCAGGTAGTCCAGCCCATAGTTGCCGGGGGCCAGGATCAGCCGCTTGGGGCTTTGCTCCCGCAGGGCGGCCTGGTGGATCTCCAGCTGCACGGTATCCAGGATGGCCTGCTGGCTCATGGGCTCCACAATGCCGCTGGTGCCCAGGACAGAAAGCCCGCCTTCCACCCCGATGTGGGGGTTAAAGGTGCGTTTGGCGGCTTCCTCGCCCCCCTCGATCGAGATCATTACGTCAAAGCCGCCGTCATACCCGGCTGCTTCGGCCTCCGCGTGCAGGGCATCGGTGATCATCCGGCGCGGCACATGGTTGATGGCCGCCTGCCCCACCGGCTGGTCCAGGCCGGGCTTCGTCACACGGCCCACACCGGGGCCGCCGTCAATCGTGACCTGGCCGGGGGCATCCGGCAGCAGGGTGATGTCGGCTATGACCGGCAGGCCGGTGGTAACGTCCACATCGTCCCCGCCGTCCTTGCGGATGGCGCACTGGGCGCCGGCGGCTGTTTTGCGGCAGTAGATGGGCGCAACTTCCACTACAATGCCTTTTGGGGTGCGCAGACCGACGGATTCCGGTGCTTTACCGGTCAGCAGCAGGCGGGCGGCCCCGGCAGCGCCAAGGGCGGCGCAGGTGCCGGTGGTGTAGCCGCAGCGCAGCAGTTTTTGCCCGCTGCGGATGTAATGTTCAAACCTGGGCGGCTCCTGTTTGGCGGGTCTCCGTTCGGGTTCACGCTCCGGCTGGGGGCCGTACAGTGCTTCATACTGCTCTTTGGTCAGGCGGTAGAGTGCGCGGATGTTCTCTGCGGCAAACGCGTCTTTCGGTGTCATCACGCCGGAAACGCCCTGCGGCGATACGCACACCACGGTATCCGCAATTTTTTGCGCCAGCTCCAGCTCGTGCAGGCTGACAATGACGGCCACCTGTTTTTCCTGTGCCAGCTGGCGCAGGATGGTCAGCAGCTCAATTTTGCCTTTGATGTCCAAAAATGACGTTGGTTCGTCTAGCAGGATGATTTCCGGCTGCTGGCAGACGGCGCGGGCCAGCAGAACGCGCTGGCGCTGGCCGTCGCTGATTTTGGTAAAGTCCCGGTCGGCCAGCTCATCCGCCTGTACCAGATGCAGGGCATCCCGCACCTGCTGTTTGTCCTGCTCGGACAGGATGCCCAGCCGCCCGGTGTAGGGGTAGCGCCCGGCAGCGGCCACATCAAAACAGGTGGTCAGCTCGGTGTGGCGGGTGTGGGGCAGCATCAGGGCCATTTTGCGCGCGCGGGCATTGGGGGTGTAGGTTGTCAGGTTTTGGCCCTGCAGCAGCACAGCGCCGCTTTGCGCCGCCAGCTGCCCGGCCAGCGTTTTGAGCAGGGTGGATTTGCCCGCGCCGTTTGGGCCAATCAACGCTAAGATCTGCCCGCGCTGCACGCCAATGCCAATGTTTTGTAATAGCGGCGTTTTGCCGTACCCGATGGCAAGATCCTGCGTTTGGCAGTAAAATGCTTCGCTCATGCCCGGCCCTCCCCGCTTTGGCGGCGCACCAACAGCCAGATGACTACCGGCGCACCAAATACCGCTGTGACGGAGCTGATGGAAAGCTCGGTGGGGGCAAACAGGCTGCGGGCGATCAGATCACACAGCAGGCAGAACGCCGCCCCACCCAGCGCACAGCCCGGCAGCACATGCAGCGGCTTGGCGCTGCCCAACGCCTGCTTGACCAAGTGCGGCACCGCAATACCCACAAAGGAAATGGGCCCCGCAAACGCCGTGATGCAGGCGGCCAGCAAACTGGAAAGCAGCACCAGCGCCACGCAGAACGGCCGCACAGCCACACCCACGCTTTGGGCATACTGCTCCCCCATCTGGTAGGCGGCCATCGGCTTGGCCAGCAAAAAGGCCGCGGCCAAACAGGGCAGCACCACCAGCGCAGCGGCGGCCACATTGCCCCAGGTCATGCCGGAAAAGCTGCCCATGGACCAGTTGTGCAGGTTGACGATGTTGGAATCCTGTGCAAAGGCCACTACAATATCGGTGACGGCGGAGCAGATATAGCCGATCATCACGCCGCAGATGACCAGAATGCTCATGCGGTGTACCCGGCGCGCCACGCTGAGCACAAAGGCCATGGCAGCCATGGATCCAGCAAAGGCGGCCAGAATCAGGGTGAGCGAGTTGGTCAGCAGGCCGTGGTTCAAAAATACCACCATCGTCAGCGCAACCACCAGCTTGGCCCCACTGGAAATGCCCATGACAAACGGCCCCGCAATGGGGTTGGCAAAAAAGGTTTGCAGCAGGTAGCCCGCTACCGAGAGCGCCGCCCCCAGCAGCACCACCATAACGGCGCGCGGCAGGCGCAGCTGCAATAGGATATTGGCGGCCAGTTCATCCTGCCCGCGGCCCAGCAGCGCCTGCACCACGCCGCGCGGCGAAATTGCCACACTGCCCCAGAACAGGTTGAGCACAAACAGCCCCAGCAGCGCCGCTGCAAGGGCTACATATGTAATTGTCAGGCGCTTGGTGTGCATGGCGCGGCCTTTCTGCAAATAAAATTATTCTACATGCGTTAAAAATGTCAGTTCACTGTCCGCGGGGGTGCCCTCGGTAAACACGCGGTTCATATCCAGAATCAAATCCGGAAGTTCCATGCTTTGCTGGAACAAGCTCTGCGCGGTACACCACACATTGCCGTTCTGCACGGCCTTGAACTGCGCCAGCAGCGGGCATTTTTCCACCAGCTGTTCGGTGCTGGCAATGCTGCCCTCAATGGTGCTGTTGTAGAGCAGCACATCGGCGTCCTTGGCACCGGCGTAAAAATCTTCCAGCGAAAGATTGATGGTGGCCAGATTGTTGCCGTTGTCCGTTAAATCAGCAAACACATAGCTGCCGCCCGCCATCTCGATCATGCGGGCCACATAGTCGCTGCCTTTGCGCACCGTGACAAGGTTGTTGGAAGTGATGGAGAAAAACGCCACCGTTTTGCCGGTGGGCTGCTGGTTTTCCAGCGGGGCAACGCGCTGCACCTGGGTATCAAACAGCTGTTCCGCCTCCTGCTGTTTGCCCAGCAGAATGCCGTACAGCTTGACCCATTCCATGCGGGCCAGAGGGTTGGTTTCATAGCTGGAACGCTCCACCAATACGGGGATGCCGAACTTTTCCAGCTGCTCTTTGACCTCCGGCGTGTGGTAGATCATGGTGTTTTCAATGGCAAGGCCGCAGCCGGAAGCCAGAATGGTTTCATAGTCCGGGGCGCTGTACTTGCCCGCATAGGCAATCTGCCCCGCCTGCATGGCGGCTTTGGCTTCGGGCAGGTACCAGCCATCCGCCTTGGTGCCGGAAAGTGCAATGCTGTCCAGCGCGCCCAGGCTGATGATGGGGTCCATAGCGGAGGTGGAAACCAGGTAGATATTCTCAATGGGCTGTTGCAGCACGGTGGTGCCCTGGGGCAGATCCTCCGGAACGGCAGCGCCCTGCGGCACCACCAGATATTGGCTGTCCGCAATGGTGATCCGCTCGTACCCGCCGGTGCATTCATCCACGGTAAACTGTTTGGCGTATTGCAGCGGGTAGCTGCTTTCCACGGTAAGGGTGGGGGCAGCCGTGCTGCCGCTGCCCGCGCAGCCGGCCAACAGCAAAAGCGCTGCGGCAGAAAGTGCGGCACAAAGCCCAAAACGTTTCGTCTGCATTATTCTGCGGGGGTCAGCGTGGCGCTGTCAAAGGTCAGGGTATAATCGATCTCGTGCGGGGTGCTCATGGCAACGGTATCGGCGGTAACGGCAAGGGCGGTATCCAGCGCAGCAACGGGGATTTCAAAGGTGGAGTTGCCTTCGGTGTTGGTGGGCAGGTACTTTTCTCCATCAATCAGCATATAGTCATAGTTGGGGCTGCTCCACACAATCACGGCGGTCATGGTTCCATCGGCAACCGTCAGAGCGGCAGGGCTTTCCACCGTGGCGCGGCCGGAGCCGCCCTCCAGTGTGACAGCGCAGGTGTAGCTGCCATCAGCAGGCACAGCGGCGGTTTCGGCAGCGGCATCTTCGGTCTTAGGCTCGGCATTGCGCACGCTGACGGTATGGTCGTACCAGGTGCCCTTGGTGCCCAAAATTGCCAGCTGGAAGTCGGTATCCACAGCGTCCAGCGGAATATCATAGCCGTACACTTCATCGCTGGTGCCGTCGGAATAGGTCACAGTATCGGTGGTGGGCTGCAGCCAGTCGCTCTCGTGGCTGGGGGCGTCCTCGGCAGTGCCCAGGTACAGGTTGACGATCTTTTTCGATGCCAGGCTGACATGGAAGGTCATTTTTCCATCAGCGACAGTCAGGGTGCCCTTGCCATCGCAGGCTTCGTTGGCGTGCACCATACTGCTGTCGGTTTCAAATTCGGCGGTATACACGCCGTCCGGCAGAGCAGCTTCGGTCTGGGGCTCTGCGGTGGGGGCGGTGGCTTCACTGCCGGCAGCCTCGGTGGCAGCGGGGGTGGAGTCAGCGGAAGAAGCGCCGGCTGCGGTGGAGCCGCAGCCAGCCAGCAGAGCAGCCAGCACCAGGGCGGCCACAGCGCCGGAAATTACACGATTTTGTTTCATTGGGTGTTACCTCGCATTGTAAAAAATTGAAATGATAGAATAAAATATAATAAGAAAGGATAACAGAAAATCACGTCGCAGGGGCGAGCATTGCCCGCCCGCGGTCATTTGCCCCGTGTATTGCCAACCCGGAAGAGTGTTGCCTTAGGTTGGCGGGGGCACTGCATGGTTTGGCGAGAGGGGCTAAAGATTCAAAGAAAAGCGTGGGGATGCGGCACAGCCGCAGCGCAGCCCCATTTTGGCGCACAGCGTTTCCCCCGGTCCGCACAAAATAAAAGCTGCCCGAAAAGACGTTGATCCTTCCGGGCAGTATGCATCATAAATCAGCCATTCAGGGAATCAATAGCGGCCTTGGTATGGTCAATGTAGATCTGCTGCACATCAGCAATTTCGCCCAGACCGGCAATCTGGGTATCCACGCTGTCAAAGCAGCCGGCGGCCTTGAACTGGCTCAGCCAGGAATCTGCGTCATCGCCAGCCATATCGTTGTTGGCATGGTCACCGGCAACCACCATCAGGGGGCGCAGGACAACCTTGGTGTAACCGGCTTCCTTGATCTTTTCGATCACAGCCTCGCAGGCGGTGTCTTCCGGCTCGCCCTCAACAGTGCCAATGAACACATTGTCATAGCCCAGGGTCTGCATGGTCATCTGCATCTGGCTGTAGCTGATCTTTGCGGTGTGGGAAGTGCCGTGGCCCATGAACACAAAAGCAGTGCCATCGGCGGCAGCAGCGGCGGCGTCATCATAACCAGCGGCGGCAACAGCCTCGGTGGTGATGGCAGTGGCAACAGCTTCCTTATCAGCGTTGATTTCGGTAGCGTCAGCGCCAACTTCGCCCAGCAGGGGCTCAGCAATGGCAACGCTTTCGAACTTATCCGCGTACTCGTTCACAGCTTCGCACATTTCGTCGTACTCAGCGCCGTGCATCAGGTGAGTAGGCTGAACAACCAGGTTCTTAACGCCGTTGGCAACAGCGCGGTCCAGAGCCTGCTTCATGTTATCGATTTTCTCGCCATCGCGGGCCTGCACATGGTTGATGATGATCTGTGCGGTGAAAGCGCGGCGGACGGACCAATCCGGGTAAGCGGCCTGCAGGGCATCCTCGATGCCCTTGATATCTGCCGCGCGGCTGCTGTTGAAGGAGGTGCCAAAGCTGACGACCAGCAGTTCGTTTTCGCCGATCTCATCCCCATTGCGAGAATCGTCCAGGTTGGCATCGCCGGTATTGCGGCCAAAGTAGTCAGGGTCAGCGTTCTCGCCTTCCACCAGCTCTTTCTGGGTATCGGTCAGGGTGTCCCATGCCTGCTTGGCAGCTTCGCACTGGGCGTCGGTGTCATCGGTGCGCTCCTGCACATAGATGGCATCGATCAGGTCTGCACATTTCTTTGCGGCCACTTCGTCTGCATCTCCCTCGTCTGCGCTTTCAGCGGGTGTTTCGGTGCTTACAGCCTCGCTTTCGGCGGGGGCACTGCTGGCAGCCATGCTGTCAGATGGCGCACCACAGCCAGCCAGCAGGGCGGCGGCCAGAGCCAGTGCGGTCAGCACGGCAGCGGGCTTTTTCAGGTTGTTGTGTTTCATGTGTTTTGCTTCCTTTCTCCTATGGTAAATCCATTTGCTGAAAAACAGGTACAGGAAACAAAACCCAGGCGCAGCAGCTTTGCAGACAAAACTGCCACAAAAAAACGAGGGTCTTTCTGTGTGCAGAACGGCAACGCAAAAAGACCCCCGGATTTTCCATGAGCTTTTCAGGTACAACCAATTCCTCGTGATCTGGAGCAATGCTCCCGTACCAACAGCGGGCAGGTTTCCTGGCTGAAAGCTCAACGCCTGCCGCCGCCTTCCCAAGCAATGCTCAGTGACCGGTGCAAATGCACCCTGGCGGCAGGCTCCCTTATCACAGTGACGAGATCGTGCGGGATTTGCACCCGCTTCCCTTTTACCCTTTCCAGAGCGCCGGAAGGCTCAGCCGCCCGGCAAACAATGAAAGGCACCTGCTGTTTTATATTCAGTTTCTGACTCATTGTAGCACATTGCATCCAAAAGCGCAAGGTGCTGTTTGTATGTTCTGCCGAATTTTTCCGGCCTTCCTAGGCGTCCTTACAGCCGCCGGTGCAAAATCTCACACAAGCGTTTCATATCCAGCGGCTTGGCGGCATGCTCGTTCATACCGGCGGTTTTGGCCGGCTGCACATCCTTGGCAAAGGCGTTGGCCGTCATGGCAACAATGGGCACCTGCGCGGCATCGGCTTTGGGCAAAGAACGGATGACCGCGGGGCGCGTTTTTGTATTTTGTCGGTTTACAACTTTAAATCGCTTGCAGTTGGCATGGCAGTGTGGTAAGCTAATATGGATTTAATATGGTAGCGGTTATCTATGCTGCCGTGCGGGCCGCTGCCTTTTCCCGTGCGGCAGCACAAATAAAAATGGGAGAAAACAATATAAGTTTATGAAGAATCGTGAACGGCTCGGAAGCCGGCTTGGCTTCATCATGCTGTCAGCCGGCTGCGCCATTGGCTGCGGCAATGTGTGGAAATTCCCCTGGATGTGCGGCCAGAACGGCGGCGGCAGTTTTATGCTGCTGTACATTATTTGTCTGGTCGTGCTGGGTCTGCCCGCCATGACGATGGAATTTTCCGTTGGGCGTGCAGCGCAGGCCAGCCCTATCCGCATGTACCAGAAGTTGGAAAAGCCCGGCTGCAAGTGGGGCATTTTCGGCATTGCCAGCCTGATTGGCAACATTGCCCTGATGGCATTTTACACCGTGGTGACCGGGTGGATCATCTATTATTTCATCAAGTTCCTTACCGGCCAAAACGCAGATTTCGGATTTACCCAGATGATTACGAACCCCACGGTGAATGTGGTGTTTTTGCTGGTGACCGTTGTGGTAGCATTTGCCATTTTAAGCTTTAACCTGCAGGGCGGGCTGGAGCGCATTACCAAATATATGATGCTGGCCCTGTTGGTGCTGATGCTGGTGCTGGCGGTGCACAGCCTGCCCCTGCCGGGCGCGGCAGAAGGCTTGAAATTTTACCTGGTGCCGGATTTTAGAAAGATCGATGGCAGCGTTGTGGTGGGCGCCATGAACCAGGCGTTCTTTACCCTTTCCGTTGGCATGGGCGGCATGGCGATTTTTGGCAGCTACATTGAAAAAGAACACTCCCTGATGGGGGAATCCGTCCACATTATTGTGCTGGATACTTTGGTTGCGGTGCTGGCCGGCATCATCATGTTCCCCGCCTGCTTTACCTATGGGCTGGAAGTGAACGCCGGGCCCAGCCTGCTGTTTGATACCATGGCTACCGTGTTCAACAACATGACCGGGGGCCGCTGGTGGGGCACGCTATTCTTTTTGTTCATGGTGTTTGCCGCACTTTCCACCGTGTTGGGCGTGTGCGAAAACATCCTTGCCATGGTGCGGGAGCTGACCGGGTTAAGCCGCCCCAAGGGCGCTTTGCTGTGTGGCGTGGGCATCTTTCTGTTGGCGCTGACCACCGCGCTGGGCTACAGTGTACTGCATTTCCAGCCGTTTGCCGCGGGCACGGCCTGGCTGGATCTGTGGGATTTCATTGTTTCCAATAACATTTTGCCGCTGGGTTCACTGGTATTGGCGCTGTTCTGCTGCAACTCTTTCGGTTGGGGCTGGGACGCTTTTGTTCAGGAGGCCAACACCGGCAAAGGCTTAAAAGTGCAGCCCTGGATGAAGCCGATCTTCCGTTTTGTGGTGCCCGCCGCCATTGCGTTCATTTATATTTACGGCATGGCAACTTTTGCATGGAATTGATCCCCCCGCTTTTTATAAAACCTTAGGCAACACCGCACAATTCCCGCCTAACGGCTCAAGCACCGCTCCGGCAGCTGCGGCACGGCATCTGCGTTGCCAAAATGCTCGATAAGACATCCAGTATTATCTGCGCTTTTGGCTTGGCATCTGCCGCACCTCGCTCGCCGTATCGGCACTTAGAATTATGCGGTATTGCCCTTATCTTTCCCTGCAGGCAGTGTGGCGGCGTTCCGTCATTCTGCCTGCTTCTTTTTACCCAATTTGGCGGGAATACCAAAATCTCCGTTTAACATTGCGCTTTCGCCACCCGGATGTTAAACTGTTAACAAGAGTATACTGCGATAAACACATGTAAGGAGCACCCCCATGGACAACGTGAAAATTCTGGAAGTAAAACAGAGCATTTTTGCTTCCAATGATGAACAGGCCGCCCAGCTGCGGCAGAGCCTGAAAGAGAAAAAGATCTTTCTGCTGAATTTGATGAGCGCACCGGGCAGCGGCAAAACCACCACCCTGCGCAGCACCATTGCCGCGCTGAAAGATGAGCTGCGCATCGGTGTGATGGAAGCGGACATTGATTCCGATGTGGACGCCAAAGCCATTGCCGCTGCCGGGGCAAAAGCCATCCAGCTGCACACCGGCGGCATGTGCCACCTGGATGCCGAGATGACTCGCCAGGGGCTGGAGGGCCTTGGCCCCCAGGATGTGGACCTTGTGGTGCTGGAAAACGTGGGCAACTTGGTCTGCCCGGCAGAGTTTGACACTGGTGCGGTGAAAAACGCGATGATCCTATCCGTGCCCGAAGGGGACGATAAGCCATTGAAGTACCCCCTGATGTTTCAGGTGTGCGACGTGGTTCTTATCAACAAAATTGACGTTTTGCCGTATTTTGATTTCGATATGGACAAATGCCGGGAATATATCGCCATGCGCAACCCCAACGCAAAGGTCATCCCCATCTGCGCCAAAACCGGCGAGGGCATTGCCGAATGGACCGATTGGCTGCGGGAGCAGGTGAAAGCGTGGCAGGCATAAGGGCACAGCAAACCCGGACCGCCTGCAAAGCAATGCAAACGAAGCAGAACATGCACAGAGCAATAAAAGGAGCAAGCCATGAGCGAACCGACCGCTTTCCCACTGGACGAAAGCAAGCTGCCGTTCAAGATCCCCAAGGACACAAAGCCGCGGGAAAAAATTATGAAGCTGGGGCAGATGATCACCGACCGTGTGCCCGCCAAGCTGCGCCGCCTGACGGTGGAGGACCCCGAATATTGGGGGCTGGCCAGCATTGTGACTGACGAAATGGCCGATGTTGCCCTGAAAATGAAGGTGCGCCAGCCAATGACCCTGCCGGAACTGGAAAAAGCCACCGGCAAACCCGCCAAAGAGCTGGAGCCCCTGCTGTATCAGATGAGCTGCGTTGGCCTGTTGGAATACAACTGGGAGAACCCCCGCCGCGAAAAACAGTACATTCTGCCCATGTTTGTGCCCGGCAGCGCCGAGTTCTTTAACATGAACAAACAGCAGATTGCCGACCACCCCGAAGTAACTGCCTTTTTTGAGCGGATGACCTTTTTGCCGCTGGAACACATTACCGCCATGGTGCCCCCAGGCGGCGCAGGCATTGGCATGCACGTGATCCCGGTCGAAAAAGCCATCGAGACCGAAAACCACTCGCTGGATATCGAACACATCTCCCACTGGCTGAAAAAATACCAGGGCAAGTATGCCGCCGGCCCCTGTTCCTGCCGTATGTCCCGCGCCGCCATGGGCGAAGGCTGCGGCGATGACCCGGATGACTGGTGCATCGGCGTGGGCGATATGGCGGACTATCTGGTGGAAACCAACAAGGGCCATTATGTGACCTATGACGAAGTGATGCGGATCTTGCAGAAAGCCGAGGACAACGGCTTTGTGCACCAGATCACCAACATTGACGGCGAGAACAAGATTTTTGCCATCTGCAACTGCAATGTCAACGTCTGCAACGCCCTGCGCACCAGCCAGCTGTTCAACACCCCCAACATGAGCCGCTCGGCTTACGTTGCCAAAGTGGAACCGCAAAACTGCGTTGCCTGTGGCCGCTGCGTGGAGTTCTGCCCCGCCGGTGCCGTTAAGCTGGGCCAGAAGCTGTGCACCAAAAACGGCCCGGTGCAGTACCCCAAGCAGGAACTGCCCGATACTGTAAAGTGGGGCCCCGAAAAATGGGCGGTGGACTACCGCGATAAAAACCGCATCAACTGCTATGATACCGGTACCGCCCCCTGCAAAACCGCCTGCCCCGCCCACATTGCGGTGCAGGGCTACCTGAAAATGGCCGCGCAGGGCCGTTACCGCGATGCACTGGCGCTGATCAAAAAGGAGAACCCCTTCCCCGCCGTGTGCGGGCGCATCTGCAACCGCCGGTGCGAGGATGCCTGCACCCGCGGCACCGTGGACCAGGCAGTGGCCATTGACGCCGTGAAAAAGTTTGTGGCCCAGCAGGACCTGAACGCCGCCCACCGCTATGTTCCGCCGGTGGTGCAGCCCTCTTTGCAGGGACCGTGGCCGCAAAAAATTGCAATCATCGGCGGCGGCCCGGCCGGGCTTTCCTGCGCGTACTTCCTTGCGCTGCAGGGCTACCGCCCGACTGTATTTGAGAAAAACGAACACCCTGGCGGCATGCTGCGGTACGGCATCCCCAGCTTTAAGCTGGAAAAAGATGTGATTGATGCGGAAATTGACATCCTGCGGGAGCTGGGTGTTACCATCCGCTGCGGTGTGGAAGTTGGCAAGGACGTTACCCTCGCCCAGCTGCGCGCCCAGGGGTACAAGGCGTTCTATCTCGCCATCGGCTGCCAGGGCGGCCGCACAGCAGGGGTTCCCGGCGAGGACGCTGCGGGCATCCAGACCGCTGTTGCGCTGCTGCGCACTGTGGGCGGGGACGAAAGCCACAAAATGACCGGCAAAACCGTGGTGATCGGCGGCGGCAATGTTGCCATTGATGCCGCCCGCGTTGCCCTGCGCTGCGGGTCCAGCGATGTAACGATGGTCTGCCTGGAACCGCGGGAAAAGATGCCCGCTTCCGCTGAAGAGATTGCCGAGGCGGAGGAAGAGGGCACTGCCATCCGCTGCGGGTACGGCCCCAAGGAATTTTTGACAAAGGACGGCCATGTGTGCGGCGTGGTGCTGAAAAGATGCACCGGCCTGTACGATGCCGAGGGCCGCTTTGCCCCCACCTATGATGAAAGCGTGACGATTACCCTGCCGTGTGACAATGTTGTGCTGAGCATTGGCCAGTGCATCCAGTGGGGCAACCTGCTGGATGGCGAAGCCGTGCAGCTTGGCCGCGGCCAGGGCGCTGTGGCCGATGCCATGACTTACCAGACTGCCCAGTCGGATATCTTTGTGGGCGGCGATGTGTACACCGGCCCGCGCTTTGCTATTGATGCGATTGCCGCAGGCAAGCAGGGCGCCATCTCCATCCACCGTTTTGTGCAGCCCAACACCAGCCTGACCATTGGCCGCAACCGCCGCGATTTTTATGAGCTGGATAAAACCAATCTGGCCCTTGGCGATTATGACCGCGCACCCCGCCAGGCAGCCGGAATGGATGATGCCATCGACGAGCACCGTTCTTTCCGGGATGCCCACCTGACCCTGACCGAAGCGCAGGTAAAAACCGAAACAGCCCGCTGCCTGGGCTGCGGTGCCAGCGTGGTGGACCCCAACAAGTGCATTGGCTGCGGCGTTTGCACCACCAAGTGTGAATTCGATGCCATCCACCTGCACCGCGACCTGCCCGAATGCAGCACCATGGTGCGGTCGGAAGATAAGTTCAAGGCCATTCTGCCTTACATGGCAAAGCGCGAAGTGAAGATCCGCTTTGGGAAAAAGGATAAGTAAATGCACGAACTTGGCATTGTGTTCCACATCATCCGCACGGTGGAGGATGTGGCCAAAGAAAACCACGTTGCCCGCATCCAGCGGGTAACACTGCAATTAGGCGAGGTTTCCGGCGTGGTGGAAAGCTACCTGCAGGACTGTTGGAAATGGGCCGCCGCCAAATCAGAGATTTTGCCCGGTGCCGCGCTGACCGTGGAGCAGATCCCCGCCATTACCCTGTGCGAAAACTGCGGCCAGCAGTACCCCACCGTGCCCCATGGCCGCACCTGCCCCCACTGCCAAAGCCCCCATACCCACCTGCTGCAGGGCAACGAGATGATGATCAAAGAAGTGGAAGCCGTGGAGCCGGAGACATCCGAAGCTTCCGGCTGAGAAAAATTTCCCGCACAGGCTGCGTTATGCGGCCTTGTGCGGGGAATTTTTGTATCTGCGGGCGGTTTATGCTATACTCGAAACTGGTATTGTGAAAACGGAAAGGATGAACCATTCCCCATGCGGCAGATCGACTTTGAACACGGCGGCATTACACAAAACATCTTGAAAGCAGCGCTGCCCATGTTGGTGGCGCAGGTGCTGAACCTGCTGTATAACATTGTGGACCGCATTTATATTGCGCGCATCCCGGATATCGGCACGGCGGCGCTGGGCGCGGTGGGGCTTTGCTTCCCCATTATTGTCATTATTACGGCGTTCAGCAATTTGTTCGGCAGCGGCGGCGCACCGTTGTTCGCCATCGCCCGCGGCAGCGGGGATAAGGCCCGTGCCGGGCTGATTTTGAACCTGGCCTGCACGCTGTTGTTGTGCTGCGCCGGTGTATTGATGGTCATTGGCCTGCTGTTTGCCCGGCCCATTCTGGTCTTATTCGGTGCTTCGCCGGAAGCATTGCAGTATGCGCTGCCGTACCTGATGCTGTACTTGCTGGGCACCTACCCTTCCATGCTCACAACAGGGCTGAACCCGTTCATCAATGCGCAGGGCTATGCCACAGCCGGTATGCTCAGCGTGGTGATCGGCGCAGCGGCCAACCTGGTGCTGGACCCGGTGTTTATCTTTGTGTTGGGCATGGGCATCTGCGGCGCGGCGGCTGCCACGGTGCTTTCGCAGCTGCTTTCGGCGGCGTTTGTGGTGTATTTCCTGCGCTGCAAGTCGGAATACCGCGTGCAGCCGCTGCCCTTGCGTCAGCTGCCCGCCAACAGGCGCTGCATCGGCGATATCGTCAGCCTTGGCACAGCGGGCTTCATCATGCAGCTGACCAACAGCGTGGTAACGATCTGCTGCAACAATGTGCTGTCCGTGACCGGCGGCGATGTGTACATCTCGGTCATGACGATCATTTCCAGCGTGCGCCAGATGGTGGAAACGCCGATTTATGCCATTACCGAGGGCTCTTCCCCTATTATCAGCTACAATTACGGCGCACGCCGCCCCCGCAAGGTGCTGCGCGCCGCCGTCTCCATGGCCCTGATGGCTTTGGTATACACCCTTACGATCTGGGCGGTGATTCTGTTGGCACCGCACTTCCTCATCTCCATTTTCAGCAGCGATCCCACCCTGCAGGCGGATACCATCCCCGCCATGAAGCTGTATTTTTCCACCTTTGGTTTTATGCTGCTGCAATATGTGGGCCAGACAGTGTTCAAATCGCTGAACAAGCGTTGCCACGCGGTGTTTTTCTCGCTGCTGCGCAAGGTCATCATTGTGGTGCCGCTCACCTACCTGCTGCCTTATGCTTTTGGCATGGGCACCGACGGCGTGTTTGCTGCGGAGCCGGTTTCCAACGTGATTGGCGGCAGTTTGTGCTTTATTGTAATGCTGTTTACCGTTTTGCCGGAGCTGAAACGGATGGATCGGGAGGATGCGAAGACAGCAAAATAGCAGAGTTGGCCGTGCAAAGCCTTTTACAAAAGGCGCTTTGTGTAGGGGCCGGTTGGCGGGTCATTTCTTTGCAGTGTTTTTGTCGATATATCGTTTGTAAATTATGTTTACTTTTCGCTTTAGAAGTACGTACAAGCGCATATTCTTATTTTGTTTCAAACAGTTTTCCCACTTTCAATAAGCAGAAGAAATAAAGAAAAAACTCTCCCTCGGCGGCCAGATATACGGGATCAAACCGGCATGGCCAGAGGGAGAGCTTTATTTTTATCTGGTAGTGTTATCGGGACAGCAAGCATCGTCCCCTACAAACACTTTTCACGCTTGCGGCATGATAGAATGATATTGCCTTGCTTTTTTAGCCGCTTATTCCGCCACGGTTCTATCCAGCATAGCCGTTATCCCCTCCGCCAGCTGTTCGGCGGCCTGGGTTGTTGTCAGCTCTCCGTTGCTGCTGGCAGTCAATACGGCGGCGTACAAGCCGTCCGGCACAGCGGCCAGAGCCGGGCTTTCAAATATGGGGTCAAGTGGGAAATCCACAAAAGCCATCATGCGGTTGTTGGCTTCCACCACCAGCGGGTTCACCAGGCCTGCCGCTGTGGCAGCCGCACGGCCAGTGACGGAATCCGGCAAACCGCAGGCAGTGCCCATGATGGAAGCACCCATATCCTCGTTCAGCAAAAAGTTGACCAGAATCGCCGCTTCTTTCGGGTGCTGGCAGCTGCTGTTGATGGCAAGGGCCAGATATACTTTAGAAAATCCGCCGTTGGCCTGCCCGCCAAAGGCGATCTCATCCCCTACCAAAAAGCCGCTGGCATTTTTTAACGCACTGCGGTAGGTTTCGGCGTCGGCATCCCAGGCAAAGGTACCGGCGTACTGGCCGTTCTGCCACATGGGGGTCTGGTCCAGCGTCCCGTTTGTCTGCTGGGCGGCAAGGGTGGGCATGACATGGTTTTCTTCCAGCGCCTGCAAAAATTCCAGCCCGGTTTTGATCTCGTCTGCCGAATATTGCAGCTGGCGATCCACCACCCACGCTTTGCCAGTGGTAGATTCCAGATAACTGATCATCAGGTTCATGCGGGCGGCTGCATCCATGGCCAGGGGGTAATATTCCTCCCCCAGCACCTCGCGGAAGGTGTTGCCTGCGGTCAGCAGCTCCTCATAGGTTTTGGGCGCATCGATCCCTGCCTGTTCAAAAGTGCAGGTGTTCCAATAAAAAATGCGGCCTGTCACCGACATTGGCACAGCCAGCAAAGCGCCATCCACTGTGCAGGCATCCAGCGCACTCTGGCTGAACTGCTCCAGATCGATCACATCGCTATATTCGTTCAGGTCAACAAACTGGTCAGCATTTTGGCCCGGCCAGGTCCAGTCCACCTGCATCACATCGGCGGTTTGATCCTCGTCAGCGGTGGTGCCGTAGATGGTTTCTACAGTAATATATTGCAGTTTTGCCTCAAATGCCTGGATGGCCTGCTGGTAGGTTTCGGTGCGGACATCGTCCCCCCACCAGCTCATGGTCAGGGTAACGGGTTCCGGCTGAGTGGATGCCTGTCCGGGGGCAGACTGCTGCGCCGTGCCGCAGGCGGCCAGCTGCAATGCCAGTGCGCCAACCAGCGCAAGAGCTGCGGCGTTTGCTGTTGTTTGGTTCATCGGGTTCCCTTTCTTGCAGTTGCCTGCAATGTGGATTTGCGGTTACCCCTATTATAGCGGATTCCAGTTTTTCTGTCACGGGTTGGGCGGATATTTTTGGGGGCAATTTTGCGGCATGGGAAAGGTTGGTATAAATTGTCAAGTTTGTAACGCCCCCACCGTGGAGAAACCTTACCGCAGTACAAATATGCAATAACCCAATCCCCATATGTAAGAGATAGCGTCCTTGGCCGCCCTACGGATAGCAAAAGGGCCGCAGGCGCTTTTGCTGCCTGCGGCCCTGCCCGTGGGCGGACGGAGCGCCCCGCGGGGATACTTTTGAATATTAACAGCGGCTTACGGCCGCCAAACAGGCATTTTGCCGCTGTATATCATCACTTTACCACAGTCACATTCTCGGTGTCCTGCCAGCAGAAATCCTGATCGAACCACGGGTCCATAGAGCTGTCTTTGCGGATAACGACGTCCTCGCAGCGGATGTTTTTGCCATGTACGCAGGTAAAGCCATTCACTTTTCCGGGAATCATGCCGGGCACCTCGCTGGGGCGCAGGTCCCAATGGTCAATGGGCCATGCGGTCTGCTTGCGGATGTCCACCCGGATGTGGCGGAACGAGATATCTTCCAGGCTGTTGCCTTCGCTTCCGTGCAGGAAAATGCCGTTTTCGCCGCTGCAGTTAATGTTTTCAAAATGTACATTGCGGATATGCCCCGCCCTGTTGCCCTGTTTGCGGTCCACCGCCGTCACACAGATGGCTTCGGCTTCGCCCCACCACTGGTCAGAGAACATGCGGGTGTTGATGTGCAGGTTGGCAAAGGTCACGTTTTCAATGTTGCCGCCATCACGCAGCATCAGAGAGATGCCGCGGTTGGTGCGGGAAATAACGCAGTTGGTGACGGTAATATTGCGGAAGTCCGAAACGCTCTCGGTGCCAAACTTGATAGCGGCACTGGTGGAGGTCAGCGTACAGTTGGAAACCACAATGTTCTCGCACGGGCCAAGATCTGCATTTTTCTCAGTGGTCTTGAACACGATGCAGTCATCGGCGGATTCAATATGGCAATTGTTGATGCGCACATTGCGGCAGTGGTCGGGATCAATGCCGTCGCAGTTGACCATTTTCAGGTTATTCAAAATGCGGATGCCATCGATCAGCACATCCTGGCAGCCCACCATATGCACGGTCCAGAACGCGCTGCGGGTCAGGGTGACTTCACGGATGGTCAGGTGCTGCACACCTTTCATCAGCAGCATGGGAATGCGCGGGTAATAGGTTCCCTCTATAAAGTTATGATCGATCTCGCCGTAAAAGTTTTCTTCGGAGCCATCGATTACGCCGCTGCCGCTGATGCAGACATCCTCGGCATCCTTAGCCATAATGAAATAATTCTTCGGCTCACCGTCATATTCGCAGTTTTCGTAAGAGGGCACTTTGAGCGATGTATCGCGGTAATGGTCGCGGTAGGCAGCTTCCACTTCCAAGAAGTCCTCTTTGTTTTCGCTGGCTTTCAGGCGGGAGCCGTGCTCCAGGTGCAGCTCCACATGGCTGTGCAGCAAAATGGAACCGCATTTGTAAATATGGCCGCCCGGCACCAGCACTCGGCCGCCGCCGGCTGCCGCGCAGGCATCAATGGCTTCCTGGATGGCAGGGCCATCGTTTGTGGTGCCATCACCCACGGCACCATATTGCAAAATATCATAAATCATGATTGGCCTCCTTGGGGAGTATTCAGGGTGTATCAGCTGGGCCGAAAGCCCAGATAATCTTCACAGGTAATCGTTGTTTTTCATTTTTCGATACACCTTAGAAGCTATTTTTTGTCATCATTGCGCACCGGCTTTATCTGGTGCGCAATGATGATAAAACAGCTTCTTAAGTCAATACCGCATAATTCTAAGTGCCGATACGGCGAGCGAGGTGCGGCAGCTGCTAAGCCAAAAGCGCAGATAATACTTTGTGTATTATCGAGTATTTTGGCAACGCAGATGCCGTGCCGCAGCCGACGGAGCGGTGCTTAAGCCGTCAGGCGGGAATTGTGCAGTGTTGCCTTAAATTTCGCAGAGCTTACCCGGCTCTGCAACGCGCACCTTGCCATCGGCCACAAACCCAGATGGGCTGTGCCGACGGGTTATATAGCCGCTTGCCGTCTGCACTTTCGCGCGTGCTGCGCAGCGCGGTCAGGTAATCTGCAATCTGGCCATTGGTGGCATACCAGATATCCTGTGCGCCGTGCAGCTTTTCTGCCAGCTGCTCCATCAGGGGCCAAGTGTTTTCGCGCTCAAATTCAAAGCTGTGGCCCCAGATATAAAACAGCGGCATTTTTTCATATCCCGGAACATGCAAAAACTTTTCTGCGCGCTCCAGCAGTTTATCATTGTGGTGGCAGGTGGGTTTCCAGCGCAGCAGCTCCTGCGGCAGGGCAAAACTTCCGGTGCTTTCCACCGTGCGGCTGTACTGGATGCCCATGGCGCACAGCGCTTCCACCTGTTCGGGGTAGTATTCGCCAAAGGCATAGCTCATGCCCTGTACAATACCGCCGGTCAGTTCTTCCAGCGTCAGGCGGTCCTGCCACACTTCCCGCAGCCATTCAGTCTGGTTCATCTGGCGCGGGTGGCGGTGGGTCACGCCATGGCAGGCAATTTCGTGCTCGGCGTACAGGGTAGGCAGCTCGGCCTTTTGCACATAGCCGTCCTTATCCAGGTTGCCGGAGTTCAGGTGGAAGGTTCCCTTGAAGCCCGCCTGGTTAAAAATTTCGATCAGGCGGCGGTCATATACCTGGCCGTCATCATAACTGAACGTAATGGCTTTGGCCAGCCCACCGGGATACAGGTATTCCATCGTGTTCGCTTCCTTATTATATAATGTTTAGGCAATACCGCATAATTCTAAGTGCCGATACGGCGAGCGAGGTGCGGCAGATGCCAAGCCAAAAGCGCAGATAATACTGGATGCTGCAAAGGTGAGCGCCGCCAGTGGCGGAAACAGCGAACCGAAGCAGGGGCAGCGGTCGCAGAGTGCGAGGGGCTTTTGCCCCCGAAGCACGATGCGGGTACCGAAACCCGACATTATCGAGCATTTTGGCAACGCAGATGCCGTGCCGCAGCTGCCGGA
>ENA-UOJB01000532-UOJB01000532.1-human-gut-metagenome-genome-assembly--contig:-C48-NODE-532-length-41538-cov-5.935468_pt1 | contig 41538 bp, 33 predicted proteins | sample MGYA00242338_ERZ723885 | MGnify/ENA metagenome assembly ERZ723885
TAGTTCTTTCGGTAGCTACGGTACTTATTATCAGTCAATAGGCGCTTATTGTTTCAGTGGATGCGCAAAACTTGCAAGTGTGACTTTCCATCGCGGAGAAATGGGAGCCTATTATATCGGAAACTATGCTTTTGAAAATTGCGTATCGCTCACGAAGATAGAGCTTCCTAATACGCTCAGTTTATCAAGCTCCAATTCGGGCGGCAACGGTTTATTCAGTGGTTGTACTTCGTTAAAAGAAGTCACTCTTCCGGGACAGGGTTGGTATGCCGATGAAATTTTCAAGGGATGTACTGCTCTGGAAACGGTAAATGTTACTTCTCGTGGATCTTCCTATGGCCTTCCGACAGGCGCATTTGAGGGGTGTATCGCTTTGAAGAGCGTCAATCTTGCTCGGGGATTAAACTACATCTATGAGAACGCTTTTAAGGGATGTACGTCGCTCAAATCTTTAACTCTTCCTTATGGGATTAACACTATCCATGCCAATGTCTTTGAAGGCTGTACGGCTCTTACCGAGCTCGTGTTGCCCGAATCTGTCAGAACTATCGAGGACTTCGCTTTCAAGGGCTGCACGGGATTGACGAACTTTGTCATTCCCGAATCGGTACAAACTCTGGGAGAGGGCGTGTTCGACGGCTGGACGGCTGAGCAGACCATAACGATTCCGTTCTCTGAATCCGAACTCCCCGCGGGGTGGAATGAAAAGTGGAACAGCGGCTGCGCGGCAAATGTTTCTTGGATTTCGGAAGAGAAAATCGCCGCATAAATAAGATATACGATATCAATATGTAATATTATTGATTTCGTATCAGGCAAATAAGGTATCGCCCGTAAAGGGCGGTGCCTTATAAGCCATAATTGAAAAATCTCAGCTTTTCGCATTAGAGAGGCTGTAAAAAATGACAGAAGGAGGATAAAAAATGGAAAAGGACGTTTTTCGCAAATACTATTCACGCTTGGCGCGGGAAGGCTGGTTGAAAGCATTTCTCTGCGGTTTAGGAATAGGTTTGGCAGTTCTGTTCATTGCGGCTTTGGTTACATGGCTTTTCGGTTTTGAAAAGTTCTGGTTTCTTGCGATTATAGCCGGAGTCGCAGTCATGGTGGCAGCGACATTCATCTTTTATTATAAGAAGTTTCGGCCTACGACAGTGCAAATTGCGCGTCGTATCGACAGCAGTCTCGGCCTTGAAGAACGCATGATTACCATGTTATCTTTACAAAATGATGAATCCTATCTCGCTATGCGCCAGCGAGAAGATGCGGAGACAAGGCTCGGCAGAACAGACCGAAAGCAAATCCGTATTCGTGTCGCGGCGGCGAGTATCGCGCTCGTATGCGTATTTGGTATTCTTGGAATCGCTATGTCTACTGTAACAGTTTTGAGCGCGCAGGGAATTCTTCCGAATGGTCCGGAGTTATTCTCCTCTCCCTCTGTTTCGCCCCAAGATCAATATTTTACTGTGAAATATACGGCTGAAGAGGGCGGAGAAATAGACGGAAAAGCAGAGCAAACAATTCTTTTCGGCTCTGAGACCGAGAGCGTGGTCGCGGTGGCAAAGGACGGCTGGATGTTCAGCTGCTGGTCCGACGGTTGGGACGATCCTTCGAGAACGGATACGGAAGTTTCCGAAGACATGGAAATTTATGCCGAATTCGTTAAAGTGGACGACGATACGGACGACGAGGAGCCCAGCGATAAACCTGACGATTTGCCCCCTGGAGATAACGAAGAGGGAGATCCTTCTGATTGGCCGTTACCGCCGGATCCATCTTCGGGGAGTGGAGGAAAATATGAATCGAACAATCAGATTATAGACGGAGAAACCTATTATGGCGATGTTTTCCAAGAATATTATGAACAGGCCATGGAAAGACTCGCGTCGGGAGAGGAATTGTCCGATGAACTCAGATCGTTTATTGAAAAGTACTTCAATATCATTTTATAAAGAGAACGAGAAACAGAAAAATAGCGATAGAAATTTGAAATAGGAGAGAAAATTAATATGGTGACAGAGGAAAATATCCGGCGATTCAGTGAACAGTGCGCCAATATTTTCAGGCAGGTGGAGCGCGATGTAATCGGGCAGAAAGAGGTCGTGGAAGGCACGATTATCGCGATGATTGCGGGAGGGAACGTTCTTCTCGAAGGCGTTCCCGGCGTGGGAAAAACCCGTCTCGTGCGTTCCTTGGGCCGTGTATTCAATCTTCCCTTTTCGAGGGTGCAGTTTACCCCCGATTTGATGCCCGCGGACGTAACGGGGACGAATATTATTGTAAAGGATCAGGACGGAAATGCGCAGTTCAGTTTCCAGCCGGGACCGATTTTCAGCAATATCGTCCTTGCGGACGAGATCAATCGTGCGACGCCTAAAACGCAGTCGGCGCTCTTGGAGGCCATGCAGGAACATACCGTAACCGTCATGGGGGTTTCCCGAAAATTGAACGAACCCTTCTTCGTTTTGGCGACGCAAAACCCGATCGAGCAGGACGGTACCTATCCTCTGCCCGAAGCGCAGATGGACCGTTTTATGTTCAAACTCGTCGTTCCGAACCCCGGTCTCGACGAGCTCATGCAGATTGTCGACATGACGCAAAAGACCATGGAAGAAGTCGCGGAAGTCGCTTGCAGCGGCGAGGAGCTTCTCGAAATGCGCGCGATTGCCAATCGGATTCCCGTCTCGGAGGAAATACTCCGATATGCGATGACGCTCTGTTCCGCTACGCATCCCGACAGTGAGTGTGCAAGCGAGGCGGCGAAAAAATATGTGCGTCTCGGAGCAAGTCCCCGTGCGGGGCAGGCGCTCGTCTCGGCGGGAAAGGTAAGGGCACTTATGAAGGGGCGGGCATACGTGACTTATGAGGATTTGAACGTATTGGCGTATCCCGTATTCCGCCACCGCATGAAGATGAACTTCGAGGCAGTCGCCTCGCGCGTTTCACCGGATGAAGTCATAAAAATGATTATCGAGGAATTGAGCGGAAGAAAAACGGATAAAAAAACGAACGAAAAGGCGGAAGAAAAAGTATTGGAGGTTTTTCCTGCCTCGGAGGACGGAAATAAAAAGGATAAGCGCAAATTCTTCGGGAGAAAGTAATGCAAATTTCTTACTTGAATGACGGTTTTTTTAGTCGTTTGGAAACCTTGGCGTTAAATTTACGGTCTGATATGTCTGGGTTTTTCGGCGGCAAACATCTCGTACATTCTCACGGACAGACGGTGGAATTTTCCGATTATCGGGAATATATGCTCGGAGACGATATCCGGCGCATCGATTGGAATCTGTATAGTCGTTTTGAGAAGCATTTTCTCAAACTGTTTACGGATGAAAGGCAGATGCATGTCCGGATTTTTCTCGATTGTTCCGCTTCCATGGGAAAGACGAATCCGGAAAAGGCGGCTTATGCGATAGGCGTAGCGGCCGCTCTTGGATTTCTTGCCGTTCACAATATGGATAAGGTTTCTTTTAAGCTGATAAAAAGCGGCCGCGCAGAAGATCCCTTCGGAACGATTATCGGAAAAAACTCATTTTTCAGAGCGATAGGAGAGCTTGAAAAGATCTCCTTTAATGGCGAAGCGGATATTGCGGCTGCCGTTACGGGCTGTACGGATATCGGTTCTTCCGATGGGCTCACTGTGATAATTTCTGATTTCTTTACCGATAGTGATTGGGAAAAGGCGATAGATTATCTGCGCTATAAACGGCGTCAGGTCATGCTCGTGCAGGTGCTGGCACCGGAGGAGGCAGACCCGGTTTATAGCGGTCGCGTCAACCTTATCGACTCGGAAGCCGAGGACTTGGCGGACTTTAAGAACATGAAGATAAAAATTACGCGCGGCATGTTGTCGGCGTATGAACAGGCATTAAAAGAGATGACGGACAGTATTAAGGCGTTTTGTTCATCGCGCGAAGCGGATTTCGTATCCGTTCGCAGCGACTGTCCCATCGAAAGAATGTTGTTCGGCGAATTATTTAAGGCAGGTATCATGGCATGAATATCCTTAAACCTTTGGGCTTTTTGGGATTATTGGGGATCGCCGTTCTTATTCTCATTTACATTCTCAAACCCAATTATCAACAAAAAATGGTTTCCAGCACTTATGTCTGGAAACTGAGCCTGAAATACAATAAAAAGAGAATCCCCATAAACCGCCTGAAAAGTCTGCTTATCCTTCTCTGCCAAATGTTGATCGTCACAGCTTGTGCGTTGGTATTGACGACTCCCGTCGTTCCCGCGGAGGGAATAAACAGCAGCAACGAAAAGGTTGCCGTGATAGATGCTTGTGCGGGAATGAGAGCGGGATTAAACGAGGAGACTCGCTTTGAAAGAGCCGTGGAACAGGTAAAAGAACTTGCGGAAGAAACGCTGAAACGAGAGGACGGGATCATTACAGTCATCTTGGCGGAAGAGAATGCCTCGTTTCTCGTCCGCCGTTCGGGGATAGAACATCGCAACGATATTCTCGAACAACTCGATGCACTCGTAGAAGGAGAAAGTTTACAATGCTCCTACGGACATTCGGATATCGACGGAGCGATGGACTTGGCGCAAGAGGTCGTAGACGATAATCCCGAAGCCGAAGTGATATTATATACGGCGACGGAATACATAGACAAAGGTCAAGTTACAGTAGTAGACGTATCGGAGGCGGGCGAGTGGAATGCCGCGATTTTAGATGCCTCGGTCTCTCTGGTGGAAAATTATTATATTTTTACCGTCGATGTGGCGAGCTATGGCAAGGATACGCAGCTCAATTTATACTGTGACATTTATGGCGCGAATAACGACAATCGGACGCTCAATCTCTCTTATGAAAACATTCCCTGTTCGGGAGACGAAGAACAGGAAATCGTAATAAATCCCGGAGATACCGCAAAGGTTCCGGTATATTCCTATGAGCGCGTCCGTATCCGCGTAGAAGCGCTGAATAAGGAATTGGATTCCTTTGAATACGACAATAGCTTTTATCTCTACGGCGGACGTCCGGAAACAATCAGAATCCAATATGCGAGCTCTGTGCCGAATAGCTTCATGAGCGCTATCTTGATGACAATGCGAAGCGAATTGGGGCTTCGTTGGAAATTCGATATTCAAGAGGTAAGGCAGGACGATTTGTCGGAAAATCAGGAACCGGAAATGTCCGGTTTTGACGTCTATATCTTTGAACGAAAAATGCCGGAAACGCTTCCGACGGACGGAGTCGTTATTCTCATCGATCCGCAGACGGTGCCCCAAGGCGCGGGATTTGTTTTGGGAAAGGAGATTGCGGGGGATTTTCAGCTTTCGTTGGGCGAGAAACATCCGACCACGGAAAGCGTTATAGCGGAGGAGATCCATTTGAACCGATACACGCAAATTTCTCTTTATGACGGATATACGCCCCTATTATATTGTGGAGAGGACCCCGTTTGGCTTTTGAAAGATGAAGAGGATTCCAAAGTCGTGGTGATACCGTTCAGTTGGAAATTTTCCGATACAACCGTCGTTTTCGAGTTCCCTGTCCTTTTTTACAGATTATTCAATTATTTCGTTCCGTCTACGCTCAACGACGAGGACGGCTCTTTGAAATATCTTTTCGACGTAGGCGAATCTGTAACTTTCAATGCGAGAGGAGAAACACTGACGGTAAGCGGTCCGGGAATAGACGAAGAATATGAAGTTCTTCCTCAAACGCTGGCATTATCCGTGCCCGGTACCTATAATTTGAAACAGACGCTCGTTTCCGGGCAGGAAGTCACAGAGAATTTTTACGTGAAGATAGCTTCTTCGGAAAGCAATATTTATCGCGTCGAAGACGAGTTGAAAAGCCCTGTATCCGCCGCTCTCTCCTCTTCCCGTGACATCGATTTGCTATTCTATTTGGCGATTGCGCTGGTCACATTCCTGTTTATAGAATGGTGGTTACAGACCAAAGAACATTTTTGACAAGGAGAATAAGATGTCAAATTTTTATATTGATTTTTCAAATCCATGGCTCTTGCTCCTGCTCATTCCTGCCGTCTTTTTCGCGCTTTTTCCCTATTTCCGCCTCTCGAAAAAATACAGACGGACGCGCAACCGCGTCGTATCTATCGTATTGCATTTGTGCGTCATGATCTTGTGTATTTCCCTATTGGCCGGAATCAGTTTCCGCTACGAGATTCCCAATACAAAGAACGAAGTGCTGCTGCTCGTGGACTCCTCGTTCAGCAGTCAGGAAGCGCAGCAAAAAAAAGACGAATTTATTCGATCTGCAATAGACGAAAAGCTCGATTCCGTAAAAATGGGAATTGTGACTTTCGGATATAATCAAATCTATGCGGCGGAGCTTACCTATGATGCGGATGAACTTTTCAGTCAATACCTGGAAGCTCAACAGCCCGATAACAGTGCGACCGACGTCGCTTCGGCTTTGGAATACGCCAGCCGCTTGTTTTCCAATCCCGAAACGGCTAAAATCGTACTCATCAGCGACGGTGCGGAGACGGACCGAAAGGCTTCCACAATTATTAAGTCAATTGCGGCCGAGGGAATCAAAGTAGACACGGTTCTTATTCCCGAGGAAGAACGCGGAGCTGAAACAGAACTCATCGGCGTGACGTATCCGGAAGAAAAAATTATCGTAAATCAAAAATTTTCTCTGGGAATTACCGTTCAGAGTTCGTTTGAGGGAAAAGCTAAGATTGTTTTATATGACAATGACGAAAAAGTAGGTGAAATTGCTCAAATCGATTTGGTGGAAGGGATACAGACGATAGAATTTGAACATACCTTTACGTCCGCCGGGTTACATAAAATCAGCTTCTCCATAGAGTCGGACGAAGATACGCTTGCGGAGAACAATTCCTTTTATTCGTATGTCTATCTCGAAGTATTCGACGATATTTTGATTATAGAGAGAAATGAAAACGAATCGTCGCAGTTGAAGGGTATTCTTGAACAGAGCTATAACGTAAACGTCGTCAATATTTTGGAGGGCGACGGAGTTCCCGAAACGGTGGACGAATTGAGGGAATACGACCAGGTAATTCTCGTCAATATCGCGAACGCAGATATGCCGAGAGGCTTTGACGAAATTCTGAACAGCTATGTTTATGAATTCGGAGGCGGCCTTTTTACGGTGGGTGGAAATAAAACGGATGGAGCGACGGGAGAGACTGTCGCGAATACGTATAACCGTCAGGATATGGAAAACACGCTGTATCAGCAGATGCTGCCCGTACAGGCAATCGATTATACTCCTCCGGTAGGCGTGATGATCATCATTGACCGTTCGGGAAGTATGGGCTCGCAAGTCGGGAATACGGGAAAAACCCGTCTCGATTTGGCGAAGGAAGGAGCGCGCGCCTGTTTGGATGCCTTAACCGTACGCGATTATTGCGGAATAATGACGTTGGAAACGACGTACAGCGAAGAAGTGGAGGTTACGCCGCTTCCCGAAGTTTCTAAAATCGAAGCCGCGATCAGCGGGATTACGATCGGAGGCGGGACGAATTACGAGCCTGCCATCACTCGGGCGGGGGAAGCCTTGAAAGCGGTCAATGTAGATCGTCGTCACATCATTATTATCAGCGACGCCGAACCGAATGACAGACTTTATGATAACGTCGTCGAGCAGACGGGAGGCTTCGGCGGAAAAATAAAACATTATTACGATACGGCGGGGATTACCTGTTCTATCGTCTCTATCAGTTCTTCCAGTGCAAGGGACGAAGATTTAAGGATTGCAGCGGAGGAATTAGGGCACGGACAGTATATTAAAGTGACAGACCTTACGACTCTGCCTCAGAAAATGGCAGAGGATTTGACTGTTCCCGCAATCAAGGAATATAATCCCGAACCGTTTACTCCCATTATCGGAGAACATACCTCCGTAGTAAACGGAATCAGTCAGAGCAGTATGCCTCAATTGGGCGGCTATTACGGCACGAAGGCGAAGGACGGTGCGGAAGTTCCGCTCAAAGCGGAATTTGTACCTATCTATGCGCAGTGGGATTACGGAAAGGGGACGGTCGGCAGTTTTATGTGCGACTTAAACGGTACTTGGTCAGCGGAATTTTTAGGCAGCGATACGGGCGTTCGACTCATCGGCAATATTGTCTCCGAACTGTTCCCCTCGGAAAATATTCATTCGCAGGATATATCTGCGAAGCTCGAAGAGGAGAACTATTCTACGCAAATGAGTATATTTACTTCCTTGCAGGAAGGGGAGACAATCGAAGTGACGATTACCGGTCCGGCCGGAGCTGACGGAAAGCCCACGGAGCAAAAAATCGGTCCCTTCGCCTCGGAGGAATATAGCAGAATTTCATTTGCGATCACTCAACCGGGAATACATAACATCCTTATCGAAAAAAAGAATATAAACGGAGAAGTTATTTCCCAGTATACTACGTATAAGGCCTTTTCCTATTCGGCCGAATATAATATGTTTATCGATGAGGAGGCGTGTCGCTTATTCCTGACGGAGCTGGCCGAGGACGGAAAAGGTGCGGCCGTTTCAGAGGCATGGGAGATTTTTGAAACGTTTACGAATACGTTGAAAAAGTCCTTTGACCCCCGCTATTGGTTTATTGCAATCGCACTCATTTTGTTCCTGCTCGATATCGCGGTGCGTAAGTTCAAATTTAAGTGGCCGCATGAAATTATTCGGGACCGCAAACTGAAAAAACTCCTTTCTCAGGATAAACAGAATGTCCCCAAGGAGAAATTATGAAAAAAATCCGCTTATTTTTCTTTGCGAGCATCGTAATCTGTTTTGCCGCCGCACTTGCGGCGTGCGGTAAGCAGACGCTTTCGCAGCCCGGCGGGCTGACAATAGATGAAACGACGCTCGATTTGACTTGGAATGATGTAGAGGACGCGCGTCGTTACGTAATCAGCATCAACGGAGAAGAGACGGAAATTCGGCAAAATCTGTACGATTTGGAATACTTGGAGCCCGGGAATTACGAAATTAAAATCAAGGCAGTCAATGAACGGGACGGCTTTGCGGATTCAAAATGGTCTGAAACAATCGACTTTACGAGAGAGACCGAGTCGGGACTTTTTTATCGCCTGATCAACGACGATACGGCGTATGAGGTCTCCGGCGTGGGCAGCGTTTCCGGCGATGTGGTCATCGAAGACAGCTATCGGGGTAAGCCGGTCGTCAGCATCGGAAAATCGGCCTTTTCGAGATCTCGCGATATTACGGGGATAACGATCGGTAAGAATGTGACGAATATCGGGGAAAACGCTTTTGCCAATTGCTTGAACCTCACTGCCGTTACAATGTCCGAAAGCGTCGTCTCTATCGGCGCAAAGGCGTTCCAGAGTTGCAGCTCCCTCGCAGAAATTCAGCTTCCCTCGGGGCTTGCGAAAATTGAGAGCTATACCTTTTCCTATTGTCGTTCTCTGACGGATATAACCATTCCCGATTCGGTAGAGGAGATCGGCAGCTATGCCTTTTCCGATTGTTCGGGATTGGAAAGCATAACGATTCCCGACAGCGTAACGAGTATGGGAGAGTATGCCTTTTCCGGTTGCAGCGCCGCGGCCGAATTGAATATCGGCGGCGGGCTCAAATCGCTCGATACGTTTTCTTTTGCCTATTGTACGAACTTAAAGAATGTTTTCATTCCGTCGAATATAGAAAGCATCGGTCAAGCGGCCTTTTTGGGATGCAGTACCCTTGAAGAAGTTGAAATTTCCGACGGGGTTGAGAGCATAGGCAGGGTTGCGTTCAGTAAATGCAGCGCGCTTTCAAGGATAGAGATCGGTCGGGAGGTCAGAAGCATAGGAGCCTCTGCTTTTGCAGAAACAAAAATATGGCAGGATTCGGGCGACATTGTCTATGCGGACGATTGGGTTGTCGGATGTAAAAATTTGAATATAGGAATAGATACGAACGGACAGCTCTTGTTAGAAGAAGGGACAGCCGGAATCGCCGAGCAGGTTTTTTATTCGTGCAAAGAATATTTGTTGGAAATCATATTTCCCGACAGCTTAAAAGCGATCGGCACGAATGCGTTCCGCGAATGTACGAATCTAACTGTAGTCGTTTTAGGGGGAGAGACGGAGTCCATCGGAGAGTTTGCTTTCTACCAATGTAAAAATCTCACCAGTGTCATGTGCGGGAATAATGTAAAGCTTATTTCTATCGGCCAGTTTGCCTTTGCGGAATGTCCGAGCTTATCCACCATAGAACTGCCTTCGACGCTCGAAACAATAGGGCATTATGCATTTTATAATTGTCAGGCTTTGAATGATATCGATTTGCCCGATGGCTTAAAGAGCCTCGGGACGGGAGTATTTGTTGACTCAGGCATCTGGAATAACGAGGAAGGCGGAGTTGTTTACGCCGATAATTGGGCGGTGTCAGGTCCCATAATGGGCACTGTGGAAATTCGGGAGGGAACGGTCGGAATAGGCAATTATGCATTTTACGGGGCTAGCTATGTTTCGAGTATTTCTATCCCTGACAGCGTTAAAATCATCGGTAAGGGAGCATTTTTCGGGTGTACCTCTCTCAGCGGTATAGAGATCCCCGACAGTGTCGTTTCCATCGGCGATTATGCGTTTTACGGCTCTTCCATAATGTCGGTGAAACTTTCCGAGGGCTTGAAAGAAATCGGACGTTCCGTATTTTATGGCTGTCAGAATTTATCAGAAATTGATTTACCCGACGGCTTAACTTCGATAGGTGCTTACGCATTTTTCGGTTCCGGATTGAAGTCTGTTGAAATTCCCGACAGCGTTACCGGCCTTGGTGATTATGCGTTTTACGGCTGTACCAAGTTAAAACAGGTGAGTATCGGGAAAGGAGTAACCAAAATTGCTTCTCGTGCATTCAGAAATTGCAGTGCTTTGGAAGAGTTGGAAATCGGCGGAGCTACGGAAATCGAATCAAGGGCATTTTACGGTTGTAGTTCCTTGAAAAATCTGATTTTGCCCGACAGTGTCATTTCCATCGGCGATTATGCGTTTTACGGCTGTTCGGGACTTGAAACGATAGTATTCGGCAGCAGTTTGAAACGAATTGGTTCACATGCATTTTATTTGTGCGAATCGCTCGTCCGGGCCGAGCTTCCCGAAAGCGTATCTTTTATCGATTCACAGGCATTTCGATATTGCCGTTCCTTGAAGGAAGTCGTTTTTCGGGGCGAGGTAGGAAGCCTCGGTTCACATGTGTTTTACGGGTGCAACAATCTCACGGTTTATTGTAAATCGGCGCAGCCCACAAGCGGTTGGGATTTATTGTGGAATTCCTCTTTCCGTCCCGTCGTTTGGGGGAGTACATTCTCTTCGGAAGGTTACCTTATTTCCTTTGAAAAGGGGACGAGCGGAATTTCTAACGGTGACGCAAGAAACGGGATTTCGCCGCCTTCCCGCGAAGGATATTCTTTCGGCGGCTGGACGACAAAGCCCGAAGAAACCGTTGCGGAATATACGGTGGAAACCTTAGATTCGGCTCCAAACGGTATCGTGCTCTATGCGATTTGGTTGCCGGAATAAAGAATTTACAAAAAATTTTAACTGTCCGACTGAAAAAAGGCCCGAATTTTTCGGGCCTTTTTTGAAAGTAAAAAAAGAAATCGAGCGCACATATTCTTCCTTCAAGAAGACATTGTTGAAAATATGCTGAAATTACGTGTGTCGATTCTGATTCCCCAAACGTACGGAAAGGCGATATTTTCCCGGGGAAAGACCGACATTCTTTCGAAAGAGCTTACAAAAATAGTTATAATCGTCTATACCGACTTGAACGGCAATTTTAGAAACAGAAGTGGGCTCGTTCGCCAGAAGTCGTTTTGCTTCTTCTATTCGTTTGTAAGTTACATATTGTGCAATCCCCATTCCGAAGGCCTTTTCGGATATTTGATATAGCCTCGTTCGGGAAATAAAGAAATGATTGCAAATGACGTCACTGGACAATTTTTGTGCGAGGTTACGAGAAATAAAATCATTGATGTTAAAGGCGATATCCTCATTTTTCCAATTAATTACATTGGAGATTTGCAGAAAAGAAGCAATAGCTTCCAATATTCTCATAGAGGAAGTGATTTTTTGTCCGGAATATTTTTTCAATTTGGAAACGGCGGAGCGAATTTTTTCCTCCGAATCGCAATAGTCTTTGCAGCGTTTGCAAATTTCGTCGACGTGCTCTCTATAATTTTCGGCAGGGAGAAGATGCGCAAAAATCGCGTATCCCATGACTTCTCTATCGAGTAAAATGGGCGTAATCGCTTCCGTGAGTCCCGCATGACAGACATAAGAATGAGCCGTATGCATCTTTCGTGCTCTGAGAAAAGCTTCCTCGTCGCATTTTTTACAGGCTGCGAATCCTTTTTCGGTGCTTCTTATCATGGCGCACAATTCGGGGGGATGCTGCGGGTATTCCGTAATCAAGCGGAATTGGTCGTCAAAAACGGATATTCTCATTCCGATGGCTACATAGAAATCTTTCAATAGAGATGAAAGTTTTTCTTTTTCATAAGAATTGATCACAAGCTTCCTCCGAAATAGTATAAAAATCTCATTTGTGAACAATTATACCATAAATAAAACGAAATTGTCTATATTTTTAAGAGCTTTTTTGATATAATAAATAATAAATGATAAATTTTAAGGAGAAGGGAACGCAAAAGATTCATTCGCCCCAAAGGAGCCGACGTCTAACCGGCTTCCTGTAAAGGAGGAATTCTTTTCGTTGGATAAAATATTTATGAATACTTATATCGGTATAGATCTCGGAACGTCGGCGGTTAAATTGCTTTTAGTATCGGAAGACGGGCGCATTTTGAACAGTACGACGAAAAGTTATCCTATCTTTTATCCTGAGAGCGGTTGGAGCGAACAAAATCCGGAGGATTGGTATACGGGCGTTGTAGAAGGAATAAAAGAGCTCCTTTGCGGACAGGATAAAGGTGCCGTCCGAGGTATCGGATTCGGCGGACAAATGCACGGGTTGGTACTTTTGGACTCAGAAGGAAAAGTGATTCGTCCGGCTATTTTATGGAATGACGGACGGACGCAGAAGCAGACGGATTATCTCAACGAGACGATCGGCAGGGAGAGGCTGTCCGAATACACGGCAAATATCGCCTTTGCAGGATTTACGGCTCCGAAAATTCTTTGGGTAAAAGAAAACGAACCGCAAAATTTTTCCCGTATCGATAAAATTATGCTCCCGAAGGATTACGTCGTCTATCGTCTGAGCGGCGTACATTGTACGGATTATTCGGACGCGGGCGGAATGTTGTTGCTCGACGTAAAAAATCGCCGTTGGAGCGAGGAAATGTGCCGAATTTGTTCGGTAAAGAAAGAGTGGCTTCCCGCCCTTTACGAATCTTACGAAACGATCGGGGAACTTTTGCCTTCGGTTGCGGCAGAGTTGGGCTTATCTGAAAGTGTAAAATTATGTGCGGGCGCAGGGGACAATGCGGCTGCCGCGGTAGGTACAGGTACGGTATCCGGCGGAGCCTGCAATATTTCTTTGGGGACAAGCGGTACGGTTTTTATCGTAGGAAACAGTTTTTCGGTAGACCCGAAGAATGCTTTACATTCGTTCTGTCACGCAAACGGCGGGTATCATTTAATGGGCTGTATTTTAGCGGCTGCGTCGTGTAATCAATGGTGGACGGATACAATTCTCGGTACAAAAAATTATGCGGAGGAACAATCGGGCTTGGAGAAAGAGCTCGGTAAAAACGAAGTATTCTTTCTCCCGTATCTTATGGGAGAACGCAGTCCGCATAACGATGTAAACGCTCGCGGCGCGTTTATCGGAATGAGGCCGCATACGACGAGAAAGGAGATGACGCTCGCCGTTTTGGAAGGGGTAGCTTTTGCGCTCCGCGATTGTATGGAGGTTGCCAAGGGGAACGGAATTAAAGTAACGTGTACTCGCATCTGTGGCGGTGGAGCAAAAAGTCCGCTTTGGCGTCAAATTATCGCAGATGTTTTGGGAATTTCCGTGGAAACTCCGATGATAGAAGAAGGACCGGCCTACGGCGCCGCCATTTTGTCTATGGTGACCTGCGGGGCCTATTCTACGGTAGAAGCGGCCACGGATGCTTTAATCAAAATAAAGGAGATCGTGCAGCCCGATAAAGAGATTGTGGCCGCCTATGAAAAAAAATATCAGATTTTCAGAAAATTATATCCATCTTTGAAGGAAGTTTTTGCAAAATTCTGAAAGCTTTGAATTTTATAAATTTATCTGTAAGAAGTAAAATAACGGTCCGCCTTTTCGATCTTCGGAAACGGTCCGTTATATTTTTATGTGTGCTCAGCGAGAGTAATGATAAAATATAAAAAATATGTGCAAAAACGGACATTGCTTCGCCATGGCAAGAAAATGAAAACTCTGAGAGGGCGGGGACCAATTTCTTTTGGGATTTCATATAATGATATGTGGACACCTTCACAAATGAAATCCTTGGAGGAAGAAATTATGGCTCAAAAAACGGTGACAACCTTTGCGGAATTGAAAAGTGCGATAGAGGATTCGACGACTACGGAAATTTTGCTTGCCAAAGATATCGTATTTTCTTCGGGAGGTATTCAGATTCCCAAGACCAAGGGAAATATTTCTATCGACGGAGCCGGACATACGATAACGGATTATAATTCAGGCGCGTATACGGATACGATTTACTTTTCTCCTTCCGCGGGTACGGCTGTTACGGCAACTATGAAAAACGCCGTATGGAACGGCAGGAACTATTACGGAATCCTCTGCGTGTATGACAGCACCAACAATAACAATGTCACGACGGTTTTAGATAACATTAAATACACGGGACCTCAGCCCGTATATAATCGCAACGGAATAACGAGGATAAAAGATTGTACGATAAGCATCGAAAAAAACGGTTCTGTCGGTGATTCGCAGGAGTTTTGCGAAGGAAATCGCATTATTATAGAAGGAAAGGTCTCGGTGACGTCGCAGACGACTGCGACTTCCGTTATATGGTTTCCTTATGCAGGTTCGGCATTTACGGTAGAGGAGGGTGCGGTCTTTACCCTGCAAGCGCCTTCAACGTATATGTGGTATACGGATACGCCTGCAAAGCCGATCATGACCTTTAAAAAAAATTCTTCGACGGAATTGACCGTAAGAGGCGGATTATTTTATTCTTATGGGACAGACGCGCATATTGCTTCTTCCTTTACGGTGGAGAGTGGTGCTTCTTTTAAGGCTGTATCCTCCGCGAGCAGCGGTGTTCCTATCTTTAAGTGTGCGGGACCTTTTTCGATTGCAACCGGTGGTTCCTTTCATCTGATTTCTCCGAATACAGGTTCCTCGCCTTTGATGTATTTCGCCAATACCGCAACGCTTACGTTTCAATCTCCCAAAAGCGTGCTTCTCTACGATAACGGCACAAATATATTTTCCTTTCAGTCGGGAAGTTCGACGGCTCCGAATACGTTGAATATTACCGCCAAAATGATTAATTTATGGACGACAGCCAAGACCCCGTATGCGTCGGCGGGCGGATTCGACGATAAACCCAATTCGGCGTTCTTCAAGAGTGGATATACTTCGGATATAACGGCGACGGTGATAGCATCTTCGTCGGCGGTCACGGCGGTGACAACGAATATCGTAGCAGGAGATAACGGATATCCAATGAATGTTTCGACTTTCAACATCATGAATGCAAAGGTGTTGAGCATGGGAGATATTACCCTCGCAATTTCTGATATTACCGATATTTCCGATACCGTGACGGGAACAACAGAACCGTCCGCTGCCGTCCGTGCGGCTTATCTGACGCAGACTCTGACAGGAAGCGCATCGGGGACGGGGGCTTATTCTATAACTTTGCCCGCGCGCCTCGGCATCGATACAAAGGTGACGGTATCTGCTAATCGGTATTTTTTGACAAAGGCTCTTTCGACAACCGTTTTAGGCAGCGTATCCGTTACCCGTTTAACAAATCTTCGGTTTTATAGTTTTGCCGTACCTTATCACCGAAGTATTGTAAAGCGCATAGATCCCGATTGGTATATCGAAGTGACGGACACGAGGAGGGGCGGCGGCGATTGGTATCTGTATGCGTCGATTTCCCTTCCGCTGCAATCGGGAAATCAGCAATTGGAAAATGCCCTGACGTTTTATGAAAACGGGGTAAAACAAATTTTATCCGGGACGCCCGTATTGATAAAACACGGTGTTTCGACTTCGACTCCTGCGGTGACCCGCGTTTCTTGGGTAGAGACAGAGGGACTTCTTTTGACCGTACTCCCGGAATATCTGTATGCTTCGGGACTCTATACGACAGATATTTCCTGGGACGTCAGGCCTTCGGCGTTGTAAATAGAAAGAGCTGCGGAATATTCTTCGCAGCTCTTTTATTCAGAATATTTTATTGCCTGCGGACTTTTACTTCGACGAAATTTGTATAAATATCGGCTCCGTTTTCGAAGACTATATGCGCCCGACTTCCCATGTAATACCAACGTTCGTAACCGTAATCGAATAAGCGGTACGATCCCGAAGGGGAAAGAAAGACAAAACGACAGTCGCAGGAATATGTATTACAATAACATTCGACAGTATTTTGTCCCTCTAAGTTCTTAAAATAACGTTTACGGAGCGGTTTGAGTAATCTGAAAGGTAACAGTGAGCGTTCCTCCGTCAACCATATCCGGCAGATTTACGCTCAAAACTCCACCGGTAAACGTAAAATCAGAAGTTGCCGCATCATTGATTTTGACCCCGAAAGTCGTATCCAGAGTGACGACAGAATCGAGCGTATCCGTAAGAACTCCTTTGGTGAACGTATCACCGGAACTGTTTTGAACCTTAATCGTATAAAGAAGAGGGCCGTTTACCCAAAATTCTTTGTCGGCCGTCTTGGTAGCGGTCAGTCCCTGAATGATGGTGGTACTGACTTGATTGCTGGAAAACGTGACGGGATTTGCTGCCGCACCATAAGAGCCTGCAAAATCTGCTTGGTTTGTCAATGTAACTTTTGCCATAAAATTCTCCTGAAAGTGATTTTACGGGATTTTTATACCCGCAATAACAGTATATGCTTTACCTTTTACCGATGTTTACGATTTTCGTATAACTTTTATGTCGGCCGACGCATATAATAAATATGCGCATAAGCGTAAATATACTTTTTACAAGGGGAAAAATATGGAAGAGTATCTTGAAATGATCAGTGTACCCGCCATCGCGGTTATTGTTTATTTTTTCGTCGCCGTCATCAAATACGCCGTAAAAGAAAATGAGACCTTCAAACGATTTATTCCGTTAATTTCAGCCGGCTTAGGAGTGGCACTCGGAATCGTAGCCTATTTTGCCGTCCCTCAGATTATGCCCGCGGAAAACGTTTTTGTAGCGATCATTATCGGCGGCGCCAGCGGCCTTTCCGCTACGGGCGCGCATCAGATTTTCAAACAGACGAGCAAACGCAAAGAAGATATTAAAAAGGATACGTCCGATTCTGAAACAGAGAAGAAAGAGGAAAAAGAAGATAAAAAATAATGAAAGAGCGGCTCTGAAAAAGAGCCGCTTTCATAAAAAAGGGCGTCCTCAAAAAGGGACGCTTTCAAAGAAGGAGATTTCTTCCGTAAAATCTTATTCATCGTTCTATCAATCGTTCCTGTTTTTTTAGATTTTTACTCGTTATCTATAAATCTTACTTGTTATTTTTCCATAACATTTTACTTATATAGCGGATATGGCGGCATAAAGCTGAAAATAGCGCTCCCGCGTCATGACGTACACAAGCTCGTCGAGAACGAGTCCGTCGTACCTTTTCCAGCTCTTTTCGAGTCGAGAACAATATTGAAAGCCCAGTTTTTCAATGACTCTCTTCGATCGGAAATTAAAGGGAAAGTGCGAGACGATGAGAGCCTTTGCATCACGTTCAAGGAATGCAAATTTTATGGCGCGGGCCGCCGCTTCGGGTATAAGGCCTCTGCCCCAATATTCTTCGGATAGAGCATATCCGAGTTCGAAATCATAGTGTAAAGGAAGTTTTTCTTTTTTTGTTTTATGCAGTCCTAAGGAGCCGATAACTCTACCCGTCTCTTTGAGTTCGAGTGCCCAGGTTTCGTCTTGTTCGGAGAACTGCTTCAAAATTTCTTTTGTTTCGAGAATGTCTTTATGAGGTTTCCAACCGCACATGGGGCCGACTTTGTCGCTTTTTGCATAGGCATATAAATCGTCGGCGTCCGTTTCTCTCCATTCCCTTAAAATGAGCCTTCGGGTTTCCAGCTTCTTCATATTTTTCACCTCCCTTTCGGTATATTATACCATATTCATTGAAAAAAAGCAAGGATGGACAAGAAAAAAGGAATGAGGAGAAAAACGGAGAAAATCACATTTCCCGCTTCGCGAGGATTTTTCCGCTTTCGGAGTCGACGAGAAGGGCAAAAATAGTTCCTTCGCGGTCAATAATTCCGATATAATAATAAGGCGCGTCCTCGTAAATCAATCTCAAATAAATTTCCCCCGCGAATCCCTTGGAATCGGTCAGGGACTTAAATTTTTCGCTCTCCGCCGCCTGAATCTTTTCTACTACCTCCTTGGGAGAAAGCATGTTATCCGTGCATACCGTGGTCGCGGTCATTTCGAGCGAAGTTTCTTCGATTGTAATTTTGAAAGAAATAGAGGACGCCGCGGAAATATCTAATGTACAGGAATAAAAATACTCCAATTTTACATTGTCGAAGGACATGTCGCCTCCGTATTCCTTACCGTCGTAAATAAAGGAAATATCGCAAGATTCCGTAACGACGGGACCGGTGAGATAGATTTCTGCGCGCGGAGAAACGGCGCGCTTTACCCCATCGGCAGTGTAGGGAGATTCTTTTTCCGTCGCGTAGACTCTGAGCGAGAAATCCTCTTGTTCGGCAAGGAGAATGTTACTTCTTAGTTCGGAGACGTAATCGAAATAATCGATGGTTTTACCGCAGGCTCCGAGAGACACCAAAAGGACGGGCGCGAGTATGAGCGCGCATGCGCTTCCGATTCGGAAAGCCTTGTGCGGTTGTTCGTGGGAGACCGAAATATCGGGAGTGAAAACGAGGTTCTTTTTCTTAGAAAACTTTTTCATGGTAACATTATATTAAAAAAAGGTGCGAAACATGACGGACAAATCTCTTTCATACAGTTGATTTTTGCGAAGGAATGTGATAAAATAGATAATAATCGGAAATCGGAGGAAAGAAAAGTGCGGATTGATAAGGTAATTTTGAAAGCCGTATTGAGTACGTTGCTGGCAATTATTGTGCTGTGCGGCGTCATGGTGACGGCTCTCGTATTTCTTTATCCGTCCACATTGATGGAAATTTCCTATAACGTCGGAATGGACAGCGCGAGCGCTTGGTTTGCCGACCGCGCCTATAATCAGTCGGATAACATCTATTACATCGGATATGCAACAGAAGTGGCAATCGGCGCGAAAAATCCCGAGCCCGAAGCAATCGAAAAATACGGCGAAAAATTTATCGCGGACGAGCAGTTCCCGAAGTATTGCGCGGAGATGGACGAGAGCTCGGCGGAAGCAGGGATTACCGGAAGTTACGCCCAATATATTTACGGACAGGTATATGCCGCAAAATATCGGCTCGGAAAAAAGGCGGAAGCGGTAGAAGCTGCCTTTGCGGTCAATCGCGATTCTTTTCCGAGAAATAACGCGGTGGTGGCTGTTTTGTTCGCTGCTTTGGACGACGGTTCCGGAGGGGACATAGAGACTATGGGACTCCTTTTGGATGGGATGCAGGAGCTCAAAACGCAAGCGACAGACTTTCCGGACGAAGACCTCGATTACCTCAACGCGCTCATTAAATTGACCGCGGAACGGATGGATGAACTCTCTTGAAAACAAATTCGGACAGGAGGAGTCAGCCCGTCCGTTTTCTTTACATTGTCAAAAAAATTTTAACTTTCTATAAATACAAGGAGACATACCAATGAGCAGCAGAATTGTAAAAGAAGGCTTGACGTTCGACGACGTACTTCTCATTCCTCAGGCTTCCGACGTGGTGCCCGCAGATGTGGACCTCAAAACGAAGCTTACCGACGACATACGCTTAAATATACCTCTCATCAGCGCAGCCATGGATACAGTCACCGAAAACAGAATGGCGATCGCCATTGCGCGGGAAGGCGGCATCGGCATTATTCACAAAAATATGACGATCGAACAACAGGCGGAACAGGTAGACAAAGTAAAGCGCAGTGAACACGGCGTTATCACCGACCCCTTCTTTTTGGAACCTGAAAATCTCGTCAAAGACGCGGTTGCGCTCATGGAAAAGTATCGTATCAGCGGCGTTCCCGTCACGAAGAACGGAAAGCTGGTGGGGATACTTACCAATCGGGATCTCCGCTTTGAAAATAATTATGAACAGCCTATCGCCAACGTGATGACCAAGGAGAGGCTGGTTACGGCTCCCGTGGGGACTTCTCTCGAAGAAGCAAAGAAGATTCTCGGAAAATACAGGATAGAAAAACTTCCCATTGTGGACGGAAAAGGGTACCTTAAAGGACTCATTACGATTAAAGACATTGAAAAGTCCATTCAATATCCCAATTCCGCGCGGGATAAAAACGGCCGTCTCCTCGTCGGCGCGGCGGTCGGTACTGCCGCAAATACAATGGAGCGCGTGGCCGCGCTCGTCGAAGCGCGCGCGGACGTCATCGCGATCGATACGGCGCACGGACATTCTAAATTCGTCTTGCAAAAGGTATCCGAAATCAAAGCGAAGTTCCCGCAGATTACGCTCATTGCGGGCAATGTTGCGACGGCCGCTGCGACCAAGGCGCTCTTTGACGCGGGCGCGGACGTCGTGAAGGTAGGGATCGGACCGGGCTCTATCTGTACCACTCGCGTAGTGGCGGGAATCGGCGTTCCTCAGCTCACCGCAGTAATGGACTGTGCCGAGGAAGCGGACAAAATCGGCAAGCGGGTGATTGCGGACGGCGGAATCAAATATAGCGGCGATATCGTCAAGGCGATTGCGGCGGGGGGCAGTGCGGTTATGATAGGTTCCCTGTTTGCGGGTACGCTGGAAAGCCCCGGCGAAGTCGAACTGTATCAGGGCAGAAGCTTTAAGGTATATCGCGGCATGGGTTCGCTCGCGGCTATGGCGGCGGGAAGCAAGGATAGATATTTCCAGGAAAATTCCCGCAAGTTTGTTCCCGAAGGCGTCGAGGGGCGCGTTCCTTATCGCGGAAGCGTCGCGGAGATCATCTATCAGATGAAAGGCGGCCTTCGTTCGGGCATGGGATATTGCGGGAAAAAGGATATCGAGTCTCTGCGTACCAATTCCGAGTTTGTGCGGATCACCAATGCGGGGCTTATCGAAAGTCACCCTCACGATATTTCCATCAGCAAAGAGGCGCCCAACTATTCTCAGCGGAATTAAGGCGGAATTAAGGCAGAAATACGAAAACGGCGCTCGCTTCATTTATGAGTGCCGGTTTTTCGGCTTTTACAGACAAATAAATTATTACGGATTAAGGAAGAAAAATCATGACTCAACACGAAAAAGTCCTCGTCCTCGATTTCGGCGGACAATACAATCAGCTCATCGCGCGGCGCGTGCGTGACCTCAATGTGTATTGCGATTTGAAAAACTGCGATATGACGATAGAGGAAATCAAGGAATATAATCCCATCGGCATCATCTTCACGGGCGGTCCAAACAGCGTTTATGAGGAAACGTCTCCCCATGTCTCCCCCGAGATATTTTCGCTCGGCATACCCGTGCTCGGAATCTGCTATGGCTGTCAGCTCATTGCATACACGCTGGGCGGCACCGTTACGCACGCCGAAACGAGCGAGTACGGCAAACGGGAGATCCGCGTTTTGAAATCGGGAAATCTCTTTAAGAATGTCCCCGAAAAGAGCGTCAGCTGGATGAGCCATACCGACTATGTCTCCGAAGCTCCGAACGGATTTGATGTTTTGGCGGATACGGAAGCGGGGACCTGTCCCGTCGCGGCGTTTGCGGACGAAAAGCGGAAAATTTACGGGGTACAATTTCACCCTGAGGTCGTGCATACCGAATACGGAAATCAGATTTTGAAAAATTTCCTGTACGAAGTCTGCGGTGCGAAGGGCGATTGGACCATGAGCGGATTCGTCGCGGAACAGGTAAAGAAATTGAAGGAAAAAATTGGGGATAAGAAGGTGCTGTGTGCCATGAGCGGTGGCGTCGATTCCGCAGTAGCCGCGACGCTCATTCATAAAGCGGTCGGGAATCAGCTCATCTGTGTATTTGTGGACCACGGCCTTTTGCGTAAATACGAAGCAGACGAGGTCATGGAAGTGTTCAGGGATAAGTTGGGCATGAATCTCGTCAAAGCGGATGCGGGAGAAGTGTTTCTCGAAAAGCTGGCGGGCGTTTCCGATCCCGAGAAAAAGCGCAAAATTATCGGTGAAGAGTTTATCCGCACCTTTGAAAAGGAAGCAAAGAAAATCGGTGCGGTGGACTATCTCATACAGGGTACCATTTATCCCGACGTAATTGAGAGCGGCAAAGGAAAATCCGCCGTCATCAAGAGCCATCATAACGTCGGGGGGCTTCCTTCCGTCGTCGATTTCAAAGAAATTATAGAGCCGCTCCGCGACTTATTTAAGGACGAGGTTCGCCGCGTGGGCTTTGAATTGGGGCTGCCCCGAAAAGTAGTCATGCGCCAGCCCTTCCCGGGGCCCGGTCTTGCAATACGTATCATGGGCGAAGTGACGAAAGAAAAGCTGGAAACCTTGCGCGACGCGGATTTCATCCTGCGCGACGAAATCGCAAAGGCGGGCTTGGACGAGGAAATTTGGCAATATTTTGCCGTAATTACCAATAGTCCGACTGTGGGCGTCATGGGAGATTTCAGAACCTATGAAAACGTCATAGCGCTTCGCGCCGTGACCAGTGTAGACGCCATGACGGCGGACTGGGCGAGGATTCCCTACGACGTTTTGGAAAAAATCAGTACCCGTATCGTAAACGAAGTCAAACACGCGAATAGAATCGTATACGACATTACGTCCAAACCGCCGGCAACGATTGAATGGGAGTAATGATAAAAATGTCAAAAAGCCTTGCGACATAAGGACTTTTGAGTTTCAAAATCCCCTCGTGGCAACGTTTTGGCAACATTCGAGTATTCTTCATAAATAAAAAATGAGCTAACAGACTTTCAACAAGAAATCTGTTAGCTCATTTTTTATTGTTTATCGTTATCCTCGTTTTGTTTGCGTTTTTCTTTGCGTGCGGCAAGCCATGCATTTAATCCAATTTTGCCAATTGTAAGTAAAACAATAGCAATTACTGGAGCTAAGAATGCCGCATTAGCTCCCAAGATAGGAGCTAATGCTATGGATATTGCGTCAACTATATAACTTTGGACAACACCAGATTCTTTTAGTATTGCTAAACGATTATCTTTGTATTTTTCATCTCCTGAAAAAAATGCTTCAATTTCATCTAACACTTTTTCAAAGAATATTGAAGGCTTTTTCTGGGTTCCAAACGGAATATTTGAAGGAATTGTAGCGGATAACCATTGATTAGCAACTTTTTCGTAATCATTGGTTTGTTCATATAATTGGTTTATCAAATTGCGTTGGTATGGACTTAATGTAGCAGATGCCAATTAAAAAAATACAATTTCGAGTTACAGAAAATTTTCAGATCACATTAGACTTGAAATAGGTAGATTTAATTTTATTAAAGCTCAGATTCCTAAAATGTCCCAAAATGCCTCACCAGCACAAGTTTCCATACAACCTTCTCAAGAAAACGATCAGCTTTAAATAAGGTTAATAAACTGGAAGAGGCAGTTAATCAAATACGCCCTATTGCCATACAGGCAAAAAGCGAATTGGACAAGATTGATTCAAAGTTGGATAGCAATAAAATTTCCTCAATTACTACATTAACTATTTTTTCGGCAGTGGTTTTGGCTTTTTCGGGCGGAATAACTTTTGAAGCGGGAATGCTTCAAGGAATGGCAGCTGCATCACCTTATAGATTAGTGTTTACAATTGCATTAACAGGATTTATTTTGTTTAATACTATTTTTGCATTACTTTATATGGTTGGCAATCCCGCGAGTGAAAACGAATCTTACAATGAATCAAGATGGAGCGATGATTCAGAAGAAAGTATTTTTGACTATATTCGTAAATCACAGGTTTTCGATTATGCAAAAAATTCTGATTACGAAAAAGTGGAAATATTTTTGGAGGAAACTTAATTTATGAAAGGCGTCAGGGTATAGAGGCTGCCGGCTATTAATCCAGAGGTTAAAATTAAGAACAATGAGTATATCGACGAGAGAAGAAGCACTTTCCCGATGTCTTGAATTTGAAAACGTCTATGCGGATCAGCCTTTCGACGATCCGAATTGGACAGTGGTGAGGCATCGTGAAAACAAGAAAATTTTTGCTTTTATTTTTGAGCGCCGGGGACATATTTGGATCAATCTGAAAGGGTTGCCTGCCGAACTCGATTTTTTTCGTCAGGTCTATTCTTCCGTCCTGCTGGCATATCACATGAATAAAGAACATTGGAATTCCGTTGTTTTAGACGGAAGCGTTCCCGACGGAGAAATTTGCCGCATGCTTGAAGAAAGTTACTTTTTAACGCAGAAAGGCGGGAAAAGGAAATGAGCTTTTTATTATAAAACTTCTTTAAAAAACGATGCGGAATTTCTGCATCGTTTTATTTTCTGAATAGGTAGAATATATCTTTCTGTCTTTTTCATGAAAAACAGAATGTAAACATAAATAGCACACTGACGGAGATTTCGCATATAATGTAATATGAGGTTCATCCTCAAATACACAAGAGGAAATTACGTTTATGTGCAATACTTGTTGTAATATGTGCAATCCCTGTAACTGCTGTAATCCCTGCGGCGGGCTTTTTTCGACGTTGTTCGGAAATTCTTGCAATCGTTGTGGCTGCAACGCCGTAAATACGGCAAATGCCTGCGGCAATGCTGCGAATACCGCAAATATGGGCGGTTGCGGCTGCGGTTGCGGCTGTAATTGCAGAAGAAGAGTTTCGGTGCCTATTACGGGCAGAATTTATTTCGATTTGCCCTTGGCGACTGCTCAGACGGCCTCCGAAACTTCCGTTACAAATACGAACGGCTGTACGGCTTATAATTCGTCCGTTACGGGGCTCAGTGTCGGAAACGGCGGTTTTGACGCATATTATGCCCGGCAGTACGGTCTGTATCCTTATAATACGACCAATAGCTGCGGTTGCGGCAACTGAACTCTTTGTCTTCAATAAAACGGCGAATCGAAAGATTCGCCGTATTTTTTGCTACTAAAAAACCTCGCACATTTTAAGTGCAAGGTTCGTTTTTAAAAGATTCCGGATAGGTTAAAACTGTCTCCAGAAGGACAATTTATAACTCAGCCGCGCTTTTCTGCGTCGGTAGGATAAATTAATCCTTGATGCTTTTCATCTTTTCAGATGCAAACATTTTTCTCATAAAAATAGAATATCATATTTTTAGAATTTTGTCAATCATTTTTATAAATTTTTTTAACTTTTCAATTCGGCAAAAACTTTTTACAAATTTATTACAAGCAATTTGCGCTTTTTCTTTCCCAAACAGTTGGAAAATTTTGCGGGATATGTTACAATATTTTTACCGAATTTATACAAAATGAATACGAGTGTAAAATACGGATGTAAATAAAACGGGAGAGTGGAAAGGAAGAATTTATGTCGTTATCCCAATTTATTCAGCAATTGTCAACCACGCCGGCACTTTGGGTCACGGTACTTTTGACGCTCGGCGTCATTCTCGTCAACGGGTGGACGGATGCTCCTAACGCCATTGCCAGCTGCGTGGCGACTCGCGCATTGAAGCCGCGCGCGGCGATTATCATGGCCGCTGTTTTCAATTTTCTCGGCGTACTCGTTATGACGCTGTTGTCACCGAAAGTTGCGGAAACGATATATAATATGGTAGACTTCGGTTCCAATGCGCGGGAAGCGCTCATCGCTTTGTGCGCGGCGATGTTTGCGATTGTCGTCTGGGCGGTGTTGGCATGGGCGTTCGGGATTCCCACCAGCGAAAGCCATGCTCTCATTGCGGGGCTTACCGGTTCTGCTATCGCGATGCATAATAATCTTGACGGTGTCAATGGCGGCGAATGGGCGAAAGTTTTATTTGGGCTCGTATTTTCCTTGGCCATCGGTTTTGCTCTCGGGTATTTCGGTACAAAGCTCATTCAACGGCTTTGTAAACGGGCAGATTATAGAAAAGCCAATCGGTTTTTCGATAAAGGTCAGGTCGTTGCGGCGGCGGGAACGGCGTTTATGCACGGGGCGCAGGACGGCCAGAAATTCATGGGTGTATTTCTTTTGGGACTGGCTCTTTCTCAGGGAAATGTTTCTCCCGGAGCCGTAAATGTACCCGTATGGCTCATGATTCTTTGTTCTCTCGTAATGGCTTTCGGGACGTCTATCGGGGGAATGAAGATAATCAAATCTGTCGGAATGGATATGGTGAAGCTGGAAAAATATCAGGGATTTGCAGCCGATATTTCCGCGACGGCGGGACTTCTTATCTGTTCCGTGGCGGGTATGCCCGTATCCACGACGCATGCCAAGACGACGGCGATTATGGGGGTAGGCGCGGCGAAGAGATTCCGTGCCGTAAATTGGGGAGTCGCGAAAGAAATGGTTCTCACTTGGATTCTTACTTTTCCGGGGTGCGGACTTATCGGATTTCTCATGACGAAATTATTCGTATTTATTTTCTAAAAATTACATAGGAGCGAACGTATGAAAACCAAAAAGAAGAATTTCGATTATTTTGAATGTCTCGTCAACATGTCCGTATATGCATTGGAAGAAGCCAAGCTTCTGAAAGGGATTTTAGCTGATTTCAATCCCGATGAATTGGAGGAGCAGCGTCTCCGCATTCACGAATTGGAGCATCGTTGCGATATGGAAAAACATGATATGACGACCGCTTTAGTTCGGGAATTTTTGCCGCCCATTGACAGGGAGGACTTGTTTCGACTTTCACACGTGACGGATAATCTCACGGACAGTGTCGAAAGCGTGGTAGCATTTCTCTATATGGCGGATATCAAAAAGCTGCGGCCGGATGCGGGCGAATTTGCGGATTTGATTATTGAATGTTGTGAAAATACGGTAAAACTTCTCGGCGAATTCAGAAATTTCAAAAAATCGGAAAAACTGAAAGAGTTGATTATTATTTTGAACGATCTTGAAGAGCGAGGGGACAAATTATATACAGAGGCCGTTCGTCGGCTGTCGAGGGAAGCGGAAACCACTCGTGAAGTAATCGAGTGGCGGGACGTATATCGCAATTTTGAAAATTGTTTCGATGCGGCAGAATCTATTGCCGACAATATCGAGTCCGTCGTTATGAAAAACAGTTAAAGAAATTCGGCATACGATTAGGTATGCCGAATTTCTATGAAGAACAAGATCAAGACTTTTATTAGCTGATTGCCTTGAAAGCTTCTTTGGCTATGCTGTCGGTCAGAAAAAGAGCTTTAACTTCAAGCTATGAAAAATATACAAAAAACTCCTTTGTGTTATATATGTAAGGCTGCCAATCGTATATAAAATAGCATAAAGAGGGTATTGAATTAAAAAGCCGAAATAACGCGCCAATAGTTTAGCATACACGACGTGGAAATACCAATACTATATGTTTCCCTAATATTCTACGAGATATTATGTGCAGAAATAGGAAAATATTGAAGAAACTATATAAAAGAAAGAAATTGGAGGTAGTCATTTAAGCCCTCCGCCGGTATTCACGCTTTTAAGTCGATTTTCAAATCCCCCGCTTCGGGGGATATTTATTTTTTAGGAATTGACAAAAGACAAAAATTTTAGTATAATGAAAAAAAGGAGTCCGATCATGAGCTATTATGAACTGCCCGCTGAGGGGCGGGGATATTATTTGTTCGAGCACCGCCGCTTAAACGACGCGGCGGCACATTTTCACAGCGCCCTAGAATTTGTCTTTGTGGAACGCGGAAAGGCGGAAGTGAATATCGATGGCGAGAGCCGCACTCTGAATCCGGGGGAAGCATGTTTTTCAGAGGGCTTCCGCGTGCATGCTTATCACGATACTCCGGATAATATCGTATATGTTTTATTGGGTGATGCGGGATACTTTCAGCCCTTTTTTCTTTCCCGCGGAGGCAGGACGTTTCCGAAATTTTTTTCGTTTTCGGATTTCAGGTTTTTGGAAACCCTCCATGACCTCTGTTCCCGTCCGAACCGACCGGAAAATTTGCGAACGACGTTTGCGGGAGTTACAGAAATTTTGCTTTCTTTTTTGGCGGAAACCGTTTCCCTCGAAGAACATAGACAGGATCGACTTTCGGCTTTTGTGTGCAACGTTCTTCGCTACGCAGAGGCAAATATCGGAGAAGATCTTTCGCTTTCGGCCCTTAGTTCCAAATTCGGTTATTCACGCGAACACCTTTCTCGGATTTTACATAAATATTTAACGGAATCTTGGAGTTCGTATGTCAATCGCCTGCGCGTAAAACGCGCGGACGCGCTTTTGAAGGAAAAGTGCGGGGAAAATGTTTTGAAAATCGCGTATGAATGCGGATTTGATAGTCCGAATACGTTTTATCGCGCTTATAAAAAGGAATTTGGATTTCCTCCGGGAGCAAAAAGAGAATAAAAGAAATCAATTTTTGACATAAAGATATTTCAAATCGGCTGGAAATTGTTTTTTGAGTCTGCTATAATAGCGTCAGAAAACAGAGCTTCCGCCGATTTTTTTGAAAACGGAAAAGACGGGAGACGGGGAGGAAGACTATGTCGAAAAAGATTTTCACGGTTGCGATTTTAGGCTGCGGCGGCAGAGGCGCGGAGACGTATGGCCGTTTGATTGCGGAACGGAAGGACGAATATAAAATTGTCGCGCTGTGTGATTTAATTCCCGAAAAGCTCTCTAAGTACGGCGAACTTTTCGGCGTCGGAGCAGAGAATCGCTTTTCGGACGACGACTCGTTTTTTGCGAAAAAGCGCGCAGACTTATTGATTATCGCCACGTTAGACGCAGATCATGTATGGCAATGCAAGGAGGCCCTGCGTTTGGGCTATGACGTGCTCTTGGAAAAACCGATAACGGATAAGGAAGAAGAATGTCGTTCCCTTTTAGCTGCGCAGAAAAAATATGGCGGAAAGGTACTTGTCTGTCACGTGCTTCGGTATGCGGGAGCTTTCCGTAAAGTCGAAGAGCTGCTGAAAGCTGGCGCCGTCGGTCGCCTTGTCGAAATTCAAGCCTTGGAGCAAGTCGCTTATTGGCATCAGGCGCATAGCTATGTGCGCGGAAATTGGCGGCGGAGCGAAGATACTTCTCCCATGATTCTCGCAAAATGCTGCCATGACTTAGACTTATTGCAGTATTACGCGGGAGCGCGTTGTAAATCCGTTTCGTCCATGGGGGATTTGACTTATTTTACCTCGAAAAATGCGCCCGAGGGTGCGGCAAAGCGCTGTTTGGAATGTCAGTATATAGACACTTGTCCATACAGTGCAAAGACAATTTATATTGACGAATGGGAGAAAAAGGGTTGTCCGGAAAACGAGTGGCCGTATAACGTGGTGACACTGGCTTTTCCTCAGACGAAAAAGGCGTTGACGGAGGCGATAGAGACGGGGCCTTACGGCAGATGCGTATTTGCTTGCGACAACGATGTAGTGGATCATCAGCAGGTCTCTATGGCCTTTGAAAACGGCGTAAAGGCGACGCTTACTATGACGGCATTCACGGCGGGGGGAGGCAGAATCATGCGATTTTTCGGCACGACGGGAGAAATCGTACTCGACGAAGCGCGGGATACAATAGAGGTCAAACCTTTTGGAAAGCCGATGCAAACGCTCCGTATCGGCGCTCTTATCGAAAGCGGCTATGGCCACGGCGGCGGAGACAGCGGACTCATCGGGAAGCTGTACGAAGTCCTTTCGGGGGAACAGCAAGCGGCTACGTCTTTGGAAGCGTCTGTCGAGAGTCATCTTATGGGAATTGCAGCTGAGAAGTCCCGTCTGTCGGGCGGAGAGCTTATCTATATTCACGATAAAGATTGAATACGGCCTGTTATCGGTCGATCGGCCGCTGAAACGGGGATAAGGAGAGTCTTTTCGGACAAAATCAGCCGCCCGTATTGCGGGCGGCTGATTTTCATTATTCTTCTTCTATGGGAGTAATATATAAATTTTTAAGGAGCTCTTCTCTCTCCAAAAAAGGCGCGAGATCCTCCAAAGGCGGACTGACCAACCGCCCGTCGGGGAGGCGTTTGGTGCTGCTTTTCGGTTCCCAAACCTGTTTCGTATCGGTAAAAATCTCACAGAAAGCAAAACTTTCCGTACTCAAAGCGTTTCTTACTGCCTCTTTCATCTGCGCGTTGCTGTGCGCTTCGAAATAGGGATACCCGAATGCCTCCGCAATTTTTTTATAGGAGGGAAAGGATAAATCGTGGCTTTCCGGGCCGATTCCGACTTTGGAATGTCCTCCGAAAAGATTGTTCTGCGTCTGACGGATACTATGGTATCCCTCATTGTTGATGAGGAAAATTTTAATGGGGAGCTTTGAAGTGACGACGGTCTGCAATTCCTGTAAATTCATCATGATACTGCCGTCGCCTTCCAGACAAATCGTCTCTTTTCCTTCGGCCGCCAAGCACAGCCCGATTGCCGCGGGCAGACCGTAGCCCATACTGGCCACGGCGCTGTTGATAATGAAGCGCGTGCCGCGCTTCATTCGCCAATTTTGGTGTCCCACGACGCAGCATGCGCCGTTGCTGACGGCAGTCAGACTGTTTTCGGGGAGACTGTCACTCAAAAAACGGATAAAGGCAAAGACGTTGGCCGTCTTTCCGTTTTCCGCCCAGTGTCGTTCCAAAGTGACGGGGTAACGCTCTTTCCACAGCCGGCATTGTTCTCTCCAATCTTCGCGCAAAGATACGGGATTTTCGGCAGAATTTTTTTCTGTGCGGCGCAAAAGCGCTTCAAAAAAATCTTTCGCATCGGCGTGGACGGGCATATCTACGTGAATAGTGGGCTTTTTCATTTCCGCGGGGTCGATGTCTACCATGACGACTTTTGCTTCCCGCGCCCAAGTTTTCCAATTATATCCGACTTGGCGAATACTCAGTCGGGTCCCGACCGCTAAGAGAAGATCACTGTTTTGTACGGCGAAATTGCCCGCTCGGTCGCCCATGTTTCCGCCTCTGCCGCAATAGAGGGGATTATCGTCCTCGATAAGATCTACACTGTTCCAATAGGTAACGACGGGAACGCCGAGCCGTTCGACGGCTTTTCGAAAAGCCGGGAATCCGCCTGATAGGCGGATTCCCCCTCCCGCATAAATGACAGGGCGTTTTGCACCGGCTATCTTTTTAATAATTTGATCGGCAATCTCGTCACTGACGGGCGCGGGAAGCTGCGCTTCCTCTTCGGTCGAATCGTAACCGCGAAGACCGTCCGTTTCAATTATCATACCCTGATAATTGACGGGGATATCCAGCCATACGGGCCCCGGACGCCCCGTTTTCAGAAGAAACCAAGCCTTTTCCAACATATAACGAATATCTTCCGGCTTTTCCAACATTTCCGCGTATTTGCACATACAGCCAACCGAGCGGGTAATATCGAATTCCTGATCGCCGACGGCCCTGAGGGAAAGCCCGTTTGTAAATTGTTCGGCGTAACGTGCAGTCGTATCATAGCGGACCTGTCCGCTGACGACGAACATGGGGATAGAGTCCAGCCATGCCCCCAAAACGCCCGTGATAGCGTTCGTACCTCCCGGACCGGTCGTCACGCAGACGAGCGCGGGACGGTTGTCGAGGCGGGCATAAGCCTCCGCGGCGATTGCCGAGGCTTGTTCGTGATGATTATAGTGGCATTTCAGACCTGCTTTGTGGCCGAACGCGTCGTTGAGGTGCATGGCGCCCCCGCCGACGACGGTAAAACAATCTGTAATCCCGCGATCGACGAGGAAGTTCGCTATATAGTCGGCAAGGCGAATTTTCATAAGCGTTTCTCCCTTTATTGTAATAATAAATTACATTTTATCATGATTTCTTTGCCCTGTCAAGTCTTTGAAAAACAGAAAAACTCCCGCCCTTTCCGAAGAAAGGGCGGGAGAGGGGATTTATCTTAAAAGTGTAAGCAAAAATCAGATTACTTGCCGAAGTATCTCTTCAAAAGCCCTTCGAAGCCCTTACCGTGACGAGCTTCGTCGCGAGCCATTTCGTGTACGGTGTCGTGAATCGCGTCGAGACCGAGCTCTTTCGCCTTTTTCGCGATATCGACTTTACCCTGCGTAGCGCCGAATTCCGCGTCGACGCGAAGTTCGAGGTTCTTTTTGGTGGAATCGGTGACAACTTCTCCCAAGAGTTCTGCAAATTTGCAGGCATGTTCCGCTTCTTCCCAAGCCGCTTGCTTATAGAATTCGCCGATTTCGGGATAGCCCTCGCGGATAGCAACGCGCGCCATAGCCAAATACATACCGACTTCGCTGCATTCGCCGTTGAAATTCATTCTCAGTCCTTCTTTAATATCTTCGGGTGCGTCTTTTGCTACACCGACGATATGCTCTGCCGCCCAAGTCTTTTCCGTCATTTCTTTGAATTTGGAGCCGGGAGCATGGCAGATAGGACATTCCGCCGGGGGAGTATCGCCTTCGTGAACATAACCGCAAATAGGGCAAACAAATTTCTTCATAGTCTTACATCTCCTTGTAAATTAATTTTAACTCTGTTTCAAGTTTTCTTAATGATATTATATCTCAATTAGAAGAAAATGTCAAGAGAAAAAGGTAAAATTTTCAAAAGAATTTTTTCTTTCATAAAAATTTTCGAGACAGGGGAAAGAAGTGGGCCGATTTATGAAAGATTTTAGAAATGCGGAGAAAGATTTTTATTGTCGGAAACGGAAAAATATGCTATAATGAGTTCATCAAAATGAAGGAAGGGAAAATATATGGAAGCATATAAACATTTCGGCGTAATGCTCGATTGTTCGCGCAACGCGGTAATGAAGCCTGAAGCGGTGAAACGCATGATAGACTGTCTGGAAAAGATGGGCTATAATACTTTGGAATTGTATACCGAGGACACATACGAGGTAGAGGGCGAGCCCTATTTCGGGTATCTCCGCGGCCGATATACGGGAGCGGAGCTGAAAGATTTAGACAAATACGCGAAAGCGCACGGGATTGAGCTGATTCCGTGCATTCAGACGCTCGCGCATTTTACCTGTCCGGCGAAATTGGCGCGTTTTGGCGAGATTATCGACGTAAATGATATTCTTCTCATCGACGAGGATAAGACGTACGAATTTATCGATAAACTTTTTGTGTCTCTGGCGGAGAATTTTACCAGCCGAAACGTCCACATCGGTATGGACGAAGCGCACATGGTGGGGCTGGGGAAATATTTGGATAGACATGGCTTTGTCGATCGTTTCGAGCTTCTCAATAGACATCTTTCCAAAGTAGCGGAGATTGCGAAAAAGTATGGCTTCAAGCCGCATATGTGGAGCGATATGTTTTTCCGTATCCATTGTCACGGTGATTATTACGGGCGGGAAATTCATATTCCCGAGGAGGTGCGCGCCCGTGTACCTGAAAACGTGGCTTTGACCTATTGGGATTATTACCATACCGACGGAGCCGATTACGACGCGATGTTCGCGTCCCATAAAGAGTTCGGCAGAGAAATCTGGTTCGCGGGCGGCGCGTGGAGCTGGAACGGCTTCGCGCCCATGTCCTCGTACTCTCTTTTAACTATGAAACCCGCGATGGAGAACGTGAAGAAATACGGGATTGAAAATATCCTCATCACAATGTGGAAGGACAACGGCGGAGAATGTTCCTTTTTCTCCCTCCTGCCCGCATTGTATGCAATTCGCCGCTATGCAGACGGCGTAACGGACGAGGCTGAAATCGAAAAGGGATTTTCAGAATTGTTCGGTTTGTCCTATAAAGATTTTATGGCGTTGCAGCTTCCCAACTTGGCGCCCGACAATTCCGCCGGCGAAAAAGTGGAGAATCCTGCTAAATCGTTACTGTATTCGGATTGTTTCCTCGGCGTTATGGACGATTCGGTTGCCCGCAGAGGGGAAATCCCTTATGGAGGATATGCCTTAAAACTTTCCGACGCCGCAGAGCGCGCAGGAGAATTTAAGTATATTTTCGATTGTCTTTCCAGACTTTGTTCCGTTCTCGAAATCAAAGCTGATTTGGGGGTACGTACCCGTCGGGCTTATAAAGAGGGTGACAAAAGGACTTTATCTGTTCTCGCGAAAGAGGACTATGCCGTTCTGCCCGGACGTATCAAGGCATTTTATGAAGCGTTTAAGGAGCTTTGGGTAAAAGAAAATAAAGGCTTCGGGTTTGAAGTGCAGGACGCGCGCTTGGGCGGACTTATCCTTCGAGTCCTTTCCTGCAAAGAGAAGTTAGAAGCATATCTTTCGGGCAAGATTGAGAAAATAGAAGAACTGGAAGAGGATATCCTGCCGTATTATGACGGGGCTTTACAGATGAATTTTTACCGTAACAACATTACGACAAGCGAACTTTGAACCCACGGGCCGAAAGGCCCGTGTTCTTTTATAATTCCGATTCTTGTTTTTCAATAAAGAAAATATTTCCACGGTTAGGAATTAAGTTGACATTTTTTTATTTTTGTTGTAAAATGAAATAAATTTTCAGAAGTAATTTTATTATTCGAGGGGAACGGGAGATAAAATGATAGGAAAGGTTTTCGATAGGATAGAGGGGTTGCGCCCTGTCGCCACAAAGACGGAAGTTCGGCTCATAGACGGGTTGAAGAAAATTGAAAAAGAGGACATTATTTATATGTCGATTACCGAGTTGGCTTCTCTGCTCGGGGTTGCGGAGGCGACGTTTTTGCGCTTTTGCAGAAAGCTCGATTATAGGGGCTTTCAAGATTTTAAGCTCAATTTGAGTCAGGAACTCGGTTCGGAGAAAAACGAAGACGATACCGGTCGAGCGAAACGGATTGCGGACGATATGACGGACGCGATTTTTGAGACTTATAAACAACTCGATTATGATGATTGTATCGCTGTGGCGAAATTGATTATCGGCGCGGGGAAATGCTGCGTTTTCGGCGTGGGAAATTCGGCTGTGGCGCCCGTGATGTTGAAAAATAAGCTCGTGCGCGCGGGGATATATGTGGAAAATACCAGCGATACGCACATGCAGACGATTATTGCCTCCAATCTCGGAAAAGGGGACGTCATTTTGTTAGTCAGCGTTTCGGGCGCGACGAAAGACATTATCAATCTTGCCGAGATAGCCAAAAAGAATGGTACGGCGATTGTAGTCATCACCAATTATAATAGATCTCCCCTTGCAAAGTATGCAGATTATACTTTCTATACTTGTCGAAAAGAAGCTGCTTATGAAGGCGGTTCTTTGGCGACTGTCGTCGCTCAGTCGTATATCATGGACATGCTTTGCAGCGCAGTGTTTGAATTATTGGGGGACGAATCCAACAAGCGTTCTTTGAAGGCGTCCAATGCCGTTTCAGATAAATCTCTCTGACAAAAATTTTATATCGTAAGGAAAAGCCCTGCCGGAAATCGGCAGGGCTTTTTGATGCAAAAAATTATGATAAATTCGTAAAGGTATATTGAGCTTCCCCATTCATTTTTTTTGAATTTTGGTTAAACTAAATAGGAAAAGTCCCAAAGAAAAGCTTAGGGAAAATATTTGAAAAAAGGAGCTTTTGTTATGAAGGTCATCAGAAAAGCATTGATTTTCGCACTAGTTGCGTTATTCGGAGCCGGAACGTCTGTTTCTTGCGGAAGGAATGACGATAGATATAACATTGCCATGTTTGCTTATAAATACGACGATAGCTATATTTCCACTGTGCGGACGGCCCTCGCGTCAAAGTTTAAGGCGCATGCCGAAGAGATAGCCTATACTGCATATAACGGAGAAAACAGTCAACAGACTCAAAGCACGCAGATAGATACCGCCATTATCAAGGGAGCGGATTTACTCTTAATCAATGCGGTAGATTTTCAGGCTTCGGGGAAAGCGCTCGCCCGAAAAGCGAAGGAGCGGGATTTACCCGTGATCTTTTTTAATCGCGAAGTGAGTGACGAAGCTGTAAATCTTTCGGATAAGTTTTGTTTTGTGGGAACGGATCCCACAGCTCCGGGGTATATGTTGGGGCAGATGATAGCCGAGCTTTTATCGACCGATGAAAGTTTCCGAAAGTATGACCTGAACGGCGACGGAAAGATTCAATATGCGATGTTTCGCGCGGAGGTGGGCAATGCCGAAGCAGACGGAAGGACGAAATATTCCGTTTCCGAAGCCAATCGAATTTTGGCGGAGAATACGGGTTTGACGGTGGCGAATAAATCAGGAGATATTCTTCAACGCGTAGGCGAAGAGCAAATGGCAAATTGGGACAGTGCCACTGCAAATTCTATGATGAGCGCGCTTTTCAAAGTAGAAAATAACCGTCCGAATATAGAGCTTGTCATCTGTAATAACGACGATATGGCATTAGGGGTAATTTCTGCCTTAAAGGCGAGGGGGTATAACGAAACGGGGAGTAAAAATGACGCTTCAAAGCCGTATATTCCGGTTTACGGAGTAGATGCTTTAGCTACGGCGCTCGACGCGATGAGGAACGGGAGTATGGAAGCTACGGTCCGTCAGGACGGAGAAGCGATGGCGGAAGCGATTGAAAAAATAGCCTTAAATATCAAGGTCGGCAAAGATTTTCTCGCGGGGACCGATTATCAGTTCGATGCAGGCGGCAGAAAATTGAGGATTCCCTATACGCCGGTGACGCATGCATAAACGGAGAGATGGACGGGACGTCTATGTCTGAAAAAGGGGAGGTAACGATGTCGGAATATGAATATCTTTTGGAAATGCGGAATATAGTCAAATCCTTTCCGGGGGTAAAGGCCTTGGACGGAGCAAAATTGCTCGTAAGGCCCGGGACGGTACACGCCTTAATGGGGGAGAACGGAGCGGGAAAGTCCACATTGATGAAGTGCTTATTTGGTATTTATCGCAAAGATGAAGGGACGATCAAAATCGAAGGTGAGGAGGTTTCTTTTACGGACCCGAAAAATGCCATGGAAAACGGCGTCGCGATGGTACATCAGGAGCTGAATCAGATCTTGAAGCGAAATGTTATGGATAATCTATGGCTGGGACGGTATCCGACAAAATGCGGATTGGTATCCGAAAGAGAGATGTACAAGCGTACAGAGGCGCTTTTTTCAGAATTGGAAATTAAAGTAGACCCGCGCATTCTGATGAGCAGGCTTTCCGTCGCACAGCGTCAAATGGTAGAGATTGCCAAGGCAGTCTCCTATCATGCAAAAATTCTCGTTCTCGACGAGCCAACTTCCTCTCTGACCTCTCCGGAAGTTGTCCACTTATTTAAAATTATTCGGAAATTAAGGAAAAACGGATGCGGAATTATCTATATTTCACATAAAATGGAAGAAATCTTGGAGATTTCCGACGAAGTGACCGTTATGAGGGACGGAAAATTCATTTCTACGGACGCGGCGGCGGATTTAACGATAGAGGAAATTATTCGCCGTATGGTAGGGCGCGAGCTCACCAATATGTATCCCTCTCGCGACCACGAAATCGGCGACGAGCTTTTGCGTGTAGAGCATCTTTCCGCGCGCTATCAGTCGATCGAGGACATCTCTTTCTCTTTAAGAAAGGGGGAAATTCTCGGGGTTGCCGGACTTGTGGGGGCGGGGCGGACCGAGGTTTTGGAGACTATTTTCGGAATGAACGAAAAATCGGGCGGAACGATTATACTCCACGGCAATCCGTTAGAGATTTCTTCTCCGTCCGAAGCGATAGGAAAGGGATTTGCACTGATCACCGAGGAGCGCCGCGCTACGGGCATTTTCGGAGGACTTTCCATTTTGGAAAATACCTGTATCTCCAATTTGCGACGCTATCGAGGAAAATTGGGGCTGTTATCGAGACGCAGGATGGCAAGGGACGCGAAATGGGCAGTTGATGCCATGAGGATCAAGACGCCCTCCCTCTCGACGCCGATAAAGACTCTTTCGGGCGGAAATCAGCAAAAAGTCATTCTCGGTCGCTGGCTGCTCACGAAGCCGCAGGTGCTCCTCTTGGACGAACCGACGCGAGGAATCGATGTGGGGGCGAAATATGAGATTTATCAACTGATTATCGAAATGGCAAGGGAGGGAAAAGGGGTCATAATGGTTTCTTCCGAAATGCCCGAATTGATGGGAGTTTGTGATCGTATTATCGTAATGTCCGGCGGCAGAATCGCGGGAGAAGTGGACGGAAATAACTGTACGCAGGAAGAAATTATGGCTTTGGCTGCAAAATATGTATGAGGAGAGTTTAATTTATGTCTGATGAAATGAATACAAAACAAGAAAAAGAAGATATGAGCTTCCTTTCTCGAAAGAAAGCGGCGTGGAATGATTTTCGGCGCCTTCCCAAGGCAGAAAAGAAAAGGCGAGTCATCGATTGTCTTCTCAATAATGCGCTCTATATGCTGATTTTTGTCTTTGTTATCGTGGTATTTATCTACAATCAAAGATTTTTATCATTTGATTCTATCGTCAATATCACGATGCAATCTGCTTCGCGCCTCCTTATGGCGCTCGGGGTCGCCGGCATTATCGTCTTGACGGGCACCGACCTTTCCGCCGGAAGGTGCCTCGGCCTTTGCGCCTGCGTCTGTGCCTCTCTTTTACAGGCAAACGGTACCGCAAATAAAATGTTTTCGGGACTTTCATTCGGACTTTGGCTGATTCCCGTTGCGCTGATCATCTCCATGCTCATCGGAGGATTGGTCGGGGCTTTCAACGGATTTATGGTATCAAAATTCAAATTGCATCCTTTCATCGTTACCCTGGGTACTCAACTTATTCTCTATGGGCTCGTAATGTGGTATGTTTCCTTGGGACAAAATAACAGCGCGCCTATTGCCGGATTGGACGATCGGTATCTCGACCTCGTCACGGGGGGCTTTAAAATCGGCGGTGTAAAAATTCCTAATTACTTTTGGATTGTTCTCACCGTCGCAATCGCCATCTGGTTTGTCTGGAACAAAACGCGGCTGGGAAAAAATATGTTCGCCGTCGGTACCAATCCGGAAGCAGCTACTGTTTCCGGCGTCAGCGTGGCAAAAACGATAGTTATCGTCTTTGCGCTCGCGGGGATATTGTACGGCATTTCTGCTTTCGTGGAATCCGCCCGAGTCTCCTCCAATTCGACCGCTACGGGCGTCAATTATGAGCTGGATGCAATCGCCGCCTGTGTGATCGGCGGGGTTTCGTTCATGGGCGGAATCGGAAAAATAAAGGGCGTCGTCATCGGGGTTATTCTTTTGCAGCTCGTCAATGCCGGTCTGGTGTTTCTCAATCTCAGGCCGGAAATACAGACGATTGTAAAGGGCGCGATTATTCTGATTGCCTGTGCTATCGATATGCGGAAATATATCGCAAAGAAATAGACTGTGCGCCGCGAACTCTTCAAAAAACTTTCTTTACTGTCCTTTTCGCCGTGTCGCTTCGTTTTTCGGAGCGGCACAATTACATGAGAACAGAAATATTTTTTCTTTTTTTGCGAGAAATTATCAAAAAGGCTTGATTTTACCAAAAAAGTCTGCTACAATAATAAGAAAATCGTCGAGAGTGAATAAACTTATGACTTACGAACAGGCAGAAAGATTGTTGAAGGAAAAGGGGCAGGAGCAACTTCTCCGATTTTATAAAGAGCTGAACGGCGCGGAAAGATCCCGTTTGCTGGAAGGAATAGAGAAAATAGACTGGTCTTTCGAAGAGGTGTTGAAAAATCCCGAAGATCTCAGCGGAAAGGGGAGAGATATTCGGCCCATCGAGGGAATGTCTTTGAAAGACATTAAAGAGAGGCGGGAAGAATTTTTTGCCGCGGGAGCAGAAGCGATTCGGAGCGGGAAGGTGGCGGCAGTGCTTTTGGCCGGCGGACAGGGTACCCGATTGGGCGTAGACGGTCCTAAGGGAGCTTATAACATCGGGATTACCCGCCCGCTGTATATTTTTGAACAGCAGATGAAAAATTTGACAGACGTCGTGGAGGAATGTGGTGCGTATATTCCTCTTTACGTCATGACGAGCGAGAAAAATCATGGAGAGACCGTAGCCTTTTGGCAGGAACACGATATGTTCGGGTACCCTGCTTCGGAAATAAAATTTTTTGTGCAAGACATGGCACCTGCGGTCGATTTTGAGGGAAAGATTTATCTGGAAAGCAAAGATTATCCCGCTCTTTCTCCCAACGGAAACGGCGGCTGGTTTTCTTCCATGTTGCGCGCGGGATTATGTAAAGAGCTTCATGAGCGCGGAATAGAATGGATCAATATTTATGCGGTGGACAATGTGTTGCAGCGTATCGCCGATCCCGTTTTCATAGGAGCGACATTATTAAGCGGAGTCAACTGCGGTGCAAAAGCGGTAGCAAAGGCGTATCCCGAAGAGCGGGTCGGAGTGCTCTGCGAAGAGGACGGGTGTCCGGCAATCATAGAATATTACGAATTGAGCGAAGAAATGGCGAATCGTCGGGCGAAAAACGGGGTGCTTTCCTATCGTTACGGGGTCATTCTCAATTACCTGTTCCGTTTGTCAAAATTGGAGGAGACGGCGGACAGGCGAATCCCCGTCCATATCGTCAAGAAAAAGATAGAATATGTGGACGAGCGAGGAGAAATAAAAAAGCCCGAAAGAGAAAACGGGCTGAAATTTGAAACATTAGCCGTCGATCTCATTCGGCCGATGGAGAGCGTTTTGCCTTTTGAAGTAGAACGGGAAAAGGAATTTGCGCCTATCAAAAACAGGACAGGTATGGATAGCGTGGAGACGGCGCGTGAGCTCTTGAAAAAGAACGGAGTGGAATTATAATGGCTACGGATTTGGTCGGAAACGAGAGATTACAGCGCTTTATACAGCTTTTGAGCGACCTCAACCATGAAACCTCGGAAGTGTTTTCTTCGGGAAGAACGGAAATTTTTCATAAAATGAACGATACGATTCTCGAAATGTATTCGATTCAGCATTACGGAACGGAGGAGGCTTATACGGCTATCGAAGAGGATTGCCAAATCATTTATCAGAATTTTAATGCCATTATCGCTATGCTGAAAAGCAACGACAGTATGTTTATAGATAATGCGACCAATGCGGCGGTAAAAAAATTTTTGCACAATATTTTTGACGCGCAGATAAACATTTTGACCGCTTACGGATTGGTCTGAAAAGTCTCCGTATTTGATGAAAAAGAAAAAGGTTTTCTCTTTCGGACAAATCATTTTATAATCTGTCTTTAATCAGTTTTTCGATTTGTTCAACGGAAAGCATACGCCCGGTTGAAACAACTTTGCCGTCAATAACAAGCGCGGGGGTAGCCATTACACCGTATTTCATTATTTCCGTCATATCTCCGAGATTGACAACGGGTTCGGCTATCCCGCAATTTTTTGCGGCTAAAACTGCGTTTTCATGGTTCTTCTGCGATTTTTTACA
>ENA-UOJB01000542-UOJB01000542.1-human-gut-metagenome-genome-assembly--contig:-C48-NODE-542-length-40884-cov-24.552034_pt1 | contig 40884 bp, 33 predicted proteins | sample MGYA00242338_ERZ723885 | MGnify/ENA metagenome assembly ERZ723885
ATGGTAGTGTGGGGTCTCCCCATGCGAGAGTAGGGAACTGCCAGGCATCAAATTACGAAGAATGGCACTGATCTTTGAGGCAGTTCACTACTCGATAAGAGAGTAGGACAAAAGCGAAAGCTTTTGAACGTTGCGAAGCAACGGCCCGAAGGGTGAATCACGAAGTGATTCATAAACTGCCAGGCATCAAATTAAGCAGTAAGCCGGTCATAAAACCGGTGGTTGTAAAAGAATTCGGTGGAGCGGTAGTTCAGTCGGTTAGAATACCTGCCTGTCACGCAGGGGGTCGCGGGTTCGAGTCCCGTCCGTTCCGCCACTTATTAAGAAGCCTCGAGTTAACGCTCGAGGTTTTTTTTCGTCTGGATATCTATTATTGCCAGAATCGCAAAAATCCTCTGCGTTTTACGCTCTTTTTCCGCAACAGTCTGAAGCCCATAATCACCTCAGTTAACGAAAATAGCATTAAAAGAGGCATATTATGGCTATCCCTGCATTTGGTTTAGGTACTTTCCGTCTGAAAGACGACGTTGTTATTTCATCTGTGAAAACGGCGCTTGAACTTGGTTATCGCGCAATTGATACCGCACAAATCTATGATAACGAAGCCGCAGTAGGTCAGGCGATTGCAGAAAGTGGCGTGCCACGTCATGAACTCTACATCACCACTAAAATCTGGATTGAAAATCTCAGCAAAGACAAATTGATCCCAAGTCTGAAAGAGAGCCTGCAAAAATTGCGTACCGATTATGTTGATCTGACGCTAATCCACTGGCCGTCACCAAACGATGAAGTCTCTGTTGAAGAGTTTATGCAGGCGCTGCTGGAAGCCAAAAAACAAGGGCTGACGCGTGAGATCGGTATTTCCAACTTCACGATCCCATTGATGGAAAAGGCGATTGCTGCTGTTGGCGCTGAAAACATCGCTACTAACCAGATTGAACTCTCTCCTTATCTGCAAAACCGTAAAGTGGTTGCCTGGGCTAAACAGCACGGCATCCATATTACTTCCTATATGACGCTGGCGTATGGTAAGGCCCTGAAAGATGAGGTTATTGCTCGTATCGCAGCTAAACACAATGCGACTCCGGCACAAGTGATTCTGGCGTGGGCTATGGGGGAAGGTTACTCAGTAATTCCTTCTTCTACTAAACGTAAAAACCTGGAAAGTAATCTTAAGGCACAAAATTTACAGCTCGATGCCAAAGATAAAAAAGCGATCGCCGCCCTGGATTGCAACGACCGCCTGGTTAGCCCGAAAGGTCTGGCTCCTGAATGGGATTAAGCCTCTCTGACAGCTCCTCCGGGAGCTGTTTTTACATGCTCGCTAAGGAAATCGATAAAAGCCCGGATGCGCGTACTTACCGCACGGTCGCTGTAATAGACTGCACTGAATGGCATTTCCACTGGCAACACTTTATCTGCCATTAACTCCACCAATTCTCCGCGAGCGATTTCTTTGTCGATCATGTAGTCGGACAAACACGCAATCCCGTTGCCACTCAGGCAAAGCTGTTTCAGTGTTTCCCCACTATTGGATGACAAACCGTACTTCACCTCATGTAATTGTCCATCGCTACGGGCTATCGGCCAGGTATTGAGGGAAGCGGGTTCAGTGAATCCCAGGCAAATATGTTGCTTTAAATCGTCGATCGTTTCTGGCTTCCCGTAGCGGGAAATATAATCGGGGGAGGCGATAATTTTTCGATAACTATTAAATAACGGCCTGGCACGTAAGCTGGAATCCGTTAACGTACCGGCGCGTATCGCGACATCAACTTTTCTTTCGATCAAATTAATAATCGTTTCGGAGGAGACTAGCGACAAAGTGACTTCCGGATAGCGTTCACGGAAAGGCTTAATCAACGGCATCAGAAAGTGCAGCACCACTGGAGTTGCGGCATCGATGCGCAACAGTCCACGCGGTGTATTACGCGTCTCCATAATTTCTGATTCTGCCGCTGCCATCTCCTGCAAAATTGACTGTACGCGACGAAAATAACGCTCGCCTTCTTCCGTCAGGCTAAGTTGTCGCGTGGTCCGATTAAGCAGGCTAACGCCAAGTTTCATCTCCAGCTTTTTCACTGCCCGGCTTACCGCTGAGTTTGCTTGCCCTAATTGTTCCGCTGCCCGGCTAAAGCTGCCGCTTTCGACGACCGAAACAAAAATGGCGAGTTCTTCCGACGTGGCTTTCATTTTTGCTCCTGTTGCAAAATAGAAGAGATATTTTGAATTTATTTGTCATTAAACCATCAGGATGCGTGATATGTCATCCGATTTAATGTTCTCAACAATGAGCAAAATTCTGACCGGTGTAAGCACTTGCTTACATAACAATATACAATTGCTCGTTGAAAGAGTGAGCTAAAATCCCTATAACAGTAGAACCCTCCCGAGTGCGGAAGGGTTGACGTAATAGAGGTTTCAAAGTCAAAAGTGCGAAAAAACACCTATGCCATGCGCTATATTGCCGGACAACCTGCGGAAAGGATCTTACCGCCGGGGTCTTTTGCGAGCATCGGCCAGGCATTACCACCTGGGGAACCGTTAAGTACCGAAGAGCGTATTCGGATCCTGGTGTGGAACATATACAAACAGCAACGCGCTGAATGGTTGTCGGTATTAAAGAACTACGGCAAAGATGCACATCTGGTGTTATTGCAGGAAGCGCAGACAACGCCAGAGTTAGTACAGTTTGCGACCGCTAACTATCTTGCCGCCGATCAGGTACCCGCTTTCGTACTGCCACAACATCCTTCTGGCGTAATGACCCTTTCGGCGGCACATCCAGTGTATTGCTGCCCGTTACGTGAACGAGAACCCATTTTGCGTCTGGCGAAGTCGGCACTGGTGACGGTCTATCCATTACCTGATACCCGCCTGTTGATGGTGGTTAATATACACGCCGTCAACTTCAGTCTGGGCGTGGATGTTTATAGTAAGCAGTTACTTCCTATTGGCGATCAGATAGCTCATCACAGCGGCCCGGTCATTATGGCGGGAGATTTCAATGCCTGGAGCCGTAGAAGGATGAACGCGTTATATCGCTTTGCGCGGGAAATGTCGCTGCGCCAGGTGCGTTTTACCGACGATCAGCGCCGTCGGGCGTTTGGCCGTCCGCTCGATTTTGTTTTCTACCGTGGTCTGAACGTCAGCGAAGCTTCTGTACTGGTTACGCGCGCTTCCGATCACAATCCGCTACTCGTTGAATTCAGTCCCGGCAAACCTGATAAATAAGGTATGTCAGGTCTGCCACAGGGCAGACCAAAGTTTGGCGCTGCCCTTTTATACTCAAATAACAAAAGGACAGCGCAATGACAACACAATCCCACCATGACCACGTAGAAAAGCAGTTTAGCTCGCAGGCCAGTGAGTATTTAACCAGTACCGTACATGCATCCGGGCGAGATTTACAGCGCCTGGCGGTGCGTCTGGCTGATTATCCTGATACAAGTGTACTTGATATGGGCTGCGGAGCAGGGCATGCCAGCTTTGTCGCTGCGCAGAACGTGAGCGCGGTGGTGGCGTATGACTTATCTGCCCAAATGCTGGATGTCGTGGCACAAGCTGCCGAAGCCCGGCAACTGAAAAATATCACCACCCGCCAGGGTTATGCCGAAAGTCTGCCATTTGCCGATAACGCATTTGATATTGTTATCAGCCGTTATTCTGCCCATCACTGGCATGATGTTGGTGCAGCACTGCGAGAAGTGAATAGGATATTGAAACCTGGCGGTAGGATGATTGTGATGGACGTAATGTCTCCGGGTCATCCAGTGCGCGACATCTGGTTACAGACGGTAGAAGCATTACGCGATACCTCTCACGTACGAAACTACGCCAGCGGTGAGTGGTTGAGGTTAATCAATGAAGCCAATCTGATAGTTGATAATTTAATTACAGATAAGTTACCGCTGGAATTTTCTTCATGGGTCGCGAGAATGCGTACGCCAGAAGCGTTAGTAGACGCTATTCGCATTTACCAACAGAGCGCATCGACAGAGGTGAGAACGTATTTTGCCTTGCAGAATGATGGCTCTTTCACCAGTGATATCATCATGGTAGAAGCACATAAAGCAGCATAAATAAAAAAGGCACCGGGGGAATCGGTGCCTTTTTATTATCTGGTTTGTCAGGAATCTGGCATGTTGTTGTTTTTCACAAACAACGTCAGCTTGTCGCCTGGTTGCAGATTCGCAGTGTCGCTGTTCCAGCGCATCACATCTTTGATGTTCACGCCGTGGCGTTTAGCAATGCTTGAAAGCGAATCGCCTTTGCGCACACGATACGTAATGCTATCGCTGTTGTTTGCCAGTCGCTGTGCGCTACTGCCTGCACCAATCGTCAAACTTTGGCCTGGCTTCAGCTTAGATCCGCGCAGTTTGTTCCACTGCTGCAAATCTTTGGTGCTTACGCCGAGACGTGAAGCGATACTTGAAAGCGTGTCGCCAGAGCGTACGGTGTAAACACGGCTGTTAAGCGGCGTATTGTCGGCAACCAGCGTCGACTGTACAGCAGCAATTTCGCCTGAAGCGAGAGATTCACGCAGTTGATCTGCATGCTTCTTTGGCACCATCACGTATTGCGGACCACTTGCGCCCAGCGTGGAGCCTTTCACGCCAGCGTTGAATGTCTTCAGCTTGCTGACGGAAATCCCCGCCATATCTGCAACCTTCGCCATTTCAACCGGGCTGCTCAGGTGCACACGCGCCAGAGCACGGCTTTCATCGGTCGTTGGCAGACGTACGCCATAACGCTTGCTGTTTTTGAGAATATCACTCAATGCCAGCATTTTAGGCACGTACTGCTTCGTTTCCTGCGGCAACGGTAACGACCAGAAGTCCGTGGATTTCCCACGCGCTTTGTTCGTTTTAATTGCCTTCATGACCCGACCTTCGCCGCTGTTATAAGCCGCTACGGTCAGAAGCCAGTCGCCGTCAAACATCTTGTTCAGACGCTGCATCATGTTCAGCGCGGCAGTTGTTGAAGCAACAACATCGCGACGCGCGTCATAATTGCGGGTCTGTTTCAAACCATAATTGCGCCCCGTGCTCGGAATGATCTGCCAGATGCCTGCGGCATTGGCGCCAGACGTTGCGTGAGGATCAAAAGCGCTCTCCACTATGGGTAGTAGTACCAGTTCCATAGGCATGTTACGTTTTTTAACTTGCCCGGCTATCCAGTACATATACGGCTCTGCCCGTAAAGTTACATCGTGGAGATAGCTCTTATTGCGTAAATATTTCTGTTTCTGTTCGCGAATCCGGTCATTTTCCGGAATTCCCATCTTTAGCTCGTCGCCAATGAAAGCCCACAAGTCACCATCTGGCGCGATAGACGTCCCATCGTCCATCCATCGTGCCTGACTTGTAAACTTTGCTGCTTCCCCTTGACCAGCTGCAGAAAGGCTCTGTGCGTGCTGTTGAACGTTGCCGGTACTCTGGCAACCCACGAGCAGGACAGAGGCGAGTAATATCGCTTTTGCCTTCATGTGTGTGTCAATAGTTGCTTAAAAGACGACCGATCATAACGGCGAACGGAGCCGATGACAAGAAAGTTTTATCAGAACCTATCTTTCTTTGACCTTAACCATGCAAAACGCTCTTCAGGTTGTTGCAATAATGTTTCTTCATTAATTACATTAATTAAATCAATATCTTCCGTTCTTAAAAAAACATTAATTTGCCGCTCATTTTTCAGAATTACGGGTAGTGTTATTTGATTTTTTGCCCGTAACTCCTTAACTTTACGATAATAATCATTTATGGACAAATCGTGCGGAAGAATACTCAAAGCAAACTTCATATTTGATAACGTATATTCATGAGCACAACATACCAATGTATCGTCAGGTAACGCACTTAACTTATTAAGTGATTGATACATTTGTGATGCTGTCCCTTCAAACAACCTACCACACCCACCAGAAAACAGCGTGTCGCCGCAAAATAGATAAGGTTTACTGAAGTAACAGATATGTCCTAAAGTGTGACCCGGTGTGGCAATTACACTAAATTCATGCCCCAAAACGAAGGCAGTTTCGCCATCTTTGACTACCTGTGTTGTTCCCTTATCTTGTGTCTCTTGTGGACCATACACCACAATTTGCGGAAACTTTTCCACCAGTTCTTTTACGCCGCCAACGTGATCGTGATGATGGTGGGTGAGAAATATGGCCTCCGGTTGCCAGTTATTGGCGGCAATGGCGTTTAATACTGGCTCTGCGTCTCCGGGATCGACAATCAGGCAGCGACCTGCTTCATCATTCAAAACCCAGATGTAATTGTCATCAAAGGCGGGAATACTGTTAAGATTCATAGATTACCTCTTAGTGTGAAACGGAAGGTTGTGATGAAACCGGCAAGAGTCCCTCAAACTGTCGTGGCTCCTGATCGCTGGGGCGATTTGCCCTGGGGAGAGCTTTATCGCAAGGCGCTGGAGCGCCAGCTCAACCCGTGGTTCACTAAAATGTATGGTTTTCATCTGCTTAAGATTGGCAATTTAAGCGCAGAAATCAATTGCGAAGCGTGCGCGGTTTCTCATCAAGTGAATGTTTCTGCGCAAGGAATGCCCGTCCAGGTGCAGGCGGATCCACTTCATCTTCCTTTTGCCGATAAATCCGTTGATGTTTGTCTACTGGCACATACATTGCCGTGGTGCACCGATCCGCATCGTTTATTGCGTGAAACCGATCGGGTATTGATTGATGATGGCTGGCTGGTGATTAGTGGCTTCAATCCCATTAGTTTAATGGGATTACGCAAACTTGTGCCGGTATTGCGAAAAACCTCGCCCTATAACAGCCGGATGTTTACTCTGATGCGGCAACTGGACTGGCTCTCTTTGTTGAATTTTGAAGTGCTGCACGCCAGCCGTTTCCACGTTCTCCCGTGGAACAAACACGGAGGAAAACTATTGAATGCGCATATTCCTGCGCTTGGTTGCTTACAACTTATTGTTGCCCGGAAACGGACTATTCCTTTAACGCTAAACCCGATGAAACAGAGTAAAAACAAGCCACGAATTCGCCAGGCGGTTGGAGCCACCCGGCAATGTCGTAAACCACAAGCTTAAACTTCGACTTGGTAGCCCGTATCTTCCAGTGTGGGATTCATTGCCGCAGCACGAGCCAGTTCATCACAGCGTTCGTTTTCCGGGTGTCCGGCATGGCCTTTAACCCATTCCCATTTGATTTGATGTTGCCCTAGGGCAGCATCAAGACGTTGCCAGAGATCGACATTTTTTACTGGTTTTTTGTCTGCGGTTTTCCAGCCACGTTTTTTCCAGTTATGGATCCACTGGGTGATACCCTGGCGGACATACTGGCTGTCGGTACTCAAAATGACTTCGCAATGTTCTTTTAACGCCTCCAGCGCGACAATAGCGGCCATCAACTCCATACGGTTGTTGGTGGTGCGGGTGTAGCCTGCGCTAAAGGTTTTCTCGCGTCCGCGATAGCGTAAAATAGCGCCGTAACCCCCAGGTCCTGGATTGCCCAGACACGAACCATCGGTGAAAATTTCTACCTGTTTAAGCATCTCTGGTAGACTTCCTGTAATTGAATCGAACTGTAAAACGATAAGTCTGACATAAATGACCGCTATGAGCACTGCAATTACACGCCAGATCGTTCTCGATACCGAAACCACCGGTATGAACCAGATTGGTGCGCACTATGAAGGCCACAAGATCATTGAGATTGGTGCCGTTGAAGTGGTGAACCGTCGCCTGACGGGCAATAACTTCCATGTTTATCTCAAACCCGATCGGCTGGTGGATCCGGAAGCCTTTGGCGTACATGGTATTGCCGATGAATTTTTGCTCGATAAGCCCACGTTTGCCGAAGTAGCCGATGAGTTCATGGACTATATCCGCGGCGCGGAGTTGGTGATCCATAACGCAGCGTTCGATATCGGCTTTATGGACTACGAGTTTTCGTTGCTTAAGCGCGATATTCCGAAGACCAATACCTTCTGTAAGGTCACCGATAGCCTTGCGGTGGCGAGGAAAATGTTTCCTGGTAAGCGCAACAGCCTCGATGCGTTATGTGCCCGCTACGAAATAGATAACAGTAAACGAACGCTACACGGGGCATTACTCGATGCACAGATCCTTGCGGAAGTTTATCTGGCGATGACCGGTGGTCAAACGTCGATGGCTTTTGCGATGGAAGGAGAGACACAGCAGCAACAAGGTGAAGCAACAATTCAGCGCATTGTACGTCAGGCAAGTAAGTTACGCGTTGTTTTTGCGACAGATGAAGAGCTTGCAGCTCATGAAGCCCGTCTTGATCTGGTGGAGAAGAAGGGCGGAAGCTGCCTCTGGCGGGCATAAATACCTGTAAAAGGCGCTAAAAATAGCGGCTTGGGCGATTTTTGCAGCAAACGATTCAAAAGATGAGAAAAACCGTTGACGAAGGGTGAGGCAATCCGTAATATTCGCCTCGTTCCCAACGGAACACAACGCGGAGCGGTAGTTCAGTCGGTTAGAATACCTGCCTGTCACGCAGGGGGTCGCGGGTTCGAGTCCCGTCCGTTCCGCCAAATTCACTCATGAAAATGAGTTCAGAGAACCGCAAGATTTTTAATTTTGCGGTTTTTTTGCATTTAAATCCCGCTATTTCTTCGGTCTATGGTTTTGTTATGCTGTAAATGTGTTAATCACATATGGTAGACCATATCATTAATATTTAATCATACTATCGAATCATTCAATTTAAATATATTTGAATGTTATGATTTTCATTTTTCTATTGATTTAATGAATTTATATATACTGTTATTTTTGTTTGTTCTGATTCAAGTGGAGTATATAATTAAAAATCGTTAGCTAAACATTACCATGATTATGACAGGCGAGGGAGTGTCCAATTATGAATTCAAAAAAGCTTTGTTGCATATGTGTGTTATTCTCGCTGCTTGCAGGATGTGCCTCTGAATCTTCTATTGATGAAAAGAAGAAAAAAGCTCAAGTCACACAAAGTAATATTAATAAAAACACTCCCCAGCAACTGACAGACAAAGATTTATTCGGTAATGAAACCACTCTGGCCGTATCCGAAGAGGATATTCAAGCTGCGCTTGATGGAGATGAGTTCCGCGTTCCCCTTAATTCTCCTGTAATACTTGTTCAATCCGGCAACCGCGCACCGGAAACCATTATGCAGGAGGAGATGCGAAAATATTATACTGTTTCCACATTCTCTGGTATCCCGGACAGGCAAAAGCCTCTGACTTGTAACAAAAACAAAGATAAAAATGAGAACGAGGATGTTGCCAGTGCTGAGAATATGAACTGGATGCAGGCACTGCGTTTTGTGGCTGCAAAAGGACATCAGAAAGCGATTATTGTTTACCAGGATACATTGCAGACAGGAAAATATGACTCTGCGCTGAAATCAACAGTATGGTCCGACTATAAAAATGAAAAACTCACCGACGCTATCTCCCTGCGCTACCTGGTACGTTTCACGCTGGTGGATGTGGCAACAGGTGAGTGGGCTACCTGGTCGCCGGTGAATTATGAATATAAAGTGCTTCCACCATTGCCCGACAAGAATGAAGCCAGTACGACTGATATGACAGAGCAGCAAATCATGCAACTTAAGCAAAAGACCTATAAAGCGATGGTAAAAGATTTGGTTAACCGCTATCAATAATAAATTATATCTGCCGCCAGGAATTTCTGGCGGCAATAATACAAAATTCTTTGCATAAGAAATTTTTCTTGACAAAGACAGTGCAAGAAAGGACATGGAATCCGGAGTTAAAAACTGTTTGTTTTAGAATATTTAATTATTTAACTGCTGAATCTTCCTTGCGAGAAATATATTCATTATTACATTTCATGCCATTTTTAATATAGATTGCTCCTGGGAAAATCCCCGTATTATTACCGCAGGGGTGATAATTAGCATTGACATATCCTGTGACAAAAGGAGCTATTAAAGGTGCTATTACGATAGCTATTAGTAAAAATATAAGAGTTAGCTGTATTGTTATGTCTGTGGCGAAATTGACTACCTTCGTTTTTTTGATTAAGAATGATTTTATTATCGTAAGTAAAATTACATGAATATTTAAAAAGGAAAACGACATGAAACCAAAGCACAGAATCAACATTCTCCAATCATAAAATATTTCCGTGGAGCATTTTATTATTGAATATAGAGGTTTAACTCCGGTAAAAAACAAAGAAGCATTGAATGCAGGGAAAAATAATATGGCCATAAAAAACATCGAAAGAAACTCTTTTAATTTAACATGTAAACGCATGGTTAATCCTCATATCACGGGTGGAGTGTTAAGAACATACATAAATGGAGTCATGTTTTCCCTTTTCCATTTATCAAGTTCCTGTTGCCGTTTTAGTCCATCTCTAATTGCATATTTTAATTTTTCTGATAAATGGCATTGAGCATCGATTTCATTTAAAACAACTGTACACACTATCCCTGTCAGTAAAATTGCTCCTCCGACAAGAATTACTGGAAAGCCAAAGCTAACACAGGCAAAAGAAGCCAGGCTTCCAATAGCGGTTGCAACACCACCGGCTATAACTGCTTTGGCCACATCCATTGAAAAATCGCCAAGAAAATTAACCAGATCTCGCTCTGAACTCATAATAAATTCTATGGTTCTCCAGGCTACTGAAAACCAGATACAGAACTTAACTCCTTTTATTGATTCAGATAAAGCTCCTCGCCAGCCAATAGCGAGTTCCAGAACTTGAGGCGCTCGTGAAGAGAAAATATATTTACCGAGCTTTTCTAAAAGCAAGGGGCTGGATGTTGTGATTTTTATATATTTCTCTCCAAGTATTTCAAAGTAACTTGCTTTTGTATACTTTAAGGCATTAAGGTTAAATATAATTTTCCCATTGTCATCAAACTCAGTCATTAATTTACTCGCGTTAACTAACCAGGCGAGTGTATCTTTTATACCTGAAGGATGTGTAGTGATAAAATGAATGTAATCAAATGATGTTATTGGGCTGAGTATTTTTTTGCAACATCAAGTGTCAAGAGAATAACATGATGAGTGTTCTGATGCCTTAACTCATCAATGAGTGGGACGTCGTTAAGATAAGGGTGCTGAGGTACTAGCTGGTTTATCGGCTGAGCCCCCCGAAGAATGTCACCCACATAATCAGCCCACTGTGCATTCTGTGTGTTGTTGTTATTCCTTAAACCAGCCATTTTATCTCTCCGCAATAGTAATTTATTATGTTATTACAGTAAGTTACTGTACACGATCCTGCCATTTACTCATTGCATTCGTACCGGCTAACGTATGCTCCCAGGAAATATCTTCATAAATAAAGGCAATTCTCTCCTGTGGTTCCAGTTCTTTTTCCAGGACAGCATGCGGTGTGACAAAATCAATACTTGATATTCGGGCTTTTGACAGATTTATTTTATAATAAGGCTGGTAAATACCCGCTTTACTGGTTCGGTAGAGTATAAATTCACATATTGCCATTTTTTCATTGTCACTAAGTGCTTTTGCCAGCAATGGTGAGGATTTATCAACCGGTTTGGTGATAATTAATTCATGATGATTGACATTTTGACTTCTTGAGATGGAATGCATTAACGCATAAACCATGATCTGATCTTTATGTTCTGGCTGCGCTTTGTTTCCGACAGAATCAAGCGTTGAGCAACCTGCTGAAATTAGCCCTTGTGTCTCTCCACTCAAAGATAAATAACTTATATTTGCCATGATAATCTCCTTTAATTAAATAATTATTTTTCGGCCGTGGTACCGGTTGCCGCCTCTGGCATGACGTTATTCTTCAGCAGCAGCCAGCGGCTTAACACGCCTTCGAGTCGCTCATTAATTTGTTTTTCCAGCGCATCTGTATTCTGCTTCTGCGCACGGGCATCATGGTACTGCGTCAACAGAGACTCAACGGGTGTTTCCTGCCCCAGTCCCCGCTCCGCCTGCCAGATGACATTTTTGATATAGGAAAGGGTTAGTCCCTCTTTCTCGCGCTGCATCACTAGATCTGCAAAAGCATGTAAGTCCTGGCGGGTCTGCAACCAGCCACGCAACTGCGGGCTACTCTGTGCGCGGGTTTTGAGTGCCTCATTCCATTGTGTCGAGGCCTGTTGCTGTTGCAGGCTTTCCGGCCAGCGACTGTCGGCAACACGCATCATCTGCATCCCGGTTTCCAGCGGCTGTACCGGGGAGGTATCAAGAAGTTGTTGCAGCCTGCGCTCATAGTTTTCGAGTTCAGGTGAGGCCATCCACACCGTTGCTGCGCCCTGAGCGGTGTCGTTAACCTGTAACAGTTGCTGCTGCACCGGATAGACCTGCCACCACCACAATGCTGAGGCGACAGCCACTGAACAGGCGATCCCTGCGATAAACCCTCTTACCGTACTGCCTTGATTTATCACACTGGCCTGTGGGGGATTCTCTGTCAGACTGCGAACTTCCACTTTCATCTCAGGCAGGCCGGGCAGGGGAGGCACTACCGCTTCTGGTGTGGAAGATGCCTGTGTTTCCGGGGCATAAATCAGCGTTCTGACCGTGGTCTGTGCGGCGTTCTCAGTGTTACTCTTCAGCTGGGGTCCAAGCCGTTTACGCGTGTTCTGCATAAAATAGAGCAGATTCTCCACGCGCGGAACGCGCTTCAGTTCCACCTGCTGGAGCTTATCGCAGATAAGCTGCAATGCCCGCTCTGTGCGGTAGATCAGTGGTAGGTCGGATTCCGCAAAGGAGATTTGCTGACGCAGAATATTGCCGGTTCGGGAGTTAAACCAGTCCAGCATTTCAGTACGCGCCGGGCCGCCCTGCGGCCAGAACTTATCCCAGTCGTGGCTTACCATTGCCGCCAGCAGTTCCGCACCTTCGCAGAATCCCGCCAGTCCCTGGGTCCGTGTCCGGGCAAGCGTATAGTAGGTGGCGGTGTGTAAATCCACACCGTTGGCTTTAAAAATCGCCAGCGCCAGCGACTCCACCAGTTTCCAGTTCAGCTCAGGCTGTGACGGGTGGCTGGCTTTGTTTATTTCCTCGCGGATGGCGCTGAATTCCGGCAGCCCGCGCGGGTCACTGCCGGTAACGATAGTTTGTGTCAGTACGTTACTATTCATCCCTGCCTCCTCAGTACAGTGTGTCTGACAGACCAAACTGGCTGAACAACCCACCGCTGAACGGGTTATCTTCCGTGTCGGTATGCACACGGTAGGTCATCGCGCCACCGTCCACGCTAAAGCGCACGGTAAAGTTGCCATCCTGTACTCCGGTCAGTTGTCCGGCCCCGAACAGGCGGAACTGCGCCCACGGCCCGCTGAAGCTGATACTGCGCGGCGCGTTGCCGCTGGTGCCGATGAGCGTCAGCTTACTTTCGTTGCCTTCGCGCATGTTGTTAGGCCAGACCAGATGGGCGGTATAGTTACGGCCCTGGCTGTAATCGACTAACTGACCGTCAAGGTTCAGTACACTGCGGCGTTTATTGCCTGAAAGCGATACCGTTTCCACGGCAAAGGATGTTCCCAGACCGTTCTGTTTGCTGAAGAAGATGTCACGGATTTTCTGCGCAGTTTCCAGTTGCGCAATAATATCTTCGCGAATAATGACGTTGTTATCGCCATCCTCCAGACTCAGGTCATTATCGATAAACAGCTTCAGGTTCTGCTGGTAGAAGGTATCCAGTATGCCATCCGGTTTAAAGAAGCGTTCGAAGGCATCCAGTGAGGCATCCTGTGCAGAACGCGGATTAAACGGATAGTTATTTGCCAGTTGCTCGTTAAACGGTTTCACCACGCTGTCGCGCCAGTCCACTTCCATATAATGAACAGCCTCCACCATCACCACATGCCAGGCCTGGTCAGCCAGCCTGCCAACCCAGCGGTTGAGCGGAGCAGGCAGCGTTTTTGCCATCTGGCGGGTGGCGAATATCGGATCGCTGCTGTTCTGATCAAGCCGTAACTGCACGGCTTTCAGCGCCGATTTTCCTGGTACAGGCGCGTTCTGGATTGCCAGCAGGTAGCGGTGCAACTCGGTGAGTTGCTGATACACGGCCTGCATCGTGCTTTCTTTGTCTTTCTGTACTGCCAGGGTACTGTTTTCCGGGGCGAATTCATGCCCGAGGCGGGTGAGTAACTGGTAATCCGGCTCTGCCAGGGCTTCCTCCCGTTCTTTGGCAGAGAGTTTTTCAGAAAAGACGCCTGGCTGTGTGTTGTCACGCAGCACGGTTAGCGCCCGCTGCAAAGGCTGGTCGCCGCTGATAACCTGCTCCAGCGCCCCGGTCAGTTGTCCGATGGACTCAAAATTGCGGATATTCAGATTGTCCATCCCGGCCCGCCAGGTGGCGGTGTAGTCGCTGATATACTGCTCGGTCAACTGGCGCTGGATTTCCGCGCGGTCGGCGTCACTGTATTTCACGCTGCGGGTAAGGTTAAGTACCCAGGAATCCATCGCCGTCAGTTCAACCAGTTCATCGCGCTGTTTTACAAAATAGCTTTGCAGGCCGTAACGGGTAAGAAACTGTGGAACAACCAGTTTGTTGTCATCGGCAGATGTAAACACCTGGTCAAAGGTTGGCCCTACCTGGTCACGCAGATTGAGGTCGGCAGGAAGAACGCCCAGCGCCCGCGTTTTCAGGCTCTGGTAAACCCGCTGGTAGACAGGCAGTTTGCTCAGTTCTTTCTGTGCTGATACCACGGGCTTGTCATATGGCGTCCAGCGGCTGATGGCGTCACCGTCGCCCGCCTGACGCTCTGCGTGCCAGTCAGTATGAGCCAGCGCGTAGTCAAGATGGGACATCAGTTGTGCCTGGATATCGCGCTGACCGTGGAACTTTTCGCTCCAGCGTTTTGCCATATACTGCTTCACCACCTGATTGTTACGTCCGCTTTTGTCCTCCAGCATTCGCATCACGCGCAGCACCGCGAGTTTTTCTTCACTCTCCGGCGGCGCGGCGTTCAGCTCTTTGACCAGCCCGTTAAACAGCGAGGGCAGGTAACGTTGCTCCAGCAGTTGCAGATAGGTCTGTTCCACATAAGGCCCGATACGTCGTCCCTGGTACAGTCCCATATCGGCCAGACGGCTGCGGTCGCCCCAGTCGCCATAGGCCAGTGTGGCATCGCGTACCGGGTTCAGGAGCGGCAGTTGCAGGTTGCCAAAGTCATCTTCCCCCTGCGGAGGCGGCACGTCCATAAAGGCTTTGGCCTGCTTAAGCACGGTGATGCCAGACTGATAGTTACCGTTGTAATAGTGATGCCAGCCGGTGATGAGCAGCAGTGCTGCCACGCCGCCTGTGGCAGAGAAAACCGTCAGGCGGCGACGGGAACGTATCAGCCAGGCGCGGCTCTCTGTTGCCAGATTAGGCTCTGCGAGTAATGCCTGCGGGAACAGGCTGCGGGTGAAATAAGGCGCGGTGTCCACCAGGGGCCAGGACGCCAGTGGGTTATTGCCCAGCCGGTACTGGCGGGCGGCAGACTGGGTGAATATATCATCCATCTGTCCACGCTGAAGCGAAGAGGTGAGATAGACACCACGCAGCATCACGTTCATATTTTCGCCATCAAGCAGACCCTCAAGCAGTGACACCAGCGGTTCACGGCTTCCCTGCATCTGGCGGGAAAAACTGAATAAAGACGCGCGGGTGTGAGTCTGAGCGACCATCAGATCCGGCAACGCCAGATTCATTCGATCCACCCATGTCTGCCAGAAAGCATTCAACTCTGTTCGCCAGTCATCATTTTCATGGGCACGGCGGGTGAACGTGACGCCCAGAATCGCATCGCGATCCTGTCTGTTCAGGGACTGAAACAGGGTGGCAAAACCCTGCAATAAATCAAGCCGGGTAAGTACCACGTAAACCGGTAACTGGCAGTGAAGATGCTGGCGTATATCCTGCAAGCGGCTGCGCAGCGCCTGTAACAGATGCTCGCGGCGGCGTTTGTCTGCGGTAAGCAGATCGGGTAAATCGAGTGTCAGAATAATCCCATTCAGCGGCTGGCGCGCGCGCTTTTCTTTCAGCCAGCCGAGGGCATGTTCCCACAGACGGCGATGCAGGATATCCGCATCAGCGGGAGCGCAGAGTGTGCCGTCGATATCAAAGATCACCGCCTGTTTACCGACATGGGGCGTGAGGTACAGGCGTTGTTCTGCGCCGCGTGCGCCCTCCGGGGCATAAATAATGTCGGACGGAAACCCCTCGCGCAGCAGTGTCGTTTTGCCACTGCCCGCCGGGCCGATGACCATATACCACGGCAACTGCCACAGGAAACGGCGGTTGTCGAGATGGCGTTGCAGGCGCAGCAGCCAGCGGTCAAGATAACGCTGCTGGGCGTTCAGTTCCACGCTGAGCGGATCAACGGCTTCCTCGCGCTGTTGCTTTTGCATTTTTTCAAGCTGTTGCAGGCGCTTCATCACCCGGACGGTAAGCCACATCAGGGCAATAATCCCCCACGCCGCCGTTGCCAGCCAGCGGTTCGCCAGTGGTTTGAGCCACTGTTCTTCATACAGCGTCCACGTCGGGCCTTTCCACCAGATCCACACCAGCAGAAAAATCCACGCCAGTATCAGCAGCCAGAAAGCAGAGACTTTAAACCGGGGCATCGCCGGTCGCAGGGCTGATTTGAGTCCGCTGAGTAGTCGGGGTGTTGGTAATCTGAACACAAAAACTCCTGTTCTCTTTTATTGTTCTGCCGTGAATTTTTGTTCTAGCTGCTCAAGCAGGGACGGCTCCCAGTCTGCCACCATCATCTGCAATCCCATCCTGAACAACATCCGGTACTGCTGCTGCGCAAGCTGTACCAGCCCCGCCTCTTCCGTCAACTGTGCGGCAAGGTACTGGCGGTGAAACTGATCGCGGGGATCGCCTTCGGGTAGCATGTCCAGATATCGCAGCGCCGCCTCCAGACCCTGCTCAGCAAAACAGGCTCTGGCTGCCTTCGATTCCTCACCGATTTGCGCAACCGGTGCAACTTTGGCGTCGGGCGAAGCTGCCAGCCATTGTTTCGTCTGCTCACTGATAAACGGTGTGTGGTCATTAAACAGCAGCCCGGTAAGCTGGGGCAGACGCTCAAGGAAGCGGATGACCTCATCGCGGATGGCGTCTGCCACCTGTTTGTAACCCAGACGCAGCGCCGTCTGTGCAGAAAGGCAGTGACCATCCAGCCAGTAAGGAGCCAGCAGTACGCTTTTCTCCACCTGCTGCCACAGCGCCATATCGGCACTACCGAGCTGAGCATGGTAATCTGCCACCATATCGGCGGAGACCGCAGCCAGTGGAGTACGGCCATCGCTTTCCGCCTGGGGCGTACTGGTGATGTTCTGCCAAAGCGCATGGCGGCGCAGACGGTAGCCCTGCGGTGAATCCGGCTGGCGTTCACATAAAATGGCCGCCACTTTTAACAGCGTGTCGCGCCAGGCTTTGTCGTCGTGACTGTCGATGACGATTTGGGGAGCCGGAGCACTGGGTTGCGTCACGCCGCTTTCAGACGTGGCGGTGGTCTGTGGTGAACTACCGGAGGCCGCCGGAGTGGGGACAGGAGCCGGTGCCGCACGATTAAACGCACGCTGGTACAGGGCAAAAAGATCATCAGTAGCCTGTGCCAGTTCCGGGGCGTTATGTGACTGCCAGCATTGCGCCAGTTTTGCCAGTTCCCCTGACAGCGCATCGCGCTGCGCTGTGGCGGCGTTCTGTGAAAAAACTTCAATACCTGTTTCAAAGCGTTTAATGACCTGGCTGGCAAAGCGTTTTTTATGCGCCATATTCTGCGGCGCAGCCACCGCCCAGTAATGCTCCACATACAGCGCCAGCAGGCGCAATGCGAGATGAGGATCACCGGCGTGTTGCAGGGTTCTCAGCAGATGCGCCAGCAGACGAAAATCCTTACTCTCCGAAGCCAGAATGACCAGCCCCCGGCGCTGGAGTTCCGGGATATCCAGTTGACTGTGGGCCAGCGATCCCAGCTTGACGATTTCGCCGTCGATATACTCCCAGTTCGGGTTGTCATCTTTCAGCGCCGATGCCAGTTTCTCTTCCGGCAGGTTTTCCAGCAGGTGCGATATCCAGACATTCGGATCGCGTAAGTCCATTGCCATATTTTTATTCTCCCGCCCAGTGGCAGGCATCGCGCAGGGGAGCAATCGCCCTTGCCAGCCCGTCAATGTTAAAGGTCAGCTTTCCGGCGGCATTGTCTGCGCCGGTATCCACCGTCAGCGTTTTTGCGCCGAACAGTTGCTTAATTTCATCAATCCCGGATAACCCCCGGCTGGACTCCAGCAGGGTGCCGTTCTCGCGCACAAACCAGTGGCTGCGCAATGCCCGGTTGTCGGCATTCAGAGTGACGGCGATATCATGGACATCCAGAGGGTGCATCAGCGCCACCTGCATCCGGGTGATATTGTCCACGCAACTGAACATCAGCACCGGGCGTGGCGGAACATGACCGATAGCCGGGGTGGTTATCACCACCGTCGGGCGCTCCCCCGGCACCTGCGTCACCAGCAGCTCTGTGGTGTTGCCCTGGCGGTGTTTTTCCTGTTCCGTGGCGCGGGTCCAGGCTTCGCCCACAAAACCGGCTTTGACCAGCGCCCCGTCAAACCCTGACGGGGACAGCGGTGCCAGCAGGCGGTCATAGCAGTCAAGCCGCTCCAGCGCCGCGGACTCCCGCCGACAGGACTGCATGGCCTGTAACGTGGCTGTCGCATCCGGCGGGGTCGTGGTGGCGACGGCGACCGCCACACCGGCCATTGACGATGCTTCTGCGGGCGCGGCAGTGGCGGGTAAGCCCGTCATCAGGCCCGCGATAAACCATCCTGTCTGCCGGAAAACGCGCAACCTGCTCATAAAACCGTTTCATCCTTTGTGACGGACTCGTCGTTCTGAGCATCTTCCACGTCTGCCGTAAATGCGCCGTCCACTGCCGACAACCGAATCCGGGCAACCGCCGTATTCGCCGCCATTTTCTGCAACAGCAGCAGGGAGAGCGGCGGCAGCATATTGCCGTCGATGACCGATTCCAGCATCCTCGCGCCGTTTTCCGCGCGGGTGACGCGGCTCATGATTTCGTCCGTCACTTCCGGTTCTATAATCACCTCCGCGCCAAAGCGGCTGCGCAGCACGTTATCCAGGCGGGCCAGTTTCCCGGCAATGATGGTGGCGAGCGTCTCTTTCGACAGCGGCAGGTACGGCACCACTTCCATACGCGCCAGCAGGGCAGGTTTGAAGAAGTCGGCCAGCACCGGATACAGTACTTCCTGCATGGTTTCCGGGTCATCGGCATGCTCGACTATTACCTGGTAGCCGAGGTTGGACGTCAGGAAGAAGACGATATTTTTGCAGTCAATCAGGCGGCCTTCACCGTCTGCCATTTCGCCCTTATCGAACGCCTGGTAGAACAGGTTGAGCACATCCGGGTGCGCTTTTTCCACTTCATCGAGCAGTACTACCGAGTAGGGTTTCTGGCGAATCGCTTCGGTCAGTACGCCGCCTTCACCGTAGCCAACGTAGCCCGGAGGGGAGCCAATCAGTCGCGAGACGGTATGTTTCTCCTGGAACTCGGACATATTGATGGTGGTCAGGTACTGGCGACCGCCGTAGAGCAGCTCTGCCAGTTGCAGGACGGTTTCAGTTTTACCCACGCCGCTGGGGCCAGCCAGCAGGAACGCGCCCAGCGGGCGTCCCGGACGGCGCAGGTCGGCGCGTGCGGTCAGCAGGTGTTTGTGCAGGCTGGCAATCGCCAGGTCCTGGCCTTTGATGGTGTCGCCGAGCCATTTTGGCAGGTCGGTGATGACCGACATTTCATTCTGCGACAGGCGGTTAAGCGGCACGCCGGTCCATTCGGCAATCACCGCCGCAATCTGTTTTTTATCGACGTGCGGGGAAACCAGCAACCGGTCGTTATGCAGGGCGTCCAGTTCGGCAGTGAGATGTGCCAGACGTTGTACCGGGGAAACTGTTTCAGCGGTCTCTTCCGGCTGTTCGCTGCCAGCTTCATCAGCCGGTTCGGCACCGGTATTATCCTGCTCTGACTCTGACTCTGACTCTGGCTGCGTATCCTCCACGGTATCTGCGTCCGGCAACGGCGCCGCATCGTCCTCTGCCACGCCCAGTAACTGCTGGCGCAGCGCAATAATCTCCCGGACCAGCGTCTGCTGCTGGTGCCAGGCCGCTTCCAGTTCATCCAGCGCCGTCAGCGTTTCATCATACTGCACCAGCACCTCGGTCATCCGTGATGTGTCGGTACGCAGTCCGATGCGAAGCTCGCGCTCAAGCTGGCGAATTTCCGCCTCCTGCTGGTGGCTCAGAGTGGTCAGCGCCGAGATTTGCTTCGGCGGCGACGACAGGTTGATGGCCACACGGGCGCAGGCGGTATCCAGCACATCAATCGCTTTGTCCGGTAACTGACGCCCGGAGAGATAACGCTCGCTTAATGTCGCAGCGGCCTGCAAGGCGTCATCATCAATCAGCACGCCGTGAGACTGTTCATAGACCGCCGACAGACCGCGCAGAATAATGGTGGCTTCGGCAGCGTTGGGTTCGCTGACCTTCACCAACTGGAAGCGGCGCGACAGGGCGGCATCTTTTTCGAAGTATTTTTTGTACTCGCTCCAGGTGGTGGCGGCGATGGTTTTCAGCTCGCCGCGCGCCAGCGCCGGTTTGAGCAGGTTGGAGATATCCAGCCCGCCCTGCTGGTTGCCCGCGCCAATCAGGGTATGTGCTTCGTCGATAAACAGAATGACCGGCACCGGGGAGGAAATGACCTCCGCCATCAGCCCTTTGAAACGTTTTTCGAATTCACCCTTCACCGACGCCCCGGCCTGCAATGCGCCCAGGTCAAGGGTCATGATATCGGTGTTTTTCAGCTTGTCCGGCACCTGGCCTGCCACGATGCGCAGCGCCAGCCCTTCAATCAGTGCGCTTTTGCCCACGCCCGCTTCGCCCACCACCACCGGGTTGTTTTTACGGCGGCGGCAGAGAATGTCGATCATCAGGTCGATTTCGTGGTCGCGGCACAGTACCGGGTCAAGCCTGCCGTTACGGGCGTCTGCGGTCATGTTTTTGGCATAGCGGGCAAGCAGGGTGTCAGAGGCGTCCGTCATTGTGCCTGCGCCTTTACCGTCTGCATCCGGCACGACTGATTCCGCCGACTCCTGTGTCCACTGCACAAAGTCCTGTTGCAGACGGTCACGGTTAATGCCGGTCAACAGCCGGGCGGCAGCAGGCGGTATATAACGCAGCGGCGAATGCAGCAGGGCCAGCAGCAACACGCCGCCGCGCAGTTCGCTGTGCTGCATCTCAGCCGACGCCAGCAGCCAGCCCTCTTTCAGCCACTCAACCAGCATCGGGGAAAACGCCGGGTAGCTGTCCGCAGAACGGGCGGTTGTGTAGTTCTCTACCGTCAGCGCCTGGCGCAACTCTTCCATGCCAATATCGCCCTGGCGGGTAATAACCCGCAGGTCACTGCGTGGCATGGTGAGCATCTGAATGAGCACATGGCTGACGGTAATTTCCGCTGCCTGCTGACTCATACATTCAGAGGCGGCCATCTCCAGCGCCTGGCGGGAGAACAGGTTCAGCCGTTTTACCAGCGTGGGAAGATCAATCTGGATCATAAACGTCCTTATCGAAGTAATTTGTTTAGCTGGTGCAGGATGTCCTGCGTCTGGCTGTCCAGCCGCAACAGATAGAACAGGTAAAACAACGCCAGCACGACAACGCCACCACAAAAAATATGTTTAACAGTCAGGCGACTGATGAGCTGATAACGCCCGCCCTGGGTTTTTTTGTCCTGGTGTAACAGCGGGAAAGGGGCATCGCCGCGCAGTTTATGCAGAACGTGGTACAGACGGCGGTAGATCTGCTCAAATTCCCCCTGATCCTGTGCTGCCACTTTGTAGCGCCCGCGAAATCCCAGAGAAAAACAGATCCAGAGAAATTCCAGCAGATCCTGGTAACGTTTGGGTTCACGGATCAGGCGCTCCAGCAGGATGAAAACTTTCTCTCCACCCCAGGCTTCGTTGTGGAAATGGACCAGCAATGACTGCTTGATCCACTCGTTCTTGTTTGACCAGCCGTTACCGAGCGCCGCTTCATCAATAAACGTGCAGAGGATGTAGCGAAACGAGATAATCACGCCCGGTTCGTAGCCCTGCTCCTGAAGCAGTTGCTCCACGGCCTGAACATCCGTCACCACCTGAGCAAAAAGATGCTCCGGCATCGTCTGGCTGTTCATGGTTGAAAGGCGCATTACCATACCGAGTAGCGGCGTGGCCGCGTCGATCATCGGATTCAGGCTGTTGCCACGAAGCGCGAGATGGTAGTTGCGCTGGCTTTTTTCGTCGTATCCGGTAAATGGTGGCAGAGACAGTGACCCCTCATCCATCGTCTTACCCTCTTATCGCCCACAGTTGCATGTTCAGATCCGGGAAACTGCCGGATACATGCAGTGCAACGGCCCCGGCGGCAGCCATTTCTGTCCAGGCCTGTCCGCTCTTGTCGAGTTCGAAATAGCTGAACCCGGAATGATAAGGAAGCTGGCGGGGAGCCACCATAAGGGCACGCAATGGAATACCGGGGATCTGCACACTGACCATATTGCGGATTTTTTCCGGCGAGGAAATTTTCGACTGCTGGATAAACTGACGCTGGATCTGATCGACCGGCACGTTTGCCGCCACGGCCAGCACAAAGGTGGCAGATTGCAGCAGTTCTGTGTCATGGATATCGGCCTGCCAGATACCGTCACGCAGATGCAGCGGCAGATTGACCGCTCTTGGCGACAGTACGGTATGTAGCGCCCGTTTGACTTCCGGTAACAGTGTTTTAAATGTTTTGGTCAGATCATGATGATCATACACATCAAGCGGGCAGGGCAGGCGCGACGGCTCGGTAAAGGTCATCAGTTCACCCAGCAACCCAGCAAGATCAAGGTAGAAATCTTCCGGGTGGAGCTGGGATCGGCGGGCGCGATGGGTAAACCGGGTCTGGTTACGGTTAAGTAACTGCAACATCATAAATTCCGCCACATCCGCGATGCCGCTCTGCGCCGGAGAGCCAATACGGTTTGCCAGATCGCTTGCCCGTCCGCCAATGGCCCCCTGTACCTCTTTGAGATAAACACGCAGTTTCTTACTGACCTGAATATTCTGGCAGGAGGGGATAAAATCGTCATCCAACGTCAGGGAGCCATCGGCATGGCGATCGCTGATACGGCAAAGCGGGAGCGTAATATAGGCGCTCATATCTTCTGCACCGCTCATAATGCGCGGCGTCAGTTGACCCAGCGTCAATGTTCGCGCGTCACCTTCTTCTGAATGCAAATCCCGGACATCGGCATAATTCAGCCGGTAACGCCCGATTCGCCGTCCGTCGCTGATTTCATTTCTCACATCACTGGCGACCGGCAGAGCGAGGTAGATATTGCGGCTTCTTTCGTCCGGAAAATTTTGCGGGTGCAGCGGATCGGGCAGTGCGTCCTGGTCGGGGATAGAAAAGACGGTGCCGTCGGGCAGTGTGCCTGACGCGCTGTCAATCATGATCTTACCCTGCGCCAGCAGTTCATTGTTGAGGGTGAGTTCGGTAAATCCCCAGGATAAATCATTCATGGCCCGGAAACGCTGGTTATCCAGGTAGTCGTTGTAACGCTGCTGTTGCTGGAAATGGTGTGGGCGCATCAGCATCCCTTCCTGCCACATCACCTTGTTGCGGGTGGTTGCCATAATTATTCATCCTCTTTTTTCATTTCGATGCTGCTTTGACGTACATGCACCAGCAGGCGGTAATGGTGGCCGGTTCCTTCCACCGTCTCGATTTGTTTCCATTCAGTGGCCTGGTCATCGGAGAAATAGGCCACGACACCAATAAACTGCGTTTTCTCATCCAGCTTTACCGGCGGCAGGGTTTTGATGGTGTCCGGCAACAGGTTGAAATCCTGGTGGTCGATATAGTTTTTACCCAGCACATCCGGTAGCGGCGTACTGGCTATCTGGTCATAGTCGGCTGCCAGCAATTTTGAGTCGTCAGTCAGGTACACCAGTTGCACATCCACGGCGGCTGATTCACCTTCCGCATTGGTATTGGTGTCCGGTTCGGTCAGCAGGGTGACGGTTATTTCCGAAGGTTGCTCCTTCAGGCTCCCGACCTGGATATCCGGGTTTTTGATCACCTCACTGATTTTTTTCGCCGTTTCGCAGCCGGTTAATATGACGCACATCAGCACGCAGGCCAGAAACGCCTTCCTGTTCATGCTTCCGGCTCCCGCTGTTTTTCACGAAGCACCCGGTCATAGACCTGGGCGTAGACCTCGTTAAACAGCATCTCAAACCCCTGCTGGCGATCGGAGGCCAGTTCTTCGTAATAATGGCTGTACATTTGCCATGCTCCGGCATCATCCAGCGGCTGGCGCAGTTCATGGCTGCGGCGGTACTGCACAAAGCGGCGCAGCAGATTTTGTGGTGAGAAAGCATCCAGCAGGACACGAAGCGACTCCACAATCGCTGCCCGGTTAGCTTCTTCGTGGTGGCGGACATTGCGCAGGCTTTCACTGACGGCGGCGGGAACCGCCAGATGTACCGGGCTTTTACCTTCGGCAAACATTACGTCGAGCGCGGTGGCGTAATCCATGTTCAGGCGCAGCGGGTTATCTTCCAGCGGGCGCAAATGTTTGTCTGAGAGGCTGTTACGCTGCTGCTGCAAATCGAGCAGACCTTTTATTGCGGCCTGTAACGTTCGTCCGGCCTCCTCCAGAAAATCATCCGCATCGTCGGAATTGCTCATGGTAAGCGAGCCGCCAAGACCGCGCAGTAAGGGGGTGACCGCAAGGTGGCGTTGCGCCATTTCTGCCGCAGAGACGTCGTCATTACGATCGCCGGGGCTGGCATAAATGGGCGGCAGATCCATAAACGGAGTATTGATCCCCCCATTACTTGCCGGATCGGACAGCGGTGCCGATGGCCGGACAGCCGCAATGCCTGAAAGCGGATCGCCCGTGGTAATCAGGCTTTCGGACTGAAGTGCCTGGAGTGGATCGGCAGAAAAACCGTTTACCACGGTGTCTGCAAGTTGGTGCCGGTGAGTCATTCCCGGATAGTGTGGCGTACCCTCCGTTGATAGCAGGGTATCCGTGAGCATATCGCGATTGGTAACGATGGTTTCGGGAGTGGCCATTTCCTCATCGTAATGGGGAATATCTCCCCGGTTCAGATGAACCCTCACCATCAGCCGTCCGATCTGGATCTCATCGCCCTGGCGCAACTGTATTAGGTCTGATGTTGCTGTGACTTTTGCCTGATTCAGCCACAGTTGTGCCGTCTGCGGGCGCAGACAAAATGTGCCATCGTGCAGGATAACGGTAAAAGCCTGGGCCGGAATGCTCTGCTGACGATCCTGTACCGACCAGTGGCATTCGGGGCCATGGCCGACATTTCCCTGCTGTGTGAACAGACAGCGCGCCGCCCGTCCGCTTTCCAGCTCACTGCCGTTAATGACCTGCAATGAAAGCGTCTGTAGTTTCTCTTCCGGCATATTCTGCTCCGTGATTATCATAATTTACGACCGTACCCTGATGGTGACTGAGGGTCGTTCTTCCGGTGTGCCGAGGAAGCTGGTCCAGCCCAGCAGCGCACTTTTGTTATCGCCCAGGCGCATTGCGCCCACCTGCTCCGGCGCCAGCCCCAGATGTAAGTCCCAGGCAAGCTGATCGCGCAGGATGAAGGACACAAACATCGTCAGTGGCAGGAAGTTTTCGCCGGACGGCAGAAAAGAGAGGAACTGTTTTCGGGTCAGGCTGGTAATACTGAGCTGGAATTTTCCGCTGAGATCGGGCACCCGTGTACCCAGAACAAAGTTGCCCAGTACCGATCTTCCCGCCAGTTTTTCGCCATTTTTAAGTGAATAGCTCCCCAGACTATTTTGCTGATCCGGTTCAATATCCACCTTGCGACGCTGCCAGTTTTGCAGCGTCACTTCTGACAAATCAAAGCAGTGGGACACCAGGCCACAGATAATTTCCGGGGATCGCCCCGGGTTTGCCAGGATCCCGGAATACGCCAGCATTTTGCTGTGATTAATCGCCAGCTTATCGCGAAGCTGGCGGTGGCCCAGCCCGACAAGGGAGTACATGCGCTGCGAGAACGCATCCACACCGCCGTTACGAAAACTGATGTGATAGCGGTACTTACGCCAGATATGCCAGACAAACTGGGTCAGGCGGTGGCTGAACATATCCAGAAAATCACCTACCGGACTTTGTTCATGTACCGCTTTCCAGGCCAGGTGATCGAGGTAATAACCGGGGAGAGGCGACTGGCTCCCCTGTAACCCCATAAAGGTGGTGGTCATCCTGAATGCCCCTGACGTATCCCGTTTCAGCGCACTGATATCACTCAGGGGAAACGCAAGGCTGGCATCGGCGCTGAAACGCAGGGTTTCCTGTGTCGGATCGTCGCGCAGGGATAATTCTGGCGTCCCCTTTTCACCCTGTGCCAGGCGGTGCAACAGCTCCGCCATCGCAAAAAAATTGTAAGAGCAGGCGTTATGAAAAACCTGTGCCAGCGGCTCATTCTGCTCTTTATCTGCCGAGGGATTTCCCGGACTCAGATAAGAGGATGCTGCCCGGTTCTTTCCGTCCATTTCCATGTCTCCTGGCTTTCTGTGTTCACAACGGTCAGCATGTGGAATGAGTTAACGCTGGCGTACAGCGACAGAAAATGCGAAAGCACCGTACCGAGCAGATACATTTCCCCTTCACAGACAAACGGCTCCGGGTGCAGATACAGCGTGGAGGCCAGCCCCCGAACGGGAATACCCGTAAACAGGCGATCAACGGGTCGGGTCTCCAGACGCTCAATGGCATCCAGCTTTTGTTGTGACAGCCGCGCCGTCTGCGGATGATGGATTGCGTGGCGATCAAAGTTGGCGATGACCTGCTTCAGCGCGTCCGTATCCAGTAATGACAGATAATTCAGGTTCATGGCGGAGAGCAGGGACCAGTGCAGGCTGCCATCAATGACCGGCCAGAGTGGTTGCGTCGGGCGGGTAATGTTGCGAAATGAAGCAACAGCCGCATTTTTACCGGTTGTGCCGGTGATATCACCGGAACGAATTTGTGACGGAAGCTCACGGTTGGTACAGGTCAGCGATACCGAAACCACTTCATTACTGAGCAGAGATTCGTCTGACGGATAACTGCCATCAGCATGTATAAAGGCAAGGGTATGATCAAAGCCGCGATGGAACAGGGATGTTTTGGTCCGGTGATGCCAGTACACCACTTCCCGCTTCCGGCTGTATTCCATCTGATGGCTGAAACTTTCAAAGGCTGGCCACTGGCGCGCGGCCTGCGTCGAAACAGGACGCCCCAGATCTTTTTTCCTGAACATATCCTGGACCTGGCTCACCACACTGTTAACGGAAAATACATCGTAATGTTGTGGGTAATGGCGGCTGGGAACCAGCGGATAGTCTGCCCGCCGGTTGTCCAGCGTGATGGCTTCTGCATGGTGGATAAATAAATTAATGGCAGGTGCGCAATACAGGCGCAGGGAATCGCGGCGCAGCCGGATGTCCACGGGCAAAGGGCGCGAAAAACGCAGTTGCAGGGTAAAGAATTCCGCCTGCAATCCGTCAGGCAAAGCCGGACAACCACAAAGATCAAAAAAGAGAAACGCATCGGGGTAACAGAAATACTCCTGAAGGATCCGGTAGCCGCTGTGGACGTTTTTCGGCCAGGGCAGCATGGCATCCTGCGGCTCAAAACCGACAGCTTTTAGCATAAACTCAGGCAGGCGAATATGCTGTTCACCCACAGTCAGGTCGGCACCCTGCAAGTATTCGCAGAACCATAAATAAAGCTGGTCACGGGTATAGTTGTCGTCATTGCCGAGCCAGAAGCGAAGTTTGTTCAGATCCAGCGTGCGGAAGTCCGTTCCCGGTGCGACCGAAAAGGTGATGTTGATAACACCATTACGGGTCGTACTGCGGTTTTCAATCTGCTCCAGGCGAACGGGCAGCAGCCAGATATCCCGGCAGAGGGTGAAGGTACAGGGAGGCGGCTCCTCCTTTTTAGCATCAGAGGGCAGCACTTCATCAACTCTGATTTCCCCGGCGTTGGTTGTAAACTGCTCATTACGGGGGATTAACACCGGTACAGAAGACTTATCCATATCCGGCGTATATTCAATAAGGGTCATTGCCGGAACCGGACGCAGGTAATTAGGCCATAGCATCTTAATAAGCCCGTGCGTCAGTTCTGGGAATTCATCCTCAATTTTCTGGCGGAGATTGCCGGTAAGAAAAGCCACCCCTTCCAGCAGGCGTTCAATATCCGGATCCGCATCTTTTTCGGCCAGGAAGCGGGCCAGATGGGGTTTTTCCGTTGCCAGCAGCTTGCTAAGCTGGCGCAGGTAATCGAGTTCTTCCCGGAAATAGCGTTCTTCAAATTCCATTTGTCAGTCCACCCGGTAATGCTGGCTGCCATTCGGTGCCATATCAAATTCAAGCACCTCATGCGTTTCGTTAAATGTCACCCAGGCTGTAATATGAAACGTCATATCCAGCGGGCTGGAGGCGGATGAAACCACTGCCTGCACTTCAGCGTGTGAGATCCGGGGTTCATAGCGTTCTATACATTGCTCGATGGCCCGACTCATGGATTCGCGGAAGTTTTCAGCCCCTTCCGGTTCATCAATGCCCAGCTCAGGCGCACCCCGGCAACTACCGGACCGGGTATTAAGAATGTTTCGTAGGTTCTGGCGAATGGATTGCCTGAGCGAATGAATACTGCCTCCCTGCCGGTTTCTGGCCGAAGAGGCTTCCATACGCTCAAAAAGAGAACCTGTGGTTCTTTCCCGATCCGGTATCATGGTGTGTTACTCCCTGTCTAACCGGCCAACCAGGGAAAGCTCAAAATTTGCCCCCATAAATTTAAAATGAGGTCTCACGCTTAGCGCAACCTGGTACCAGCCGGGTTCGCCTTCTACATCCATAACCTCAACTTTGGCAGCGCGCAGAGGTTTGCGGCTGCGCACGTCTGCAGGCGGGTTTTCCTGGTCGGCAACATACTGACGGATCCAGGTATTAAGCTCTCTTTCTAAGTCGCTCCTTTCTTTCCATGACCCCAGTTGTTCACGCTGCAACACCTTGATGTAGTGCGCTAACCGATTGATGATGAAGAGATAAGGAAGCTGCGTACCCAGCTTATAGTTGGTTTCTGCATCTTTTCCCGGAAAGTGCTTCGGTTTTTGTACCGAGTTTGCAGAGAAAAAGGCTGCATTATCAGAGTCTTTACGCATGGTAAGGGTGATAAAACCCTCTTCAGCCAGTTCAAATTCGCGGCGATCGGTGACCAGCACCTCGGTTGGGATTTTGGCCTGAATCTGCCCCATCGTTTCGAACAGATGCACCGGCAGATCTTTCACTGCGCCGCCGCTTTGCGGACCGATAATGTTTGGACACCAGCGGTATTTGGCAAAACTGTCTGCGATATTGCATGCCAGCATCCAGGCCGTATTACCCCACAGATAATCTTCGTGGTTCTGGCTGACATCTTCGTAATAGTTAAAGTTCTTAACAGGGTTATCTGTTGGTGAATAGGGCTGGCGAAGCAGGAAGCGGGGTGCCGTAAGCCCTAAATAGCGCGAATCTTCCGAGTCACGCAGGGCGCGCCATTTGGTGTAGGCCGGACCTTCAAAGATGGCATAAAGATCTTTGATATTAGTCAGTTCGGTCCACGAGTTCAGCCCCATAAACTCCGGGGAAACGGAGGACAGGAACGGTGCGTGCGCCATTGCGCCCACGGCACTGACGTATTGCAGCAGTTTCATGTCAGGCGCGGTATTTTTGAACTCATAAGCGCCCAGCACGGCAGCGATGGGTTCACCGCCAAACTGTCCGAAACCGGACGAATAAACGTGCTTATAAAATCCGGACTGAATAATTTCTGGCGCAAACTCAAAGTCTTCCAGAAGTTCCTGCTTGGTGACATGAAGCACGTTGACCTTGATGTTTTCACGGAAATCAACGCGATCCACCATGGTTTTCAGTGAGCGCCAGAACGATTCGACCTGTTGAAAGGCAGGCGCATGGATGATGACATCCATCTGGCGGCTGATGCGTTCATCAATATCTGCAATCATGCTGTCCACGGCCAGTTTATTGACCGGTTCGGCAGATGCAGTGGATTGCAGGATGCTGGCAATAAAGGCTGTCACACCCTGGCGGGCAACGTCATAACCTTCCGAACCGGGCTGAATACGGGTCTGTGCCATGATTTGATCAAGCAGCGACGATGCCTGCTCAGGCTGCCCGGCATGACTGGAAACGAGTTCCTCTTCCTGTAAAGACATACTGAAAATCCTTCTGTTTTAGCTGTGTTTCTGAAACCGGCTTTTCGCCATCAGTGAAGTACGCGCTGCCAGTGCGACGCGCTCTGCTGAAACTCACAAAAATGGATAATCTCATCCAATAGATCACTGATACGGCGATCCAGTGTTGTAATCAGCGCAGCCACACCATCCTGGTTGATTTCAACGGACGGGCTGAAACATACCTGGTAAACCACCTGCAGAATGTCTGCAACAGAGAGGTGGTATGTCCCGGAGATATTTTTGTGTGCCGTCATGCCTGGATAACCCTGTTTAATGAAATAGTGGTGGTTATTTATTGCTCACCAGACCGATTTCTTTGAGCAACTGCTCGCGGGACTCTTCATTTTCCAGCAATGCCTGGAGCTGGGTACGGAATGCCGGAAGGTTACCCATCGGCCCCTTCAGTGCAGTCAGTGCTTCACGCAGTTCCAGCAATTTATTCACTTCCGGAACCTGCCGGGCCACGCTATCTGGTGAAAAATCATCCAGTGATTTGATATTCAGCGCCACATTCAGTTCATCGTCTGTTGTGCTTCCCTTCAGCGTGGCGGGGACAGTAAAATTTAGGCCAATGGCTGCTTCAGCCATCACTGCACCGAAATTGTGCTTGTTAATGGAAACTGCCTGACGTTCATCCAGTGGGGATGTTTCCTGCGTATTTCCGGTATCGCCGACAACGAGCATGTTAAGCGGAAGTTCCACTTCAGCCGTCTGGCCATCTGTTTTTGGGACATACGATATATTAATACGCTCGCGAGGCGCGACGCTGCCTTCAAATTTTTTGCTCATAAAAGTGATCCGTCATGTTATCTCGTACAGGCCATGAACACGGCATATTCGTACCGCAAAAAATATCGGAAATGCCGCCTTGATGGCGGTGAAAATAAAATCACCACTCCTTCATCACCCCGCATTTTACGCTTCAAAATAAATAAGAAAAGGACTTTTTATCGATCGTAAAGAGGGGTATTCTGCAAGCGTTAAATAGATTGTATGAACCTGTGCAATTCGCGCCAGGTGTATTATGGCAATAATTTAAATATAGAGTTTTTTATGCATCTTATTGAATTATATAATAATTTTATTAAACATAAGCTAATCTAATGATTGCTTGTTTATATATTTGTTTTGTGATTGATTAAGTGGGTATTTTTAAGGAATATCTCAAAAATTATCAAAATGATAATTCAGAAAGGATAAATACAATATTTATTCATGATTCAGCTTTGGCCATTTTATGGAGGCAATACGGACTTTGAACAGTTGGGTATGGTTATCCAGATATATATTATTAAGTTATTGCTGAATAAGAGATTTAATGATTTTAAAAATAGTTTTTACGACAACCGTAAATTCTAGCTCGGTTTGTATGTAAAAAATACTGAAAAATGATGCGGTTCCGTGAAGTGAGCTGCATCTGCCTGTCTGGGATTAACGGCAGGTCATTGTAAGTAGTAATTAACCACGTTAACAAGGAGTTTACAAATGCCAACACCGTGTTATATCTCCATCACTGGTCAGACCCAGGGAAATATTACTGCAGGTGCATTTACCGCTGATTCTGTCGGCAACATCTATGTGCAGGGGCACGAAGACGAGATGCTGGTGCAGGAATTCCTGCATAACGTTACTGTCCCGACCGATCCTCAGTCCGGTCAGCCTGCGGGTCAGCGTGCTCACAAGCCTTTCATTTTTACCGTGGCGCTGAACAAAGCGGTTCCGCTGATGTACAACGCACTGGCCTCCGGCGAAATGCTGCCAACCACTGAACTTCACTGGTGGCGTACCTCTGTGGAAGGCAAACAGGAGCATTATTTCACTACCCGCCTGACTGATTCGACGATTGTCGATATGAAACTGCATATGCCGCATTGCCAGGACCCGGCGAAACGCGAGTTCACCCAGTTGCTCGAAGTTTCACTGGCCTACCGCAAAATTGAATGGGAACACGTCAAATCTGGCACCTCCGGTGCCGACGACTGGCGCGCACCGCTGGAAGCATAAGTTAAGCCAACAGCATCCGGCTATCAGGCCGGATGCTGTTTTTGTATTACGCCGTAGAAAGAAAGGTTGTCAGTAAGGGGTTACGTTCACGGGAGATGGCGGCTGCCGGAAACTTCGGCGGTAGCGTGCCTGAACGCAAGCGTAACACTGTACTGTCACAGCCGCTTTAACAGCGAACTGTCTGTTTTTCCTTAACCCCGGAGGTTGCTATGTCAACCGGATTACGTTTCACGCTGGAAGTGGACGGCCTGCCACCGGATGCTTTTGCGGTGGTCTCCTTTCATCTGAACCAGTCACTCTCTTCGCTTTTTTCCCTCGATCTCTCTCTGGTCAGCCAGCAGTTTCTCTCCCTTGAATTCCAGCAGATCCTCGACAAAATGGCCTACCTGACGATATGGCAGGGCGATGACGTACAGCGCCGGGTGAAAGGCGTGGTGACCTGGTTTGAACTCGGGGAGAACGACAAAAACCAGATGCTGTACAGCATGAAGGTGCACCCGCCGCTGTGGCGTGCCGGTCTGCGCCAGAACTTCCGTATCTTCCAGAACGAGGACATCAAAAGCATCCTCGGCACGATGTTGCAGGAAAACGGGGTGACCGAATGGAGTCCGCTGTTCAGCGAGCCGCATCCTTCCCGTGAGTTTTGTGTCCAGTACGGTGAGACTGATTACGATTTCCTGTGCCGGATGGCGGCGGAGGAAGGCATCTTCTTTTATGAGGAGCATGCTTACAAAAGTACCGACCAGAGCCTGGTGCTGTGCGACACAGTCCGCCATCTGCCCGAATCTTTTGAAATCCCCTGGAATCCGAACACCCGTACCGAGGTGAGCACCCTCTGCATCAGCCAGTTCCGCTACAGCGCACAAATCCGCCCTTCTTCCGTGGTGACCAAAGACTACACCTTTAAACGCCCCGGCTGGGCCGGACGTTTTGATCAGGAAGGCCAGCACCAGGATTACCAGCGCACACAGTATGAAGTGTATGACTACCCCGGACGTTTCAAGGGTGCCCACGGGCAGAACTTTGCCCGCTGGCAGATGGATGGCTGGCGAAACAACGCAGAAGTGGCGCGCGGAACAAGCCGTTCTCCGGAGATATGGCCGGGACGGCGAATTGCGCTGACGGGGCATCCGCAGGCGAACCTGAACCGGGAATGGCAGGTGGTGGCAAGTGAACTGCACGGCGAGCAGCCGCAGGCGGTGCCGGGACGCAGTGGTTCAGGCACCACGCTGAATAATCACTTTGCGGTGATCCCGGCAGACAGAACATGGCGACCACAGCCGTTGCTGAAACCGCTGGTGGACGGCCCGCAGAGCGCCGTCGTGACGGGACCGGCAGGCGAGGAAATCTTCTGCGATGAACATGGCCGCGTGCGGGTGAAATTTAACTGGGACCGCTATAACCCGTCAAACCAGGACAGTTCATGCTGGATCCGTGTGGCACAGGCGTGGGCAGGCACCGGATTCGGTAACCTGGCGATACCGCGTGTGGGTCAGGAGGTGATTGTGGACTTCCTCAACGGCGATCCGGACCAGCCGATCATTATGGGGCGCACCTACCACCAGGAAAACCGCACACCCGGCAGCCTGCCGGGAACAAAGACGCAGATGACCATTCGTTCGAAAACCTATAAGGGCAGCGGGTTTAATGAACTGAAGTTTGACGATGCGACAGGGAAAGAACAGGTCTACATCCACGCGCAGAAGAACATGAACACCGAGGTGCTGAATAACCGCACCACGGATGTGATAAACAACCATGCCGAAAAAATAGGTAACAACCAGGCGATCACCGTTACCAATAACCAGATCCAGAACATTGGCGTTAATCAGATACAGACGGTTGGTGTCAACCAGGTGGAAACGGTGGGCAGTAACCAGATTATCAAAGTGGGATCAAACCAGGTTGAAAAGGTGGGGATCATTCGTGCGCTGACGGTGGGTGTGGCTTACCAGACGACGGTAGGCGGCATTATGAATACCTCGGTGGCGTTGTTGCAGTCCTCACAGGTAGGGCTGCATAAATCACTGATGGTGGGAATGGGCTACAGCGTCAATGTGGGGAATAACGTCACCTTCTCGGTGGGCAAGACAATGAAGGAAAACACCGGACAAACAGCAGTTTATTCTGCCGGTGAGCATCTTGAACTCTGCTGTGGTAAGGCAAGGCTGGTGCTGACGAAGGACGGAAGCATATTTCTCAATGGTACGCACATTCATCTGGAAGGGGAGTCGGATGTGAACGGTGATGCGCCAGTGATTAACTGGAACTGTGGTGCCACACAACCTGTACCGGATGCGCCTGTGCCGAAAGATTTACCCCCCGGAATGCCGGATATGCGGCAATTTTGAGTCAGGTGCAAAAAATTAAAACGGAACTGGTGCAGTGACCAGATAAACCATATTAAAAGCAGAAGGAATTGATTCATGGGCGGAAAACCGGCGGCGCGGCAGGGTGATATGACCCGCAAGGGACTGGATATTGTGCAGGGTTCAGCGGGGGTGCTGATAGGTGCGCCGACGGGAGTGGCCTGTTCGGTATGTCCGGGAGGGATTACCTATGCTAACCCGGTGAACCCGCTGCTGGGTGCGAAGGTGCTGCCGGGCGAGACGGACCTTGCGCTGCCCGGCCCGCTGCCGTTTATTCTTTCCCGCGCCTACAGCAGCTACCGGACCAGGACGCCCGCGCCGGTGGGGGTGTTTGGTCCCGGCTGGAAAGCGCCCTTCGATATCCGCTTACAGATACGCGATGAAGGCCTGATACTCAACGACAGCGGCGGCAGGAGCATTCACTTTGAGCCGCTGTTTCCCGGCGAGATAAGCTACAGCCGCAGCGAGTCACTCTGGCTGGCGCGGGGCGGAGTAGCGGCGCAGCACAGTTCGCAGCCGCTAAGCGCGCTCTGGCAGGTGCTGCCGGAAGATGTTCGCCTGAGTCCGCATGTGTACCTGGCGACAAACAGCCTTCAGGGGCCGTGGTGGATACTCAGCTGGCCGGAGCGGGTGCCGGGGGCGGACGAGGTGCTGCCGCCGGAGCCGCCCGCATACCGGGTGCTGACGGGCGTGGTGGACGGCTTCGGGCGGACGCTGGCCTTTCACCGGGCAGCTAAGGGTGACGTGGCGGGCGCGGTGACGGGGGTGACGGACGGCGCGGGCCGCCGTTTTCACCTGGCGCTGACCACGCAGGCGCAGCGGGCGGAAGCCTTCCGTAAACAGCGCGCCTCTTCCTTATCTTCCCCGGCCAGTCCCCGTTCTGTTTCCTCTTCTCAGGTTTTCCCCGACACGCTGCCCGCCGGTACAGAGTACGGTGCCGATAACGGTATCCGGCTGGAGGCGGTATGGCTGACACACGACCCGGCATACCCGGATGAACAGCCGACTGCGCCGCTGGCGCGCTACACGTACACGGCCGGTGGTGAACTGCGGGCGGTGTATGACCGCAGCGGAACGCAGGTGCGCGGGTTTGCTTATGATGCGGAGCACGCCGGGCGGATGGTGGCGCACCATTATGCGGGGAGGCCGGAGAGCCGCTACCGGTATGATGATACCGGCCGGGTGACGGAGCAGGTCAACCCGGAGGGGCTGGACTACCGCTTTGAGTACGGGCAGGACCGTGTGACCATCACGGACAGCCTGAACCGGCGGGAGGTGCTGTACACGGAGGGCGAGGGCGGCCTGAAGCGGGTGGTGAAGAAGGAACATGCGGACGGGAGCATTACCCGCAGCGAGTATGATGAGGCGGGGAGGCTGAAGGCACAGACGGATGCGGCGGGGCGGCGGACGGAGTACCGGCTGCATATGGCGTCGGGCGCGGTGACAGCGGTGACGGGGCCGGACGGCAGGACGGTGCGGTATGGCTATAACAGCCAGCGGCAGGTGACGTCGGTGACGTACCCGGACGGGCTTCGCAGCAGCCGGGAGTATGATGAGAAGGGAAGGCTGACGGCGGAGACCTCGCGCAGCGGTGAGACAACGCGGTACAGCTATGATGACCCGGCGAGTGAGCTGCCGACAGGGATACAGGACGCGACGGGCAGTACAAAACAGATGGCATGGAGCCGTTACGGTCAACTGCTGGCCTTCACGGACTGCTCGGGGTACACGACGCGGTATGAGTACGACCGGTACGGTCAACAAATCGCCGTTCACCGGGAGGAAGGCATCAGCACTTACAGCAGTTATAACCCGCGTGGGCAACTGGTCAGTCAGAAGGATGCGCAGGGGCGGGAGACCCGTTATGAGTACAGTGCCGCAGGCGACCTGACAGCAACGATATCACCGGACGGTAAACGCAGCACCATCGAATATGATAAACGCGGGCGTCCGGTGAGTGTGACGGAAGGCGGTCTTACGCGCAGCATGGGGTATGACGCTGCCGGGCGCATCACCGTGCTGACTAACGAGAACGGCAGCCAGTCCACGTTCCGGTATGACCCGGTGGACAGGCTGACTGAACAGCGCGGTTTTGACGGCCGGACGCAACGTTACCACTATGACCTGACCGGAAAACTCACGCAGAGTGAAGACGAGGGGCTTATCACCCTCTGGCACTACGATGCGTCGGACCGCATCACGCACCGTACGGTGAACGGCGACCCGGCGGAGCAGTGGCAGTATGATGAGCACGGGTGGTTAACCACCATCAGCCATACCAGTGAAGGCCACCGTGTGGCGGTCCACTACGGCTATGACGATAAAGGCCGCCTGACGGGCGAACGGCAGACGGTGGAGAACCCGGAGACGGGGGAGATGCTGTGGCAGCATGAGACGAAACACGCCTACAACGAACAGGGGCTGGCAAACCGCGTCACGCCGGACAGCCTGCCGCCGGTGGAGTGGCTGACCTACGGCAGCGGTTACCTGGCGGGCATGAAGCTGGGCGGGACGCCGCTGGTCGAGTATACGCGGGACAGGCTGCACCGTGAGACGGTGCGCAGCTTCGGCAGCAGGGCAGGCAGTAATGCCGCATATGAACTGACCAGCACATACACCCCCGCAGGCCAGTTACAGAGCCAGCACCTGAACAGCCTGGTGTATGACCGTGACTACGGGTGGAATGACAACGGCGACCTGGTGCGCATCAGCGGCCCGCGACAGACGCGGGAATACGGCTACAGCGCCACGGGCAGGCTGGAGAGCGTGCGTACCCTCGCACCGGACCTGGACATCCGCATCCCGTATGCCACCGACCCGGCGGGAAACCGCCTGCCGGACCCGGAGCTGCACCCGGACAGTACCCTCACGGCGTGGCCGGATAACCGCATCGCAGAGGATGCGCACTATGTTTACCACTATGATGAATACGGCAGACTGACGGAGAAGACGGACCTTATCCCGGCGGGTGTTATCCGGACGGACGACGAGCGGACCCACCACTACCACTACGACAGCCAGCACCGTCTGGTGTTCTACACGCGGATACAGCATGGCGAGCCACTGGTCGAGAGCCGCTACCTCTACGACCCGCTGGGACGGCGAATGGCGAAACGGGTATGGCGGCGGGAGCGTGACCTGACGGGGTGGATGTCGCTGTCGCGTAAACCGGAGGAGACATGGTACGGCTGGGACGGCGACAGGCTGACGACGGTACAGACCGACACCACGCGTATCCAGACGGTATACCAGCCGGGGAGCTTCGCGCCGCTCATCCGCATCGAAACAGACAACGGTGAACGGGAGAAAGCGCAGTGCCGCAGCCTGGCGGAGAAGATACAGCAGGAAGGGAGCGAAGACGGTCACGGTGTGGTGTTCCCGGCTGAACTGGTGGGGCTGCTGGACAGGCTGGAGGGGGAAATCCGGGCAAACTGCGTGAGCAGTGAAAGCCGCCAGTGGCTTGCGCAGTGCGGGCTGACGGTGGAGCGGCTGGCGGCACAGATAGAGCCGGTTTATTTGCCTGAGCGAAAAATACATCTTTATCACTGTGACCACCGGGGCCTGCCGCTGGCGCTTATCAGTGAAGACGGCAATACGGCGTGGAGCGCGGAATATGATGAATGGGGCAACCAGCTTAATGAGGAGAACCCGCATCACCTGCACCAGCCGTACCGGCTGCCGGGGCAGCAGTATGATAAGGAGTCGGGGCTGTACTATAACCGTCACCGGTACTACGATCCGTTGCAGGGGCGGTATATCACCCCGGACCCGATTGGGTTGAGAGGTGGATGGAATATGTATCAGTATCCGTTGAATCCCATACAAGTGATAGACCCAATGGGGTTAGATGCGATTGAGAATATGACATCAGGTGGACTAATTTATGCCGTATCTGGTGTACCTGGATTGATTGCTGCAAACAGCATTACTAACAGTGCTTACCAGTTCGGTTATGATATGGATGCTATTGTTGGCGGAGCTCATAATGGGGCCGCCGATGCAATGAGACATTGTTACTTGATGTGTCGAATGACTAAGACATTTGGATCAACAATAGCTGACGTGATAGGTAAAAATCATGAGGCGGCAGGGGATAGACAAGGTCAGCCAGCTAAAGAAAGAATCATGGATCTTAAAAATAACACTGTCGGTATTGCTTGTGGCGATTTTTCTGCCAAATGTAGCGATGCATGTATTGAAAAATATAACACTGGGCAACTCTTCGGGTTAGATGGTATAAAAGCAGATAATCCAATAAAAGCAAAGCAAGGGAGTTCAGATGCTTCAAATTATTAGAGGCAAACTTGTCATTTTTTTAATTACCCTTTGTTTATTTGTTGTTTACCTTGGGTTTGATAACAATTCAAATTCTGACATCGTATTTTATGGACATAAAACACCAAAGAGCGTTGAGATATATCTTTCTGAAAAAAATATTATTTATAAAATAATTAATGACCAAAAAATTAGTAGAGGGAATGGTCATTTTATAAGTATAATGGTTAATAATTACAGGACGCACTGTGGAGTGGTTGATATAAATCTTAATTTTTTCAATGATATTCTTTATAGCGTGCGATTAAAAAACATTAGTAAACTGGAGAATATGGAGTTCTGCGCTAAAAAACAACGGGTGTATTTTAGTGATAAAAACAAGAAGGCTAGTTATAAAATAATTAATTATGGAGACTATTACGATGTTGATTATTATGATAACAATTTGAAAAATGAAGTTTTTGACTGGATTGGTAAATGGTCATAATGAACAACACCAGAAAGAGAAAAATATAAAATACATACAGAAAGACATGAGAGCAAGGGACGGGGCAGGGCAAGATCATGAAAATTGTGATGTAAATCACGATTTTCATCTTGGCTTTAACGCCTACAGGTGATCAAAATTTAACCTTTGGAATAACTAAAAAGATAAAAAAGGACCCAGGTGAGTATTCAAAGTTTGCTTGATTATATTTCAGTGATCCCTGATATACGACAACAAGGAAAGGTTAAACATAAATTATCTGCTATTTTGTTTCTCACCGTATGTGCAGTAATTGCAGGTGCCGATGAGTGGCAGGAAATTGAAGATTTTGGACATGAAAGACTTGAATGGCTAAAGAAATATGGTGATTTTGATAATGGCATTCCGGTCGATGACACCATTGCACGCGTTGTGAGTAACATTGACAGTTTGGCCTTTGAAAAGATGTTTATTGAATGGATGCAGGAGTGCCATGAAATCACTGATGGTGAAATTATAGCAATAGATGGAAAGACCATAAGAGGCTCCTTTGATAAGGGAAAAAGAAAAGGAGCAATCCATATGGTGAGTGCATTCTCGAACGAAAATGGTGTTGTACTGGGGCAGGTGAAAACGGAAGCCAAAAGTAATGAGATTACAGCCATTCCAGAGTTGCTTAACCTACTGTATTTAAAGAAAAATTTGATAACCATTGATGCTATGGGCTGTCAGAAAGATATCGCTTCGAAGATCAAAGATAAAAAAGCAGATTATCTTCTGGCAGTAAAAGGCAATCAGGGGAAATTACATCATGCATTCGAGGAAAAATTTCCTGTAAATGTGTTTTCTAATTATAAAGGCGATTCGTTTAGTACGCAGGAGATAAGTCATGGAAGAAAAGAAACACGTTTGCATATTGTCAGTAACGTAACGCCTGAACTTTTGTGATTTTGAATTCGAATGGAAGGGATTAAAAAAGCTTTGTGTAGCATTGTCATTCAGGCAGAAGAAAGAAGATAAATCAGCAGAAGGTGTAAGCATCCGATATTATATTTCATCAAAGGATATGGATGCTAAAGAATTTGCACATGCTATCAGAGCGCACTGGCTGATCGAGCACAGTCTTCATTGGGTGTTAGATGTAAAAATGAATGAAGATGCCAGCCGGATAAGAAGAGGAAACGCAGCCTAAATAATATCTGGAATAAAGAAGATGGCACTGAATTTATTAAGAGATTGCAAAGACATTAAGGGTGAAGAGGAAAAGAAAGAAGGCTGCGTTAAACACAGGGAAAGATCATCAGAAGTTCACTTTTTGTACTAAATAATTCGCATTTTATGTTTAAAAATTGAGATATTCCTCATTACCTGAAGCTGTTTTTTATTGCTTATACATGATCAAATACTCCTTACATAAATAAGGTGAACAAATGGAACTTAA
>ENA-UOJB01000552-UOJB01000552.1-human-gut-metagenome-genome-assembly--contig:-C48-NODE-552-length-40367-cov-8.042791_pt1 | contig 40367 bp, 28 predicted proteins | sample MGYA00242338_ERZ723885 | MGnify/ENA metagenome assembly ERZ723885
GGAGCGTTTCCTCGACGAGGAGGAGTTCGACCGCGTGAAGAACAGCTTCGTGCTCAACCCCGAGAAACTGAAGACCGCCAAGGAGGATATGATCATTCTCCACCCGCTGCCGCGCGTCAACGAGATCACGCGCGCCGTGGACAACGATCCCCGCGCGGCTTACTTCCGCCAGGTCGAGAACGGAAAGTTCGTGCGCATGGCGCTGATCTATACGCTGCTGCGCTGGGCCGACGAGAACAGGCCCTTCGAACGCACCCCGGTCTTCAGCGAACGGTATGTCGTGAACGAATACGAGTGCCCGAACCGCCGCTGCATCTCCGCCACGGAGGATGTCGACCGGCTGTTCCACCGTCAGGCGGACGGGACCTGCCGCTGTGCCTACTGCGAGGCGAAAGCCCGGTAGCTTGTCTTTTTACTCAATCCGGTAATTTGGAATAAAAAAATGAAGAACCTCATACTGTTGTTTTTTTCGGCTTTGGCCTGGGGCTGTTGCGAAACCCCGAAACACGAAATTTCGCTGCGCCCTTCTGAATACGTCACGACGCTCGTGGGCACACAGTCCGACTACTCGCTTTCGACGGGCAATACCTATCCGGCCGTGGCCCTGCCGTGGGGCATGAATTTCTGGACGCCCCAGACGGGCAAGATGGGCGACGGCTGGGCCTACACCTACGGATCGCACACGATCCGGGGCCTGAAGCAGACGCACCAGCCCTCGCCGTGGATCAACGATTACGGACAGTTTTCCATCATGCCCGTGCGCGGCAAAGACAAGGTTGATGAAAATGCGCGCCAGAGCTGGTTCTCCCACCAGTCGGAGACGGCGAAGCCCTATTATTACTCGGTCTATCTGGCCGACCACGATGTCGTGGCCGAAATGGCTCCGACGGATCGCGCCGCCGTGCTGCGCTTCACCTTTCCCGAGTCGGACGAATCGGGCGTGGTGATCGACGCCTTCGACCGCGGGTCGCAGGTCAAAGTCATGCCCGACAGCCGCACCGTCGTAGGATACACCACGCGCAACAGCGGCGGCGTGCCCGACAATTTCCGCAACTGGTTCGTCATCCGCTTCGACAAGCCGTTCAGCGGCTTTCGGGTATTCAACGGAAAGAACGAACTGAAAGGTTTCGAGGCCGAAGGCGAACATGCCCTTGCGGCGGTCTATTTCACCACCCGCCGCGGCGAGCAGGTGACGGCGCGCGTGGCCTCGTCGTTCATCTCCGGAGAGCAGGCTTTGCGCAACCTCGAAACCGAGGTCGGCGATGCCGATTTCGAGACGGTGAAAGCCCGTGCGCAGGAGCGCTGGGACGAGGTGCTGGGGCGGATCGAGGTCTCGGGCGGCACCGAAGAGCAGTACCGGACCTTCTATTCGTGCCTCTACCGCTCGACCCTGTTCCCTCGCAAATTCTACGAGATCGACGCCAAAGGCAATCCGGTGCATTACAGCCCCTACAACGGCGAGGTGCTGCCGGGCTATATGTATACCGACACGGGTTTCTGGGATACGTTCCGGTGTCTGTTCCCGCTGCTGAACCTGGTCTACCCGTCGGTCAACGCCGAGATTCAGGCCGGGTTGGCCAACACCTACCGCGAGAGCGGCTTCCTGCCCGAATGGGCCTCGCCGGGCCACCGCGGCTGCATGGTGGGCAACAATTCGGCTTCCGTAGTCGCAGATGCGATCCTGAAAGGAGTGACGCCCGCAGAGGATGTCGCCACGCTCTACGAGGCGATGCTTGCGGGACGCGACAAGGTGCATCCCACGGTAAGCTCCACCGGTCGCCTCGGACACGAATATTACAACACGCTGGGCTACGTGCCCTATAACGTGGGCATCAACGAAAATGCCGCCCGGACGCTCGAATACGCCTACGACGACTGGTGTATCGCACAGGTGGCGAAAAAACTGGGAAAAACGGACGACGTTGCGATGCTGGAAAAGGCTTCGCAGAACTATAAAAACCTGTTCGATCCCGAAACGCGCCTGATGCGGGGCCGCAACGAGGACGGCACGTTCCAGTCGCCGTTCAGCCCCTACAAGTGGGGCGACGCCTTCACCGAGGGCAACTCGTGGCACTACACCTGGTCGGTGTTCCACGATCCGGAGGGCCTTGCAACCCTAATGGGAGGCAAAACCGAATTCGGAAAAATGCTCGATTCGGTGTTCGTCGTGCCGCCGATCTACGACGACAGCTACTACGGGTTCCGCATCCACGAGATCACCGAGATGCAGGTGGCCAACATGGGCAACTACGCCCACGGCAACCAGCCGGCGCAGCACATGATCTACCTCTACAACTACGTCGGCCAGCCCTGGAAGGCGCAGTGGTGGACGCGCGAGGTGATGGACCGCCTCTATTCGTCGAAGCCCGACGGCTACTGCGGCGACGAGGACAACGGACAGAGCTCGGCGTGGTATGTATTCTCGGCTCTGGGATTCTATCCCGTGTGCCCGGGATCGGACGAGTATGCGGTCGGCTCCCCGCTGTTCCGGAAAGCGGCGATCCATCTGGAGAACGGCCAGACCGTGGAGATCGACGCCCCGCAGAACTGCGCTGAAAACCGTTATGTGGGACGGATGACCGTCGACGGCAAGGTCACCGGGAAGACGTTCCTCGAATACGGCGAGTTGCTCGGCGGCGCAAAGATCGCCTTCGGGATGCAGCCGGAGCCAGACAAAGACCGGGGCGCGAAGCCCGGGGATGCGCCCTATTCGATGAGCCGGGAGGATTGTCGATAAATTGTCGATAGAATCTGTCCGGGAATTTTGAAAGTATGTCGAAAAGCGCTATTTTTGTAACGTTGTTTTTACAACTGTTAGGTTAATTCCCATGAATTCAGGCTGCAATATCGACCAACGCGAACGAAAGAAACAGCAGGGCCAGGCCGCTGCCTTCTATTTGCGGGCGTGTCAGCAGCAGATGCGACGTGCAGCGTCCCTGGGGCAGCAGATGCCTGCTCGTGGGGTGCTCGGATAGATACCAGACCGCCATGACATGCGATGTCGTGGCGGTCTGCTTTTTTCACCCGTCCGAAAGACGGGATTCAGGGGCGGAGGCAGGTCGGGGCGTTCCGGCGCCGGTTCTCCGTCCGCTCAAGAGACGGGTTTTAAGTGATATAAAAAACGAATTCATATGAAAGTAGGCGTGATTATGGGCTCTGTGAGCGATTACGAGGTGATGGCCGAAGCCGTCGCTATGCTCGAAGCGTTCGGTGTCGATTTCGAAAAACGGGTGGTCAGCGCTCACCGCACGCCCGATCTGCTGTGCGAATACGCCAAGACGGCCAGGGAGCGCGGTATCGGCGTGATCATCGCCGGGGCCGGCGGCGCGGCGCACCTGCCGGGCATGGTGGCCTCGATGACTCCGCTGCCCGTGGTGGGCGTTCCCGTGAAGTCGCGCGCCCTGAACGGGCTGGACTCGCTGCTGTCGATCGTGCAGATGCCCGCGGGCGTTCCCGTGGCCACGACGGCCATCAACGGGGCGAAGAACGCCGCGCTGATCGCCGTGTCGATCCTCGCTTTGCAGGATGCCGCTCTGGCGGCGAAACTCGACGCCTTCCGCGCCAAACAGACCGCGGATGTGCTGAAGGCTGAAATATAGTTGGGAAATTTCCAACCGCGTGCGACAAGCTCCTCCCGAGGGAGGGGGTTGGGATGGGGCAGACTGGTAAACGCGGCGGTACGCCGCGAATGACAACGGCCGAAAGTAAAACAACGAATGACGAATAAACAACATAAAGCCGGATTAATGAAGACCATCGGTATCATAGGTGGCGGCCAGCTGGGGCTGATGATCGCCGAGCAGGCGCGGGAACTGGGCGTGCGCACCGTGTGCCTCGACCCGGCGGCCGACGCTCCGGCGTTCAACGTTTGCGACGATCATATCGTCGCGGCCTACGACGATGCCGCGGCGCTCGAGGAGCTGTGCCGCCGCAGCGACGCGGTGACCTATGAATTCGAAAACGTACCGGGGGATATTCTGATTCCGCTGTGCGGGAAATACAACATCCCGCAGGGCTACAAACCCCTTTATGATTCGCAGGACCGCCTGCGCGAGAAGTCGAACGCCCGCGACCACGGGCTGCGCACGCCCGGTTTCGAGGCCGTGGACGACGAAGCGTCGCTGCGCGAAGCCGTGCGGCGGCTGGGGCTTCCCGCCGTGCTGAAAACCCGCACGCTGGGCTACGACGGCCACGGGCAGCGGGTGCTGAAGACGGAGGCCGACATCGCCGGGGCGCTGCCCCTGCTCGCGGTTCCCTGCATCCTGGAGGAGTTCGTGCCGTTCGATTCCGAGGCCAGCATCGTGATGGTGGCGGACGGCGAGCGGGTCGTGAGTTTTCCCGTGGGGCGCAATGTCCACCGCGACGGGATTCTGGATTTGTGCATCGTACCTGCCGAAGTCGATTCCGGGGTGCTGGCGCGCATGAAGGCCCAGAGCGAGCGTTTCATGCGCGATTGCGGCTATCGGGGCATCCTGGCCATCGAGTATTTCATCAAGGGCGGTGAAATCTACTTCAACGAGATGGCCCCGCGCCCGCATAACTCGGGTCACTACACCATCGAAGGCGCGACCACGAACCAGTTCCGCGAACTGGTCCGCTATCTGGTCGGGGAGCCTTTGCAGGAGCCGCAGCCGGTGGCTCCCACGGTGATGAAAAACATTCTGGGACAGGATCTCGAAGCCGCGGAGCGAATCGCCGCGGAGAACCTCCCGGGCGTATATGTCCACCTCTACGGCAAGACGGAGAGCCGTCCCAAGCGCAAGATGGGCCACATCACGTTCGTGGGGATGGATGCCGCACGGTTCGAGGCCGAATGGGCCGGACGTTTTGTGAAATAACCGATCGGGCCGTCCCGCAGGCAGCTTCCCTCCGGGGGGGCGCTTACGTACACGGCCAAAGGACGTGATAACGGCGTATTGAGCCGCTGAACGATGAATGAAATACAAACAGAGATAAATGAATAATACGACCAATTACCGCATTTTTGTCGAGAAATTACCCCGCTTCCGGGTCGAGGCCGAGAGCCTGCGCCGCGAGCTGAACACCAATCTGAACCTGTCGCTGGGCGAGGTGCGCCTGCTCTGCGTCTACGACCTTTTCGGCTTCAGCGAAGAGCTGCTGGAAAAGAGCCGCTATACGGTTTTCGGCGAGGTGGTGACCGACTCGGTGACCGACACGTTCGACCTCGCGGGGCGCAAGTATATCGCCGTGGAGTATCTGCCCGGGCAGTTCGACCAGCGCGCCGCTTCGGCCGTCGACTGCGTGCGGCTGATCGATCCCGAGGCCCGGGTCGACATCCGCTCGTCGAGGCTGCTCGTTTTCGATGACAAGGCGACCGACGGGGAGCTGGCGAAGATCCGGCATTACTACATCAACGCCGTCGAATCGCGTGAGAAGGACCTCTCGGTGCTCAGCGACATGGAGCAGGCCGAAGTGAAGCCCGTCGGGGTGCTCGAAGGGTTCCGGGAGATGGCGGATTCCGAACTGGAGCCTTACTGCAAGACGATGGGTCTGGCGATGAACGCCGACGACCTGCGCGAGGTGGTGAAATACTTCCGTTCGGAGGGGCGCGATCCCTACGAAACCGAGCTGCGCATCCTCGACACTTACTGGAGCGACCACTGCCGCCACACGACCTTCACGACCGAGCTGGAGGGCATCACCGTCGAGGAGTCGTTCGTCAAGGAGGAGATCGAAGATTCGCTGGCGCTGTACCTGCGTATCCGCCGCGAACTGGGCCGTGAGCACAAGAGCCTCTGCCTGATGGATATGGCGACCATCGGTGCGCGCTACCTCCGGCAGAAAGGCCTGTTGGACGACCTGGAGGTCTCGGAGGAGAACAACGCCTGCTCGGTCTACATCGACGTCGATGTAGACGGGCGGACCGAGAAGTGGCTGTTGCAGTTCAAGAACGAAACCCACAACCATCCGTCCGAGATCGAACCGTTCGGCGGGGCTTCGACCTGTCTGGGCGGCGCCATCCGCGACCCGCTGTCGGGCCGCAGCTACGTCTATCAGGCGATGCGCGTGACGGGCGCGGGAAACATTTACCTGCCTGTGTCGGAGACCCTTTCCGGAAAACTGCCGCAGAGCGTCATTTCGAAGAAGGCCGCGGCGGGCTATTCGAGCTACGGCAACCAGATCGGACTGGCTACGACCCATGTCCGCGAGATTTATCACGACGACTATGTCGCCAAACGCCTCGAAGTGGGGGCTGTGGTGGGGGCCGTGAAGGCTGCGAACGTCCGCCGCGAGCGTCCCGTACCGGGCGATAAAATCATTATGTTCGGCGGCCGCACGGGCCGCGACGGCATCGGCGGTGCGACCGGCTCTTCGAAGGAGCACGACGCCAAGTCGCTCGAAACCTGCGGCAGTGAGGTGCAGAAGGGCAACGCCCCCGAGGAGCGCAAGCTCGAGAGGCTGTTCCGCCGTCCGGAGGTGACGCGCCTCGTCAAGAAATCGAACGACTTCGGTGCCGGCGGCGTCAGCGTCGCCATCGGCGAACTGGCCGACGGGCTGGACATCTACCTCGACCGCGTGAAGACCAAGTACAGCGGTCTGAACTCCACGGAACTCGCCATCAGCGAGTCGCAGGAACGCATGTCGGTGGTGGTCGAGGCGAAGGACATGGAGGAGTTCATGGGCTACTGCCGCGAGGAGAACATCGAGGCGGTGCACGTGGCCGACGTGACGGACACGGCGCGCATGCGGATGTTCAACGGCGACAGGAAGGTCGTGGACCTCAAGCGCGAATTCATCGACAGCGCCGGGGCGAAGCATTATGCCGAGGCGCGGATCGGCGCGGTGGAAAACCGCGATCCCTTTGCCCGTGAAGTGGCGGGGGAGACCCTCGCCGAGCGTTTTACGAACAACCTCAAGGATAACAATGTCGTCTCGCAGCGGGGCCTCGTGGAGATGTTCGACGCGACGATCGGCCGCTCGACGGTGCTGATGCCCTTCGGCGGCCGCATGCAGCGCAGCGAGACGCAGGTCTCGGTGCAGAAACTCCCCACGGACGGCTATACCGACACGGCCAGCATCATGGCCTTCGGCTACAACCCCTACGTGGCTTCGTGGAGTCCCTACCACGGCGCGGCCTATGCCGTCGTGGAAGCTGCGGCGAAGGTCGTGGCCGCGGGTGCGCGTTACGAGAGGATGCGCTACTCCTATCAGGAGTATTTCGAGCGTATGACCCGGAATCCCGAGTCGTGGGGCAAGCCGCTCGGCGCGCTGCTCGGTGCGCTGAAGATGCAGGTCGAACTGGGCCTGCCTTCGATCGGCGGCAAGGACTCGATGTCGGGCACGTTCCAGGACATCAACGTTCCGCCGATGCTGATGGCCTTCGGCATCACGACGGTCGACGCTTCGAAGGTCATTTCCACCGACCTCAAAGGCGCAGGACATCGCATTTACCTCGTCCGCCATACTCCGCTGGAGAACCGGATGCCCGACACGGCGCAGCTGAAGGAGAACTTTGCGTTCGTCAGCGGGCGGATCGAGTCCGGGAAAATCCTCTCGGCGTGGTCCGTGGGCTTCGGCGGCGTCGGAGAGGGCCTTGCCAAGATGGCTTTCGGCAACGGCGTCGGCGCGGAGATCACCCTCGACGAGCCGAAATTGTATGAATACGCCTACGGTTCGATCCTCGTCGAGTGCGAGGGCACGTTGGAATATCCGCATGCCGAACTGCTGGGCTTCACCGTCGCCGAGGAGGCGCTGACGGTCAACGGGGTGAAGATGCCGCTCGAAGAGCTTTACAAGGCCAATACGGAGAAATTTGCGGCCGTTTACCCCGACAAGGGCCGGAACTCGGCGGAGGTGATGACCTCCGCACCCGCCCCGAAAACGTTCGTTTATCCCGGCGAGGCGGTCGAGACCCCGGTGGTCTATATTCCGGTGTTCCCCGGCACGAACTGCGACTACGACACCGCCAAGGCGTTCCGCGCGGCGGGGGCCGAGGTCCGGACGAGCGTCTTGTGCAACATCGCCGGCGACGACGTTTTGCGCTCGATCGCCGAAATGAAGGAGCATATCCGCCGGGCGCACATCTTCGTGCTCGCAGGCGGTTTCTCGGCGGGCGACGAACCCGACGGAAGCGCCAAATTCATTGTCAATGTGTTGAACAATAAGGATATTCGCGACGAAATCCACGCTTTGACCGACCGCGGAGGCCTGATCCTGGGCATATGCAACGGTTTCCAGGCGTTGGTCAAGTCGGGCCTTTTGCCTTACGGACGTCTGGGCATGGTCACCAAGGAGTCGCCGACGCTGTTCCGCAACGACGTCAACCGTCATATTTCGCAGATCGTCTCGACGCGCGTCGCGACGACCGCTTCCCCGTGGCTCCGCGGCTTCCGTCCGGGTGAACTGCATTCGATTGCCGTCAGCCACGGCGAGGGTAAGTTCGTGGTGAGCGAGGAGCTTGCCCGCGAGCTGTTCGCCAACGGGCAGGTGGCTTTCCAGTACGCCGATGCCGCAGGGAACCCCACGGCAGAGGCTCCCTGGAACCCCAACGGATCGTCGTACGCCATCGAGGGCATCATCTCGCAGAACGGGTTGATTCTTGGAAAGATGGGCCACACGGAGCGTTACGAAAACAACCTGTTCAAGAACATCGCCGGCAACAAGCAGCAGTCGTTGTTCGCCAATGCCGTGGCCTATTTCCGCAAAGTGCAATAACCTTAAAAAAACGATAACCGATGAAAACCTCCCTGTTCCGATTTTGCGGCGTGCTGCTTCTTGCGGCGATGCTCGCTCCGGTCTGCGTTCATGCCCGGAAAAACCCGAAAAACCCGAAAAACAACATGCGCCTGCTGTACTGGAACATTCAGAACGGAATGTGGTCCGGGCAGGGCGACAACTACGACAAGTTCGTGGAGTGGGTCAGGGCGTACGATCCGGACGTCTGCGTCTGGTGCGAGGCGCAGTCGATCTACAAGACCGGCACGGCCGACAAGATGGATGTCGCCGACCGTTATCTGGTCGGGAACTGGGGCGAACTGGCCGCCCGTTACGGCCACAAATACTGGTATGTGGGCGGACACCGCGACAATTACCCGCAGGTGATCACGTCGAAATACCCGATCGAGAACGTCGAACGTATCGTCGGCTCGAAACCCGACAGCGTGGTGACGCACGGAGCGGGCTGGGCGCGCATCGAGAAGAACGGCAAGACGGTCAACATCGTAACGCTTCACACCTGGCCGCAGGGGTATGCCTTCGAGGCTAAAGACCGCGATGCGAGCCGTGCCGAGAATGGCGGCGACAAATACCGCCGCATGGAGATGGAATACATCTGCAACCATACGATCCATTCGGTTCCGGGCGCCGAAAAGCAGTTCTGGATGATGATGGGCGATTTCAACGCGCGTTCGTCGCGCGACAACTGGTTCTACAAATATCCGGCGGGCGACACGCGTTTCCTGGTGCACGACTACATTCTCCGGCACACGCCTTATGTGGACGTGATCGCCGGGAAATATCCCGGGGAGTTCAAGACCACGACGGGCGGCAAGTCGCGCATCGACTTCGTTTACTGCACGCCGCCGCTCTACGAGCGCATCACGCATGCCGACGTGGTGACCGACGCCTACACCGAGCCGGTCCGCGATCCGGCCAAACTTTCGAATTTCTGGCACCCCTCGGACCACCGTCCGATCGTGGTGGACTTCAATATGAAATGAGACAACGAATCAAATAATCAAAAAACACCCAAACAACATGAAACAGCTCGAAATGCTCTACGAGGGCAAGGCAAAACAGGTTTTCCGCACGGACGATCCCGATAAGATCATCATCCACTACAAGGATGCCGCTACGGCTTTCAACAACATCAAGAAAGCTACGATCGAGAACAAGGGCGTGCTGAACAACGCCATTTCGACCCTGATCTTCAAGGAGCTGCATAAGGCCGGCGTGAAGACCCACTATATCGAGACGATCAACGACCGCGATCAGGTCTGCCGCCGGGTGACGATCATTCCGCTGGAGGTGATCGTGCGCAACGTCATCGCCGGTTCGATGGCCCAGCGTCTCGGCATCGAGGAGGGCACGCAGCCCTCGAACGTCATTTTCGACATTTGCTACAAGAAGGACGAGCTGGGCGACCCGCTGATCAACGACCATCACGCCGTTGCGCTGGGCGCCGCTACGTACGAGGAGCTGAACGAGATGTACGCCATGACGGCCAAGATCAACGAGGTGCTCAAGGAGCTGTTCCTGAAGATGAACATCAAGTTGGTGGACTTCAAGATCGAGTTCGGCAAGACGTCGGACGGCGAGATCGTGCTGGCCGACGAGGTGTCGCCCGACACCTGCCGTCTGTGGGATGCCACGACCAACGAGAAACTCGACAAGGACCGTTTCCGCCGCGACCTGGGCAAGGTCCGCGAGGCTTACGAGGAGATTCTGGCGCGCCTGCAAAAAATCGTCGGGTAGTATGATGGAAGTGATCCGCGACCGTGAATTGCACGAGGAGTGCGGGGTGTTCGGCATCTACGGAGTGCCGAACGCCGCGTCGCTGACCTATTACGGTCTCCACGCCTTGCAGCACCGCGGGCAGGAGGGGGCCGGCATCGTCTCGGTGGACGAGAGCGGCACGTTCCGCCGCATCAAGGGCGGAGGGCTGGTGACGGAGGTTTTCGACGAGGCGAAACTCGCCACGCTGAAAGGTTCCACGGCCATCGGCCATGTGCGTTACACCACGGCCGGAGGCGGCGGCATGGAGAATGTCCAGCCGTTCCTCTTCCGCCACAACACGGGCGACTTCGCGCTGGCGCATAACGGCAATATCGTCAATTCGGAGTTGCTGCGCCGCCACCTCGAAAACAAGGGCAGCCTGTTTCAGTCGACTTCCGACAGCGAGATCCTGGCCCACCTGATCAAGAAGGAGACGCGCTATCACGACCGGCCGCGCATCTTCTCGATCATCGACGCGCTGAACATGCTCGAAGGCGCTTTCGCCTTCCTGATTATGACGGCCAACCGCATCTACGCCTGCCGCGACAAGTACGGCCTGCGTCCGCTGTCGATCGGCAAGCTGGACGACGGATGGGTGGTGTCGAGCGAAACCTGCGCGTTCGACGTGCTGGGCGCGGAGTTCGTGCGCGACGTCGAGCCGGGCGAGATCGTGACGATTGATAAACAGGGCATCCGCAGCCGCGACTACTCGATGTACAAGCGTCACGAAATGTGTTCGATGGAGTACATCTACTTCGCACGCCCGGACAGCGACATCGACGGCTGCAACGTCCACGCCTACCGCAAGGAGTCGGGACGCCTGCTCTGGAAGGAGGCTCCCGCCGAGGCGGACATCGTGGTCGGCGTGCCCGATTCGAGCCTCAGCGCCGCGATGGGTTACGCCGAGGCGAGCGGACTGCCGTATGAAATGGGACTTATCAAGAACAAGTATATCGGCCGCACCTTCATCCAGCCCTCGCAGGAGCTGCGCGAGAAGGGCGTGAGGATGAAACTTTCGGCCGTGCGTTCGATCGTCAGGGGCAAGCGCGTGGTGCTGGTCGACGACTCGATCGTGCGCGGCACGACCTCGCGGCGCATCGTCACGATGCTCAAGGAGGCGGGAGCCACCGAAGTGCACGTGCGCATCGCCAGTCCCCCGATGACCGATCCCTGCTTCTACGGCGTGGACACCTCGACGCGCGAGGAGCTGATCTCGGCCCGCAAGAACACGGCGGGGGTCTGCGAGGAGATCGGCGCCGATTCGCTGGTGTTCCTCTCGCCCGAGTCGCTGTTGAAGGCGGGCAGCCGCAAGGAACTTTGCATGGCCTGCTTCACGGGGCAGTACCCCACGGCGCTCTACCAGTCGCCCGAGGAGGCCAACAAGGACGTAAAATGTTAGCGGACGCGAAGCGGTCATTGCGAGGAGGACGCAGGTCCGACGCGGCAATCTGAACCGGTGTTGTGACGTTACGGCATTTTTCCCGGATTGCCACGGCATCTGGCGATGCCTCCCAATGACGGGCCCGGAGAATGGGGATAAAAACAGGGAATTTAAATTATTTAAACCATATATTGCTATGGCTCAAAGTTATGAAAAGGCCGGCGTGAATCTCGAAGCCGGATACGAAGTGGTGCGGCGCATCAAAAAGCATGTGGCCTCGACCTCGCGTCTGGGTGTGATGGGCAACATCGGCGCCTTCGGCGGTATGTTCGACCTCTCGGCCCTCAAGGTGAAGGAACCGGTGCTCGTGAGCGGGACCGACGGCGTGGGAACCAAACTCAAGCTGGCCTTCGAGATGGACAAGCACGATACGATCGGCATTGATGCCGTGGCCATGTGCGTCAACGACGTGCTGGCGCAGGGCGCCGAACCGCTGGTGTTCCTCGACTACGTGGCCGTGGGGCGCAATGAACCCCAGAAGATTGAGGCCATCGTCGCGGGTGTCGCCGACGGCTGCCGTCAGGCCGGCTGTGCGCTGGTGGGCGGCGAGACCGCCGAGATGCCGGGCATGTACGCCGAGGGCGAATACGACATCGCCGGATTCACGGTGGGCGTCGTGGAGAAGTCGCAGCTGATCGACGGTTCGAAGGTCAGGGCGGGCGACGTGCTGGTGGGCGTTGCGTCGAGCGGCGTGCACTCCAACGGCTTCAGCCTCGTGCGCAAGATCGTCGCGGACAACTGCCTGAACCTGCGCGAGTCCTATCCCGAACTGTCGAACAAACAGCTCGGCGAGGTGCTGCTCACGCCGACGAAAATCTATGTGAAGCAGGTGCTGGAGGTGGTTCGCAACTGCGACGTGCACGGCATCAGCCACATCACGGGCGGCGGTTTCGACGAAAATATTCCCCGCATCCTCCGCGAGGGGCAGGGGCTTGAGATCGACGAAGGGTCGTGGGAGATTCTGCCCGTGTTCCGCTTCCTCGAAAAGTACGGCAAGGTGGCCCACCGCGAGATGTTCAACATCTTCAACATGGGCATCGGCATGGTCATCGCCCTCGATGCCGCCGAGGCGCAGAAGGCCATCGGCATCCTCACGGAGCAGGGCGAGCGTGCCACGGTTATCGGACGCGTAACCGACACCGAGGGTGTTGTCATCCGATAGAGGGATGCGGCGCCTTGCGGTTTTCGCCAGCGGCAGCGGCACGAACTTCGAAGCCATCGTCACGGCCTGCGAGCGGGGCGTGCTGGATGCCGAAGTGGTGCTGATGGTCTGCGACAAACCCGGTGCGAAGGTGGTCGAAAGGGCTGCCGCTCACGGGGTCGGGGCGTTCGTCTTCGCGCCGAAGCAATATGCCTCGAAGGCCGACTACGAGCGGGAGATCGTCGCGCGGCTGGATGCCGCGGGCGCGGAGCTGGTCTGCCTGGCGGGCTATATGCGCATTGTGGGCGACGTGCTGCTGGGGGCCTACGGCGGGCGGATCATCAACATCCACCCCTCGCTGCTGCCGGCCTTCCGCGGGGCGCATGCCATCGAGCAGGCGCTGGAATACGGCGTCAAGGTCTTCGGCGTGACGATCCATTACGTCGACGCCGAGCTGGACGGCGGACGCATCATCGCCCAGCGGGCCTTTCCCTACGAGGGCGATGACATCGGGGAACTGGAAGCGATGATTCATGCCGTGGAATATCCGTTATACATTGAAACTATTAAAAAACTGATCGAATAATGCGCGCATTAATTAGTGTAAGTGACAAGACCGGTGTCGTGGAGTTTGCCAAAGGGCTGCGGACTCTGGGCTGGGAGGTGATCGCCACGGGCGGTACGATGAAGCTCCTGGCCGACAGCGGCGTGGAGGTAATCAACATCAGCGACGTGACGGGATTCCCCGAGATCTGCGACGGCCGCGTGAAGACCCTGCATCCCAACGTGCACGGCGGACTGCTGGCCCGCCGCGACGATCCGGAGCACCTGAAAGCCCTGAAGGATAATCATATCGAGTTCATCGACATGGTCTGCGTGAACCTTTATCCGTTCCGGGAGACGATTTCGAAACCCGGCGTGAAGATGGAGGACGCCATCGAGAACATCGACATCGGCGGACCTTCGATGCTTCGCTCGGCGGCCAAGAACTGGGCCGACGTGACGGTGGTGTGCGACCCCGCGGACTATGACGCGATTCTGGACGAGATTCGCGCCGGCGGCAATACCGAAAAGGCCACGCGCCTGAAACTCTCGGCGAAAGCCTACACGCACACCGCCGAATAGGATGCGATGATCGCCACCTACCTGCGCGCTCAGGCGGGTCTGAACGAGAAGCTTTTCCTCGAGTTCGACCTCGTGCAGTCGCTGCGCTACGGCGAAAACCCCCACCAGTCGGCCAAATTCTACCGCGAGGGGAAGGAGGTGCCCTATTCGCTGGCATTCGCCAGACAGCTCAACGGCAAGGAGTTGTCGTACAACAATATCCAGGACGCCAACGCCGCGCTGTGCATCGTGCGCGAGTTCGACAAGCCGTTCTGCGTGGGCCTCAAGCACATGAATCCCTGCGGCGCCGCGACGGGCAAGGATGTCGTCGAGGCATGGACGAAGACCTACGAGGCCGACAAGGTGTCGATCTTTGGCGGCATCGTGGCGACGAACTGCACGGTGACGCGCGAAGCGGCCGAGCTGATGAAGCCGATCTTCCTCGAAATCATCATGGCTCCGAAATTCGACGAGGGGGCGCTCGAAGTGCTCTCGGCGAAGAAGAACCTGCGCCTGCTCGAGGTCAGCATGGACAAGGGCGACGTGGACCCGAAACAGTATGTGAGCGTCAACGGCGGCCTGCTGGTGCAGGACCTCGACGTGGCGACGAAGGCCGTTACGGCCGATATGTGCGTCACGAAGGCGAAGCCCGCTGCGGAGCAGATGGAGGACCTCAATTTCGGCTGGCATATCGTCAAACACGTGAAGTCGAACGCCATCGTGGCGGTGAAGGACGGCCGGACGCTGGGCGTCGGCGCCGGACAGATGAACCGCATCGGCTCGGCGGAGATCGCCCTGAAGCAGGCGCATGCCGCAGGCGTCACCGAGGGTCTCGTGCTGGCGTCGGACGGTTTCTTCCCCTTCGACGACTGCGTGACGCTGGCCGCCGAATACGGCGTGACGGCGATCGTGCAGCCCGGCGGTTCGGTCCGCGACGAGGATTCGATCCGGAAGGCCGACGAGAAGGGTATCGCCATGGTATTCACCGGTGAGAGGCACTTCAAGCATTAGTATCACCGGCGTTACCATTTTGGGGTAGTACAGAAATCCGACCGGATACCGGAGCCGTTGGCAAGGGACGGGCTAAAAGCGCGAGCGGAGGGGACGGTTTGTTTACAAACCCGCGAATAGTCGCCCGAAGCCAGCGTTAGACCGTTCCGGGCAGGCGGAGGTATCGTCGGAGAGTTTTTGTGGCACTTTTTGCGGAAAAAAGTGCCGGAATCTGCGGAGTTTATTCTGCGATAAAAAGGAATTTTGTTTATGAAGGTACTGGTTATCGGCGGCGGAGGCCGCGAACACGCCATTGTCGACGCGCTGTCGCGTTCGCCGCAGGTTGAAAAAATTTACTGCGCACCCGGGAATGCGGGCATCGCCCGGCAGGCCGAGTGCGTGGCCATTCGTGAAACCGAGGTGGAACGCCTGCGTGACTTTGCCGCGGAGCGGGGCATCGGCCTCACGGTCGTGGGTCCCGAAGTGGCGCTGGCGGCGGGTGTCGTCGACTGCTTCAGGGCCGCGGGGCTGCGCATCTTCGGTCCGACGAAGGCAGCGGCGCGCATCGAATCGTCGAAGGAGTTCGCCAAACGGCTGATGGCTAAATATGCCATCCCGACAGCCGGATTCCGCGCATTCACCGACTATGCCGGGGCGCTGGCCTATGTGCAGGGGCGTCCTCTGCCCGCAGTGCTGAAATACGACGGACTGGCCGCCGGAAAAGGCGTGGTGATCGCCCGGACGATGGCCGAGGCCGAAGCGGCGTTGCGGGATATGTTGCTCGACGACAAGTTCGGCGAGGGCAAGGTGGTCGTCGAGGATTACCTCGAAGGTCCCGAGTTTTCGTTCATGTGCTTCGTTTCGGGACACAAGGTGTGGCCGATGGCGCTGGCGCAGGACCACAAACGGGCCTACGACGGCGACGAGGGTCCCAATACGGGCGGTATGGGCGCCTATTCGCCCCTGCCGTTCGTGACGGCGGAGGACGAACGCTATGCGCTGGAGAAGATCATGCAGCCCGTGGCCGACGCAATGATCGCCGAGGGGTGTCCCTTCGAGGGCGTGCTCTACGGCGGACTGATGAAGACTGCGCGGGGTATCGAGGTCATCGAGTTCAACGCCCGTTTCGGCGATCCCGAGACCGAGGTGGTGCTGCCGCGCCTGAAGAGCGACATCGTCGACATCTTCTGTGCCGTGGCCGAGGGCCGCGATACGCAGTTGGAGTGGCACGATTTCGCCGCGCTGGGCATCGTGCTGGCCTCGAAGGGCTATCCGGGCGACTACGAAAAAGGACACGAAATCAAGGGCCTGGACCGCGTCGAAGGGGCTGTTTATCACATGGGGACCCGGGCCGACGGCGACCGGATTCTCACCAACGGAGGCCGCGTGCTGTTCGTGGTGGGCAAGGGCAGGGACCTGGCCGAAGCGCGGAGGAATGCGCTGGCCGACGTGGCCCGCATCGACTGCGACAATCTGTTCCACCGCACCGACATCGGCCACCGGGCTTTCGACGATTTGGAAAGATAATACGAGCGATATATGGCAAAAATAATCAGCGGAAAAGAACTTTCAGCGAAACTGAAACTTGAAATGGCGGACGAGGTGAAGACCTTCCCCGCGAAATACGGCCGTGTGCCCCATCTGGTTGTCATCCTCGTGGGCGAGGACCCCGGCAGCGTGAGCTATGTGACGGGCAAGGCCAAGGCTTCAGCCGAGGTGGGCATCCGCAATACCACGATCCGAAAGCCCGAGTCCGTTTCCGAGGCCGAACTGCTGGACATCATCACGGCCCTGAACCTCGACGACGAGGTGGACGGCATTCTGGTCCAGCTGCCCCTTCCGAAACATATCGACGAGGACAAGGTGATCGCCGCCATCGACAAACAGAAGGATGTCGACGGCTTCCATCCCCTGAACGTTGCGGCGCTGTGGCAGAAACAGCCCTGCACGCTCCCCTGCACCCCGAAAGGCATTCTCAAGATGCTGCGGGCCGCAGGCGTGGAGATCGCCGGCAAGCGCGCCGTGGTGATCGGCCGCAGCAATATCGTGGGGCTTCCCGTGTCGAAACTGCTCCTGGACGCGAACGCTACGGTGACGATGGCCCACAGTCGTACGCGCAACCTCGCCGAAGTGACGCGCGGGGCGGAGATTCTGGTGGTGGCCATCGGTCGGCCGAAGTTCGTCACGGCGGAGATGGTGTCGCCGGGCGCCGTGGTGATCGACGTGGGGGTGAACCGCGACCCGGAGACGGGCAAACTGTGCGGTGATGTCGATTTCGCGGCCATCGAACCCAAGGCCTCGGTGATCACGCCCGTGCCGGGCGGCGTCGGGCCTATGACGATCTGCTGCCTGATGGAGAACACGATCGAGTGTTTCCTCCGGCGAGCGGGCCGGTAGCCGGCGGAACGGAGCGAAAACTTCGGTTTTTTTGCGCCTCCGCTGAAAAAAATCAGCCGTTGACTCACGGGTCAACGGCTGATTTCGTTTTACAAGGTTTCTGTTATCAGAGGTTGATCGGTTCGGATATTTTGATATTGTCGAGGAACCAGCGGTTGGCTGTTCCGACTTCCCACTGCGTCTGCGTAATGGTGATCTTCGTATCCTTGTTGACCGTAATGCCCTTCAGGCTGACTTCGGCGCGAACCCATTCGAGCTTGTGACCATCCTCCCATCCCAGTTCGGGTATGTCGATCTGCACTTTGTCGCTGCCGTTCTCGAAGATGACGATCAGATTGACGGGGTCGATCTTGCCGGACCCCTTGCGCATTCCGCACCAGTCGAACGAGAGTGTCACATTGTCCTTTGCTTCGGGAACCCCGTCTATCGGAGGAAGAATGATACCTGCGTGATTGCCGGTCTTGCCGAATTTGAGGTAGTTCTGCTGGAGGTAGATGCGTTTGTTGTCGTTCTTGTCGTAGATAAACTTGTAACCGAGTTTTTCGACAGCGTCGAATGCCGTCACTCCATCGACAGTTACGGAGGTGAGCGCCGGAGCGTTTGCGCTGAGGTCGTCTGTTTCAACGCTCCGGCCTGCGCTGCCTGCTGCGGAATACGGTTCGAGCCATTCGAAGTTCTCCATGAAATAGACGATCTCGTTCAGGCCGTTGTCCTCGACATCGGTGGCCATGATGCGCTGTACAGGCTCGGCCAAACCGGCGTAGTAGCCGGTGACGGTTACGATATGGCCGGTCAGGGCGGAAAGGCCCAGGCTTGCCGGTGTGTCCACGACGCTGACCGAGTACTTGGCGTTCTCCGAAACGGTGAGGGTGCTGCCGTTGAAAACGCCCTTGACGGTGACGTAGCCCCGTTTGGTGGAGGTGTAGTCGTCGATCTTTGCGCTGATGTCCTCCGGTTCGGGGTAGTTCACCGCTCCGCCGGACAGAACCGTCACCTCGTCGCAGTCGATTACCGTAGCGAGTTTCTGCGAGTCGGACGACTTGGTGCCCAAGAGCGAAATCTTGTCGCCGACGGCAACCGTCGTGGCGTCCGAGACGAAGATATTGTCCGTGTTTTTGTCGTCGCTGATGACGAAGCCTTTGGTCGTCACGGCCACGACGATCGCCGACGGTACGGAAATGACCGTTTCGTCCGCCAGGGCGGCGAGTTCACCTGCCGTGTACTCCTTCACATCGCGGTATTTGTCTCCGTTCTGCGTGATGAGCACCTGTGCGCGGCTTGCAAGAGTCCGTCCCTTGAAGACGAGGGTTGCCTTGCGGGGATTGTCCTCCGCGCCGTCGCGCATGTTGTCGGTCACCGAAACCGTCACGTCCATGACGCCGGTTCCCGAGTCGGGAGTGACCGTCACCCAGTCGGGGACTTCCGTCACCCAGTCGGCGTCGGCATAGATGGTGATGATCTTTTCCGCCGCTCTTTCCGCTTCGAAATTCAAGGTGTTGGCGCTCGCCAGAACAGCTTCGGAAAGGTGGTCCTCATCCTTGTCGCAGCCCCAGAAGGAACACAGGGCCGCCATGAGGATCGGGGCTGTCATATATTTTACAAATCTCATAATCTTGTTTTTTAGGTTATTTCCGACTTAAAAATCGAGTCCGTCGCTCCATCCCGGATTCTGCGTGAGGTTCGGGTTGAGCGAACGCTCGCCGCTGGGAATCGGGTAGAGGTAATCGCGTTCCTCGTTGAACCCAGGGCGCTGATTCTCTACGGTTTTGTGATAGTAGACATAGCCTTTGTTCCCCTCGGAGAGGATGATGTCCGAACCGAGTTCGTATACCGAAACTCCTTCGCCGCCCTGGGGTTTGGTGCTTCCTGCCGCATAGAGAATCAGATCGGCCGTTTCTTTGCCCGCAAGCTTGTATTCGCCGGGGCCCGGGAAATACATGCCGGAAATGGCCTGGTCGATGCAATAGCCGGCTTTCCAGCGATACAGATCCTGAAGGCGGAAACCCTCCTGGATCAGCTCGACGGCCCGTTCGCGGCGGATTTCCAGAATGACGCCCTTGTTGGCGCCGGTCACGTTGGGATAGCCGTACTCTTTGGACTCAAGATACCAGTCGATATTTTTGTTGGCTTCGTTCATGTCGAGGCCCCGCATTCCCACCCGGCTTCGGATTTCGTTGACGGTGATCGCCAGATCGTTCTGCGTGAGCGTTCCCAGTTCGGCCTTGGCTTCGGCATAGTTGAGCAGCACTTCGGCATAGCGGAAAACCGGCATGTCGCAGGTCGAACGGTCGTTGCGGTCGATCTGTCCTCCCGAGGCCGTCGTGTCCTGAACGAATTTGATGGGTTGGTAGCCGGTGATCGTGACGCCGAGATCGGGACCCTGCACCCGCTTGGCGCCGATGCGTTTGTAACCCGGGGTGCGGATCGACTGCGCCAGGCGCGGGTCGCGGTCCTTCACCTCCTCGGTGAAAGGCAGCGTCTGCCACCCCTCCTGGTCGGTGAATGCCGTGCCGTCCTTCTTCAGGTACATGTTGATGAATTTGCGGGTGTAGCCCGGGCGGCCCTGTGTCGGCAGCAGCGTGTAGGCCGTCGCATTGTGGTAGACCTGGGCCTCGTAGCTGTTCCGGATGGCGAGGATATACTCTTCGGTGCTGGCATTCTCCTGTGCGAAGAGCATCATGTAGTCCTTGTCCGGAGTTTTGGTGGAGTAGAGCTTGTAGGGACCTTCGTCGATGATCGTTTTGGCGGCCTTGGCGGCTTCCTCCAGATAATAGGTGTCGTCATGTCCTTCGAGGTTGATGCCGTGGTATTTGCGGTAGGTTCCCTCGAAGAGGCAGAACCGCGCTTTCAGCGCCAGCGCCGCCCATTTGTTGACGCGGTAGGTCGATATATCCTCCGTAAGACCGCCGCTGTTGATGGCTTCGTCGATATCCTTGATCATATTGGTCATGATCAGTTCGCGTGAATCGCGCGGTTTGTAGAGCGCTTCGTCGGCCGAGCCGAGCTGCACCTCGTACCAGGGCACGTCGCCGAAGCGTTTCACCTTGTCGAAATAGAAGGCGGCGCGGAAGAATTTGGCCAGGGCCGTATACTCGGTCACAGCCTTCTTGTCCTCGCATTGATCGACATATTCCAGCAGGGTGTTTATGCGGCGCAGGTTGCCCCACGACCAGCCGCCGCCGGTGTTCGGAACGGTGCGCTTGTCGCCTCCGTAGAGAACATCGGAGAGGGTCATCTGAACGAGCAGGTCGTTCTGCTCATCGTAGGGCGTCTTGTCCAGCAGGTTGTCGTAAAAGGGATTGGAGAAGAGTTCCAGGTCGCTTCTCGTCTTGAAATAGTCGAACTGCGTCACCCGATCCAACGGTTCTTTGTCCAGCAGGGAGTCGCAGGCCGATAATCCTGCAATCAGCGTTGCTGCCAGTATGATTAATCGCTTCATGGTATTCGGATTTTGAAATTATTAGAAGGTGATGTCGATGCCGAACATGAACGTCTTGGCCCACGGATAGTAGGCGTTGTTGTTCACGCCGGAACGGTTGATAGCCGCTTCGGGATCGACGTACTTGGAGTTCTTTTTGAGCGGCGACCAGTAGCAGAGGTTCTCGCCCGAGAAATAGATGCGGATCTGGTCGATGCCGGCCTTCTTGGTGAGGGTCGCGGGGATCGTGTAGCCGACGGTCAGGTTTTTCAGGCGCAGGTAGCGGATATTCTGCAGGTAACGGTCGTTGACCTTGCTCAGATAACCTCCCGATGAAGAATAGGCTCTTGCGCGCGGGAAATAGGAGTCGGGATTGTCCTCCGCCCATACCTTGCCGAGGAAATCCGTCGGGAGGTAGGAGAGGTAGGGATAGGAATAGCAGCCCCAGAAAGGCATCATTTCTCCGTGGGGATACCAGTAGTGGTTGCCGGTTCCCTGGAAGAAGACCGAAGCGTCGAAGCCCATCCAGCGGATCGAGGCGTTGATGCCGTAGGAGAGCGTCGGGAGCGAGTTGCCCAGGATTGTCCGGTCGCCCGGCTTGTCGACGGTGTCGTTGCCGACTCCCCAGACGCCGTTGCCGTCGAGGTCGACGAACTTCAGGTCGCCGGCCTGCCAGCCGCCGGTCAGACGGCCCGTGCTGTAGCTCAGGTCGACCTCTTTGGCATAGGCCTGCGCCTCTTCGGTGGTCTTGAAGAACCCGTCGGTCTTGAAGCCCCAGATTTCGCCGATCTCCATGCCGACGTAATAATCTCCCTTTGTCAGGTTGGTCAATGACTTGTTCGGGTTGTTGTCGTATTTGGTGATGACGCTCTTGTAGTCGCTGATGTTGAAACCGACGCTGTATTCGAACGGTTTGCCGGCGAGTTTGAACTGGTCGCGCCAGCTGACGGAGAGCTCATAACCCTTCGTGCGCAGTTCGGCGGAGTTCATGCTGGGCGAATCGGCCCCGTATACGCCGGGCAGCGCCATTCCGTCGGTCAGCATGTCCTTCGTGTCGCGGATGTAGACGTCGCCGGTGAAGTTGAGCCGGTTGTTCAGCATGGTGAGATCCAGACCCAGGTCCCACTGCTGGGCGGTTTCCCAGGTCAGGTCGGAGGCCACGGGGGCGCCCAGCGAGGAGTATTTGCCCTTTATGCTGCCGTCGAAGGTGTAGTTGCTGAAATCGTTGTTCGTGATCAGGCGCATGTAGGTGTAGTAGGACGACACGTTCTGGTTGCCCAGGCTGCCGAACGAAGCGCGCAGCTTGAGGTTGTCCACCAGGTCTTTGGCGTTGCCGAAGAACGGCTCCTCGGAGATGCGCCATCCGGCCGATGCCGAGGGGAACAGGCCCCAGCGGTTGCCCGGTGCGAAACGCGACGATCCGTCGTAGCGTCCGCTCACCTCGAAGAGGTAGCGCCCCTTGTAGTCGTAGTTGATACGGGCGAAGAAGCCTGCCAGGGCGTATTCGTTCTGGCCGCCGCCGTAAGCGCCCTCCGTGGGAGATCCCGTTGCCAGATTCAGGTCGTCGAGGTTTATGGAGGAGAGGTTGATGCCTGCCACCGAGACGTTCTTGCTGGCCCACGTTTCGTAGTTGAATCCGGCGGTTGCCGACACGTGGTGCGCCTCGCCGAACGTTTCGTCGTAGTTGGCGTAGACGTTGGCCGAATAGTAGTTGCGCGTCTGAACCACTTCGTCGAGCTGGTTCATGCCGGCGCCCGTGTCGTAGGCGAGCAGCGGCCCGTCGGGGTATTCGCGGTAGTTCATTGCGGAACTGCGGCTCGTATTGCGGTTCTGGTAGAGGCGGTAGGTGAAGTCACCCGTGATGCTCAACGTCTTGAACGGCGTGATGACCAGGCGTGTCGTGTTCGAGAAGTCGTTCGAGCGGTCGACGTTACGGTGCGTGCCCTCGTTGAGCAGGATGTGGCGTCCGTTGGCGATCTTGTAATCGAGATACGGCGTGCTGTAAAGCCACGATCCGTCGGGGTTCTTCATGGGGAAGTTGGCCAGTGCGTGGCGGGCGCTGTAAGCGATGGTGTTGTCTACGCTGCCGTCTCCCAGAGACTTGTAATTCGACGAGAAGAACGACGTGTTGTTCGAGAGCGTTGCCCACCGGTTGATCCGAAAATCGAGTTTCGCACGCAGGTTGTACTTGTTATACACGTCGGGATGTGCGCGCTGAATACCTTCCTGGCGGTCATAGGCGCCCGAGACGAGGTATTTGATGTCCTTCGTGCCGCCGCTGAGCGAGATGTTGTGCTGCTGCACGGGCCGACGCTGCTGGAAGAGCATGTCCCACCAGTCGTAGTTGCCGTAGTAGACCCACTGTTTGCGGCCGTTGCGGATCTCTTCGACGACCCACGGACGGTCGGGATGCTCGGTCCTGTCGTTCACGCGCGCCAGCAGCTGCTGCATGTCGTGATCGTTGTATTTGACATAGTTCGTTCCGGAGTCGGCCTGCCAGAACTTGTTGACCGTATAGACCGACCAGTAACCGCGGTTCTCGTAGTCGGTCGAGGTCGTGGCCTCCTCCCAGCCGAAACGGCCGCTGTAACGCACCGTCGCCTTGCCGTCCTGGGCCGAGCCGTTCTTGGTGGTGACCAGGATGACGCCGAAGGCTGCGCGGGCGCCGTAGACGGCTGCCGCCGAAGCGTCCTTGATGACCGAGATCGACTCCACGTCGTTGGGGTTGACGCGGTTCAGGTCGCCCACCACGCCGTCGATCAGCACGAGCGGGTCGGCCGAGTTGATCGAGTTGACGCCGCGGATGTTGATCGCCGGCGTGCTGCCGGGTTTACCCGAGGAGGTGGTGATGTTGAGACCTGCTACGGAACCCTGCAACATGCTGCCCAGCGAATGGGTGACGCGGTTTTCGAGCTCCTTGCTCCCTACGGTCGCAACGGCGCCGGTCAGGTTGACTTTTTTCTGCGTACCGTAGCCGATTACGACGGTTGCATCGAGCATGATGGCGTCCTCTTGCAGGTAGATCGTGATGCTGTTCCGGCTTGAGGGAACCGTCACTTTCTGGGGCAGGTAACCCAGGCAGGTGACCTGGAGAACGGCTTCTCCCGACGGAACCTGGATTTTAAAGGTGCCGTTTTCAGAGGTTGTGACGCCTTTGGTCGTACCATCGACCAGAACGGCTACACCCACGAGCGGCTGTTGATTGGCGTCGAGGACTTTTCCCGACACCTCCCTGTTCTGGGCCGAAAGGGCTGTTATTCCCCCTCCCAATACCAGAAGAAGAGATAGAACCAGTGGTCTTAATACTCTCATAAGATCTGTGTTTGTTGGTTAGTAAATGATGATTGTGGTTGGGTATGTAGCGAAAATCACTTGCGTCGGTAGGCATCCGTGGAGAATGCTTTCGGCCGCTGCATGTTTTCGGTCCACTCGTTTCCGAATTCGTCCTTGACGGTGATCACAAGGTCGGTGTCCGCATCGTCCGCCTTCACCTTGAAGAAGTGCGTGAACTTGTCGGTGATGAACGACGGGGTTTGCGTGAGTTTCGCATTGTTGAACCGCTTGACCGAGAGCGCCGCGATATGGAGCGGGTCGTAGGCCCAGACTTCGGTGTAGGGCAGCGTCTTGCGGTTTTCGTCGACGACGCTCAGCGTCCAGTCCGAATTCCAGTTCCAGATGTTGATCAGCACCTCGTTGTCGTTGTTCTGCGGATAGGCGTTGACATATTGCATATAGGCGTTCTTGACCGAAGCGGAGATGTCGGAAGGCATCAGCGGAACGTCGGCCATCGAAAAATGCACGTTGTTCAGGTCGTAGCTGCGGAACTGGTACTCTTCGGGCCATCCGGTCGATTTGTAGAGACATTGGAAATCGGTTCCCGTGACATCCCAGATGCCGTAGCCGCCCGGAGTTCCGTCGGTTCCGATGTGGATTCCGGGCGTGAGGTTGCCGGACCACCACCACGAAGCGCATACCGAGCCGGAGTTATACTCCCGGAAGTTATGCCCGTCCACGATCGGAGCGTCGGGCGTCACGTTGAAAAGTTTGTGGGTATGCCCCGTCACGAAGCGGACGGTATATCCGTCGAGGATGTCGAAAAGCCGCAGGGTGTTGACCTGATCGTGGTCGATCTTGAATCCCGATGTGGTCGGATAGAACACCTGCGCATGCATGGCAACGACGACGGGGGTCGTCTTGGCCACGTGCGACAGGTCTTTCGCCAGCCAGTCCAGCTGCTCGGCGGAGAGGCTCTTGACATAGTTGCGGGATTCGGTTCCGTCGTAGCTGCTGCAATCGATGTCGTCCATGACGACGTAATGGACCTTGCCGATGTTGAACGAATAGTAGGTCGGGCAGATCTGATCCACATATTTGACCGCCGCATCGTAGTCCGACCTGGTCTGGAAGTCGTTGTCATGGTTGCCCATGGTGTGGAAGATCTGCAGATTCTTGATCTGGCTGTTGACGGTGTTCAGGTACTGGGGGAAATAGTAGCTGTTCGAATACCAGTAGAGGTCCCAGGTCATGTCCCCGAGGGTGAGCGCATACATCTTCTCGCCCTTGTGGCGGGTCATGTAGTCCGTAAGGTCGGAGGTGAACTGGGCGAACTGTCCCAGGTCGCCCGTTCGGTTGGCGAGGTGCATGTCGCCCAGCATGAAGATCTTGTAGGAGTCCTGTCCGTCGACCTTTTCGAGCTTGAAGTCGGCCCGTTCGACGACGTCGGCGCTGTTTTTGAGCGCGCGGTGGAACTGCGGGAGCACCCCGACGGACGGAACTTCGTAGCCGCTCGGGACGGAGATGAAGACATATCCCCACTTTTTGGCCGATTTGAGCTGGTAGATGCCCTTTTCGTTCGTGACGGTCACCTCCGCGCCGTCGGAGACCACGACGTTCTCCACGCCGACGCCGGCCGACGACACGATCCCGTAGACCGTGGTGCCTGCATCCGGTTTGAAATCTATGTCTTCGACGATGTTGATGTAGATTCTTCCGAACGATTTTTTGCGCGCGTCTCTTTTGACGAAGATTTTGTAGTAACCCGTTTTACACCCGTCGGCCAGGCGTACGGTGAAACTGTCGGAAGAGGTGTTGACGATGGGGCAGACGTAGGAGATGCCTGCGTCCGACTCAAGAATGAATGTGTCTGTGGTCAGGGGCGATTTCCCCCCCCCACTTACGGCGAAAGTGCACTCGCCGCCTTCGGTGACGTCTACCGACCCCGGAACCGTGAATTGCACGTCGAAATTATCCGCGGGGGTCTTTTCGTCATCGCTGCCGCCGCAGGCGAAGAGTTGCGAGACGGCGATGAGTGCCAGTAACAGATACTTTAATACGTTTTTCATTTTAAGTTCTTCGATTATAATTTTTTTATTTGTCCGCGTTTTGTAAATCCGGTTGTTTGGACACCTCGAAGGCCCGGAAAGACCCGGTCGGGGACTCCGTCCCGAAGTCTCCGTTTGCGGCCCTGCCGGCCTTCGCATCTTCCATTATATATATGGTAACCATCTGTTTACCGGGTCGCTTCTGTCTGAAAAACTTTTCAAATATAACTTGTTTGTGTTTCGATTGTGTTTCGAATACATTTCAAAATTAAACTTATTTTATTAAAAAACAAAATCGGATGATTTTTTTTGCAAATAAAAAATTTTAATTTTTAGTCGTGTTTCGTTTGGTAGATTTGCCATTTCCCTTTCATCTCTTTTTCGTTGCCCTTGATTCGTGGAATGGTTGTGAAGCGAAACTGTCGGGCGTCTGTTTTTCGGCGACGGCAGTTCGGAAAACGGCATGGCGGAGAAGAGTGGCGGGCGGAACCGGAGGTGTTGTCTGAACCGGTCCCGGCCGCTCGGGGCGGGCTGTCGCCTGCGCCGGGAGCGGCAGTGTGGCGGACGGATTCCGGCGCAGGCCGAAAAGACGCTCGCAGAGGTGAGTTCCGGAGGCTATGAACGCCAGGAGGCGGTGAGCTGTTCGGGGAGCGGAACCGAGGAGTTGCGCCGCCAGACCATCGCCCGGTCGGCGGCCGCGTCGCCCGTGCCGAAGTCGAAGCGGTCTGCGGAAACGAACCTCGCCGGAACGTCGCCAGCGAACCCGAAACGTCCGTAAAATTCCCGGAGCCACTCCTTGCCGGGCGTCGGGATGAGGAACGCTGCATCGTCGCCGCGCTCCGCGATGAGCCGCATCGCTTCGCGCATCAGCTGCAAAGCCAGTCCGCGTCCCCGGAACGCCGGGTCCGTCGCTACGCCATAAATATAGGTCGTGCGGCCCAGCTCCGTCCGGAACGGCAGGAGGTGGAGCATCGCCGCCATGCGGCCTTCGGCCTCGGCCGTCAGCATCCGGCGGCGGGAGTAATAGCGCATGATGAACGAGTCGGCGAACTGCTCGTCGTCGCCGAAGGCCTTTATCCAAAGCTCTTTGCAGGCCACTTCGTCGGGGTGCATGCAGATCGCCGCGAATTTGTGCTGGAGGAACGCCGGGTGGTAGGAGAGTTTGGCCTGCCGCAGTCCGTCCAGCCCGAGGTCCTCCTCGCGGTTGATCAGCGTGAAACGTTCGGGGAGGTGCTGTGCGAAGAGTTTGTTGATGATCGTGAAAGCGCCGTCGAACTCCGTGTCGGCCTTCTCTACATGGGTGTCGAAGGTGTGGTCGTTGACCGCCGAGCCGTAGGTGAAGGCCGCGAGGCGGTCGCCGACGTAGATGCAACCGCCGATCAGCCCCAGTTCTTCGAAATGTTCGAAGGCCCGCTGCATGGCCCGCTGCTCGGCGCACAGCTCCGAGGTGTGACCTTCGTGGGCCTTGCGCCATTCGCGCTCGAGGGCCATGCACTCCCCGAAGCGGTCGGGCGTCAGCTCTTCGTAGCGGTAGTCGGGATATTCGGCCGTGAAGCGGTTGATGTGGTTGCGCTTGGGCTGGTAGCGGCGTCCGGCAAGGTTGCGAAGATCGTCGGCGTTGTAGACGTAATCCTCCAGCGCGCGGTCCGACTCGAACGCGAAATGGCAGGGAACGATCCGGCGGATCGTGTCGCGGCCTTCGTCCGTCAGGCCGATGATCCGCAGCCGCTGTCCGTGGGCGTGGGCGTCTTCGCGCAGGAGGGGGAGGATCGGGCCGAAGTCGCCCTCGCCGACGGGCTGCATGTAACCGATGCGCTCGCCGCCGTCGATCTGGAAGCGGATCACCAGGAATCCGCCGATCTCGGCCCACGCGCTGTGGAACACCGCCTGCCAGCAGTACATGTTGGCGAAGGCGAGGTCGCAGTTGCAGATGCCCGAGGGCATGGTATAACGCTCGATGACCGTCCGGTCCCCGAGGCGCACGGGTTTGAAATCAATCATTTGCCGTGTAATTCTTTTTCTCGATATGGGTGTAATACTGCTGGACCAGCGCCCGGAAATTCTGTGCCAGACTGTCGGCGGCCGGGGTGGCCGGGCATTCCCGCACATTCATGTCCGAATCGTCGAGCACGATTGCGGCTTCTCCGGTCAGCGCGCGGAACCGTCCGTCGTAGCTGACCGACCAGCGGGGCCGCTGCGGTTCGTTCAGCACGTCGCTCCCGAATGCGAAATAAGGCTCCCGGTTGCCTGTGAGTCCCAGCAGGGTGGGCATGATGTCCAGTTGCTGCGTGATCTCGCCGACCTCGCCCCGCAGGGCGCCGTCGGGGGTGTAGATGAAGCCGATGATGTGCATGTTGCCCGGGTAGGAGCGCGTCTCCTCCGCGAATTTCTCCGACGACACGTGGTCGGCCACGAAGACGAAGATCGTGCGGCGGAACCACTCCTCGCCGCCGAAACGCTGGAAGAAGAGGCGGAACGCCCGGTCGTCGTAGGCGACGCCCTTGTGAATCCGGGTGTAGCCCTCGGGCAGCGTCGCGGCGTACTTTTCGGGTACGACGAACGGGTGGTGCGACGAGAGGGTGAACAGCGCGGCGAAGAAGGGTTCGGGCATCGCCGTCAGCTCCTCGCCCGTGAATTGCAGGAACTCTTCGTCCCAGATGCCCCAGTAGCCGTCGAAATCCCTTGTTCCGTGCTTCGCCTCGTAGTCCTCGCGGCTTACGAGCCGCTCGACGCCTGCCGAACGGGCATAGGCCCCGAAGCCCATCGAGCCGCGTTCCGAGCCGCAGAAGAAGGCCGTCGCATAGCCTTTGTCCGCCAGCATGGCGGGCAGCTGGCGGCTCTCGCCCAACGATTGGGGCATCAGTACGAACGGCGTGCGGAACGAGGGGATGCTTCCCAGCACCGAGGGCATGGCCTGGATCGAACGCGAGCCGTTAGCGTACATCCGTTTGAATGTCAGACCGTTGCGCATCAATGAATCGAGGAACGGCGTGAAGCCTTTTTCCGGGAGGTCGGCGTAGAGTTCCGGATGGAGGAACGCGGAGTGCTCGGCCGACATGCTCTCCATGATGAAAATCATCACGTTGCGGCCCGTGAGATCGACCGCTGCGCTGTCGGCGGGCCGGTGCACGGGCGTGAAGCGCTGGGGCAATTCCTCCGGGGTGAAATATTTCCTGTATTTGACGCTTCCCGCGTTGCCGATAGTGCGCAGGATGCAGAACGGGTTGCTTAAAATCAGATTGGCCTTGCCGCTGTCCGCCGTGTAGAGCATGGCGTTGGAAAGGGTGATCGGACGGGTCATGCGGGTCATGCCGCCGCGCATCCCGGCGACGCTCAGCCCCGCCGCGAGGGCGAAGACGGCCGTGCCGCCGGCATAGTAGGCCCAGCCGCGGCTGAAAACGCTCTCCTCGTGCGTCCGGCGGCGGTAACCCCACGCCAGCAACGCCACGAGTCCCGCCCACAGCAGTACGAGATACCAGTTTTCGGCCATGAACTTTCCGGCCAGCTGCAACGAGTTGTCGTTGTCGGCGAAGAAAATTTCGTCGGCCGTGAAACGTTTCTGCGTGTAACGGAAGTAGACCGTGTCAGCGAGGTTCGCGGCTGCGATCAGCACGGCGTTGACGATCACGTAATACCAGAACAGCATGCCCCGGTACCAGCGCCGTTCGCGCAGGGGCAGGGGCAGGAGCGACAGCAGGATGAACACGCCGTCGGCATAGACGACCGACGCGGTGTCGAACTTCAGCGATCCGGCCACGAGCTGCCCCAGTTCACTCCACACCGGCGGACCGAGCAGGGCGGCGTTGTAGACCCAGAACGCCGCGCGGCAGAGCATCAGCGCCGCGTAGAGCAGTGCGATGCGCCACACGAGCAGCGCCAGCGGCGTATGGAGCAGGCGTTTCATCCTCTATTCGCAGGCCTTCAGCGACATGTCGAGCGACTTGATCTGGTGCGTCAGCGCGCCCACCGAGATGAAGTCGACGCCGCACTCGGCATAGTCGCGCATCGTGTCGAGCGTGATGCCGCCGCTCGATTCGGTCTCGCAGCGTCCGGCGACCTTCTCGACCGCCCGGCGGGTCATTTCGGGGGTGAAGTTGTCGAACATGATGCGGTCGACGCCGCCCGCCGCGAACACCTCGTCGATGTCTTCCAGCGTGCGGACCTCGCACTCGATGGGGATCGTCTTGCCTTTGGCCGCGAGGTATCGGCGCACGCCTTCGATCGCGGGGCGGATGCCGCCGGCGAAGTCGATGTGGTTGTCCTTCAGCAGGATCATGTCGAACAGCCCCATGCGGTGGTTCTCGCCGCCGCCGATCTTCACGGCCATCTTGTCCAGCACGCGCATGCCGGGCGTGGTCTTGCGCGTGTCGAGGACCTTGGTACGGAGTCCCTCCAGCCGCTTGACGTAAACGGCGGTCTGGGTCGCCACGCCGCTCATGCGCTGCATGATGTTCAGCAGGATGCGCTCGGCCTGAAGCAGCGAGCGCAGGCGTCCCGAGACGTAAAAGGCCACGTCGCCGGGCGCGACACGGTCTCCGTCGTGCAGGATCTGTTCGAATTTCATTTCGGGATCGAGGCGTTGCAGTACGAGTTGCGCGATTTCGATCCCGGCGATCGTGCCCTCCTGCTTGCACAGCAGGCGCATGCGTCCGTGTTCGTCGGCCGGGATGCACGAGAGCGACGTGTGGTCGCCGTCGCCGATGTCCTCCCGGATGCAGAGTTCGATCAATTCATCTACGAAAGGTTTGTATTCGGGTTTCATGGTTCGTGGATATTTATTCTTTGATAATCAGTCGTCCTTCGTATATTACCTGAAAAACGCCGGCGCAGGTGAAGCTGACCCGGCAGTCAACGCCGTCGATTGCGCCTGTGAGATTGGTGATTTTATAGCGTTCGACGGGCTGGTAGCTCGATCCTCCGCCTTCATTGTTCTCTTTGAGGGCGGAGGGAATGATCTCCTCCCTGACAAAGTTGAGCGACTTGTCGCCCTTCGGGGTGTAGGTGACCGTTTGGAGCCGCATTTCCACGCCCGGCATGTTGGCCGCGAAGCGCGTTTTGTGCATGTAGAGGGAGAAACTCTCCGGACCGCCTGCGAATTCGAACCAGGCTTCCGGGTCCGTAAACGTTTCGCCTTTGGCGTCGGTCACGGTCGAGGTGCCGTAAAAATGCAGGTTGACACCTTGCAGGTATCCGTTTTCGATGCCGTCATTGGTTGTGGCGTAACGGACTTTGGGTTCGCCGTCGTCGTTGCAGGCAGCGAAAGTTGCGGCGGCGAAGAGGAGGAAGAGGATTTTTTTCATGTGTCGGTATTTGTTAGATGTTTATATTCAGGGTGATGCCAAATGTCCGGGGGCGTCCGCGCTGGACGAACTCATTGCCGATCGACTTGAAATAGAAGACGTCGTAATGCGCTCCTCCGAGGTTGCGGCCCCAGATGTCGAGCGAATAGTGCTTGTGCTCGAACCGCACGGAGGCGTCTGCTAACGCATAAAAGGGCTGCGAAAGTGTGTTCTCCTCGTTCCACCAGATGCGCCCCGCGCAGCGGACTCCCGCTTGCAGGACCACGTCGCCGAGCCACTTGACGCCCGTGGGCAGGGTCCATGCCGCCTGGGCCGAGAGGGTGTGCTGCGGGGCGTAGGGGATACGGTTGTCCTTGAAATCCTCGATGCCGTTGTCGTAACGCACGAAACGGGCGTCGGTGTATCCGTAGGCCGTGTTGATCTCCAGCGACCGCCACGGCGCGAATTGCAGGGCCGCTTCGGCTCCGACGCTGCGCGTGCGGCCCGCGTTGGTCATCATCCGGCCCGTGCTCTGTCCCTCCGGGAAGATCGTGAGCTGTTGGTCGCGGACATCAATGTAAAATACCGCGAAATCGCCCCGCACGGCGCCGTCCATGCACGAGAAGTGGCCGCCCAGTTCGTAGTTCCAGCTGTATTCCGGCTCGTAGGACATCAGGTCCGCTTCGTCGTACTGCGAACCGGCCATCCGCCATTTGAGCTTTTCGCTCAGGATGTCGGAGAACATCTGCGTGTTGAATCCCCCGGCCTTGTAGCCCTTGGCTACCGAAATATAGAGGTTGCGCACTTCGTCGAAAGCGTAGAGCAGCGAGACCTTCGGCAGCACTTCGCAGTAGGTGTGGGCGATGCGGTTCCCCTCGTCGATCGAGATGCGTTTCGGCGCGGGCGTGCCGCCCTCCTTGCTGACGAAATAATCCATGTCGGTCCGGCTGTGGTAGGCCAGCGACGTGTGTTCCACGTCGAAACGGATGCCGGCCGTGAGCCGCCAGCGACCCAGCCGCAGGTTCGACTCGTGGTAAACGGCGCCTCCGTACACGGGCATGCGGAAATCGGAGTAGAGCGGCAGTTCATCCGCGGAGATCGAGTATTCCTCGTTCCAGATCGCGCCCAGATGCTCGTTGGCGTTCTTGACGATCAGCTCCTCGATGCCCGTGCGTTTGAAGTGCACCGGGGCTTCCATCACGCCGTGGCGGTAGAATCCGAAGGCGCCCAGCAGCCAGCCGTAGCGCCGTCCGTCGTGCGAACGGAAAACGATGTCCTCGGTCAGGGCGTGCTCGCGCCGGGCCTGCCGGAGCGTGAACCAGGATTCGGGCGTGAAGTCCTGGTCGAGCGTCATCTCGTCGTCGGAGTACTGGTACGAGGTGATCGACGAGACGGAATATTTCGCGGCGTCGTAGCGCACCGTGAGTCCGTCGCTGACCGTTGTGCGGCGGTAGGACGACGGGTCGTTATAGCTGATCTGGCCGTTGCGGATGACGGTCTTGCCGTCGCGCACGATGTCCTCGCCGGCGTAGGCGTAGGGGTAACCTCCCTGGTCGAGCGCCGAGAACGAGAAGGTGTTGTCGATGCGCACTCCCCGGTTGTTGCGCCACTGCGTTTTCCAGCGTCCTCCGCCCAGACGCTCCCAGTCGCATTTTTCGCCCGTGCAGTCGTTGTCGAAGAAGCCGCCCGTGTGGGTGAAATAGCCCGTCGCGGCCATTCCGAGGTCGGGCGAGAGCTTGTAGTAGGACGATGCCCGGAAGCGGTAGGAATCCCCGCTGCCGTATTCGGCCGTCAGCCGCACGCCCTCGTAGGTGAGCGGCGAGAGCGTGTAGACGTTCACCACGCCGCCCATCGTGTTGCGGCCGTAGAGCGTCGACTGGGGTCCGCGCAGGACCTCGATGCGTTCGGCGTCGGCCAGCTCCGTGTCGAAGTTGTCCTTGTTGAGCACCGGAACGTTGTCGATATTCAGCCCGATGATCGGCTGGTCGATGCGCGCGCCGAGGCCCCGCACGTAGATCGACGAGGTCATGCGCGAACCGTAGTCCGGGGCGTGGAAGTTGGGAACCGTTTGCGAGAGGTTTTTCACCGCCCCGATGCGGCTCCGTTCGATGGCGCGGCCGCCGACGATCGACGCCGCGACGGGCTGCGAACGCAGCACGAGGCCCTGTTTGATGGCCGTCACCTGCACCTTGTCTACCACGATCACCGTGTCGGCCGTCTCCGTGTCCGGCGTCGGGCCGTCGCCGCCCGCAGTGCGGGCCGCGGCCGCGGAGGCCAGCAGCAACAGGGGTATGACGAGCGATTTGCGGTGCATGTATCGGTTGCGGTTATCGGGAGTACAAAGTAACGGTTTTATTTCGGTCGGTGCAATCCTAATTTATGAGGAGGCGCGTCACATCCCGTCGGGATCGACGTAGCCCGCAGCGAGGGCGTAGATCACCAGCCCGGCGGCGGTGCGGATGCCGAGCTTCTCCATGATGTTGCGGCGGTGGGAGATCACGGTCGTCAGCCCGATTCCCAGCCGGTCGGCGACCTGCTTGTTGATCAGTCCGCCGGCGATGAGCGTCAGCACTTCGGCCTCGCGCTCCGTGAGCGGCTGCGCGGCCTGCGGCTGGACGGGCAGGGCGTGTTCCGGTCGGCGGACGCTGTGTTGCAGTCGCATGAGCGAGCGCACGAAACGCTCCTCGTCGGTCTGCACGTCGATGCAGTGCACCCCGGCGGGCGTCTGTCCGTTGGCGAGGACGATGGTTCTGTGGCTGCGGGCGCGGAAGAAGGCGTTGTGCGCCGCGAAGAGCTGCGCTGTGACGAAATAATGGATGAACCGCTCCGGATCGGCCTCCGCAAATTCCTGAAAGTTGCCGAACAGTTCCACGTCGGCGGCCGGGGCCGCTTTTTCGAGGATGGAGCGCAGCCCCACGCCTACGAGAACGTTGGCGGTCAGGATGGCTATGACGGGGCGCTGCTGCATCATTCGTGGTGGTAGGGTTCGTTGTTGAGGATGGTGAAGGCCCGGTAGATCTGTTCGGCGAAGATGGCCCGCACGATCTGGTGGGAGAAGGTCATGCGCGAGAGCGACAGCCTGCCGTCGGCGCGCGCGTAAACTTCGTCCGAGAAGCCGTAGGGACCGCCGATGACCAGTACCAGGCGTTTCACGCCGCTGTTCAGCCGCTTTTGCAGCCACAGCGCGAACTCCACCGAACGGTATTCTTCGCCGCGCTCGTCGAGCAGCGTCACGTAGTCGCCGTCGGCAAGCTGGCGCAGGATGGCCTCGCCTTCGGCCGTGCGCTGCTGTCGGACGGTCATGCTTTTGGTGTTGCGCACGTCGGGCAGCGCGGTGACGGCGAACCGGCAATAGTGATTCACGCGCCGGGCATACAGTTCCACCAGCGCGGCGATCTCTTTCGAGTCGGTCTTTCCTATGACGATCAGCTCTATGGTCATTGCGTTCCGCCTGTGCGTCGGTCGGGCACAGTACGGCGCAAAGATAGCCTTTTTATTCGGTTCGGGCAAATCGTTTTTCCCGTTCGGAAACGGCGATGCCGCGCTTCGGGGCGCGGCATCGGGGCTTCGGGGCCGGGGGCGCTATCCGAACAGTTCGTTCAGCACACGGGCAAGACGGTATCCGGCATTGCGGATCTGGCGCTCGATCAGCGGCAAGGCCTCGTTCAGGAAATCCTGTCCCAGCCGCTGGCCGGGCTTCGCCCATTCGAACTGCGCCTCGCACACGACGGCGTTGTCGTGGAGCCAGTCGCGCGGCGTTCCGGCGGCTACGGCCTGCTTTTCGGCCTTCGGAAGGCGGTCCAGCTCATCGGCCCACTCGCTGACCGACCAGATGCGCGTGGTGGTGATGATCTCGTTGTCCCAGACGCTGTGGATAGGGAATTTGTGCGGCTTGTGGTACTTGTCCTCGAACAGCACGTCGTATTTCGTGTCGTGCGTCGTGTACTTGATGTGCGCCGGGCAGTGCATGTCGCCCACCAGATGGATGATGTACTTGAGGTTGACCTCTACGGCCGAATCGGTGAGACTGCGGTAGTTCTTCAGGTTCTCGATGGCCTGCTCCAGTCCGTAGATGGCGTTGCCGTTCTTCGCGAGCATCGAATCCTCGTAACGCAGTTCAGCGTTCACGGGCGCGGTGTGCCAGTTGTTGGTGAACTTGTACTCGGGGGTGTGGCGGTATTCGTCCATCCACTTGGCGAAGTAGACGATCGAGTGGCCCCCGAGATACGTTTCGATACGTTTCTTGGCTTTTTTCGTCAGATTGCGTTCGGCGATCTTGGCGATCGTCTCGTGGCCTTCGCGTCCCCATCCGAAGACGCTCCCCGTGTTGAGCAGGCCGGCGAAGAGCAGCAGTAACAGCAGTTTTTTCATTGGGTTGTCGTATTTACAGGTCCGAATTCCACTCGCCGTCGGTGTCGGAGTAGATCACCGGACGGGACTTTTCGACCGATTTGAGCCACTGGTAGGCCTTGTACATATTGTAACCGTTGCCCGAAGGACCGCCCAGGGAGTAGGCGATGACGCAGGTGAAATTGCGCGAACGGTAGTACATCGCCTTCACGCGTTCGAGGTAGTCGCCGACAAGCCGAGGGTCGTTCGACGGCGTGCCTCCGACGGTGCGGTCGCCGCTCCGCTCCGGGGCGTTGATGTTGGCCCGGTCGATGACGTAAAGGCCCAGAGAGTCGCACAACTCGTAGAACCATGCGGGCTGCGGATAGTCCGGGCAGATGGTGTTCTTTCCCTTGGCCTTCAGGGCTTTCAGCTCCGCGAGCGTCGTCTTGCGGTCGGCGGCGGCGTTGTATCCGGCCTTGACGGGTTTTAGTTCCTTGCCCAGCCGCATGATGCGTCCGTCGACGAGTTCGGTCTTGCCGAAGCCGATCTTCAGGGGCATATATTCCTTGTAGACTCCGTTGCGGCGCGTGAAAAGCATCACCTTGTAGAGGGGCGGCGTTTTGCTTCCGGCCTCCCATTTGTTCTCGTAGGTGTGGTAGATGAACGGCGAGAAGCGCACCGTGTCGGTCGAGCGGCCCGGGATGGTGATTTCGGTCATGTTGAATTCGAGCAGCTTGCCCTGCGGCGAGTAGATGTCGTAGCCGACGGTGACGGGTTCCTCGTAGTTGTATGCGTTCTGCGTCACGATTTTAAGGTCGAGCATTCCGAAATCGCGCCCCAGCGAGTCGGGCACCAGTCCGATTTCGAAATCGGCGATCGAGCGTTTGTTCTGGTAATAGAGGTAGCTGTTTTCGAAGGACTTGCGGACGACGGGGGCCGCGGCGTCGAGCTGCCGGGCGGGATTGTCGTTGCGCATCAGCAGTTTGAAGTCGTTGGCGCCCTCGCGGATGAAGGGGGTCAGGTCGAACTCCGCGGGCGTCAGCGGGTCGCTGACCTCGGCCACCTGGCGGTCGTTGAGCCAGAGCGAGTAGGCCGAACCGGGATTTTCCACGTGCAGGTAGACCATGCCGTCGGTCCAGGCGAACGGAATCTCGATCTCCTGTTCGAGAACGGCATGGAGAGGACCTTCGGTCGCAATCGTCACCTCGGGTTCGAAAGCCTTCCAGTAGCCTCCGGCTTCGCGGTTGCGGGCCTCGGCGTCGTGGCGCGCGTCGTAGGGGACGACCTCCGTACGGTAGACGCGGCCTCCTCCGGGCGTCATCGGGACCGGATTCCTCTCCTCCATGATCTGGGCCGTCGCAGAGAGCGCGCAGGCTGCCAGCGCAGCCGTCAATATCGTTCGTTTCATTGTTTACGGGGGTGTATAATCACGACAAAGGTACAAAAAAGTTGAATGGGTTCAAAACGGAATTGCATGCGGCCCGGTGAAACATTCCGACGCATGGAAGTGGCGTTACGGCACCAAAGGTACTTTTTTTTTGACAAATCGCAAATAATCGTTAACTTTGTCAATTCGGAAAAAACGACTGGAAACACAGACAAAATCGAGATATGAAAACGCAGAGAATCGTAGAAATCCTGAAATCGGACGCTGTCGATACCGACGTCGTCGTAAAAGGCTGGGTGCGCACCAAGCGCGGTAACAAGAACGTGGCGTTCATCGCCCTGAACGACGGGTCGTGCGTAGGTAATATACAGGTGGTGGTCGATCTGGCCAAAATCTCCGAGGAGCAGCTCAAGCCCGTGACCACGGGCGCCTGTCTCCGCGTCGACGGCCGTCTGGTGGCTTCGCCGGGCGCGGGGCAGGGCGTCGAGGTGCAGGCCGAAAAAATCGAGGTTTACGGTACGGCCGACCCCGAGAGCTATCCCCTGCAGAAGAAGGGGCATTCGCTGGAGTTTCTGCGCGAAATCGCCTACCTGCGTCCGCGCACCAACACGTTCGGTGCGGTGCTCCGCATCCGTCACGCCATGGCTTACGCCATCCACGAATATTTCAACAAACACGGATTCTACTATTTCCACACCCCGATCATCACGGCTTCGGACTGCGAAGGCGCCGGTGCGATGTTCCAGGTGACGACGCTCGATATGAACAACCTGCCCCGGACCGGGGAGGGGGCGGTCGACTACGCGCAGGACTTCTTCGGCAAGGCGTGCAACCTCACGGTGTCGGGCCAGCTCGAAGGCGAGCTGGGCGCACTCTCGCTGGGCCGCATCTACACCTTCGGCCCCACGTTCCGTGCCGAAAACTCGAACACCCCGCGCCATGCGTCGGAGTTCTGGATGATCGAGCCGGAAGCGGCCTTCTTCGAACTGGAGGACAACATGGAACTGGCCGAGGATTTCCTCAAATACCTCATCCGGTATGCGCTGGACAACTGCATGGAAGACCTCGAATTTATGAACAAGATGTGGGACAAGGGGCTGCTGGAGCGTCTGCACTTTGTGCTGGAGCACGATTTCAAGCGTCTCGACTACACCGAAGGCATCGAGATTCTGAAGGCTTCGGGCCGCAAGTTCGAATTCCCCTGCGACTGGGGCTGCGACCTGCAATCCGAGCACGAGCGCTACCTCGTGGAGGAGCACTTCAAGCGTCCGGTCATCCTGATCAACTACCCCAAGGACATCAAGGCCTTCTACATGAAGCAGAACGACGACGGCAAGACGGTGCGCGCCATGGACGTATTGTTCCCGGGAATCGGCGAAATCATCGGCGGTTCGGAGCGAGAGGCCGATTATGGCAAACTTCATGCAAGAGTCGCCGAATTGGGCATGAACGAGAAGGAACTCTGGTGGTATCTCGATACCCGCCGCTGGGGTTCGGCGCCGCACTCGGGCTTCGGCCTGGGCTTCGACCGCCTGCTGCTTTTCGTGACGGGCATGACCAACATCCGTGACGTGCAGCCGTTCCCGCGGACGCCCCAGCACGCCGACTTCTAACGAAAGCCGTCCGAGTGCGGCGCCTTCCGGCCTTCCTTCGCCGTCCGCGACAGTCACATACTTGAGTGTGCTCCTGCCGCGCCCGACTTCCCGAAAACCGGAATCCGCCCGCCCTGAACGACTTTCGAAAACCCTGAAACCCGATAAATGAAGAGACCAAATTCGGAATGCTGAACAATTCTTAATTTGGACCCAATATGGCTATTAATCAGAAACAGGTACTGTCGCTTCAGCAGAAGCTCTCTCCGCAGCAGATTCAGATGATCAAGCTGCTGTAACTGCCCGCCGAGCAGATAGAACAGCGAAACAAACAGGAGATCGAAGACAATATCGTGCTGGAAGAGGAGGAGCGTTCGGCCGAGGACGAGGAGCAGCCTCCCCAGCAGATCTCCTTCGACGAATACCTCCGGGAGGACGACACGCCGTCGTACAAGAGCCGCATCAACAACTTTTCGAAGGACGACAAGCAGCGTCCGGTCTATCTGACCGAAGGACGGTCGTTGCAGGAATACCTCGTCGAGCAACTGGGCTACCGCAATCTTCCGGAGCGCGACATGCGGCTGGCGGTCTACCTGATCGGCAGCATCGACGAGGACGGCTACCTGCGCCGCGATCTGGAGTCCGTGGCCGACGACATCGCCTTCACGATGGGGCTTGAAACGACGGCCGGGGAGCTGGAACGCCTGCTCGGAATCATTCACGAACTGGAGCCGGCGGGCATCGGCGCGCGCGACCTGCGCGAATGCCTGCTGTTGCAGATGGCGCAGATGCCGGTCAACACCCGTCCGCGGCGGCTGGCCAGGAAGATTCTGACCAGCTATTTCGACGAGTTCGTCAAGAAGCACTACGAGAAACTGATGGCGCGGCTGCAAATATCCGAGGACGATTTCCGCGACGCGATCGCCGAGATCCGCCACCTGTCGCCCAAGCCCGGCAACCTCTACGCCGAGGGCGGCACGGACACCACGCCCTACATCATTCCGGATTTCATCCTCGACTACCAGGACGGGCGGTTCAACCTCTCGCTGAACTCCTACAACGTTCCCGAGGTGCGCGTCAACCGCCGCTATATGGAGATGATCCGCGAAATGGTGGGTTCGGACGGACGGGTCAGGGAGAAGGACAAGGAGGCCATTCAGTTCGTGAAGAACAAGATCGACTCGGCGAAGTGGTTCATCTCGGCCATCAAGCAGCGGCACGACACGCTGATGCGCACGATGCAGACCATCCTGGACTACCAGCAGGAGTATTTCAAGGACGGCGACAAGTCGAAACTCCGGCCGATGATCCTCAAGGACATCGCCGACCGCACGGGGCTGGACGTGTCGACCATCTCGCGCGTGGTGAACAGCAAGTACGTGCAGACGCAGTTCGGGATCATCCTCCTCAAATCGCTCTTTTCGGAGGCCATGCAGACCGATTCGGGCGAGGAGGTGTCGAGCTACGAGATCAAGAACATCCTGCAGCAGTGCATCGACGAGGAGGATAA
>ENA-UOJB01000565-UOJB01000565.1-human-gut-metagenome-genome-assembly--contig:-C48-NODE-565-length-39846-cov-65.342113_pt1 | contig 39846 bp, 53 predicted proteins | sample MGYA00242338_ERZ723885 | MGnify/ENA metagenome assembly ERZ723885
GCTAAAGCAGATATATTAATTTCAAATCACTATAATGCAATAGGAAGCTGTGCTAAATGGCAAACTCGAGTTAAAGGATTATTAGTATTAAGAACTAAAAATTGTTCTGAAAAATCTATAAAATTAGGAAAATTAGCAGTTAAGCATCTTAAAAAAGACATAGACTATGAATATAGTTATGGTTTAATGCGCGATGTAGATATGAGTGGATTTACATTAGCTATACTTAGACAAACAACAATGCCAGCAATATTAATCGAGTATGGTTTTATGGATTATTGGAATGAAGCAAAACTTATGCTTGATAAAAAACATCAAGAAAAATGTGCTGAAGCAGTTTGTAAGTCAGTATGTGAATATTTCGGAGTAACTTATATAGCAGAAAAGCAAGAAGCTAATAAAACTAAGTACGTTAGAATATTAAAAGATATAAACATACATAACAAACCAGATTTTGATGCTGCTAATGTAATAGGTAAAGTTACTGCTGGTGAAGCTTATACAATTACAGAAAAAATTAAAAGAACTGGAACAGATATGTATAAATTAAAATCAGGAGTTTATATAACAGCATCACCAAAATATGTAGAAGTGTTTTATAAATAGGATTATCGGACGCGACCGATAGCGACCGATAGCGACCGATAGCGACCGATAATGTATAAATATTTCAAATACAGTCGATACTTCTAATAAAGGAGGTGTCGGCCATGAAAAAAATAGCATTGGAAATAACAGGGCGCATTGCATATCTAGGAATTGGAGTAGCAAGTGCTATATTAATAATGATGTAATGGTAGGCTAGGGGAGTATATCTCAGAAGATAATAAATAAATAAGGCTGGAGAAATGAATTCTCTAGCCTTTAATGTGTTATAATAAATGTGGATAAGTTAATTTTACTGACATTTTTACTGACATTTTAATTTAAAATTTTGTTAAAACGTTGGTATGGCTAATACTATAAGTTTAATATAATATAGTTACTAGATATATTAAATATGATTTATTAGTATTTAAATCGGTTTACAATGTTTAAATATCAGTGTTTTTTGATTTATTTATTTTTAAATAGCTTACTGACAATTTACTGACCAGTTAAGTTTTTACTGACAAAACTGACAATTTACTGACTTAGTATATTGTCAATTTTGTCAACTGCTATCTTATCATTTTCCTTAAAAGCATGCGCGTAGATTTTTAATGTAATAGATATGTCGGAATGACCCACGCGTTCTGATATTGTTTTTACATCTACACCAGATGCAACTAACATAGAAACATGAGAATGTCTTAATGCATGTAGCTTTTTAAATTCAAGCCCAATTCTTTTAATAAATCGTTTAAAAGTAATATCTAAATTGTACGGATTATAATAATTGTTATTGCTGTTTATGCATACTGTGTCATATTCTTTTTCTTTCATTAAACCTTGTAACTTTAATTTATTTTGTCTTAATTTCTCTTTTTTTAGCATGTCAAAAACATGATCTGGCAGAGAAATTTTTCTTATTGATGATTTACTCTTTGGTTGCTTCATGATATATTTACCTTCTATGTATTGTAAATTATATTGAATTTTTATAGTTTTATTTTCAAAGTCTACACAATCCCATGTTAAACCTAAAACCTCACCGCGTCTTAGACCTCCATAGATTAAAAGCTTTATAGCATTTTGAAAATATATACTTTCACTTTCTAAAGCGTTTAGTATCTGTTTTATTTCTTCTATCGAATATATTTCTTCTTCGTGTGTTTTATTATTCTTTGGAAGGATAATAAAATCAGTAATCTTTTTATTTATCTCTTGTAATCTGTATGCTTCATTTAGTACAGCATTGCATAATTGCATTATTTTTCGTTTTGAGCGATAAGCTAAATCTTTTTGAAACACATAATTAACAAATGTTTGATATTTATTTACAGTTATGTCACTTAATTTCATATTTCCCCAATAAGGTTCGACATGTTTTTTTACGATACTTTTCGCACAAGCAATAGTATTTTCAGATATCCCTAACTTGCTATCGTAATATCGATAACAGCGATTTGTAAAAGAAATGTTACTCGGCAAAGCATAAATATCATTATTTATACTATTTTTAACTTCTATTAATTTTTTATCTGCATCTTTTTTATTTATAAAACTACCTTGCGACTTTTGTTTCTTTTTGCCAACTTCATCTATATATTCTACATATACATAATATTTGTCATTTCTTTTACGTATAAAACTACTTAAAATTTTTTTCATTGGTAACCCTCCTTATAAAAAAAGAGCAGCTGGTAAAACTGCCCTGATGTTTATCTATATTATTTCTATTTTATAACTTTTGTATTACTATCTAATTTCAAATATTGCCCTTCTTTTAATGTTATTAATTTACTTCCTGAAAAATAATCTGAATCCTGTAAGTCTGGACCACCTTTATAACCTCCACCTAAATTATTATATAAAGAATACCAGCCTTGAGCGTTATCGTCATCGCTTACTATTTCTAGCTTATATTCTCCTGGTTCTACATCTTTTCCAACTCTAAACATTCCGTTTGTAAGTTCTTTTTCATTAGAAAAATCAAATTTATCTCCTAATTCACTTGGAATATATAAAGTGCATTTATCTAATTGTAAGTATTGACCTTTTCTGACTTTTATATAGGTAAAGTTCTCAAAGGCATTAGAATCAATAGAAGATTCTATATCTCCTGTAGTATCTGTTGTAATATCAAAACTACCCATAAATTCACCTTCATTTTTTACAAGTATGTACTTGCCAGGATCTAAATCTTCACCTACCTTAAATGTGCCATTTGTTAATTCTAATGAATAATTTTTAGTATCTTTAACATTTTCTGAACTTGCTTGAACTGAATCACTATTCGATTGAGAACTGCATCCAGTAACACTAATACACAACATAGCACATAATATAATACTTAATATTTTCTTCATAACTCTTCACTCTCCTTTTTTATTTTTCTTAAATTGTAGCAGAAAGCTATCAATATAGCATTACTTTCCAACATAATTTGATAAAAAATTAATTTTTCCCCTATATACATATAAAATATTTCGAAATACCTCTTTTGACTTAATGTTTAGTAGTATAATAATGTTATAAATATTTCGAAAAAATAATATATATAACTTATAACTTGGTGTATAATATATATAAAGAATAAAATAGAACATTTGTTCTATGAAAAACGAGTTAAGGGGGAATCTATTTGGAAGAAAAGAGTGTATTATTAGAAAGAAAAGAAGAAATATTATTAGTAGACGATGAAATATTAGAAGATATAATAAAAAAAATGCAAAAACAAGTAGAAAAAAATAAATCTGTGTAAAAAAGAGGGACTTAGAATTAAGTCCCTCTTTTCATGCTTATTACAAGCCTTATTATATTGTTAAATTCTTCATCAGATAATTGGTCTGCTAGCTGAAGCGCTTGCTTTTGTTTTTCTGTTAGATCTTCGATAGGTTTTTTATTTTCATTAATACCTAGCAAATAATCAACTGTAACACCGAAAAATTTTGCTAACTTAAACAGAGTATCTGAATCACATTTTCTTCTATTATTCTCCCAGTTGTTTACAGTTTGTTTACTTACGTTCAAAACTTTCCCCAAATCTTCTTGCGTAATATCTTTTTCCAGTCGCAATTCTCTTAGTATATCTCCTTGTGTTTTCATCATGTTTTTCCTTCTTTCTCGCTCATTTCCCTCTATATATAATATTCTACTTTCTGAATACTATTCCCTCTAAATTATAAAGTAATTATAACATATTTAATCGAACGAATAATTGTTATTTCAAGAAAATATAACAACATGAAAACTTTTTTAGAAAAACTATTGACAAGTACACGTAACGTATATATAATAAAAGTATAAATTAAATCAAGGAGGTGCAAAAATGAACTTGACGAATTTAAAAATATACAGAAATGTATATGGTTACACTCAAGAAGATTTAGCAAAAGTATTAGGAGTAACTAAAACAAGTTATGCAAATAAAGAAACAGGAAGAAGAAAAATAACATTAACCGAAGCTAAGACGATGGCTGATTTATTTGACGTCAGCATAGAAGAACTTTTTTTTAGTCATGAAGTCCACATAAAGGATACTCAATCAAGAAAAGTATGCAGTAATTTGTAATTAAGGGGGATTAAATAACATGGATTACATAAACGAAATGAATAACTTAGTACAAACTATATCATCAAGAGAAGTAGCTAAGATGATGGAAAAAGAACATTGGGAAGTACTTAGAATGATTGAAGGTAACAAAGATGTTGTAGGTATAATCCCAGTTTTAATAGACCACAGTTTTGTGGTGAATGAATATTTTATAGAAAGTGAATATAAAGCAAGTAACGGTAAATCTAATAAGTGTTATGAATGTACAAAAATGGGTTGCGAAATGTTAGCTAATAAACTTACTGGTGAAAAAGGAATATTATTTACAGCAAGATATGTTAATAAGTTCAATAAAATGGAACAGTACATAAAAAAACAACAACCAAAAGTTCCAACTACATATAAAGAAGCATTGCAACATTTATTAGTGCAAGTTGAAGAAAATGAAAGATTAGCACTAGAAAATAAACAACAAACAAAAGTCATAGAGAAACAATCAGAGGTAATTGGAGAAATGGCTCCAAAAGCAGAGTACTTTGATGCTTTAGTAGATAACAACTTACTTACAAATATAAGAGATACTGCTAAAGAATCAGGAATAAAAGAAAGAACTTTTACAGAGTGGTTAATTCAAAAGAATTTATGCTACAGAGATAAAAAAAGAAAAATTAAACCTTATGCAAATAAGATGAAGTACTTTGAATTAAAAGAATTTACAACTGCTTGGGGACATAGCGACACACAAACACTTATAACTCCTAGAGGTAAAGAAACCTTTAGATTACTTCTTATAAAAGATGGATTAATAAAAGATCATAACAAGCAATTAGAGTTAGGATTACCAGTTAACGAAGTTACAAAATCAGATTTTTATAATTAGGAGGATTAAATATGGAATACACAAAAGAAATAAACAAAATAGTGGAAGGAATAAATTTTGTAAATAAAACAGTAAAACCAACAAAGAAATACAAAAAAGTATGTGAATACTGTGGAAAAGAATTTGAAACAAACAGAGAAAATAAAAAATATTGTAGTGCAGCTTGTAGAAATAGCTACCACGTTGAAAAATACCAACAAAAGGCAAAAGTAAAAGTAGAACAAGAAAAAGGAAAACAAACAGTAAATAACAACTTAAAAGTTTTAGAAAGTGAGTTAGGATTTATACCAGTATATCAAACTGAAAAAGGAGCAAAAGTTGTATATGGTAGAGATTTACATGAAGGATTAGGCATAGAAACTAGATATGATACTTGGTTTAATCGTATGTGTGAATATGGTTTTGAAAAAAAGATAGATTACTTTGAAATTGTAGAAAAAGTAAGTGCTCAAAAAAGAGCACGTACTTATGAACAAGTAAACCACATACTTAAATTAGATATGGCTAAAGAGATAGCAATGATACAAAGAAATGAAAAGGGCAAACAATACAGACAATATTTCATAAGAGTAGAAGAAAAATATAAACTAATACAACAAATATCACAAGAAGATAAAGTATGGCTAGAATTAAAACACTCACAACAAGATGAAAATGCACAATATTTGATAAATGTTACAACTCAAAAATTAGCAATAGAATTTAACAAAACATTAGCGAAAGAAATAGACGGAGAAGGCAAAAGGATAACCCTAACAGAGTTGGCAGATAAACTTAGTCAAATGGCAGGATTCAAAATAGAAAGTATAAATATAACTAACTTCTTAGTTTATAAAGGGTATTTCACAAAAGAACAATTTCCAAGACGTGGCTCATTTATCGTAAACGGAGTTGTTATAGGAAGATTAGAAAGAAATTACCACAGACAACCAACAGAAAAATTTTTAACAGAATTTGCAAATAAAGGGTTATCACTTACAAAGCCTGCTGACGAAAGAGGTAAAATCGTTTGGGAGTTTACAAATAAATTTGAAAAATATTTTGAACAAACTTTTTTAGAAGAATTTATATACTATGTACAAAATACAGAAAAAGGTTGGGAGTAATGGGAGGTAACTAAACATGGCAACTTACATAAAAACAGAACATTTCTTCAAAAGAGAAGTAGAAGCAGTATCAGACATATTAAGAGCTAGAGGTTTTAGAGAAGAATGGAGCATAATAACTCCATACCAAGCAGAAATAAAAATGTTTCACGTGTTACAAAACAAGTTTGCACTACTTAGAAAACAAGGCAATAACACAGTAGTTGATTATAGCAGATAGGAGGCATCATGTTAGCAAAATACATAGCAGCAGTAATCATATTTAACATAGGCTTCTTTTTAGGGGCTTGGTGGCACAGCATACATAATTAGGGGGTGAAAGTATGGCAAGTGAATTTGAAAAGATGTTAGTAAGAAATATGGACCAAAGCGAACTACTTCAAACAATATCAGAAAGAATTGACTTAGTTGATATCGTTGAAAAATTTCGTTATAGCGAAGACTATGCACCATGTGAATATCTAACAATAGAACAATTGCAGGAGTATCTACATTGTGGCCGTAACTATGCTTTACAGGTAGCAAGATATGGACTTAGCACAGGAGAATACACAGTAAATCATATGGGGAGAAAGTATCTAGTAGACAGAATAAGTTATGACAAATATGTCAAAAGAAAACTAGGGAAGTCTTTAAAGGAGGTACTATAAATGACAAATCAAGAGTTCAGAGAAGAAGCAAATAAGCTATTTGACAAAGTTGAATACATCAACGAAAACAGTGGCTTTATAAGTGCTTTTCTAGGATTACATCACCTAAAAGGAATAGACAAACCATTCTACAGTCTAACTCTTAGAATAGACCAATACAAAACAAAAGACACATTTCTATACACATCAACAGGAAGTAGAGACACAGAATACACAATTTCAAAGATGCATCAAGTATTAGATGCAATAACAGAAGGCATAAAGGAGGTGGTTAGATGAAATGTACACCAGAAGTTCTAAACTACTTAGCAAATAAATATCCAAACATGACTGTAAAGCAACTTATAGAGTTAATGAACTCAAAATGTAACTGGAGATAAGGGGGAACAACAAATGAAGAGTAAAAAACAAATCTATGAAGAAACTCAGGATATGGTCCTAAAAACAAACACTGACAATTATATGGAATATCTAAAAACATACAGACAAGCATTCAATTCAAACATGACTCAAGAAGAAAAAGATGACATAAGAAAAAAAGCATATGAAGAATATCAAAGAAAAGAAAATGAACTTTACGATATCCTTGCACATGCTTACATGGATTATATGCATGATGCTAATCCGATATTCGCATAACAAAACAAGCTCTCTAGACGGCAATCTAGGGAGCTAACAAAACGCTATATGTAATATAAGATACTTAAATTATAACATAAGAGGGGGATAATATGAAGTTAAAATTACAATCTGAGGGAGTAAAAAACTCAGATATAAAAACACTAGAACAAAGATTATTCCTAGTTAGACTATACAGAAATACTACTGACCCAGAAGGTAGACTAGGATTTATAGAAGGAGCAGAATTTGCTCTAAGAAATAGAGAGTTTATGACATTAGATATATTTAAAGAACACTATAAAGACACATTAAAACAAATAGGAAATAGAAAACATGATAGTTACGAAAGCAGTTTATTATATGCTTTACGACTTAATATAGAAGAATTAGAAAAGGAAGGTGAATAACATGACTAAAGCAGTACAAAAAACAAATGCATTAGATTTAGCAAGTTTTACTCTTGAAGGAGGACAAGTTCTAAATGCTGAAACAGTTAAAAATTATATATGTCCAAGGGCTACACAACAAGAAATTTTAATGTTTTTAGAATTATGTAAAGCTCAAAAATTAAATCCATTTATAAGAGATGCATATCTTGTTAAATATGGAGATCAAGCAGCTAATATCATAGTCGGGAAAGATGTATTTATTAAAAAAGCTTATGCATCTGGAGTATTTAGATATATGAAAGCTGGAATTGTTGTAGTAGATAAAGACAGAAACATAATAGAACGAGAAGGAACAATTAAACTTCCAGATGAAACACTTGTTGGCGGTTGGTGTGAAGTATCTAGAAGTGATAGAGAATTTCCAATGCATCACACAGCTAGTTTAGAAGAATATATACAAAAAACAAAGAATGGTACACCTAATAAAATGTGGAGCGAAAAACCATGTACTATGATTCGAAAGGTAGCTCAAAGTCAATGTTTACGTGAATCTTTTCCAGACGAACTTCAAGGATTATACCAACAGGAAGAAATGGGATATGAAGGACGACTTTCTGAGAGAGAGATAAAACCAGGAATGGCATCAACACAACAAAAAAATCAAATAATGGCATTAGCAGCACAAAAAGGACTATTTGATTACGGAGATTTAAAAAATACCGTAGAACTTGAAAAATTCTGTGAAAGTAATGGATATAGCTTAAAAGAACTTAAATTCGAAGAAGTCGATGAATTAATAGATTTATTATCAAAATATGAACCAATTCAAGACAAAGTACAAGATGTAGATTATACAGAAGAACCTATAGAAGAAACAGAGGATAATGGACAAATAGAAGGACAGCAAGTAATGGATATGTAGCTAGGTTGGGGAGCAATAAAAAAAGAAAGGAGTTTATTCTCCTTTCTCCGAGCTAACTTTAACATAATCTTTTAAAATTTTAATTATTAGATTTGATAAAGTCCTATCTTCTTTAATTGCTATTTGCTCTAGTTTTTCTCTTAAATCATTTGGCATTCTAAATGTAAATTGTTTAGTTGTCATAACACACCACCTTTATTTTTTATTTACATTTTAACATATTTAAGTAAGATAAAGCAATATCATTATATTATTTTGCAAGACAAGTATTTACAATGTAAGACAAAAATAGTATAATATAACTATAAAGATACGAAATTTGACATTTTATAAAAGGGGGGAGCAGATAATGAATGAATTACAAAAATCTTATTATGCGATAATTCCAGCTAATGTAAGATATGATAATGATTTAACTCCTAATGCAAAGCTACTATATGGGGAAATAACTGCTTTATGTAATGAAAAAGGTTATTGCTGGGCTAGTAATAATTACTTTGCAGAGTTATATAAGGTATCTAAGAAATCTATTTCAAAATGGATAAACCAGCTAATACAAAAGGGATATATAAAATCACAAATCATATATAAAGAAGGAAACAAAAGTATAGAAGAAAGAAGGTTGTATATAAGTACCCCTATGGAAGAAAAGGTCCATACCCCTTCACCAAAAGTTCCATACCCTATGGAAGAAAAGTTCCATACCCCTATGGAAGAAAAGGTTAAGGATAATAATACATATATTAATAATACAAATAATAATGCTGTTATTTCTTTAGATGTTATAGATAATATATGGAAATTATATCCTAATAAGAAAGATAAAGCTAAAGCATATAAGTACATTAAAAGAATACTTACAAAAGAAAAGATAAGTGCAGAAGAATTAGAAAGAGCGGTAAAAAGATATGCTAAAGAAAAAGAAAATACAGACAAGCAATATATAAAACATGGAAGCACATTTTTTAATGGAGCTTATATAGATTATTTAGATGAAAACTACCAACCAAGTGAATCAGTTCAACCGACTACAAAAATCGAATCATCATTAGACTTGCTAGACTTGATAAATGGACCTGGGGAATAGGAGGATTTATGAACAATTATTTATACAATTTAGAATATGAAAGAATAGTTCTCGGGAGGGTATTGTTAGAACCTAACTTATTTGAAGTAATACAGGATTTATCAGAAGAAACTTTTTATTTCGAATATAACAGAGTTATTTATAAAGCAATGAAGCTACTGGATAAAGAAAAATCACCGATTGATCTAATAAGTTTAGTAAATAAGATAGAACAAATAGATAATACAGTTGAAATGATGTATATAACGAATTTAAACCAATATGCTACAGCAGCAAGTAATATAGAGTTTTATATTGGTGAAATAAAAGAAATGAAACAAAAAAGAGACACGATAGAACTTGCTAAAAGCCTTATAGAAGGGATTCAAACAGGGAGAAATATAAATACTTGCATTAACACTTTTGAAACTGGCACAAAGGTAAATAAAGAAGTAGATGAAGATAATGCATTGAGTTCTATAATAGCAAATATGTTTGACAAGTTAGGGGAAAAGATAGAACGTGTATTAACTGGAATAAAAATAGTGGACAAGCTAACAGAAGGTGGCCTAGCTAAAAAAGAATTACTTACTATAGGAGCTAAAAGTGGAGTTGGTAAAAGCGCTATGAGCTTAAGAATGGCTATTAATATGTTAAAACAGGGCAAAAAAGTCCTAATAGTTAGTAGAGAAATGAGCAAGGAGCAAGTAGCAGAGAGAATTTTACTAAGTTACGCGGGAATAACAAGACAAGAATATCGTAGTGGAGAGTTATCCTCAGGCAAAACCAAGAAAATAATAGAGACTATGGAAAGTTTGAATACAGATAAGTTGAGAATAGACGATAGTATAAGCACGATAGCACAAATTAAAAAGGCACTAAGAATGTATAAGCCAGACGTACTGATAGTAGATTATGTACAACTATTAACTCCAACAGATACAAAAGTCTCTAGAGAACGACAGGTAGCGGAATTGTCGAGGGAATTAAAGAATATAACATTAGATTTCAACATGATAGTAATACAACTAACACAGTTAGCGGATAAAGGTACTGGAAATTATAGACCGCATGGAGAAACTTATTGTAGAGAATCAAGGGCAATATACCAAGATAGTAATCAAGTGGTTTACATACATGAAGTTACAGAAGAGAAGGAATTAGAACAAGCATGGAAAAGAACAGGTTTTAATGAAGGTACTAGACTAGAAGAATTTATCGAAAGCATGAGAGATAAAAAAGAAAAAGGCTATACATTAGTTGAAGTCATTTTGGATAAGAATCGAGATGGAGATAAAGGGTCTAGATATTATCTGTTCTGCGGAAAGGAATTAATGTATTATCCTATAGGAAATAAATAGGGGGTGCGGAGATGGAACTGTATAAAAATTACAACGAAAAAACCATAAAACTTATAAAAGAGTTAGGATTTTATGGCAAAACACCAAAGGAAATAGAATTACTAATTGTTTTAGAACTAGAAAAATGCAAGAAAAATAGCACTTATGAGGAAATAAAAACCATTGCAGAAGTTCAAGGACGTTTATTGGGGCATATAAAAACTATGAAGTAACTACAGGGGCTTAAACAAGCCCCCAGAAGGGGATAATCAAATGGCAAAAAGACTATCAGATATAGAAAAGAGAAAGATAAAGAGATTATACAATAAAGGATTAAGCATACTAAACATCTCTTATGAGTTAAATAGAAATAAAAATACTATAAAAAAATATGTAAAAGAAATGGGACTTGTTAGAGAAAATCCAGACCTAACTGAACAAGTATTTGGCAAACTTACAGTAATAGAATTAGATCAAGAATCAAGTGGTAGAAGAAAATGGATATGTAAGTGTAGCTGCGGAAATACAGTATCCGTCAGAGAATATAACTTGAAATCTGGAAACACAAAATCATGTGGATGCACTAGAAAAGAAAAATCATCAGTGAGAAATCTGAATGTAAAGCAAGTTAAAACTAGAGATAATCAAGGTGGAGTTTACTATTTTCAACCAGGAGAGATTATTTTAAAAGGCAATTACGAAAGCGAGAAAAAATGCAGCAAAGTAAAAGAATACAAACTAAGTCCTGAGGAGTTAGCTGATTATTTGAAATCACTAGAGACAAAAGAGGTCCAAAGAAGAAAATAAGGAGGGAGAATATTGAAAAATATAATCACAGTAAAAAATATAAAAACTGGAGAAGTATTAGAATTTACAGGCCAAAATGCAGTAGCGAAGTATCTTACAGGTGTATATGGCAAGAAAATATACGCTGGAGCTGTAGCATCAGCTATAAGACAAGACACTCCATATAAAAATACATGGGAAATAAATTTCATTAAAAACGCTAATAAAAAAATATGTGAGTATTGCGGCAAAGAATTTACAAGTAATAGAGCAAATCAAAGATTTTGTAGTAATACTTGTAGAGAAGAATATCGTGCAGAAGAAAAAAGAGGACCAGCGATAAACAGTGAGGCGAAAATAACAAAAGACAAAGAAATATTAGTACATAAATTAGTAACAATGTTAGCACCATACAGAACGGCAAAATAGGGGGCAATATGGACAGATATACACTAGATAGAAATTCAGAAGGCTACGCAGATGACACAGCATATAAAGCTATAAGAAATGTAAGTATGACAGAAAAAAATAAAGTTAGATTTCTTATTCCAGGAGAACCAATAGCAAAAGAAAGACCTAGACTTGGAAAGAATGGAAAAGTATATACACCTAGAAAAACACATAACTTTGAAACAACATGTAGTTTAGCTTACGGAAACAGACCTAGATTAGAAGGTGAGAAATTAAGAGTTGAAATATTATTCAATTTCAAAGTACCTAAAAGTTATAGCAAGAAACAACGAAATAAGGCTCTAGATGACAAAATAGGACCAACTAAAAAGGATATTGATAATTGTATCAAGGCAGTACTAGACGGATTAAATGGAATAGCATGGAGAGACGATAGATATATTCATGAAGTGATAGCGAAGAAACAGTTTGCTGAGAAGTCTGAAATAATAGTAGAAATAACGGAGTTGTAAAATGGAATTTGAATGTGGAAATATGACAACGTTTGGCTGTGAACGTATGGACGGAGTAAAAGAATTAATCATGGCAGAGATAGAAGAAGCGATAGAGGATATAAAAGAAGAAAATGAAATAAGAAGACAAGAGTTGATAGCGATTATTCAACAAGAGAAAATGTGTACAAATATTTGTTGCTATGGATGTGAAAAAGAAAATTCATGCGTTTATAGATGCAATAGAGTAGATTGGCCAGATGAAGAAAGAAAAATTAATTATAACGATGAAGAATTGAGACAAGAAAAGTTACTTGGTATTAAATGTTACAACTGTGCAAAAGAAATCAATCAAGAAGGACATAAAGCAAATATTCGAAGTGATGAAGCTGATTGTGTATGGTTATGTGATGATTGTTTTCATAAAGCATGCGGAGACCAAAGTAAATTTAAAGATCTAGAAAAAGAAAGACTAAAATACAAATTTAAAAAAGAAGAAATAAAACAAGTTGATTATGAACAACTAAGTTTTATATAGGAGGATATAAAGAAATTGAATACAGAAGAAAAAAACAAATTAGCAGAAGAAAATTTAGGATTAGTTTATTTAGTTGTAAACAAAGAATTTACTTATGAAAAAACTACAGAAAGCGATAGAGAAAACTACATAGAAGAAGGTATGATTGGATTAGCAAAAGCTATTAATACATTTAATCCAAGTAAAGGTGCTAAATTTAGTACATATGCTTATACATGCATAAAATTTGAAATAAATAGCTATGTAAGAAAGAAAAACAATCATAAAAGAAAAATAAACTATGTTTGTAAAAATTCAATAGATGAATATATAAAAACTCACAAAGATATTTTAATGGATACGAAAGATGCTTATTCTTCTTTAGTAAATAGAGATGAAATATTAAATATACTTGGAAAGATGAAGATAAAAAATATAAAGTATATCACTTTAAAACGTGCAGAAGGTTATACGTATGAAAAAATAGGTAATAAAATTGGAGTTAGTAAAGAAACAATACGAGCAAGATTGAATAAAGCTAAAAAAGAATTAATCGAATTAGGAATAACTGCATAAGGGAGGATAGCATGGAAGAAAAATACATATATAAAGGAGGAAATATAGATTGATATTAGCAAGATACAAAGAATTAGTCGAACTGGCTAAGAAATACATAGAAAAGGGATATAGCACATTGGAAGCAATTAAATTAGCTGAAAAGGAATTGGAGGAAGATTATGAGAGAAATTAAATTTAGAGCATGGGATAAAAATACAAATACAATGTATGAAAATATAAGTATATTGCCAAGTATGGAGTGTATAGCTATAAATGTAGATTATGACCATGATTTTCAAGAGTACTGTATAGATGAAAGTTATGTAGTAGAACTTAAAGATGTTGAATTGTTAGAATACACAGGATTGAAAGATAAAAATGGAGTAGAAATATATGAAGGCGACATAGTAAGAAGACCTGCTTTTGTAGATAAAGATTGCTATTGTAAAGTCAGTAAATTATTTGGATATATAGAAATGAATAGTTATGCTTGGTGTGTGGTAAATAAATACAAGAATAAAAAGTATCTTTCACCATTATTTATAGAGGAAGAGGTTGGAGAATTAGAAAATATAGAAGTAATAGGAAATATATACGAGAATAAAAACTTATTGGAGGAAGATTAAATGGAAGAAGTAAAGCAAGCATTACTAACAATAAAAAAAGAATGCAGTAGCAATGAAGATTGCAACAAATGTCAAGTAAAAAAAATATTAGGTGACTGTGTACAAAGTTTTTACGTTCCAACACCAGAAAATTGGATACCAGAAAATTGGACTACACAAAGAAGATAAATACAAATAATTGACATAAAAAAAGGAATGCTTTCACATTCCGACAAATTCCTTAATATAATTATAACAGGAGTGTGGGAGCATGGCTAGTAAAACAATAGAAAAAGATAAAACATTTTCAGATGCAGAAGGTAAGTTATACAATTATAATTCTATGAAAATAGAGTTAAACAGTCTAAAAATAGATTTAGAATATTTAGAAATAGATTACAAGGGATGCAAAGCTATTAGCTATGCTGACGAAAGAACAGGACAAACAAATAACATAAGCAATACAGTTGAAAATGAAGTACTTGCAAAAGAGAGACAGATAATAGAAATAGAAAATAAGATACATAAAAAAGAGAGACAAATTAGAAAAATAGAAAATGCATTAGAGCTGCTAAAAGAAGAAGAGAAAAGACTTGTTAGCTTTAGATATTTTTCAAACAGAAAAAAAGCACCAAGCTGGTTAGATGTAGGAGAAGAAATAGGATATAGTGATAAAAAATGTAGAATTATGAGAAATGATATAATAAACAAAATAAAATCACTTATATGATTTCCGTAAAAGTTCCGTAAAGTTACCTCATAATTTCCGTAAAAGTTCCTTTTTGGGGCAGAAAACTATAGTATATTTGTATTATAGAAAATAATAAATCTTTCTAAATCTGAATAGGTTTATTTTTCTTTACGAACTCTTATTGAATGTCAGATAGCCTGGTAACCTATTTGACTAGTATAATTGCTACAGTTTTTTTAAAACATTGGTTTTTTCTTGACACAGACTTGTGTCCTCCCTAAGTATTAAGTATATAATTAACAACTTAGTTATGACAGGAAATGGCTGGGGGTAAAACCTCAGCAACGTGCAAGTAATGGAAATCGCCCCCAACGATGTAGGTTCGAATCCTACAACTTGCTAATCGTTAAATGTAATTACTATCATACAACAACAGAAACAGATTTTAATCTCATACTCAATTTGAAAAGGAGCCCATGAAGGGCTCTTTTGTTGTGTAAAGAAAGAGTTGATCTAAATGAGTAGAAAAATATTTCAAAGAAAAGAGTATTCAATTTATAGATGTAGTGACGGATTTGTTGTACATAACACAAATAAGGAATTTGAAAACGGACATACACATGTTTCAAATTTTTATAAAGCTAAGATACTGGTTATTATGGCTATAAAAAGAGAGATAGACGATAAGCTAAGTAAAAGAGATATAGAAAGTCTTATTAGATTAACGAATGATAATAGATATAGAAATAAATTATTAGAATTAGAAAGGAGTGGTGTTAATGGCGAAATTGACAGCTAAACAAAAGAAGTTTGTAGAAGAATACTTAATAGACCTTAATGCCACTCAAGCGGCTATTAGGGCTGGATATAGCACGGAATCAGCAAAAGAAATTGGTTGTGAAAACTTAACGAAACCTAACGTAAAAGCTGAAATAGACAAAGCTATAGCGGAAAGAAGTCGAAGGACAGGTATTAATCAAGATAGAGTTTTAAGGGAATTAGCAAAGATAGCATTTGTTAATCCAGGAGATGTAATAAATTTAAATCAAGCTACTGTAAAATCAGATGCAAAAGAAGAAGATTTAGCAGCTATAGCAAGTGTAAAAATAAAAAACATACCAACAGAAGATGGAGAAATAACAGAAAGGGAAATAAAACTATGCGACAAGCTAAAAGCATTGGATTTACTCGGTAAACATCTAGGAATATATGACAAGAAAGATGCTGAGGATAAAAACCTAACAATAACAATCAATAAGGCAAGTGAAAAAAATGGAAATTAACATAACTTGCAATGATCACTTTGAAGATTTTGTTTTAGATTGGAACTATAAATTTTATTTTCTTGTTGGTGGTTATGGCAGCTCTAAAAGTTATCATGTGGTCCAAAAGCTGCATCTAAAATTATTACAAGAAAAGAGATTAGCATTAGTTGTAAGGGAAGTATATGACACTATACGAGATAGCTGCTTTTCACTTTTACAAGATGTAGCAGTAGATATGGGGATATATGATATGCTTAAATTTAAGACATCGCCAATGCAAGTAACATATCCTAATGGGAGCAAGATAATTTTTAAAGGTATGGATAAACCAGCTAAATTAAAATCTATCAATGGTGTATCTATTATATGGGTTGAAGAATGTTCCGAGGTTAAATATGAGGGCTTTAAAGAACTTTTAGGGCGTTTAAGACATCCTACACTCAGTAATCACATTATACTTAGCGAAAACCCTATAGAAAAGGCCAACTGGACTTATAAGCATTTTTTTATTGATGAAGAAAATAATAAGAAAATACTTGATGATGAAAAACTTTATATTGAAAGAATTATCAAGACAAATAATACATACTATCATCATTCCATTTGCGATGACAATTATTTTCTACCTCAGGACTATATAAAAGAGCTTGATAACATGAAAGAATACGACCCAGATTTATATAGAGTAGCTAGACAAGGTAGATTTGGTATAAATGGTACTAAAGTATTACCGCAATTTGAAATGATGGACCACGATTTAGTTATGGCCAAAGTAGGTTCTATACCTTCTAGATTTTATAGAGCTGGTATGGACTTTGGATTTGAAACTTCATACAATGCATTAGTTAGAATTGCTATAGATGATGTGAATAAAGATTTGTATATTTACTGGGAATATTATAAAAATCATATGACAGATGATAAGACTGCTAAAGAAATAGATGAATTTAGAGTAAATAAAGAGTTAATAAGAGCAGATAGTGCTTAATGGTTAGGCACTTAACCTGGTTAATTGCTGGAAACCCCTAAAGCTTTAGATACCAAAGAGTAAAAATTCTAAAGATGCTACAATGGGCAATCAGCAGCTAAGATTTATTTAAGTAAAGAATTAGATAAATTTATACTTAATAAATAAAGTTCAACGACTAGCGAAATCATTTTATCTTAAATAGATAGAATAAGAAAGTAGGGTACACTCAAGTGAGTGGAAAAGCCAGGCAATAATTAAGACTGAGAGGTCTTTTTTATTGAAGATATAGTCTAGACTTATGTGAGAGCATAAGAAGTTCATAAGAGAACTGCATAAGATTAACGACCTTATGTGAATGAAATAGGAACCCAAGACAATTAGATTTTATCAGCAAGAAGGTTTTAAAATGGTAGGAGCCAAAAAATATCAAGGCTCTAGGCTTCAAAATACTAAAAAAGTAAAAAGATTTAAGCATATATATTGCTCAACTAAATGTGTTAATGTAAAAAAAGAATTGAAGGATCTAACATATAAGCAAAATGAAAAAGGCGAGAATATATATGATGAATTTAATATAGACCCTCATACTTTGAGTGCTATTTGGTATGCATTAGATGGTTATGAGGTTGCAGATTATAAAAGACATTATCACAGTAGATAGAAAGGGGGTTACAAGATGCTTAATAGTTATCAAGAGTTTGTTACTGCTGAACTTACTGGATTGTATGGCTCGGCAGTATTACAAGAAATGAACGATATACTAAGACTGTATGACATATATGAAGGTCGAGAAAACTTTATAGACAAGTCAGAAGAAAAAGACTATACACAGACAGAAAAAAGAACAAATCTGATTAAGAAGCTTATAAAAGAAGAATCTAGATTTTTATTCGGTAAGACTCCAGAGTTATACATTCAACCTAAAAATGATACCGATGCTGATAAAGATAAAGCTGAAGAAATAAATCTTTATTTAAATAAAATATTAAAAGATAATCTATTCTCAGAAAAACTTGTAAAAGGTGCTAGAGACTGCTTTATCGGTAAAAGAGCTGCTATTAAATTATATGCTAACCAAGATACAAAAGAGATTAGGATAATGTTTTTACCTAGCTTGGAATTTATCTACGAGAGTGACGAGGAAAATCCTAACGAACTTAAAAAGATAATATTCTTCTATCAGACAAATAAGGAAGTTGAAAAAGACAAGCAACGTATTTGGAAGCAAAAGTATGAAATGGTAGATGGAAGATGCATATTAAATGAAGGTATCTACAATGGTAATGGGATATTAATAGAACCTATAAATGTAGATGTAGACTTACAATTAAGCGGTATTCCTTGTTATGTGGTAATAAACGATGGACTAAGTGGAGACCCGTTCGGAGAATCTGATGTAAAAGAGCTTCTAGACAATCAAATTCAATACAATAGACTATCTTCAGAAGATGTAGACACACTTAGAAAAGGTATGGATAGGATTATTTATGGTATCGACATAGACCCAGAAGCATCTGAAAAATTTAAACTAAAGCCTGGAGCATTTTGGGACGTACCAACAGACCCTACAGCAGAAGGGAAACAAGCTACACTAGATACAATACCGACAGACTTTGGTTATGGAGACAAGATAGAAAACTCTCTAAAACGTATCAAGTCAGATATGTATGAGATGCTAAATATACCAATGTTATCAAATGACGAGCTAAAGGGTATGATGACATCAGGCAAAACTATGAAGGCGCTATACTGGCAACTTATTACTAGATGTGAAGAGAAGATGATGGCTTGGCGACCTGCTTTAGAATGGCTAATAAGAGCAATACTTGAAATAACAGAAGTATATCAAATAGAAAATTTACCGCAGCTTGATTACACTGTTACAGTAGAAAATAACTATCCTTTACAAGAAGATGAGGACGAAGAAAAGACATTAGATTTACAGCAAGTGAATGCACAGGCTATGTCTAGAAAAACATTTATAAAAAAATGGCAAGGTGTTACAGATGATGTGGCCGATGCTGAAATAAGACAAATAGCACTTGAAAGAGAAATGCTAGAAGAAAGTTATGTATCGGGAATGAGTGATCCAGTTGAATAATTTTTTCAGACAAAAGAACAAAACAGAAAAATTAATGACTAGAGAAATAAAAAAAGCATATAAAAGAGTAGCAAATAATCTAATTAAAAGATTGGCTCTAGTTAATCCAGATACGATGACATATGACTATTTAAGACAAACTGCTAAGTATCTAGAAAAGGAATATAAGAAGCTTAATAAAAGACTTAATAAAGATATAGAAAAGGCTATTGTAAACACCGTAGAAGGCTATACACAAAGCCAAGTAGAGTTTTACAGTGATTTATGCAAACCTCTATCTAGTAGCTTTGAAGATATGTTTAGCAAAGTGAATAAGCAAGTTTTAGACAATGTTATTACAGGCAAAATGTATGGAGATAACATAAAACTTTCTGACAGACTTTGGAGCAATCACAACAAGACTGCAAAAACAATAAACGATATACTTACAGATGGATTTATTAGTGGAAAAGGCAGTAAAGAGATAGCAAAAGACTTAGAAGCTTATGTTAATCCAGATTATAAAAAGGAATACGAAAAGTTTACTATTCATCCTAAGAGTAAAAACAAAGTTGAATTTAATTCATATAGATTAGCAAATACTTATATAAATCACGCTTATCAGACGGCTACCATAGAAAGTGCTAAGTATAATCCATTTGTAGAAAAAGTTGAATGGTTAAGTGGAACAGACGATAATGTATGCGATTTATGTAAAGAACGAAACGGAAAGAAATTCGATAAAAATAAAGTACCTTTAGACCATCCACTTGGCAGATGCACACTATTACCAGTCATAGAAGATGACTTAGAGGATATAGCTAGAGAGTTAAAAGGCTGGGCTAATGGTGGTAAAAATGAAAAACTTGATAAATGGTTTGAAGCATGGGAGGTTAAAAGATGAAAAAAGTATTCATAAGTCAACCAATGAGAGGATTAACCGATGAAGAAATATTAGAAAAAAGAAGTGAAATAAAAAAAGATATAGAAACCAAAATAAACGAAGAAATAGAATTTATAGATTCGTTTTTACAAGATTATCCTGGAGAAATTAATAAACATATACCAGTTTGGTACTTAGGTAAATCAATACAACTATTATCTCAAGCAGATATGATATATCTCGGAGAAGGTTGGGATAAAGCAAGAGGATGTAAAATAGAATATGAAATAGCAAAAGCATACGGAATAAATATAATAGGTTGTTAGGAGGATAATATGGATAGACAAGAAGTTATAAATATATTTGCTCAAGAAATGGCTAAAACACAAAAGAAAGCAGATAAATTTTATTATAAACAAAATGACAAAGATATGGCTGCTTATTGTACAGACCATGCATTAGTTATAAAAGATTTAGCTGTTAAACTTGGTATATGTGACGAAGTTTACATAGAAGCTTATAAAATATATGATTTTAGAAATTCAGGTAAAACAGGATATACATTAAAAGATGGGAAAATAGTTAAGCTATAGAATTGAAGGAGCAACATGAAAGATTTATTACTTAAAATAGGAGTAAGAATGGGCTGGGTTATAAGTCCAAACATCTTATTTAATTTAGCAACATATGGTGAAAACTCACCTTATTACAAAAGATATTATAAGAAATACCTAAAAAGAGATAAAAGGAGAAATTTATGAACGAACAACAATTTTTAGATTGGTGTAAAGATGAAATTGTAAGTTATGTAAATCTAATGATAGATAAAACAGATAAAAATTACATAACAAAAGATGATGTATTTATGGTTTGGTGTTGCAAAACACTCCAAAATAATAAAGCATTACTAAGTACAACTTTACCTGATGGAATGTACTACGAATGTACATATAACGGAGATAAAAAAGAAATGTACTTTGATGCTTATAAGAAATGGGAAAATAAAAAGATTGTGAGATAATATTTTTATGGATGATAAATCAATAAAAGAATTAATAAAAATATTAGAAAAAATAAGTAATAGACTATGGTGGATAGCACTTTGGTTAGCACTTACATATTTTGGCCTGTAAAGGCTTATTTTTATGCCTTTTTATAGTTTGTAGGCGTAAAAGAATAAACTAAAAACTATATTCAAGAAACGGACTTGTAAAAAGTGTAAATATAGGAGGAAATATGGAATTTAAAGAGATATTAAAAGCACAAAGCTTAACAGATGAACAAATAAATAACATTACTGCAAAGATGAAAGAAGAAAAAATATATACTACATCTTTAGAAAATGCAGACGAAAGATATACAAAGTTAAAAGGCCAAAAGGCTGATTTAGATGAACAAATAAAAGCTGCAAATACAACTATAACAGAGTTGAAGAAAAATAATAAAGACAATGAAGCATTGCAACAAACAATACAAGATCATGAAGCTACAATAGAAAATCTGAAAAAAGAATCAGCACAAAAGGATTTTAATTATGCATTAGACAGTGCATTAAAAGACAATAAATGTAAGAATGCTAAGGCTTTAAAAGCTTTACTTGATTTAGACAATATAAAATTTAATGAAGGTAAATTAGAAGGCTTAGAAGGACAATTAACTGCATTGAAGGAAAGCGATGGATATTTATTTGATACATCAAATCCAGCTCCAGGTAATACTGGGGGAACAGGTAATCATCCACGAGTTGGTGGAGGTGCTGGAGAAGTAACAAAGGCAGATTTAATGAAAATGCCTTACAGTAAAAGAGTTGAATTTTTCAACAACAATAAAGAAGAATTCAACAGATTAATGAATGAATAGGAGATGATTGATATATGGCAACAACAAAATTAGCAGATATTATAAACCCAGAGGTTATGGGTCCAATGATAGGTGCAAAAGTAGAAGCACTTTGTAAAATAACACCATATGCAAAAGTTGATACAACATTACAAGGTGTTCCAGGGGATACAAAAACAACACCAAGTTGGGAATACATAGGAGATGCAGAAGATGTAGCTGAAGGTGAAGAAGTCGGAACAGTAGGATTAAAAGCTGGGTCAACTACTTTTACAATAAAAAAAGCTATGAAAGCTGTATCTATAACTCAAGAATCTATTAATAGTGGATTAGGTAATCCAGTAGCACAAGCTGAAACTCAATTAGCAAAATCTATAGCTCAAAAAGTTGATAATGATGTATTAGATGCTGCTTATACTGGAACTAATAGAGTAGCTGGAGGTACATTAGCTGTAATATCTTACAGTGGTATAGTTGATGCAGTAACACAATTCGAAGATGAAGAAGATGGAATAGAAAAGGTTATGTTTATACATCCAAAACAAGAAGCAACTTTACTAAAAGATTCTAACTTTTTATCAGCTGATAAATTCACTGCTGGAGTAGCAGTAAACGGAGCTATAGGTAAAATAGCTGGTTGCTGGGTTAAAAAATCTAAAAAAGTTATGTTAGTTCAAGCAGAAAAAAATGACAGTGGGACAGTGACTATAACAGAAGATAATTTAGCTGAATATAAAAAGAAAACTTTAGATGGTTCTACTTTAAAAGTAGGCGATAAAGTTAATGCAGTGGCAGCAGCTAACCAATACTATTTAAATCCAATATTAAAAATGGAGCCAGACAGTCCTGAAACAGAATATACAGAAGATGAATTACCAGCAATAACAATCTTCCTTAAAAAAGATACTTCTTTAGATCATGAATGGTTCCCTAAAAAACAAATACATGATTTAACAACTGCTAAATACTATGGAGTAGCTAAAACTAACGATGCTAAAATAGTACTTGCTAAATTTAAAAAATAATAGGACGTGATTTAGATGGATGATTTAGAAATGCTAAAGCTAATTTTAAGGGAGAGTGATTCTCCCTTTTTTAGCGATGAACAACTCCAATTTTACGCAGAAAAAAATAACTATGACATAAATAAAACTGCTTATGAATGCCTTCTAGCCAAAGCAGAAGATGATAGTATTGCCTTACCAGGGGGATTAAGCTTGCCGAACAATAAAGAATACTGGTTAAGGCTTGCTAAAAAATACAGACCGAATGGAAGTAAGATCTTATGATAAATAAAGAAAAAATCAAATCGAAAGTTGAAAAAGCAATAAAAAAGCTCCCTTCTTTAGGAGTGGTTAAGCGAGCTTACACAAATGATTTTGGAGAAAAGTCAGACTTACTTGAATTAGTATGTGAAATAGAAGGCTTATATCATGAATCAAATAATCAGTATGGCCAAAGTATAACATTGCAAAATAAAGCAGAGGTAATAAAAGAAAAAAGTATATATTTTTTAGTTGTATACGATGAGACTGCGAAGCTTATACAGAAAGATGACTATATATATATAAATGGCTATAAATATCAAATTAAAGATATTGGAAATGTAAATAAAATGGATATTTATGCGGATATGAGATTACAAGAGGTGAGCTACGATGAGTAATTTTAGCATGAATATTGACGAGTTAATGGATATGTTAGAACAAAAAAGAAATAGAACAAAAGCAGCGCTTGAAATATATGCTAATAGCTCAGCTACAAAACTTCAAAATCACGCAAGAGTAAATAAACCTTGGACAGATAGGACACATGATGCTAGAAATAGACTTAATGCATCATGGGAATGGAAAAACGAGAATGTATTAAGTATTGCATTATCACACGGAGTTAATTATGGGATATATCTAGAAAAAGGAACATCACCACATGTTATAACAGGGAATCCTTGGTTGTATTGGCAAGGAGCTAGTCATCCTGTTAAAAAAGTCAATCACCCTGGTACAAGACCTTATCCAATTATAATGCCAACAATAAATGAAATAGGTCCACAGGTTATGTCTGGACTAAGTATACTTCTAAGGTAGGTGAGGTTAATGTTTCAGGATTTATATAGATTTCTTAGAACTGGCGGATTAAAAGTGTACTCACTTGGACAACAGGATAAAATTTGCACAGACCCATTTGTATTGATTTATGAAGCTGGAACAGAAGATACTTCAAGTAGTAAGAATCTAAAAAAAGAAAGCATAGAGTTATGGGTATTTTATCCTTTTAATGAATACTCAAAGGTTGAGGATTATATAAAACAAGTTGAAAATACAATAAAAAAATTCGGCAAACTAAGAAAAAATTATGATAAGTATGCAATAGAAATTGATAATGATATGAAAGCATATTATACAAAACTTTCGTATTTCAGATATGTATATAGAGAAGGAGGTAGATAAATATGGCAGCTACAGTAAAAAAGATAAATCAAATGCCACTATCAGATGTATCATTGGTTAGAGTTGTAACTGAAGCTGATATTTTTAGTTTCAAAACTTCTGATGAAATTTCAACAGAAGAAGTGGTTTCAGAAGGCGAAGAACAAACTCTTAAGCTAAAGGGTGAAATATATGCAAATAGAGAAGCTAAAGATACTGTACTTGGTTATGACTTAACTTGCAAAGACAATGTAATGTGTCCTGAGCTTCTTAAAGTTATTCAAGGAGGTACTATCGAATACGATACAGATGGAAAAACTTTTAAAAAATATACAGCACCGCCAGTAGGACAAAATGCATCAAAAATAGCATTTGATGTTGAAGTTTATTCCGCAGAAGTAGGAACAGATGGGGATACTGGAAACTTTTCAAAAGTAACATTCCCAAGTTGTAAAGGAAAATCAGTACCTCTATCTTTTAAGGATGGTGAATATTATTCAAATAAATACACTATTCAGTCAAGACCAGAGAAAGGGACTGCACCTTACACAATAGAAAAGGTAACTGCTCTACCAAATGATACAGTATCAGAATGAACAAATAATATTCAAGAAAATGTTATAAATGATGAAATGAATATCTCTATAGAAGATAAAATAGACCCCTCTAAATAATTTTAGAGGGGTTTTATTATGAAAGGAAATAGATATAATGGAAAATTTACAAGTAACAAGCTTAGACAAATTAAAACAAGTAAAACAAACTCAAATAGTAAGTTTAGGTAAATTTGAAGACGGGACAGAACTCATAGCCGAGTTAAAAAGACCAGATATGTTAGCTTTTATAACAGAAGGCAAAATACCTAATACTCTTTTACAAGAAGCAGCAGAAGTATTTAACGGGAAAACTGAAACTGTAAATAAAGCTACTATAGATGGAGATGTTACAGCACTAAAACAATTAGGGGAACTATTAGAGTTTTTATGTGAAGAAACATTAGCAAATCCAAGTTATAAGGAAATAAAAGAAATAGGTTTAACATTACCGCTAGAAATGAAAACAACAATTCTTACTTATGTTCAAGCTGGGATTGATGGTTTAAAAAGCTTTCGTAAAGAGCAAGAACGTATTAAGGATAATCAATCAGTCGGAGAAATATAGAAGATTACCAAGTGAAATAGCAAGAATAAAAGATGAATACGTGGCTTTTTGTTTCGATGAAGCCTGTATGTATATTTCAAGTCAACTGGAAGAAAAGAAAAAGCCACGATGGAGTGAAGATCTAATAGACCAAGAAACAGGAAAGAAAAAAACATTTATATCAGAAGCATGGAAAAAACAAAGAAAGGAGGGTAAATAATGTCAGATACAAACTTAGGGACAGCGACAGGATATCTAAATCTCGATATTCATAACTGGAATAATGCATTAGATGATGCTAGAGAGAGTTTAAGGGAGTTTGAAAATAGTTCTAATTCTATGGGTGATACGTTAAGAAATACACAACAAGCTACAAATGGAGCAAGTGATGCATTACGAAACACGAGTGATTCAGCCAGCAGAGCTAGAAGTGCTTTTGATAGTGTTAGACAAGTAACTAGCAGTACAAGTAATGCCTTTGACGATATTACAAGTTCAGCATCTAGAACTAGAAGTGAATTTAGTAGAACAACTCGTGAAGCTCAAAGATTCGAAAGACAAATGCAAAGACTAGAATATGAGCTAGGCGGAGAAGTACCGCAAGCGACACGAGAAGCATATCAAGAAATGTATAGGCTTAGAGGTGAAGTAAGAAATGCAAGAAGATACTACGGAAGCTATTCACAAGAAGCTATGCAAGCGAGAAATGCAATGACAGAGTTCGCGCTAAGTTTAGATGACAATACATTTAGACAGATTTATATGAGAGGACAATTAGGCCTTACAGAGAGACAGCTACAGACACAAGCTAATAGTATAAGACTTAACGCGAGAATGACTAGCTTAATGGGAGACCAAACTCAAATATTAACACAACGTATGCAAGGTTTACAAGACCATGGAATAAGACCTGAGATGTTATTACCCCCATCTACACCAGGACAATTTAGGCTTTTATCAGAAGCTATGGACTTAGGAGTTTCACCGCTAAATCGTCTATCAAGTGGGTATAGAAGATTAGGTGGTAGAGTTGAAGGAGTTATAAAAAAATATTCAGCTCAAAAAGTTGCAGTAAGAGCAGCACAAGGCTCAATGGTAAGATACGGATTGATAATGAGAAACTTAACGACTGGGACTGCTAACTTAGGACTTGCAATTCCTATTGTTGGAGCTGCCGCAATTGCTGCTTATGGAGTGTTATTTAGTGCAGCTATGAAAGCGGACGAAGGATTACAAAAACTATGGGATACTACAAAAAACAAATTAGCAAAAGCTTTCGAGCCTTTAATAGAAACTGCCGGGCAAGTCTTAGAAGTAGGGATGAAAGTTGTTGGAGTAATAGCTGACTGGATTGCAAAATTTAATGAAGCACATCCAATAATTGCAAAAGTAGCTAGTGTAGTTGCATTGTTAGCTCCCGCAATGACATTATTATTATTACCTCTTTCTATGGGCGTAGGATTATGGAGTGGTTGGTTGGTTGCCCTCAATGGTGCTTGGACCATGATTGGCGGAGTTGTGGCAATGATAGGAACTGCTACCTCGACATTTTTTGCTTTTGCCATACCTATTGCCGCAGTAACCGCTGGACTTATTCATCTTTATAAGACTAATGAAACATTTAGAACTACTGTAAATAATGCTTGGCAATCGGTTAAGGAAAAAGCTGCAGATGTATTCGGAACACTTGAAAAGTATTTTACAGAAACTATTCCGAACGCATATAAAAAAGGTGGTATAAAAGGAGTTTTAGATCAATTCGCGGATACATTCAAAAGCGGATTAGATAAGGTAAAATCATCACTACCTCAATGGCTAGAAAACGGTAAAAGTATGGCTAGTAACCTTGCACAAGGAATTAATCAAGGTTTACCAGCTTTACAGGCAAAAGCAAGCGAAATGATATCAAACTTAGTAGCAGGAGTTTTAAAAGTAGCTCCAAAATTAATAGAAACTGCAGGACAATTAATTCAAGCATGGTTAAAAATGTGGAGTAACAATGTAACACTATTTTTAGATGCTGGATTTAAATTACTTGAAATGATTATGCAAGGTATAGCACAGGCATTACCAGTGTTAATCGAAACTATAGTAAACGTTATATCTACAGTAATAAATATTATAGCTGAGAATCTACCAAAAATAATAGAAGCGGGAGTATACATCATAACTGCGCTTGTAAATGGTATAAGTCAAAACCTACCAGCTATAGTTGATATAATAACAAATACTCTGAGTTCTATAGTGAATATCATATTAGAGAATCTACCGCTAATAATTGAAGCAGCAGCACAAATTATAACAACCTTAGCAGTTGCATTGATAGAAAATCTACCAATATTATTAGAAGCTGCAGTAAAATTAGTTATTGAAATTGCTAGATGCATATTAGAGAATTTACCGCTAATAATTGAAGCTGGTATCCAACTTGTAATAGCATTAGGACAGGCAATAATACAAGCATTACCACAGATAGTTGCAGCAATTGGAGAGCTATTTATTGGAATCTTAGAAGTAATTGCGGAGGAGATAGGTAAATTAGGCCAATTTTTATTAGATAAAGCTATGGAAATAGTCCCTCAAATTCAAAGTAAAATATCAGAACTATGGGAACAAATAAAGATAACAGTAACAGAAAAAGCTACAGAGTTATGGAATTCTATAACACAATGGGCAAATAGTGTATATAGTAGCGCATCAAGTTGGATTAGCAATTTGATATCATCAATAGGTACGTGGTTAAGTGGCTTACCAGGAAAAGTAGGCTATGCATTAGGGTTTGTATTAGGAGCCATAACTAGCTGGGGAATTAATACATATAACTATTTTGCTACAAATATACCGATGTGGATTAACTCAATAGGAAACTGGTTCTCTCAATTGCCTTCCAAGATAGGTAAATGGCTTACAGATACATATAGCAGAGTAACTCAATGGGGTAGTAATATGTTATCAAAAGCGCAAGAAACTGGTAGTCGATTTATAAGTAATACTATAAATTGGTTTCAACAATTACCAGGAAAGGTATGGAATTTCCTAAGCAATACTTACAGCAAAGCAACTCAATGGGCATCGCAAATGATTGCGAAAGCACAACAAGCTGGAAGTCAATTTGTAAGTAAAGTAGGAAGTGCATTATCAACATTGCCAGGGCGAGTATGGTCATTTTTATCTAGCTGTATATCAAAAGCAATTAGCTTTGCATCGCAATTTGGAGCGCAAGGTCAAAAAGCAGCTAATGATTTTAAAAATAAAATAATAAACGGAGTTAATTCTATCCCTGGCAAAATGGCAAGTATAGGTAAACAAATAGTACAAGGTATATGGAGAGGTATATCTGGAGCTGGAAGTTGGCTTAGAACTCAAATATCTAATTTTGCCAGTGGAGTAGTAAAAGGATTCAAGGCTGGATTTAAGATTAATTCACCAAGTAAAATTATGCGAGATATAATCGGTGTTGGTATAGTAGAAGGTATTGGTGTCGGGATAGATCAAGAGGAAAATAGTTTGCTTGGAAAAGCTAAAAATCTAGCTAATAGTGTAGTTGGTGTTATGAATAACAATGCAACTACAATGGATTTAATAGGTACTGCTAAAGGATTAACTGGTAATATTGGTGCTGTAACTCAAACAACACAAAATAATACAAGTAATGCTATAAATATAAATATAAATAATCCTTGTATAAATGATAAAATAGATATAGAAACTCTAGCAAATGACCTAGCATTCTATCTAAAAAGAAAAAAAGTATTAACAGTATAAGGAGGTGTAGAAATGGAATTTACAGAATATAAAGACCCGATAGTTTTATATTTAGACGATAAACCGAGTACAGATTATGGAATAAAGGTGTATGAAAGTAATATCCTTTCTGCGCCTTCTAAAAAATTAGAGTTTGTTGAAATAGAAGGAAGAGACGGAGCACTAACAATAGACAATGGATATGAAGATTTTGTATTAACACTTGGTTGTGTGCTTGTAAATAATAATAGCAAAGTTGAAACTACTCCAGCATTAGCAAGAAGGGCAAAGAAATTCCTTCTTAACGGAGCAAATAGAAAGATACAATTAAGTGAGGACATGGGTTTTTATCTATTAGGGGCTTATAATTCTGATGTTGACATAGAAGAAGCAATTGAAAACTTTGGATTGTTCCAGGCACAATTCAGATGCAAGCCTTATAGATTCTCTAATAGTAATAAAACAGTAGAGATAACTACTAAAAATACTGTAATAAAAAATGATGAATATAAAACCAAGCCTGTTATTGATGTGTATGCAACAGGAGACATAACTATCAATATAAATAATCAAGAAGTTGTTTTAAAAGCCTTAGAAGGACATATACAACTTGATTGTGAAAAAATGAATGCAACTACTGTTAATTCGCTTGGAAAAATAGTAAATGCAAATCAGAAAATGTATAGTGATTTTCCTGTTTTAGAAGAAGGTAATAACAATATAACTTGGACTATAGGAACAGGCGCTAGTTTTACTAAAATAATAATAAATTATAGAATGGCGGTGATATAGTGATACCAAGAATTTATGATAACAGTTTTACAACGTATGAAAGCAACGGATTAGGTTTATTGGTAGATGCTATATCTTGCCAAGTTGAAGAAGAATCAAACGGAGATTTCGAGTTAACACTCGTATATCCTTCTGATGGTTCTTTTTTTTATGCGTTAAAACAAGACAACCTTGTAAAAGCTGATGCATCGGATAACTTAAAAGGGCAGCTTTTTAGAATAGATACAATATCAAAACCTCTAAATGGCCAAGTGACTGTATATGCAAAACATATTTCATTTGATTTAGCTAAAAACTCTTTAAATGAAGATGTAAACGAAAAAAATATAAAATGTGAAAATGCTGGTAAACATATGCTTCAAAAATCTGATGCTGACAGTAGATTTACAATAGAAAGTAATATAGAGATGCTTGGTAACTACAGCATGGATAGAAAAACAGATTGTTTGAGTGCTATAGCTGGGACAAGAGGTTCTCTTATAGATACATTCGGTAATGGTCCTAAGCTTCTTAGAGATAACTTTACAATATCCGTACTTACTAGAAGAGGTAAGGATGATAACACTCTTATAGCTTATAAGAAGAACATCACAGGCTTTACGTTAGAAGAAGATTATTCAGAAATAATCAATATTATAAAACCTTATGCTACTTATACAGAAGATGAAGTTGAAAAAACTCTATATATTGATGAAACAGGAGTAAAATCGCCAAGATATGTAGAAGGTGATATAGTAAAAAGTCAATGGATGGATTTTTCAGACAAATTTGACGAAGATGAAGCTCCAACAAAAGAAAAATTAAAAAATCTAGCTGAAAAATATTTCAACGATAATAGCTGCGACCTTCCTAAAATGACTTATAAAATAGAATTTCAACCGCTTAGCCAAACGGAAGAATACAAGGAAGATGGATTAGCTGAACTAGAATATATAGGCATGGATGATAGTGTATATATAGCTAACAGCAAATATGGAATAAGAGACCAAGCTAGAGTTATAAAAACAACTTATAACGTATTAGCAGACAAATATATATCTATAGAATTAGGTGATCCAAAGACAACACTAGGCTCAATCATAAATAAAAATAATACTGACACAGTAACAAAAGATGAAGTAAAAGACATTGTAGATAAAACAAATAAAAAAGATTATCCTAATACATTGCCAGCGGTTCCAGTTGTAACTATAGATAGAGCCGGATTTAAGACAGTTTCTCTTAGTTGGACTTTTGATAATAAGCCTTATTATTCTTATCAAGTTTATGCTAGTCAAGAACAAGGATTTAGCCCTAATGCATTTGACTTGATTTATGAAGGGAAAGGAAGTGCTTTTCTCCATGAGGTAGAATGCTCACAGACTTGGTACTATAGAGTAAGAGCGATTAATACTTATGGAAATGCTACGGATTTTTCAGAAGAAGTTAGTGCAACAACTACCAAAATAAGTGATGCTGCAGAATATTTTCAAGAAGCTGCGATAGAAAGTGCTTTGATTGGATCACTTAATGCTGATGTAATCAATGCTGGGAAACTCAAAGGCACTTTTATAGATGCAAGACAACTAACAGTTACAGATGGAAACGGGAATATTACTTTTCTGATAGATAGCGAGGGTAATGTAAGTATCCGAGCAACAGAATTCAGTCTCGAAGGCAAAACTATCAGTTCCTACATTGACGATGTGACTACTGATATATCCAAGCAAAAAGAAAGAATAGATGAAATACTTGAAGATAGTACATTAATACCTTCTGAAAAAAGGCAATTACAAATAATTTTAGATGATATAGTAGAAGAATATGCTGAAATCACAGCAAATGCCTTAAAGTACAATATAGCTTACAATGATTTTCAAACTGCATATAATGCTTTATATAATTACTTAACTGTAGATTGCAAAATAAACGACATTGAAATTACAACAAATGTGCATCAAGATACTTTGAAAAATTATTTTGAAAATTATTATACAAAAAGAGGAAATATAAACAATTTAATAAATGATGAAATAAATAGTAATATTGACGATAAATTAAGCAGTTCAGATTCTGAAGCAGTATTTAATGCTCTTACTAAAAATGGAACAATACAAGGGTTATATATGCAAGATGGAAAACTTTATTTTAACGGTCAATATATTAATGCTAAAAATTTAAAAGTAATAGATTCAAAAGGAAATACTACTTTCTATATAGATTCAAATGGGAATGTAACAATTAATGCAACAGACTTTAGCTTAGAAGGTAAGACTATAGATGACTATGTAAATTCTCATGTAGTAGAAGTTACAGGAATTACAATGAAGAGAGTATCTATATCTTACTATATTTCTACTTCACCTACTCAGTTATTAGGAGGTAGTTGGTCCACAACAAAACCTACTTGGGTAAGTGGGAAATATATATGGCAAAAAACAGTAACTACATATTCTAATAATACAACAAGCGAATCAGAACCAGTTTGTATAACAGGACCAAAAGGTGAGCAAGGTAATCCAGGTGGTAAAGGCGACCAAGGTGTGTCTATTACTAGAGTAAGTAACAGATATGGCAAAAGTACATCTAAAATAGACCCTCCAACAACTTGGTATACAAACTATCCAGAATGGGAAAGAGGCTATTACATATGGACTAAATCTATAATCTATTATAGTGATGGTACAACAACAGAAACCACACCTTATGTAGATACTTCCTGGGAAGGTATGGCAAATCTTGTAGATAATAAAGTTGATAACACACAACAAGCAATATTTAATGCTCTTACAAACAACGGACAAGTACAAGGTATATATTTACAAAATGGAAAAGTTTATTTAAACGGAGAATATATAAAAACCAATAGTTTAAATGCATCTAATATAACTTTCGATGATTTAACAGGTAAAACTATAAAAGGCGCTAGATTTTTCACTGCACCTAAAGAAGGTGCAACTGATGGATATTTATTTAGAATTTATTCAGATGGTAGTGTTTATAGTTCTAAAACAATCCAAGTATATGGAGAATCTAATGATGGAAGTTATGCTCAATTAACTCCTGGCAAAGTAACTGCGACAGAATATTTACAATCGCCAGGACTTATTACAAGTAACAACAGTCTTTATTTTGGGATACAAGGATATACGCCACCAAATGATAACTCAACAAGAATGGTTAAATTGACAAGAGATGCAAATAATGAATATACCTATTTCATGCCTTGTTATAATCCTACAAGCACGAGTGGGGGTATAAGATTAGGCTCTACGAATGGATTTTGGAATGTTGTATATGCAACTAATGGGGTAAAAACAAGTTCAGATAGAACATTAAAAGAAAATATAGATTATTTAGATGGAAATTCTTCTATTGATTATGATGATTTATATAATTTTATAAAAAATGATTACTCATTAGCGACTTATAATTATATAGGAGAAAGCGAAAAAAGACTATCAGCTATAGCTCAGGATATGCTTGTAAATTCTGATGGAACAGATAATAAGGTCGGGCAACTAATTACTAATGCAGAAGAAGCATATAAAAATCAAGCAACACTAGCTATAGAGGAAACTCAGTTAGTAAATGTGCTAATTGGAGCACTAAAGAAGACAATGGAAAAAGTAGAAGAATTAGAAAATAAGCTAAATAGTAAATAGGAAGGGGATGTGTTAATTTGAAATACAACTACGAAGTATCTGTAAATGAAAATAGAGCAAAATTAAATAAAGACATTTTTTTATTTAGAGGTAATAGAAATATACATTATTATTTTTCAATAAAAGGTGCACGTTTTGCCTTTAAAAAAGAAGGAGATTTAATAGAAAATGCAAATGCGATTTATGCAGCAGTTACAGTAATAAAACCAAATGGGGTTGAAGTTGCAAATGCTATAGCTCCAGTTGAAAATGGTTTAATTCATTTAAAAGTTACAGAAGATCTAATCGATGAAGAAGTAGAAGTCGGAGATTTTGATTTGGTATTTGATTTGTTCGATGATACTGACGGGGCAGTAACAATTCCAAAAGTAATAGGACAATTCCATGTATTAGAAAGACCATGTACAACTCCCATTTCCGAATTAGCAGTAGCTACAAATACAACAAATGAAGTAGACTACGCTCTAACAGATTATGCTATAACTACTTATGCAGAGCCTGTAGCATCTACTAATGAAGATGGAACTTTTGCTAAAAAAACATGGGTGCCAAAAGAAAAAATTACAACAGCAGAGTTAAACAGAATGGAAGAAGGTATAAGCTATGTTAGTTCGCAATTTAAAGATATTGCGAACTTATCTCTTACAAAACATACGGATGGAAAAGTATATATTAAGAAACAAGATGGAACACTTATAGGTGATGGAATCGAAATAGGTGGAAGTGATGTTGACTTATCTAAAATAACAATGAGTATGAGTGGGCAAACATTGAAGTTGTTAAACAATGGTGATCAAGTAGCAACTGTAGAAATTCCTACTGCAACAGTAACCGATGAACAATTAACAAGTATAATTCAATCTAAAATAGATGATGGTACATTGAGTGCATTATCTATAGAAAATCGTTCCATAGATGAATCTAAATTAAATTTTGGCATAATACACAAACATTTATTAAATGATACATTAAAAAATAATCTCGCTAATAGTGAGATTGTTAAACTAAATAAAGAATATATTTCAAATTATACCCAAGCCACAATAAACAATGATGGAACTCTTAATACAAAAGGAATTGCTTATGTAACAGAATTTTTAAAATGTTACCCAAATGAAGTTTTAGATTTATCAAAACCAGTACACACTAAAGTAGCATTTTATGATAAAAATAAAGTTTTTATTAGTATTACTACTATCACAAATACTACTACTAATTATACCGTTCCAAATGATGCTTATTATTTCAGATTAGAATCTGACTATAATGGCGGAACACCCGCAATAATAACAATTAGAGCGAATAAATTCAAAAATAAAACATTTAAAGATTTAGTATGTAGTCCCTTAAAATGCAAACCTAAAATACAAATTACGGGAGATAGTAATACTTATGGATATGGTTTATCTTCAACGTCTTTATCTTGGGCTAATTTATTTATATCACAATTACAAACATTAACTACATTCAGATATTTTCCAAACTCCAAATGGGTTATATCTAGAGGTGCTAATTCTTATGATATAAATTATAATTTTAAACAATATTCATCAATGGAAATAGATACAGATGCAGAAAATATGACATTATCAATAGGTACGAATTACGATTCAGCGTGGAAATGGTATATCGATGGGATTACAAACTCTAGCAATGATAATCAATCAACTATAGCTTTAGATGGCAATTTACATACTGTAAAAGTTGAATTTACGGCGGGTCAAGCCGTTCTTCCTTCTTTTCAAATAACAAAATCTATTGAATGTAAAAATAATGCAGTTAGTGGTGTTGCGACAGGAAATGTGACTATAGAAACTGGATATGATTGGTTATTACTTATGGTGGGCACTAATAATAGAAATATAAATAATTTATTTTTTCAAGATTATAACAAATATGAATATTGCGGAAAAGCAACTTGTATAGTTCCTTTTCCAACTTGGAAAATTGAAGAAGGATATACTGCATCACTTATGCAAATGGCAACAAATTTAATCGAAAGTTTCAAAGATATGGGATTTGATATTCTTAATTGCTTAGATGTGGCAAGTACAGTATTTTGCGATACAACAAAATATTATCAAGGTGATTTAATACATTTTAATGAGAATGGTCATAAATTAATATGTAATATAATTAGTGCAAAATTAGGGTTACCTACATATTTATCATTTAGTAATTAATCTCATTTAGTTCGCAATTAAAAAAATTAAACAATACAAGAGCAGAAATCAATCTGCTCTTTTTTAATATAAAAATAAAGGAGGAAAATAAATGGAAAAAAATATGAAGACAAGAAAAGGAAAAGATGGATTTCATTATCCATATACAAGCCCTGATTTAGTCATAGATAAAAATGGAAAGTCTGCAACTAAAAAATTTGAAGAAATAAGTTCGCAATTTAAAAATATTGTGTACTTATTTAGGGTATGAAACTATAACTGTGGATTAATAAGAAAACGTACTTTGACAAGTGAATATAAAATTTATTACTTAAAATAACTTTAACTGTGGACTATATAACTTTGAATGTGGTATAATGAGGTATATTTATAAAAGGAGTGATTATATGGTGCAAAAATCAAAGAGAATGAAAAAAGTATTTTTAGGTGGAACTTGTAACAATAGTAAATGGAGATATAAACTGATTCCAATGCTCGATATAGATTATTTTAATCCAGTAGTAGATGATTGGACTGAAGAATGTTATCAAGAAGAATTAAAACAAAGAGAAATATGCGATTATTGTCTATATGTTATAACTCCTAGAATGACAGGAGTATATAGTATAGCTGAAGCTATAGATGATAGCAATAAAAGACCTAATAAAACTTTATTCTGCGTGTTAAAATCAGATATAGATTATATACCTGATATTAGATGGAACGAAGAATCGAATAAATTTTTTATAGGACATGATGAAACAGAAAAACAATTTGATGAAGGACAAATGAAATCTTTAGATAAAGTTGGTCAAATGGTAAAAATGAATGGGGGTAAATATTTTAAATCACTAGAAGAAGTTGCAAGTTACTTAAATAAAGTTGGAATAGAAAAAATAAGAGGAGTTGAAGAAATTCCTAATTGGATTAAAAGAGGACATGAGACACTTCCTAAAGATAAATGGGGATATTGGGATGAAATTGTTCCGATAAGAGCTAAAGACCTTTACGAAGGAATGGAATTAGATTATACATTAGATATAGAACTGATATTACGAGAAGGTACAAAAGATAGTTTTATTATAGCAAGTAGAGAATTAGATAACCAAGGTCATTCCGAAATGTCGTATGGTTTAATGAAAGCGATGATAAAAGAATTTTGTACAAATGGGAAAGAATTTGTAAAATATTTAAATAGAAAATAGGTTACGAGAAAGAGAATAGACAATATGAATATACTAAATTTACCAGAATTTGAAGTTTTAGACACAATACAAGATGACCACGATATGACGGTAATAGTAAAACCAGTTAAAGAGCCTGTGGCTTGCCCAGAGTGTGGTGGAGTTGAATATTATAAGCATGGCAAATCTAAGCGATTTGTGAGGGATTTAAATAGCTTTGGGAAACGTGTAGGGATTGAAATACATACACATAGATATAAATGCAAATACTGTGGTACCACATTTAGTCAACATTACAAAAGCATCGACGATAGAGATAAAATCACTATTCGTTTAAGAGAGCAAATAGAAAAAGAATCTCTTAAAAAACCATTTGCTAATATAGCAGAGGAATATAGTGTTTCTCCTACTACAGTAAAGCGAATATTTAATGCTTACATAGAAAGGCTAGAAAAGGATATGACTTTCCTTACTCCAGTTATATTAGGGATAGACGAAGCACATCTTAATAAGTCAATGAGAGCCGTTTACACCGATATAATTGGACGTAAGGTATTGGATATCCAACCAAGCCGTAAGAAATCCGATGTGAAGGCTTTTCTAAGTAAATTACCTAATAAGGAGAACATAGAAGTAGTAACCATAGATATGTGGCGATACTACAAAGAGGCAATATATGAGGAACTCCCAAAGGCTCAGGTAATCGTTGATAGATTCCATGTAATACAATTAGTTAACAATGCTTTAGAAGGTGAGAGAAAGTCATTTAAAGGCTCATTAGACAAGAAACAAAGGTCTAAGTTGTTAAAAGATAGATTCTTGTTACTAAGGAACAAAGAAGATTTAAATGCTAGACAGATTTGGGATATGCAAATTATGTTTATCGATTTTCCACAGTTAAAGTTAGCCTATGAGTTGAAAGAACAATTTAGAGATATCTACAAATGTAACAATCGAGATGATGCTTTAAAAGCTTATTCAATCTGGAAGGAGTCAGTTCCAAAGGACATGAAATACTATCAAGATGTAATCAAAACGATTGATAACTGGCAGTATGAGATATTTAACTACTTTACATGTAGGATTACAAATGCTTATACAGAGAGTTTAAACAACTTGATTAAGAACATCGAGAAAGCTGGTAGAGGTTACTCTTTTGAGGTACTTAGAGCAAAGGTACTATTTGGTACAAGTGCTACTAGAAAACCTAAATATACAAGAGCAAATACAAGTAACAAAACATATACATTTACTACGGCATTTAGTTGGAATGATTTCGTAGGAAGTACAAAATTAACAGAAGGTTTTGGAGTAGATATTCCACAACTACTAGAGGTATTAGAGAGTGATAAATTTTAATTCACTCTCTTTTATTTTCCACAATTAAAGTTATATACCCAAATTTAAAAAATACAAGAAAAAATTAAAAAAACTACATACAACGTATAATAAAAATATTATGAACTAATTTACCAAGTAAGTAAGATCATAGAGCAGTTAAAAATGATATTTAAACCATCTTATAGTATAATAACTGTAAGGGGGTGAAAAAGATGTAAAATGTGATAATACAAAAAATAAAAACTATATATAATTAAAAAAACTAAATCTATTTTTAAAAGGACTGTACCGCTACAGTCCTTTTTTATATAAGAAAGGAATTTTGCATGAATGATGAATGGTTAAAAGACACACTAAAGAGACACGATGAAAGGCTGCAAAGACATTCTGAAAGAATAGACAAACTAGAAAATACACAGTCTGAAATGGCAGTAAAAATAGAAAATCTATGCAATACCATAGACAAATTAGCAAGTAACTTAAACAAACTAACTTGTGCAATTATAACAGCATTGGTTAGTTTTTTCTTTTATGCAATACAAAATAATTTATTTAATTAATAGGAGGTAATAAATTATGAAATTTAATTTAAAAGAACAAATAAAAAACAAAAGTTTTTGGTTATCTGTAACAGCATTATTAGTGTTAACAGCTCAACAATTTGGATTAGATTTTTTACCTAATAACTTCCAAGATTTTGTTAATTCAGTTTTAACTATACTAGTAGGTATGGGTATAATTACAGACTTTAAAACTGATGGATTTGGAGAATAAGAATAGATATAAATACTTTATAAGATAACTGTAAGGTGCTTAGGAGGTCGATAAGAAGGTCAATTTTTAAGCATCTTTTATTTTCAGAAAAGGAAGTGTTATTATGAGTAAAAAATATTTAGTAGCTATAGATGCAGGACATGGTATGCATACAGAAGGTAAACAATCAGTACCAATGTCAAAAAATTTGTATATAGATAATGAATTAGTAAGAGCAAAAGGAAAGATCATAAAAGAAAATGAATGGAACAGAGGGGTAAGTGAATATCTAGCTGCTGCACTAAAAAGATGTGGTATAGATACAATGTTTACTGCAGATATGACAGGTAAAACAGATATTGCCTTGTCTACTAGAGCAAGTAAAGCTAATAAAGCTAAAGCAGATATATTAATTTCAAATCACTATAATGCAATAGGAAGCTGTGCTA
>ENA-UOJB01000586-UOJB01000586.1-human-gut-metagenome-genome-assembly--contig:-C48-NODE-586-length-39056-cov-44.312120_pt1 | contig 39056 bp, 29 predicted proteins | sample MGYA00242338_ERZ723885 | MGnify/ENA metagenome assembly ERZ723885
TCAGACTTGTACCTGATCCCTTTGGTTGTCTCCCTCTTTCATATCGACAGGTGTATTGATTTGAATAGCGAACCCGAGAAGTGCTATCCGACAAAAAGAACTATCGGTAGCTTGCTATCATAGTCAGAACTGAATGATATAACAGAAGTACATTAAACAAAAGACCTTTTCTACAAGTTGCTAATTTTGTTCTTTTTAAGTTTAAAAAAATTTTATTAAACCTATTGATTTTGTAGGCTATCAGGTGTATAATATAAATCGGACTAAATCTGTCGTCTTTACCGCATCCCTTTACAGTGCGTTAAACGGCATTTAGCATAAAGCAGGAAGAAAGGAACGATAGTATAAATGCTTAAAACAACGATATACCTTGACAATGCGGCTACCACAAAGATAAGCGATAACGTTCTCAACGCTATGCTGCCCTATCTTACGGAGGAATACGGCAACCCCTCCTCTATCTACACTCTCGGAAGAAATTCCGCAATAGCCGTAAACAAGGCAAGACATCAGGTCGCACAGGCGCTCGGCTGTGAGGACAGCGAGGTTTATTTCACAAGCTGCGGCAGTGAGAGCGACAACTGGGCGATAAAAAGCACCGCAAAAATGATGGCGCTAAAAGGCAAGAAGCACATAATCACTTCTGTATTCGAGCATCATGCGGTTCTGCACACAATGGATTCTCTGAAGAAGGAAGGCTTTGAAATAACCTACCTTCCCGTTTATTCAAACGGTATAGTTAAAGTCGAGGACGTAGCAAACGCAATCCGTCCCGATACAGCCCTTGTAACGATAATGTACGCCAACAACGAGATAGGCACGATACAGCCCATCGCCGAGATCGGCGAGCTGTGTAAGCAAAAGGGTGTCATCTTCCACACAGACGCAGTACAGGCTATCGGCAACGTCCACATCAACGTAAAAGAGCAGAATATAGATATGCTCTCCCTCAGCGGTCATAAGATACACGCACAGAAGGGTTGCGGTGTTCTTTATGTAAACAAGAAATACCGCCTTCCTCCCCTTATTGACGGAGGCGCTCAGGAAAGAGGCAGACGTGCCGGCACAGAAAACGTTCCTGCTATAGTAGGACTCGGCGTAGCTATAACAGATGCCGTAAACGGTATAGATTCCAAGAACGAAAAGCTGAAAAAATTCAGCGACAGGATATATAACGAGATAATGAAGATTGACCGTGTCCATTTAAACGGCGACAGAGAAAAGCGTATGCCGAGCAACCTGAACTTCTCGTTTGAGGGCGTAGAGGGCGAGAGCTTACTGCTCCAGCTTGACCTTCAGGGCATTGCCGCATCGAGCGGTTCCGCCTGCACATCAGGCTCACTTGACCCCTCACATGTTCTTCTGAGCATAGGACTTCCCCACGAGGTAGCGCACGGCTCACTGCGTATCTCAATGTCAGAGTACACGACTGAGGAGGAGATAGACAAGCTGCTCGAGGTTCTCCCCGTTATTGTAAACAAGCTCAGAAGTATGTCGCCCCTGTGGGATCACATCGTCAAGGGCGAAACATTCAAAATAAAGTAAACATTGATTTATTCGAAAGGAAGTATTACTGATGATTTATTCTGAAAAGGTAATGGATCACTACGCCAACCCCAGAAATGTAGGCGAGATTGAAGATGCAAACGGTGTCGGCGAGGTCGGCAACGCAAAGTGCGGCGATATAATGAAAATGTACCTTAAGATTGAGGACAACACTATAAAGGATGTCAAGTTCAAGACATTCGGTTGCGGTGCGGCAATCGCCACAAGTTCCATCGCTACCGAGATGATAAAAGGCAAGCCATTATCCGAAGCACTGAAGCTGACCAATAAAGCGGTCGTAGAAGCGCTTGACGGTCTGCCTCCGGCAAAGCTACACTGCTCCGTACTTGCAGAGCAGGCTATCAAGGCGGCTATTGCCGACTACTACACAAGACAGGGAATCGACCCCACCCCCTTTGTAGGCGAGATAAAGGACGACCACTGCGACAGCTGTTGCGGTATATGACCCTATTCTTATATTATAACAAACAGCCTTGCGAAACCCGCAAGGCTGTTTCAGACTGTCGGAAAACCGGTTATTATTAAATCCGTACCATTAAACATATCGCCAACACCGCTGAAAGCATTTTCCATACCGACAAGGCATTAATATTTTCGTGAGTGTATCGGTGCAACTGCTCTGACATCGACTCTTCAAAAACGCACTATCCCTCGAAAATCGCCAACACCCTTGCCTTTAAATGAACGCTCTGTTTGTTTCGCACTATCCCTCGCCTCGCACTATGTCCTTGCCTCCCTTGTCAAAGGGAGGTGGCTTGACGGCAAGGCACAAGCCTTAACATTATTGCATTTACTTGCGATATGCCCACTTTTTTTATATTGCATACTTTTCTGCCGTCAAGACGAAGGGATTGTCACGCCACCATCTCTCGCCCCGCACCAACCCTTTCCAAAACCGCACTACCCCACTAACTTTTCTTAATGCCAACATCTATATGCACTTATATGCTTTTACATTCGCACTATCACACGCCCTTTTCGTAGGGCGAGGGGCTCGCCCCTCCCGTTGCACCAAACCTCTCCATTCCCACAACCTTCTCAAAAGCACATCCACCGCCACGCCTCGCACTAAAATTGCTTTCCTTGCCAAAGGTGAGCTTCTTTTACTCGGCTTGACAGAGCCAACTAAGGTGGGGATTGTAATTGCTTAGAAGTTGTTTTCCTAATTACTTTGATTCTTCCCTCGTTAATATTGACAAGTGTACCCACTCGAATAGCGAACCCGAGAAGTGCTGTCCGATAAACAGAACTATCGGTAGCTTATTATCATAGTCAAAGATGAATGATATAGCAGAAGCACATTAAACAAAAGACTTTTTCTGAAATCTTACAGCCTTGCGAAACCCGCAAGGCTGTTTTGCATACCGTGAACACATCGCCCACTACCCTATAATCTTCTCCATCCACACCATATCATACTCCCTGCCGAATTTTTCGGCACATTTATGAAACTTTCCAACAAGCGTATACCCCTGCTTTTCGTGGAACCTGATGCTGTCGTGGTTCAGATACTCATCGTCTTTATCCGTGCTTGCTATGCAGGCATACGCATTCCTTACCCCAATATCCGCAAGCCTTTTTTCAAATTCCCTATATAACGCTGTTCCCGTACCGTGACGCTTTTCATTCACATCAACATATATCGTCGTTTCGGCAGAACGCTCATAGGCCGCCCTGTCCTTGAACACTCCGGCATAGGCATATCCCGTTATCCTTCCGTCACGCTCAGCTACTATGTAAGGATATTTCTTCAGAGTTTTTTCTATCCTCCGCCTGAAATCCTCTGCAGACGGCACATCAATCTCATACGTTACCGCCGTATTTACAATATAATAAGAATAGATACCTAGCAGTTCTTCTGCGTCAAAGGGCGTTGCCGTCCTTATTTCTATATCTTCTTTCACTCCACACTTCCTTAAAAACATATTAAAAGCAAAAGTGCCACAGCAATACCGCCGTGACACTTCATTGTGCTTTATCGGATTTTATAATGCCTCCGAGCCTTCTTCGGGTGATTCGATTATCTCGCCCTCCACTCCGTCTTCGGTAAAGGAAAAACTCTTCTTGTCCGCATCATCGTCAACATCGGAAATATCAACATCAACTCCGCTGTTTATCGACACTACCATATCCTTGAGATTGTTTATCTCGTTTTTGAAAGCCGTGCCTGTTGTAGCCGCCTTCTTAATAAGCTCTGCGCTCTTTTCCCTGCCTGCCGATACGATCTCGTTTACGCTCTTTGTGAGCTTTTCACTGCCCGTCTTTACTGCGCCCGTGCAGTAGACCGAAGCCTTGTGGAGCTTATCACTGCAATTTTCCTTCACAGCCGCTACAGCCTCAGGATTTTTATCTATATATTTCTTAGCTAAAATATACCCCGTACCGACAGCCGCCGCAATACCGAAAAATATCATTGCTTTATTCATACTAAACATCCTTTCCGGGTAAAACCCCGTTTGCTTATACTCAGTATATACCATTTTTTACGAAAAGTAAAGCTTATTTTGTCGGATTTACTGCCTCAAGGCGATATATCGGAAATCCCTGCTCGGAAAATCTCTTTTCATACTCCGTCACAATATTTCCTTCAAATCCGCTGTTATGCAGATCAAGGCTGACATTCTTCAGCTTGAAGCCGCACTGTGACAGATTCTCTACCGAAAACTCGAACAGCTTCATATTGTCGGTTTTCTGATGTATCTCACCGCCCGGTATAAGTATGTGCTTATATATCTCAAGAAATACAGGATGGGTAAGACGGTGCTTTTTATATGTTTCCTTAGGATAAGGACAGCTGAAATTAAGATAAATGCGTTCTACCGAATTTTCGGGGAAGAATTTTTCAAGATACTCCGCTTTACCCATAAGAAATTTCAGGTTAGGCAGATTTTCCTTTACCGCAAGCTCCATAGCGCTGACTATTACGTTTCTTGCCATCTCCACCGCAATAAAATTAATATCCGGGTTACGCCTTGCCGCTTCAACCGCAAAGCCACCCTTTCCGCAGCCTACCTCAAGATGAACAGGATTATCATTGCCGAATATCTCCCGCACATCAAGCGTTCTCTGCTGTGTTTCACCTCTTTGCTCTGCGGCATAATCCACAAGCCAGCCGAGATTCACGTTGCCGCAAGCGTCAAGACGTTCATCAAGGTATTTTTTTCTTCTCATTCTCATAAGTGTTACCGCCCTTATCTTGTTGCCGACAGCATAACGTAATACGTCTTGAAACGTACCTTGTCAACAATGTTTCTCGTTGTGTTGTCAAGCACCACGATATTCATTCCACGCTCATTGAGCGAGTAGTTCTTGTTGCCCATTCTGACAATCGATTCATCTGCGTCGCTGATTATCTGCGTCTTATAGCCCAGCACATCAATAACGCCTGTATCGATCCTGTCATCCGACAGCTCCTCACGGACTACCTTGCCGCCTTCTATTATTGCAATATAACGCTGGTTTTTCTGAGCCGTAAGCAGTTTTTCAAGCCCCAGATCCTTTACAGCCGATAAAGCGCCGTCGTTATATCCGCCCGTCACATCTCCTCTTGCCGAGATTATGGCAGTGAAATTCTCGCCCTCTTTCAGCCTGTACATATAGTTAAGGAAATTATCCTCGCTTCTGAGGTTAGTGTTCTTTTCGTCCTTGCTTTCTTTTGAAAGCACGAATTCCGTATACTGCGGAGCAATGCTCTTGTACGGCATAACTCCGTGGAAGCCCTTCTTCGATACCGTAAGTCCGAAATAGTTGTACCACAGGTTAGCGCCCACCACTACAACAAGGAAAGCCGCAAATATCGTAACAGGACGTGTAACGAAGTTCACAAAACCGTTCCTTCTCTTTTTAAACACCCTGTTCTTCGGCATATATCTTTCGTCAGCATTAAACTGCTCTCCGAATACAGACGAATAATTCTTCTGCTTTTCGGGCTTTTTGTTTTCCTCAGCTTCAACCGGCTTTGTCACTATATCGCTGTCGCCGCCGTCCTCAGCCATGATTTCGGCTAAAATTCTCTGCTTTTCCTTTTCTATATCGCTCAGTTCAGGCTCTGCCTTTTCCGGTGCAGGCTGTGAAACCGCTTTTTCCTTTTTGGGTTCGGCGGCATACTTCTTGGCATATTTTTCGGGATGCTTGGAACGTATGACCTCATCCACCGTTTTATCGAATTCAACCACAGCATCGGGATTTTTCCTGCGTGCAAGATAAACCTTTGCGCAGTTCATATAGTACCTTGCTATTGACGGTATGAACATTATCATCATAATGTACAGATACATCGAGAAACGCTCGATAACAAAGTGCTTTGTCGCTATAAACCATATTATGAAGTTGAATATCGCAAAGTTTGTGAACAGTGCCGACTCTTTCGGATATGCCTTTCCGTATCCCGTGAAATGTGCGATAAGCGCAAGTGCCGTGATTATCGCAGGCACTATAATATAAACAGGTGAATAGCCCTGCGTGATAAAGTTAAGTTCAAGATAGCCCTTGTACTGCGGAAGAAGCACAACCGCAAGCCGCAATATCGGCCACGAAAGCAGATATACAAGCGCTGTCAATATCGCATATATCGGTACGGTTATCTTTGTGGGCTTTATGAACGCCGCAATCAGATACAGCGGTATCAGCACTATTACTGTGCTGTGGAACAGACACGCCAGGAAAATAAACAACAGCACCATGAAATGATTGCGTTCCTTCATAAATCTGTAAGCGCAGAGTATGATCGCAAACGCTATCGACTGACGGATAAAGCTCAGCGAGCAGTAGAAGAACGTCAGCGATATGAACATCATCGTTGACATCCATATATTTTCACTGTAACGGAATATCGCATACGCCGTAGGTATTAGTATCAGCAGTGCGTACACCGCATACATTATATTCACATCTGCGGTAAACATCGAGATCAGCTTTGTGACGATCGTAAAGCCCGGTTCATACCCGTAGTTGAATATCGAAAGTCCGGGTGCATTCTTGATATTCCAGAAAATATAGATATACGAATAATAATCGTTTCCCAGTCCGTATCTGAATACGCTTATAAGATACATTGCCCCGAATGTCACGATAACATAACAGAGCTTCTTCACCACATTCGGCTTATGCTCGATGAGCGGATAAGCAAGCACAAGCACAAGTGCCATAAGTATAAGATATACTGCCATAGTTTTTCCTTTCGCAATAAAAAAAATAAAGCACCGCACAACTGCAAAGTTACCACCAAGCAGAAAATGCAGTGCATATTCATCAGATAATTATGTATTTTCCCTGTGTCACAACAGGCGCAACATCAAGAGTAAAATCAACTCCGCATGACATTCCTGCGGTTTTCAGCGTTTTCTCCACAGCCTCATACGCCATTTTCGGAGAATTGTTCTCCTGACTTAAGTGACCGAGTATCAGACGACTTGCACCCTTTGCAACAAGCTCCTTACAAAACTCAGCCGAACAGCCGTTTGAAAGATGTCCGTGATCCCCCGAAATCCTCGTTTTGAGATATGGCGGATATTTCGGATTTCCCTTTAACAGCACAGGATCGTAATTTGCCTCTATATATACCGTGTCGCTTCCGAGCAGATTATCCCTCACCTCATCGGTAACATAGCCTAAATCAGTACAGCAGGCGACCTTATGCTCGCCGAACTTCAGGGTGTACCCTACGCTTTCCGCAGCGTCGTGCGGTGTATGGAAAAAATCAATATCCATATCGACAGGTACGCTCTTTATTTCCGACAGCGGATGAATAACCGCCGTCTGCTCTACCAGCTTGTCAGAAAACAGCTTTCTTGCAGTGCCGTCCGATGCGTACACAGGAACAGATGTTCTTTTCGTTATCTGTCCGAGTGCTTTCGTGTGGTCTATATGCTCGTGCGTCACAAGCACAGCCTTCACCGCCTCAAACGGTATACCGCAGAGTGCCAGACCTTCCCTCAGCGCCTTGAAACTGCATCCTGCGTCAACAAGTACGCCGGAGGTGCTGTCACCGACAAAAACGCTGTTGCCCTTACTTGAAGAGCATACAGGAACAACCTTTGCCATCAGAGTGCCTTTCTCATCTTTTCGTCATCGGGATAATAACGCTTTACTATATCAGCGCCAAGTGCCCTCAGCTTTATTTCCATATTCTCATATCCACGCTCAATATGGTGAATATCTTCGATTTCCGTAGTACCCTGTGCCGCAAGACCTGCAATGATAAGCGCCGCACCTGCCCTGAGGTCGCTCGCCTTTACCGGAGCGCCCGTAAGATGATCCACGCCTCTTACTACCGCTACCCTGCTGTCAACGGTAATATCCGCACCCATTCTGCGAAGCTCGTCAACATACTTGAAACGTGTATCGAATATGCTCTCCGTTACCATGCTTGTACCGTTCGACATTGCCAGGAGCGTTGTCATCTGCGGCTGCATATCTGTAGGAAATCCCGGATGCGGAGAAGTCTTTATATCCGTACCCTCATAATGAGGTCTGCCGACTACCCTTACATTATCCGTATCGTCCTCTATCTCAACATAAACGCCTATCTTGCGCAGCTTTGCCGTAATAGGCTCAAGGTGCTTCGGTATAACGTTCTTCAACGTAATATCACCGCAGGTAGCCGCCGCAGCCACCATAAACGTTCCCGCTTCTATCTGGTCGGGGATAACCGAATACTCTGTGCCGTGAAGCTGTGAAACGCCCTTCACCTTGATAACGTCCGTACCTGCGCCCATAATATCCGCACCCATAGAGTTGAGGAAATTTGCAAGGTCGACTATATGAGGCTCCTTGGCGGCATTTTCAATTATAGTCAGCCCCTCTGCCTTTGCACAGGCAAGAAGCGCATTTATCGTTCCTCCGACAGTCACCTTGTCGAAATATATCTGCGTACCGATAAGCCTGTCAGCCGAAAGGTCAACGATACCGTGCTTTATATCAGTCTTTGCACCGAGCGCCTCAAAGCACTTGATATGCTGATCGATAGGTCTGCTGCCAAGGTCGCACCCACCCGGTAGCGGCACGCTCGCCTTCTTGAATCTGCCGAGCAGCGCACCTAAAAAATAACTGCTTCCTCTTGTGGAGCGGGCAAGCTCATAAGGTACCGTTCCGTCCTTGATTCTTGACGTATCCACCTCTATCTTCGACTTACTCAGCCTTCTTATCTGCGCTCCCATGCTCGAGAGTATCTCAAGAGCAACATCAACATCACTGATTGACGGTACATTTTCCAGTATGCACTTATCTTCTGCAAGTATCGCCGCAGGAATTATAGCTACCGCCGCATTTTTCGCTCCGCTTATCCGCACTTCGCCTCTCAGCGGAATGCCGCCTTTTATAATAAACTTTTCCAAAAGTCACACTTCCTCGATTCGCTGAAATATAGAATTCGATATAATAAAACGCCCTTTAAGGCTCTGTATCTCATAAAACAGTGCGTCGGAATGATATTCGGGTACATACCGACACAGTATAAAATTATTATAGCATATCTGCCGTAAAAATAAAAGCATTTTTTTCAGCCGCTTAACATTTCGTCATATTGCACTATATAGCCTGTGTTTTTATGGATTTTTTATACATATAGTCATTTTGCCATCTTAGCGGCTCAATGTCCGGACTTGTCGCCATATTTATTATAAAGCTGAGTGCAGAACTGCTCGATTTCCTGTTCAAGTTCCTCTGCGCTGTCTGCGTCAAGCATCATACTTCTAAGCTTGCTGTAAAGCAGCTCTCCGCCCTCTTTTTCTTTCGTTTCGGGAGGAGTAACGTAAGACGAGGTCTTTGTCCGCTCACTTGGCAGAAATGGCTTCGGCTTGTCAACGTTAGTGACATAATGCGGCGAAATCTGGTTTGATCTCAGGTCGTCAAGTGAGCTTTTTGCTTGCCTGCCGTATATCATCGCATAAAGACAGCCGCATTTATAAAGTGCCATTATCATCTGCGGTGACGGCGCTACGCCGAACAGCGTGGCAAGCGAAACGGTGTAATCCTGCAGTTCCGCATATTGTTCGTAATCACCGAATCTCATAGTCAGGCTGTCGCTTTTCGCTATCACCGCCGCTATAGCCTCGCTGACAGCGTTCGTGTATTTGTTTGTCGGACATATATCTATCGGACGGTAGTATTTCCTGCGGTATTCCGCCAGCATCCGTGCCATTTCCTGCGGACTTTTTCTGAAATCGTCAACAAAGCGTATCATCGAAACCTTGTCAAGCTCAAAGTTCTTTTCAAACATTTCCGTGACCCTCATATAGTCCGACCCGTGCAGACAAAGCTCCGATATAACCGGCCTTTCGATTTTCGGTATAAGGTCGGTCAGGTATGCAGGCACGACAACATAGGCAAAATCGAATGAATTTATATACAGCAAGTCACGCACCGAGGTCATACGAAGTATTATCTTCGACATATCGCTTGCAGGCGGTATCATAATAAAGCTGTCTGTGGTCATTTCGATATAGCTTACCCCGAACTCGTGGAGTGCGTCCGTATAAGCCTTTATTGCCTCAGGCTTCACATCGCTTACAAACGATGAATCACACAAGCTGTTATCAATAATAGAAACCTTCATTCCTATATGCCTACCTTTCAAAAATAAACCGCATATCATTTTCATAATATTTTATCACAAAACGAAAAAAAATTCAATACCGACCGCCGCCTCTTGACATAATCACGTTAATATGGTACGATAATATGATAAAAAATGAAAGGGGTAACTACTTTGCTGGAATTTCAGGACGTAAAATGGCAGCTTCCAAGCGGAGAACCTATTATAAAAGGCATAACCTGTAAGCTTGACAGCAGGCTTACGGTAATTACAGGGCCAAACGGAGGCGGCAAGACCTCCCTCGCGAAGCTCATCGCAGGTGTGGAAAAATGCACATCTGGCAAGATTCTCCTTGACGGTACGGATATAACGGATATGGACATCACAGGCAGAGCAAAGCTGGGCATTGCCTACGCTTTTCAACAGCCGGTACGCTTCAAGGGTCTTACGGTAAGAGATCTTCTTGAGCTTTCCACAGGAGAAAAGCTGGGTCACAACGAGCTTTGTGCGCTTCTCGGCAAGGTCGGTCTGTGTGCGGAGGAATATATCGACAGAGAGATGAGCGGCGCTTTATCGGGCGGCGAGGCAAAGCGTATAGAGATTGCGACCGTGCTTGCAAGAAACGTCAAGCTGTCGGTATTTGACGAGCCGGAGGCAGGAATAGATCTCTGGAGCTTCTCAAGACTTGTGGAAACGTTTGAAGAAATACGCAACGGCACCACAGGCTCGCTCGTTATAATATCACATCAGGAGCGTATTCTTTCGATTGCCGATGAAATAATAGTAGTCGCAGACGGCACAATACGCACGGCAGGACCCCGTGAGGAAGTCCTTCCGAAACTGCTCGGCGGAGAATACGCCTGCAGATGTCCCCAGAGAAACGGAGGCGGTTGTCAGTGAGCAATATAATGGACGTAAATTTCAACGGCACAACAGCCGAAATGCTTAAGATAATCTCCGATTATGACGAGGTATCGGGCTTTGCGGGTGCATACAACATCCGTGAGGACAGCAAGTGCGCAGGCAGAAGATCGTCGGAGAATATCACTATCGAATCAAAAGAGGACAAGCCGGGTATAAATATCCGTGTAAAGCCCTTTACTGTTGGTGAAACGGTATTCATTCCCGCCTGCGTTACCCACAGTGACGTTGACGACCTTGTTTATAACGATTTCTACATCGGCGAGGGCGCTGACGTTGTTGTAGTAGCAGGATGCGGCGTGCATAATGATGGCGAGGAGCAGGCTCGCCACAACGGCATTCACCGCTTCTTCCTTGAAAAAGGCGCAAGAGTGCTTTACAAGGAAAAGCATATCGGAACAGGCAAAGGCACAGGTCTCAGAAAGATTGACCCCGTCACAGACTGCGTTCTTGACGAGGATTCATATCTTGAAATGGATACGATACAGCTCAGAGGTGTCGACAGAACAACAAGAAGCACTTCCGCCGTACTCGGCAAGGGTGCAAAGATAGTTGTCCGTGAGCGTATAATGACCGACGGTGACGAGGAGGCTGTAACAAAGTTCCATGTCGAGCTTAACGGCGAGGACAGCGGCGCAGACCTTGTTTCACGTTCTGTTGCAAGAGGAAATTCCCATCAGGCATTTTACTCCGTAGTCGAGGGCAACAACCGTTGCACAGGCCATTCCGCCTGTGATGCGATACTTGCGGATAACGGCAAGGTCGATGCACAGCCGGCTCTCAATGCGGCTAATGTTGATGCCGCACTTATTCACGAGGCGGCTATCGGCAAGATAGCAGGCGAACAGATATTAAAGCTCTGCTCGCTGGGTCTTACAAGAGAAGAAGCCGAAGAGAAAATAATCGAGGGCTTCCTGAAATAACCACGATATACAAAACCACCGTTGCATACCCGCAACGGTGGTTTCAGTTTGTAGAAAAAGTCTGTATTTATAAAAATAGAGCAAATTCTCTATCACTATCCCCAAACCCCTTCCCCTCGGTGAAAGGCAGTGTATGCTTGGTTGGCTCTGCATCGTGCAGAGCCTTTGAGCATACACGCCCGGCGTCCGTGCCGGGGCTGAGTGTGGGGCTGCCGCCCTCACCCCGCTTGGGGCTACGCCCCAAACCCCATTTTCAAAAATTATATAGGTTTATCGACAGTCTGAAAACCACCGTTGCATACACGCAACGGTGGTTTTTCATTCTCTTATACGTTTTTGAAAATCAACCTTTTCGTCTGCGGAACACTCATCAATACAACCGCTCCGATAACAGTAAACACTATCTCCGGCAGCATATACGCCCCGTTATAAAGCAGGCTGTAAAGACAAGGCTCGTTTACGGTAAAGCCGTTCCACAGCTCTCCGAATGAGCCGAATATCAGCACTCCGCTTATATAATGGCACACAAGACGCAGACCCATGGCTATAACGCTTCCGCCTATCACTCCGGGCATTCCGTATTTTCTGAAAATTCCCGCAAGCCCCAGCACCGTAAATGCAAAAATATAGTCGATGAATATGCACGCCACAAGCGCCACAGGAGTAAGCCCCCAGCCGAACAGCCCGTCCGCACAGCCCTGAATGAACTGTATCAGAGCAAACACAAACGATGCCGCAAGACCGTTTGCCACACCTCTTTTGATGCTGAAGACAATTATCGGTAGCATCGACAGCAGAGTGATTGATCCACCCCACGGCAGATGAACGATCTTGACAAAGCTAAGCACGATCGCAAGCGCAACCATCACTGCTCCCTCAACAAGTGTAAGTACCTTTTCGTTTTTCATTTGAAAAACCTCCGTTAAATAAATTTAACCGAATACCTGCTTTAACGTAAAAATTCCCCGGCTGAATACAGTCGGGGATAATACAAGCTATAGAAATATCGTGAAATTCCTACGGCGGCATTATCCGCATCAGGTCAAGGGTCGAAGTCGAACTTCCTCTCAGCAAAAAGCTCCCCTATTCAGTCTTTTAAGGCAATACCGCACAAAGATTGTGTGCATATTGTGAAGTCAGATTTTTCGTCAGATTGTACAATGAGGACACAGCAAGGCTGACGCCTTGCAAGGACGAATTGTGCAAGATGACGGAAAATATGCAAGCAAGATGCACACAAAATACAAAATATGGTCTTTGTGCGGTATTGCCTTAATATTGTACCACCGGTTTTCAAAAAAGTCAAGCGTCATCCTGCCATGTTTTTTCAAGGTACTTCACAGGCACGTTTTCCGTCAACCATACGCCGTTTTCAGACAGATAAAACACATATCCGTCCCTTGCCATCTCTCCGCTCCTTACACGGTATATGAACGGCTTGCCATGTCGCATACCAACCTGCGTTGCGGTTTCGGTATCTCTTGACAGATGAACATAAAGCCTTGTTTTGCGGATAATTCCGCCGCTGTCAATAGATTCGACAAATCTTGTCGCAGTGCCGTGATAAAGATATTCCGGCGGCACAGCAGCCTTCAGCCCTACGTCAACATTTACCGAATGGCCCTGATTTGCTCTGATGCGGCTTTTATCCTCGTTGAACGAATATCTCTGCTTGCTGTCGTTTTTCACGATTTCGCACAACCGCTCAAAGCTCACCGGCTCCATATTTTCGCTTATACATTTCAGAAGCATATCAACGTCCGCCCAGCCCTGTTTGTCAAGTACAAGTCCTGCAATTTCGGGCTTATGCCTTAAGAGCAGTGCCATATATCTGCTGATTTCTGTATCTGTCATGATTCCACCTCCGTTTAAGTTGTTATTATAATTATACCATAAAATCAAGTCGGTGTAAACCGACACGGCAGTACACCGTATTTTGCCGTCAGACAAAAGATTTATGGTAAAACGTTCTCGGACTGTTGCGTAAGCAACACCGCCTAAAACTGCTTCCGTACCGACAAGGCATTAATATTTTCGTGAGTATACCGTTACAATTGCACTGACATTAATCTTTCAAAAACCGCACTATCCCACCCGCTTTTCGTAATTCCAACATCTATATGCACCGATATGCTTGCTTTCACATCCGCACTATCCCTCAAAAATCGCCACCACACTTGCCTCCCTTGTCAAAGGTGAGGTGCTGTCGCCCGAAAAAATTCGGGCGACTACCGGAGGGATTGTCACTCCATCGCCCCTTCTCAAAACCTCACTATTCCTCGCCCTGCACTATGTCCTTGCCTTATGAACGCTCTGTTGTTTCGCATCCTAGCGAAACTTTGGGCGTTCAACTTCGGGCATCCATGCCCGTCCCTTGTCAAAGGTGAGGTGCTGTCGCCCGAAAAAATTCGGGCGTCTACCGGAGGGATTGCCTCCCGTTGCACCAAACCTCTCCGCCCTTACAACCATTGCAAAAGGACAACAACCTCTCGCCCCGTACTAAACTTGCCTCCCTTGTCAAAGGTGAGGTGCTGTCGCCCGAAAAAATTCGGGCGTCTACCGGAGGGATTGCCTCCCGTTGCACCGAACCTTTCTATCCCCACGACCATTGTAAAAGAACGATAATCCCTCGCTCGCACCAACCCTTCTCAAAACCTCACTATCCCTCGAAAATTGCCAACTCCCTTGCCTTTAAATGAATGCTCCGGAAGTGCTGTCTCGCAAAAAGAACTATCGGTAGCTTTCTATCATAGCCGGAACTAAACGATATAGCAGAAGTATATCAGGCAAAAGATTTAATCGTTTCTTCCTGTCAAGAAAAGCAAAACGGCCGGCATCTGCCGACCGTTCCGTATTATTCAATGTTGTTGTGGCTGTCTTTTATTTTCCGATTCTCTGGCGTATTTCCTTCAGTGCATCTGCACGGTTGACATTTGCCATAACCTTGTAATTTGTATACTGAGAATATATAACAAGAGTCATTCTTTCTTCCGCCACGTTGATGACTTCGTTCATAGGTATTTCGAATGCCTGAAGCGACAATGTTTTTCCGACTATGTAATTTTCGTATACCTCACAGTACGATTTACTTTTAAGACACAGCGTCACAAACATTATCAGCGGATACAGTATGAAGAACAGAATTGCAGCGATGGTTATTATTTCACCTGTGCTTCCACCACCGAATGCGGATTTAATTCCTTTGTAATTGACCATCATAATGATTGCCATTATAATGAAAATCAGTCCGCATACTCCGATTACTGCCTTGCGGACAGCGAACGAAGATTTCGTTGATAAAATCAATTTTCCTTTGTTGTTCATATAACTCACCTTTTTAATATTATTTTAAGCATTATCTGCTTAATTTACATCTGTTTCTTGTCTTTTAAACGGTCGTTTAAACGTTTAAAAGCATATAGCGCTACTTTTTTCGACAATTAAATTATATACTCATATTGCGTACAAGTCAACAGAAATATTTGCATTTCGTGAATTTTAATAAATAATCTGAATTGCTGTTGTATAATTTCTACATGAATATCGGGTATTATTAGAAAGGGAAGGTGATGACATGAATTTTGGGGATTGCCTTAAAAGTATACTTGATGACAGGGAAATTTCACAAAGAGAATTTGCAAGACAGTTGAATATAGCGCCGACAACACTGAACGGATATATCAGAAATACACGTCAGCCGGATTTTGAACTTGTAAAAAAAATAGCTGATAAGCTTGGGGTGTCGGTAGATTACTTGTTTGGTACGGAAGGCAACCGTGATTACACTTTTGAAGAAAGAGAACTGATAATGAATTACAGACAGATGACCGACGAAAACAAAAAGCTGTTTAAGCAACTTTCCGCAGAGCTTGCAAAACATATATAAATCTGAATTTTTCAGGGAAACTGCGGCACAGGTGCTTTATCAGCAGAACAGATTTACACGGTTTTGTATTATTTCTGAATTGTCCGGATTGAACAGCGGAAAAATGCGGATAATATTCCGCAATGTATCGGGCTATAAAAATAAGCACAGCAACCATAGAGTTATACGTTGCTGTGCTTCAATCTATAGAAAACGGGTTATGCCACAGACCCTTTTTCTGCAAACTGAAACGGCCGGCATCTGCCGACCGTTCCTTTATATTCCGTTATAATTACTTGCTTATAACTACATTAAGACCCTCTGCACTTTCAACTGTGAAGTGCTTGTCTGTAGCTGTATGTGTAACAGTGATTGTATCGCCGTTTCTCTCAGCCATAACAGTAAGCTCAAGCTTAGCGTCCTTATCGTAGATCTTGCACTGAGTGTTCTTGCCGTCCTCAAGCTGATAGATAACAAGCTTAGCACCCTCTACATAGTCATATGCGAAGTTACGCTCAAAGTTACCGTAAGCGATTATGCTGTTGGGCTTAGCATACATACCCATTGAGAAGTAGTCGTACTTCTTGTCGTACCAGTTACCGCCCTCAAGAACTTCTCCTGTCTGAATATCGGTCCACTTGCCGCGAGGGAGATAGAACTGAGCGGTACCCTCCTCGTTGAATACGGGAGCGATAAGCAGGTTATCACCGAACATATACTGTCTGTCAAGAGGTAAGCAGGCAGGATCGTCGCTGTATTCCATAACCATAGCTCTCATCATGGGAACGCCCTTTTCGTGAGCCTTTACTGCGTTAGCGAACAGATACGGCATCAGGCGACCCTTGAGCTTTGTAAAGTGACGCAGAACGTCGCACGCTTCTTCGTCAAAGTTCCACGGTACTCTGTATGAGCTGTTGCCGTGAAGTCTTGAGTGTGAAGACATAAGGCCGAATGCAGACCATCTCTTATATAAGTCGGGTGAACCTGTAGCCTCAAAGCCCGAAATATCGTGGCTGAAGTAACCAAAGCCTGATAAGCAGAGTGAAAGTCCTCCACGGAGTGTTTCAGCCATTGATTCGTACTGGCTGAAGCAGTCGCCGCCCCAGTGTACAGGGAACTGCTGACCGCCGACCGTAGCAGAACGTGCGAACAGACAAGCCTTATCCTTGCCGTAGAATTCCTCAAGCACCTCAAATACGCACTTGTTGTAGAGATATGTGTAGTAGTTGTGCATTCTATAAGGATCGGAGCCGTCGCTGTATACAACATCGGCTGTGGGGATTCTCTCACCGAAGTCCGTCTTGAATGCGTCAACGCCCATCTCGCACAGTGTTCTCAGCTTTGCCTTGTACCACTTGCAAGCTTCAGGATTCGTAAAGTCAACGATAGCCATACCGGGCTGCCACATATCGCACTGGAATACACCGCCGTCCGTCTTCTTGATGAAGTAGCCGTTCTTTACGCCCTCGTCAAATAAGGATGACTGCTGAGCGATATAGGGGTTAATCCATACGCAGATTTCAATTTTCTTTTCCTTAAGACGTGCGAGCATAGCCTTGGGATCGGGGAACATTCTCTTATCCCAGGTGAAGTCGCACCAGTTGAATTCCTTCATCCAGAAGCAGTCGAAGTGGAATACCTCCAGAGGAATATCACGTCTTGCCATTTCGTCTATGAAGAACGAAACTGTTTCCTCGTCATAGTTTGTAGTGAATGATGTAGTCAGCCACAGACCGAATGTATATGCAGGAGGAAGTGCAGGCTTACCTGTCAGCGTTGTGTAAACGCCGAGTACGTCTGCGATTGTCTTACCGCCCATTACGAAGTATTCCATTCTCTCGCCCTGAACGGAGAAAGCAACCTTTGAAACCGTTTCGCTTGCTACTTCAAATGTAACGTTCTCGGGGTGATTTACAAATACGCCGTAGTTTCTCGATGATACATAGAAGGGGATCGACTTGTATGTCTGCTCAGAGCAGGTACCGCCGTCGTTGTTCCATACTTCTACCGTCTGACCGTTCTTTACGAATGTAGAGAACTTCTCACCGAAGCCGTAGATGTTCTCGCCTACGGAGATGTTGAGCATCTCTCTGATTCTTGCAGGCTCGTCTGTAGATGCGTGTGCGTAGAAACGCTCCGCCTTTGTGCCTTCCATACGGTAGTCTGTGAGCCAGGGCTGTTCTTCGATATAAGAAGTTGTTCTCCAGCCTTCCTTTGTGAGCAGCTTTCCGTCATAGAAGTATTTTATATCCCACGCTCCGCCTGCCTTGCCGATTCTTACCGAAGTCTTGTTCGAAACAAGCTCCCAGTACTCGTCCTTCTCGTTTATAACAGGCTTGAAGTTTGCATCCTCATATAATGTGAAGTCCGGACCCTTCTTTACAGCACCCTTGTAATGCTCAATCGTAACCTTGATTGAATCGGCAAGCGTAGATGTAAAGGTGATCTCAAGAACAGGACCGCCAAGCGTCATTCCTCTGTTACCGATCCACTGGTTAGTGGCATATACGGTTATCGAGTTGTCTGTAGCCTTTACCTCATAGATCTGAGTTGCATAGTTTACGTCGTAGCCCGACTTGTTCATCCAGAAACCGTCTGAATACTTCATAGATTATACCTTTCCTTTCAAAACGGCGGTCACACTTCCGCCAAAATTTACTTTCCATACGGGTATTCCCCCGCTGCTTCTCGCTAAACGACCCTCTGCTCACGGCGCTTTGCGCACCGCACGCCTCACAAACTGTTATTGCATAATTTGTAACTTGCCATGTTTTTTTACAACCGTCACAGCCTTCACAGCTCATCGCAACCTGTCACAACCTGCCTTGATTCATCACAGCTTTTCACGACCCATTTCAGCCTGCCTTGATTTATCACAGCTTATCATAACTTATCACAATCCGCAACGTTTTATCGCCGTTCGTGTAATCGTTTACCCGTTGCTTATTCTAACATATAAATTTACAAAAATCAAGGGGTTTTCGAAAAAATTTTTGAAATTATCAAAAGCCGCCGTTCTGACCCTTCCAAACCGCATAATAAAGCACTTTTTATCATATACACAGCCCACCGCCACAGAAAATCCCGTAGCGGTGGGCTTTGATATTTAAAACTTACTCAGCCGTTTTAACCTTAACGCTTGCATACTCACTGCTCTTGTCCGCACCGTCAACCGTTTTGACAGATTTGATGCGGAACGTATATGCCGTACCCTTTGCAAGCCCCTCAACCGTGATTTCGGTAATATCATTATCCACAGCCTTGATTTCAGTCCACCGTCCACCCTTATACTGCTCGATAACGTAGCCCGTAGCCTTGTCATTCTTGCTCCAGTCGAGTTTTACGGCACTTGCAGAAACCGCAGAACCTGTGAACTTTGCCACATTCGGTATCCTCGTCTTGCCTGCTATTCTCACATAATCGCTGTAAGCTGTAACACTGCCGCTTGTCTTATATGCCCTTATTCTGAACGAATATGTAGTATCATTCTTAAGTCCCTTTACCGTGAACTTAAGCGTGGTGTTGTTTTTGGTGACCGCAATTTCCGTCCACCGTCCACCCTTATACTGTTCAAGGACATAACCCGTAGCACCGGTATTTCTGTCCCAGCCGAGCGTAATCCATGTACCCGTGGTCGATGTGACCTTGGCGTTCTTTACCGTACCTAAAAGCGTTGACGCTTTGACAGTCACATAGTCGCTGTAATTTGTCTTGCCGCCGTCATTCTTATACGCTTTTACACGGAATGAATACGGAGTGCATTCCGCAAGCCCCTTGACCGTGAAGGTCAATGTCGTGTTATTTTTCGTAACAGCAAGTTGCGTCCATTTACCGCCCTTGTACTGCTCGATTATGTAGCCCGTAGCACCTGCATTTCTTGCCCAGTCCAGCTTTACCGCCGTAGCCGTAACGCCCTGCGCCTTAAGCCCTGCGACATTTGCGAGCTTAGTCTTTACCGCAAGTCTTGCGTAGTCGCTGCAGACAGTGCCGTCATTGGTATCTTTGAATGCCCTTATCCTGAGCGTATAGATTGAATCCGCCTTGAGAGAATCTACAGTACAGCTTGTAACACTGCTGTCGGAAGTCCTGAACACCTCGTTCCACTTTCCGCCCGTGTACAGTTCGACCGCATATCCGTCCGCACAGGAAACCTTATCCCATTTCAGCGTAGCAGAACCGCTCGTAACCTTATCTGCGTTAAAACCCGTCACAGCGTCAATCGTTGTAACCGAAACCGGTTCACAGATAAAGCCGTTGTCGTTTGCGTATTTTTCGCCCGCACTGTTCTTATAGCAATATACCTTGAAACCGGCGGCTTTCGTATAACTCTCATTATATCCGAAAGCATGACCGCCTATGGCTGTAACACTCTTAGGTATCTTTACGCTAAGCAGAGCCGTGCAGCCACAAAACGCATCTTCACCGATGGTTGTAATGCCCTCCGGTATGGTTACGTCAGTAAGCACTTTACAGCCGTAAAAAGCACTCTCGTCGATTACCGTCACACTTTTTGGTATTATCACTTTTGTGAGTGCTTCACAACCCATAAACGCACATCTGTCTATGCTCGTAACGCCGTCCGGTATGCTTATATCCGTAAGCCCTTTACAGAATCTGAAAGTATAACTGTTTATCTTCCCAAGATTCTTCGGCAGCTTGACGCTTGTCAGATTACTGCACCAATAGAATGCGTCTTCTCCGATGCTTGTAACGCTGTCAGCTATCGTTATACTCTTCAGCAAATAACAGCTTGCAAATGCACTCTTGCCTATGCTCGTAACACCGTCGGATATCGTCACGTTTAAAAGCTCGGTACAATTGCTGAATGCGCCTTCCCCGACAGTTTTCACATTTCCGGGTATAGTGACATCGGTCAGCTTTTTACATAAGCTGAACGCACCAAGTCCGATGCTTGTTATGTTTTCCGGAATAGTCAGGCTTTCGAGAGAACTGCAGGAGAGAAACGCTCTCATTTCGATTGTTTTAATACCCTTCGGTATATGCACGCTCGTAAGCGAACTACAGCTTCTGAATGCGTATTCTCCCAAATATGTAACTGTGTCCGGTATTTTTACGTTCACGATAGCGTCACAATCCGAAAACGCCCAATCTCCTATGCTCGTCACGCTGTCCGGTATGGTTACATCGATGAGCGTTGTACAGCTTGCAAATGCCATTCTTCCTATACCGGTCACCTTTTTTCCGTCAATTTCAGACGGTATGACCAACGTACTTGCACTGCCCTTATATTTTGTTATTTCGGCTGTATCGCCCGAAACGCTGTACTCAAAATCTCCGTACACCTCTGCCCTCGCATTGACAGCAATGCTCTCCCTTATGACAGGAAGCACCTCTCCGAACGGCGTAGCGAAAACGCCGACCGCCATTGCCGCCGCCACAAATCCGCTTGCTAATTTTCTGTATTTCATATCAAAACCCTCCTTGAATTGTAAAGAATAATGAAAAGCTGCCGCACCCCTGCACTACACTTTCCCTATATAATAGAGTATAACTCTTTCGGCAAAGTTACAATACCCAAAAGGGTAAAATTTAGCCCACCGCCACAGGAGATCCCATAGCGGTGGGCTGTGATATTTAAAACTTACTCAGCCGTTTTAACCTTAACGCTTGCATACTCACTGCTCTTGTCCGCACCGTCAACCGTTTTGACAGATTTGATGCGGAACGTATATGCCGTACCCTTTGCAAGCCCCTCAACCGTGATTTCGGTAATATCATTATCCACAGCCTTGATTTCAGTCCACCGTCCACCCTTATACTGCTCGATAACGTAGCCCGTAGCCTTGTCATTCTTGCTCCAGTCGAGTTTTACGGCACTTGCAGAAACCGCAGAACCTGTGAACTTTGCCACATTCGGTATCCTCGTCTTGCCTGCTATTCTCACATAATCGCTGTAAGCTGTAACACTGCCGCTTGTCTTATATGCCCTTATTCTGAACGAATATGTAGTATCATTCTTAAGTCCCTTTACCGTGAACTTAAGCGTGGTGTTGTTTTTGGTGACCGCAATTTCCGTCCACCGTCCACCCTTATACTGTTCAAGGACATAACCCGTAGCACCGGTATTTCTGTCCCAGCCGAGCGTAATCCATGTACCCGTGGTCGATGTGACCTTGGCGTTCTTTACCGTACCTAAAAGCGTTGACGCTTTGACAGTCACATAGTCGCTGTAATTTGTCTTGCCGCCGTCATTCTTATACGCTTTTACACGGAATGAATACGGAGTGCATTCCGCAAGCCCCTTGACCGTGAAGGTCAATGTCGTGTTATTTTTCGTAACAGCAAGTTGCGTCCATTTACCGCCCTTGTACTGCTCGATTATGTAGCCCGTAGCACCTGCATTTCTTGCCCAGTCCAGCTTTACCGCCGTAGCCGTAACGCCCTGCGCCTTAAGCCCTGCGACATTTGCGAGCTTAGTCTTTACCGCAAGTCTTGCGTAGTCGCTGCAGACAGTGCCGTCATTGGTATCTTTGAATGCCCTTATCCTGAGCGTATAGATTGAATCCGCCTTGAGAGAATCTACAGTACAGCTTGTAACACTGCTGTCGGAAGTCCTGAACACCTCGTTCCACTTTCCGCCCGTGTACAGTTCGACCGCATATCCGTCCGCATCGGAAACCTTATCCCAGCCGAGTACCGCCGACGATTTTGTCTGCGAGCCGGAAGCAAAACCCGTAACCGCAGGAACTATAAGCTGTTCCTCATAATTATCCTTATAGCTGTAACCGCACACCGAGCATTCGTACAATGTATACCCTCTGTTGCTGTAGCTTGGTTCAACCACGGTTTCAACATATTTATGCCCAGTAGCCGCTATTTTTTCCTGTGCCTTAATAACCGCATTACAAACCGAGCAGTGCTTGCCCTCTGTAAGACCTGTCTTTGTGCAGGTTGCGGCTACTGCCTTGTCGACAACCTCCGTATGACCCTTTGCCTCAATTACAGTAACATCGGTCTTTGCGTCACATCTTGAGCAATGCCTTGACTTCGAGCCGTCATTAACGCAGTCGGCTTCTTCATCGACCGTCCACTGTTCAGAATAATCATGTCCGAGTGCATCAATCGTCTTGGTTTCCTCCGCCCCGCATACCGAGCAGCTGCGTTTCATTTCACCGCCCTCAGTGCAGGTGGGCTTAACCGTAGTTTGCCATAAATTATAATTATGAATATGCTCTTTTATATGTAAAGTTAATTTTGCAGAATAACCATACGCCGATATCGTTATTACATTATCCCCGACCAATGAATTATCAAACCCGGAAATGCAATAATCGTTGAAAATTACTTTATTTCCGTTAGAATAAACAAGTTTTACCGTCATACCGGTATTATCAAAATATTCGTATTTGTCGTACTCTGTTTTATTCGGAAGACTATCAATTTCTATTCCTGATAAAACCGGTTCAGAGATAACTATTTTAGCTGTATCTGTACATTTTGATGATTGTGTAGTTACAGTTTTTAGCCCCACTTTACTGCATAACGTGTTAGTTACTATCGCATAGTAATAATAAGTACCAACTTCTGATAGATTGGGAATAATACTAAATCCTTCACTTATATATATTCCTCCATAATTTTTATCAGAACTGTTTTTATACCACTTTACGCTCAATGAACCGCTATCGTTGTTGCTTGCTGTTATCGTCAAACTAACCGGCGTATCTCCAAGACGATAATTTCTTGATAAGGGTTGTTGCAAAATAACAGGTTGCTCTGCAGTATCAACCTCTGCCGGAGCGAATTGTGCTTCATATTTAATATTATCATTTAGATTTATTGAATAGTTTCTTTCTTTGCTTTCTATTTCACCCGTCAAAATGTTTTTCCAGCCTGAGAAAGAAACGTTTTCATAAGGTACGGCAGATAGAGTTATTGTTTCTTTGGTAGAATACACGCCAGTTCCGCTAACTGATCCTAAAGTGGAATCATTTGCAGTTATATCAGCTACATACTGTACTCCTGTTGTGCCGGATTCAAGATTTAATTCTGCCAGAATATATTGAAACAGCATTTCTCTGTATTCATTGCAATCTATATTTTTAATTGTATTTATATTATTACAAGCATTCCATAAATAAAATCTGAACTCTTCATCAGGTGTAAAAGTATAATTTAATGAAGAATGCTTTTCATAATACTTGGCAATATCTTTTTCAATTATATCGTAACTGTGTACAGGAAATCCATACCGGATTAATCTATCTATGCTTATTTCTGCATTTCCTGTTTCACTGTCTATAATTGCTTCGAGTAACTTTGGGTTATTATCTTGAAGATAGCAGTATGTTATCGCATACCAACCTGCTTCTGTATTTGAAGCGTTTTGGTATACCTTTTTCACTTCATCAATGTACGATTGAGTAATATCATAAGCAGAAGAGAATGCCCCTACTAAAGAACCCTTAGAAACTGCTCCAATTATATCCTTCGCTTTATTTGACCAACTCCAAACTTCTTTAGCTAATTTGATTTCTGAAGAATGTTCTGTATTATATTTATCTGCCCAATATGATAGATTATCTAAACCAAGACCTATTAAAGAACCGGTTTCGCTCGGCAAGGATCCGGTATCCTTTGCTATTTTAAAAAGTTCTTTTACGTTTTTAATCTGTAAAGAATAGCCTTTCAATGTATCTTTATAATATGAGTTAAGGTACGAAGTATCTCCGCCGGATAATATGTAATACTTCAATTCGTCATAATATTTTGGAGATTCCGATACCGTGGCTTTATACAAGTCAGTAAAATAGCTATATGTCTTCAACGGTACAGTTGAAACGATATCTTCTTTGTATATCTTTATAAAATCCTCAGCAGTCTGACCGCTGTTACCAAAAGTAATATATTTAGTTTCGCCGCTTTTATATGTCACTTTTAGACCGTCTATAATTGACATTGCAGTTTTTGCCAGCAATAACGACTGCAAAGTATCATTAAAAGCATCCTTGCCTTCAAGCCTCTGCTGAAAATACAGATACTGAGAGTTAAAATTTTTGATTTTATCAAGAAAAAATGCATAATATGGCTTACTGTTTGAGATTCTATTTCTGACTTCATTTAAAGTTTGTTCTATATAATCTTGTACAGAGTCAGCAAATAAAATGTATGCCATTAAATCAGCTACTGTGGACTCGCCCTTGACCGAATAAGCCTCACCGTTCTCTGTCATAACCGGTATATTCACATGAAGACTTAGAATGTCTTTGTAAGTGTATTTTTCGAGAAAAGGTTGTAATGAAACGAAATATTCCTTTTTATCTACTTCAACCCAATATTTTAGTTGTTTTGCAAATTCATCTTCATTATAAATCGGATATTGCAACTCATTTATTTCAACATCCGACCATGTTATATAAACTGAATTCAGCTTTTCATCTGCACGCCCGTGTGTAAATTTGACCACTTCAAACTTAAAACCTTGTTGCTCAGCAAATTTTTCTGCTAAAGAACCTTTTGCACCTTTTATAGTAAGTTTTGATGAACAGCCGTCAAAAGCACTACTGCTTATCTCGGTTACACTATCAGGTATAGTGATGGTTTCAAGCGAGCTGCAATTAAGAAAAGCCTTCTCTCCTAAACTGGTAACACTTCTCGGCAATACAACATTTTGAAGATTCCTACAGTATGCAAAAGCATATTTTTGAATACTTTTTACACTACTAGGAATTGCTATCTCTTTAAGTTTTGGGCAATCGTAAAATGCGTATATCCCAATAGATTTAATACCATCGTGCAATGTTATGCTTTCCAGATTTGAACATCCATAAAATATCCAGTCATTAACCTTGCTGATACTTTTTGGCATAGCGATATTTTTAAGTTTCGAGCAATAAGCAAAAGCATCATCACCAACCCATGTGACACTGTCAGGGATTTCAATATGTTCAAGACTAGAGCATCCGCCAAAAGCATACCAACCAATTTCTTTTAAACTATCAGGGATAGTGATATCTGTTAAACTTGAACAATTATAAAAAGCATAGATAGATATTCTTATTGCACCTTCTGGTATTTTAATACTTTTGAGTTTAGTGCAACCACTGAATGCACGACCTGCTATTCCTCTAGTATCATCTCTTAAAATTACATTTTGAACATTATCGCTATCAATTACCCATTTGTCAGCATATTTTACAGTTGAACTTTGATTGTTTAACAATGCAGTTCCAACAAAAACATCAGCCTCTACACTTGTTACACTATCAGGAATTGTCACTTCCTTTAAATTAGTGCAATATTTAAATACATTATTTCCTATATTCGTTACAGTGCTAGGTATGTTCACCTTAGTAAGAGTATTACAATTTTTAAAAGCGTTATCTGCAAACCGAGTTACCGGATTTCCATTTATATTGTCTATAATTTCAAGTTCAGTTGAAGAACCATTATATCCGACAATTTCAATAGTACCATTAAACATACCATCATTGCGTAATCTATAAGTATAATCCCCATAACTCTCCGCCCCTGCCGTTGTCGCCACGCTCTCTCTTACAAACGGCAAAATATCCCCCAAAGGCGTACCCAGAACGGCAAGTGCCATCACCGCCGCAACAAGCCCTGACGCAATTCTTTTAAGTTTCATAATACACTCTCCTCGTCATATTGCAAAAGCAAGTATAATGCTTATAACTATTCATTTTAATGATACCACTATTTGCCGAAATGTCAATATTTTCGACAAAATTAACACGCAAAACAGCAAATTTCGTTTGAAAAAATAAATATATTAATATCATAATAAATAGTACGATATATATTAAAATGCTACTGCATCTCCCCGCCTTCCCCTCAATTCTCAAATTCATCACAATTCATCAACCTGTGCATATTCTGTCTGTTTTGCCAAAACCCCTTGGTAATGCGGAAAAACGCAGTTTTTTATCGCAATCGAATCATCACCTTGATATTTCCATTCACGGAAATTATTATCAAAGCATATACTACTCTTGTATCAACCATAATATACCATAAATTTACATAATGAGGTGATTTTTAATGTGTGGAATAGCAGGTTGGATAGATTGCCGCAGGCTGTGCGACAGCGCCGCAATAATGCGTAGAATGGCTCAGACAATGGTTCCGAGAGGCCCCGACAGCGGCGGCTTATACACCGATGACAACTGCGCCCTCGCCCACCGCCGCCTTAGCGTCATAGACCCCGCCCGAAGCGCCCAGCCTATGACCCGTAAAACCGCCCTCGACAGCTACACTATCGTCTATAACGGCGAGCTTTACAACACCGCCGAAATCCGCTCTGAGCTTGAATCTACGGGCATTTCGTTCACCTCCTCAGGCGACACGGAGGTACTGCTCTGGGCATACATCACCTGGGGCGAGGCGTGCCTCGACAAGCTCAACGGAATATACGCCTTTGCCGTGTGGCAGGAAAAGGAAAAACAGCTCTTCCTAGCCCGTGACAGAATCGGCGTGAAGCCGCTGTTTTACTACGAATACGCAGGTGGTCTTATCTTTGCGTCCGAGATAAAAACGCTCCTCGCCCACCCTATGATAGAGCCGGTAATAGACCGTGACGGCATCGCTCAGATAATGCTCTTAGGTCCTGCGAGAAAGCCGGGAAGCGGCATCTTCAAAGGGATCAGGGAGCTTCGTCCCGCCGAGTGTGCCATGTACTGCCGATGCGGCCTCAGAAAGCGCACCTACTGGTCGCTCCACGCCCTTCCCCATAAGGAAACCGCCGAGGAGACCGAACAGCACATAGCCTACCTCCTGACCGATGCCATAAAGCGCCAGCTTGTCAGCGATGTTCCGCTTTGTACAATGCTTTCGGGCGGTCTTGACAGCAGTATCATAAGCGCTGTTGCCGCCCGTGAATTTGAGCAAAGCGGACGACAGCTTACCACCTATTCAATTGACTACAAGGACAACGAAAAGAACTTCCACAGCAGTAAATTCCAGCCCGATATGGACGCACCGTGGATACGGAAAATGTCAGCGTTCATCGGCTCTAAGCACATCAATGTCGAGGTCGATACGCCTGCTCTGACCGACGCTCTGGAGCTGTCAACCTATGCCCGTGACCTGCCCGGAATGGCAGACGTGGACAGCTCTCTGTACCTGTTCTGCAAGGCTATCAAGGGCAACTTCACCGTTGCTCTCAGCGGCGAGTGCGCCGATGAAATCTTCGGCGGCTATCCGTGGTATCACAATGAGGAAATTCTCTACAAACCGGGCTTCCCGTGGGCTTGCTCGACCGCATCCCGTGCGGATCTGCTCTGCGACGGGATACTGGGTGACATCGACCCGAATGATTATGTCAACTTCTGCTGTAACGAAACGCTGAAGAACACCGAATATCTCGACACCGACAGCCGCAAGGACAGACGTATGCGTGAGATGTTCATGCTGAACTTCTATTGGTTTATGCAATGTCTGCTTGACCGCAAGGACAGGATGAGTATGGCTCACGGGCTTGAGGTCAGGGTGCCGTTCTGCGACCACAGGATTGCCCGTTACGCTTTCAATATTCCGTGGGAGATAAAGGCGGCAGGAGGCAGGGAAAAAGGCATTGTCCGCCGTGCGATGAAAGGCATGCTGCCCGATGATGTGCTTTGGCGCAAGAAATCGCCGTATCCCAAGACCCACAACCCGACCTATCTTGCCGAGGTTATCCGCAGGATGAGGGCGGTGCTTGCCGACAAGGATTGCCGCCTTACCGAGATTGTCAGCCGTGAAAAGCTGTTACGGCTGTGCGACGATCCGACACTGTTTGAGGGAAATTGGTACGGTCAGCTTATGACCTCGCCGCAGATTTTCGCATATCTCTTACAGATAGAATACTGGCTCAGGCGGTATGATGTGAGAATTGACAGGCAATAGACATAGAAAACGGGTATCGGTAAATGCCGATGCCCGTTTCAGCTTATAGGAAAAGTCTGTTTTTTATAAAATAGAGTGGATTCCATATCCCTATAAGAATGCTTTGTTGGCTTTGCGACTACAATTGCAGGGAAGCAAAACAAACAGAGCGTTCATTTAAAGGCAAGGGTGATAGTGCGAGGCGAGGCGGTTGATGTGCTTTTTGAGAGGGTTGTGGGAATGGAGAGGTTGGTGGGTGTAAAGCAATCCCTCCGGTAGTCGCCCGAATTTTTTCGGGCGACAGCACCTCACCTTTGACAAGGGAGGCAAGTGTGATGGTGCAAAGCAAGGGATAGTGCGGTTTTGGGAGGGTTGGTGCGGGGCGAGGGATTATTGTCCTTTTACAATGGTTGTGAGAAGGGCTATATTCGGTGCGACGATCCGACACTGTTTGAGGGAAATTGGTACGGTCAGCTTATGACCTCGCCGCAGATCTTCGCTTACCTCTTGCAAATAGAATATTGGCTCAGGCGGTATGATGTGAGGATCGACAGGCAATAGGCATAGAAAACGGGTGTCGGAAATTTACCGATACCCGTTATATTTTACTTCTTTGTTCGGACTGTCAACAATATCTGCCGATTTTCTCAAGAACGGCAATAAACCGCTTGTCATCACGGATAGCGTTATATCTGTCCGCCTGCATTTTATCGTACAATTCCTTGCAGTCCGTGAAATCGTAATTCTTGATAGTATTGAACGGACCATATTCGAGATTATTTACAAGCAGAGATGTGTGCCGTGCATTTTCGGGTAGCGTATCTGACATTACAGCAAATTGAGCCGCTTTTTCAAGACTTGATAACGCGAACTCATAATCGCCCTCAGACATAGCCAGATCAGCAATATACCTATGCGTAATTGACACTGTACCGCTGTAATTAAGATAATCGCCGTCATCAAATACAAGTTCAAGAATCGCAAGCGCCTTTTTCATTATTTCTATTCTTTCCGCATCGGACATAGTTTCATTCCTGTATCCGAGGTCAGCCAGATTTATTAACGCACACCAAAATATACTTGTATACCACTTTATTGCACGTTTCAGATGTGTTTTCTGCTGTTCTCCCTCATATAAATCCCCGAGAACTACTGTATCGGTACATCCTATATTGGGAAGCTTCTTAGCGTATTCAATCGCCTTTTCCTTTTCTCCGAGACTTGAATAGATATAGCAAAGCTGCTGAGTTGTTTGGTTAATAATCGCACCGTCTGTGCAATGCGATAAAATACGATTTCCTATTTCGGCAGCCTCACGATTGAAGCTGATTTTTTCTTCTTCGGACAATCCCCGACCGTCTTTGTATTCACAGAATGCCAGTTGATTGACAAGCCTGAATTGAAGCTCATAATTTGTAGGATAGGTTTTTACCGCATCACGCAGTAGCAGAATATTCTCATAGATCAAGCCCTTTGAGCCATTCTCTTCAAGCTGTCCGAGCAATTCTTTTAGCTGTTCCTCGCTCCTCCAATTCTCCATTCCCATAAGCTCGTCAAGAGTAATTTCAAAGTAGCTCGCAATAGTCGGCAATAGCGTTATATCAGGATAAGTCGTTCCGTTCTCCCAGCGGCTCACTGCCTGTGCCGACACACCTAGAACATCAGCAAGCTGTTCCTGTGTAAGCTCACGCTGTAATCGGAATTTCTTTAGGTTTTCGCCAAGTTTAAGCCCTAGATTTAGCATAGTGTTTTCCTCCGTACTGTTCATTTGGAGCTCCTGCTATAATAATATTCGATTTCAGCAGATTTGTCTATAGCTCGTTTGTTGAGAAAAATTCAACTATAGTGAGAGTGATTGCCGGATGCTTACCGAACTTTGTTGATATATTATGAAGTCTAAAGTGCTTTTAATTTATACACATATTAGCTGAACCTAAATCATATGGAATAAACCGTTCCGCAAATTCTATTACCGACTTTATTTGATTATATCTCCGGTTATCCTCTCCGTTTGTTCCCTCGATTATATCAATGATTCTTTCGTTTTGCATAAAAGTCAGTTTCCAGTGGTATCCGTCAATAAGTGCTTTACCGTGATTATCGGAATCATAGCAAAACAATTCAGAAGCCGCCGGGTTAATAATATGACCTGCCGTTTCTTTATTTATCCGAAACAGAATGTCATCATTGCTATGGAGAGGTTGGTGGGTGTAAAGCAATCCCTCCGTCTTGACGGCAAAAAAGTTTGCAACATAAAAATGGTTGGCATATCGCAAGCAGAAAGCAATAATATCAAGGCTTGTGCCTTGCCGTCAATCCACCTCCCTTTGACAAGGGAGGCAAGTGTGGTGGGCTTTTTGAGGGATAGTTTACAATAACAATGATATTTAAAGCGGTCACAGCTTGCCGCCGTGGCCGCTTTAGTTTGTAGAAAAAGTCTGTTTTTTCAAAAATGCGGTTCTCTATCCCTACAAGAATGCTTTGTTGGCTTTGCGACCACAATCGCAGGGAAGCAAAACAAACAGAGCGTTCATTTTAAGGAAAGGGTGTTGGCGGTTTTCGTGGGATAGTGCGGAAAATCTCAATGATGGTGCGGATGGGGAGCAATCCCCACCGTCACGGCTCGGAATAGTTTCAGAATCGTAAAGGCAGGACTATCTGAATACTGTACAGCAAGCCATAAAATTTTATCAGCCGTGCCACCTCCCCTTTTTCGAGGGGAGGCAAGTGTGGTGGTGCTTTTCGAGGGGTAGTGCGGTTTTGAGGAGGGGTGGTGTAAGGCGAGGCGGTGGAGATGAGGCAATCCCTCCGTCTTGACAGCAAAAAGTTTGCAACATAAAAATGATTGGCATATCGCAAGCAGAAAGCAATAATATCAAGACTTGTGCCTTGCCGTCAATCCACCTCCCTTTGACAAGGGAGGCAAGGATATAGTGCTTTTCGAAGGGATAGTTTACAATAACAATGATATTTAAAGCGGTCACAGCTTGCCGCCGTGACCGCTTTATATTGATTATTGCTTTGTGTAATCCCGCCGTTTCGCTATTCTGCGAATAGCTCAGACAATTCCAAAGGCGGAATTTGAAACGGCACATTGCCGTCCGCCGTTTCGTTATTCTGCGAATAGCTCAGACAATTCCAAAGGCGGAACTTGAGGCGGCTCACAGCCGCCCGCTTAGCTGTCGAGGGTTTTGGGGTCGTCTATTTTTTCGCCTAAGAACTTGGGAAGCTCCATGCCTGCCTGGTTGAACATTTCACCCATAGGCGGAATAGCTTTCATTATACCGCTGATAAAATCGGCTGTGGCGGTCTTGCCGTTTTCGCCATTTGAGCCACCGTCCCAAACGGTTACCTTGTCTATCTTTATGTTCTTGATAGCTTCTACCTGTATCTTCATCAGCTCTTCCATGTTGTTTGCAAGAATCAGCTTGATTGCGCTGTCTGCGTTTCCGCCTGCAGCATTTACAAGCTCTCTCATACCGTCAGCCTGCTTTACGAGTATCTCCTGAGCGCCTCGTGCCTGCGCTTCCATCTTTGCAAACAGAGCGTCAGCCTCACCCTTTGCGGTACGGCGTGCAACCTCTGCCTGAGCCTCGGCCTCGATCTCAGCCTGCTCCTTGGCAATCTTAGCCTTAACGATTATATCTGCCTGCTGAGTTGCGGTTTCGAGGGCGGCACGGGTCTGTTCTGCCTGCTGCTGTGCTATGTAGGCTTCTTCCTTTGCCTTAGCTGCCTGAACAGCTTCTGCGGCTGTAGCAAGACGCATTGATTCCGCTTCCTTTTCACGTCTTAAAGCCTCAGACTGAGCGACCTCAATCTTGGACTCGTTCTCACCCTTGATAGCAAGAGCGTTTGCGGCAGCGACCTGTATACGCTGGTCACGCTGTGCGTTAGCCTGACCGATCTCACCGTCACGATCCTTTTCGGCAACGGATTTCTTCGCATCGTTGATAGCCTTTGCGGCAGCTTCCTTACCGAGCGCTTCGATATATCCCGACTCATCGTTAATATCTGTTACATTAACGTTGATAAGACGTAAGCCTATCTTCTTAAGCTCAATCTCAACGTTGTTTGATACGGCAACAAGGAACTTGTCACGGTCGTTGTTTATCTCCTCAATCTCCATAGTAGCAACTACAAGACGTAACTGACCGAATATGATGTCCTTTGCAAGCTCCTGTATCTCGTTCATTCTCAGACCGAGCAGACGCTCAGCGGCATTCTGCATTATACCCGGCTCTGTCGAAATACCTACTGTGAATCTTGAGGGTACATCAACACGGATATTCTGCTTTGAAAGTGCGTTCTTCAAATCTACATTGATCGATATGGGCGTTAAGTCCATAAACTGATACGACTGGATGATAGGCATAATGAATGCCGCACCGCCGTGTACGCACTTTGCGCTTCTTGCCTGACCGTTCTTGTCGCTTCCGACTTTACCGTAGATAACAAGTATCTTATCCGAGGGACACTTACGGTATCTTGATAAGATACCCATCAATAATGCGAATACGATAACTACCGCAACGCATATTGCAATTAAAATTTCGGGCTGCATGAATATTTCCTCCTGTAACTTAGAAATTGCTTTATTGCTTATTTATCCTTTTCAACCGCCACGACATCGCCACGCACGTCTATTATCCGTACCTGCGTTCCCGTGGGGATTGCTTCCTGTTCATCGGTGACAGCCGAAAGCTCTATGAAACGCTCTCCTGCCGCTATTGTCACCTTTCCCTCTCCGCTTTCATTTGCGGGAATCGGGATATATACCCTGCCCTTTTCACCGAGCAGTCTGCGCACATCAAGGCTTCCGTCCTGAGTGAGTTTCCTTGTAAGCTGAAGCACCTTTGCAACTCCGAGCATTGCAAGGAATCCCAGCACAAGCGCAATTATTATAGCTATCGCAACGTGAAGTCCGAGCGAGGTACATATAATACCCGTCCAGCCGAATACGCACAGGAATGTCATAATTCCCTGCAATGTGAAAAGCTGCATTGTGCCGAAATCCGCCGGATTCGAGCCGTCGCCGATTGCCGTATGTTCACAACCGTCTATTGCGTGCGCCGGCATATCCGTCGGTATATCCGCAGGCATATCGGGAACATCTCCAAGACCGTCTATTCCGCTCGTGTCGCTGAACTCAACACCTTCTCCGCCGTGACCTATACCTATCATAAGCAGGATAGTCTGTATCACTATAATAAGCGTTGCGGGTATGGCTATGCAGTAAAAGACCTGCATTGTAATACCGAGCGAATTCCACCATTCAAACATATCTTCCACCCTTTCTTTTCATATAATACTGCTGCCAAAACATTTTTCACGGGCCATCCGTGAATGTCGGGTCTGTCACTTGTTGTAATAGCCCAACGTGAGAAGTATAAGAAAATTCTTGTCGGTCAGCGTCCATTGCTCATTTACATATTTGAACTCGATAGTATACTCGAATTCTTTCGATTTGAACTCCTTGTCGCCTATAACGCTGTCTATATAATCCATCTGTGCATTGTAGTCATTCTTGAATTCCGAATTTATCTTTGAATCGGTCTTTTCGTTGAACTTCTCCATATCAAGAGCGGTAAAGGTTCCTGTGACACTGCCTGTTCTTGTTTCCTTGTCAGCCTTTTCGGTCAGATTATCATAGGTAACATAATTATCGAATATAGACGCTAAGGTAGCGGAATATCGTGAGAGCCATTTTGCGTCATAATCTGTGCCTGTATCGGTAAAATAAAGCTCCATACTCATTTTGGAGAAGCTGCGGCAATACTCCGCAAGACTGTCATAATCCTTGCTTTTTGCAAGCGTGAATATCTTTTCAACGGTTTCCTTCGGAGAAAGCTGTACTGTGGAGGTTTCTCCCTTATCAGAACAGGCGGTCATCGCAACCGCTGTCGAAACCGCACAGAAAAGAGCCGCCGCCCTTAATAACGTTTTCTTTAATCTATATGAAAATTTCAATTTCAATATCCTTTCTGCCTATAGCAGACCTTGCTATGTAAATTTAATTTACCTTAATTATAGCACATTTGAACGAAATGTCAATATCAAACTTTGCAATTGTAAAAAATAAGCAGTTTGCACAATATAAGCCTATGTTTTTTGTGCAATACACAGAAAAGCGACATTATTTGCGCCTGAGTTCAAAAAATTTCGGCAAATGCACTTGATTTTTTTACGGCTATCTGCTAAACTATCAATATAAAAGGTAAATTAAATTTACAGAGGCTGTTTAAAGGTAATTATCCGTAACCGTCTGAACGATAAATACTTTATCAATGCGGAAGGAGTGAAAATATGAATTCTGAAGAACTGGGAAAAAGAATTAAAGAAGCACGACTTGCCAAGAAGATGACTCAATCCGAGCTTGTCGGAACGTTCATTACAAGAAATATGCTCAGCCGTATCGAAAGCGGAAATGCCTGCCCGTCAGTGAAAACGCTTGAATATCTGGCAGGGCGGCTTGACCTGCCTGCAGGAAGTCTTATATCAGACGAGGTGCAGGGCGAGGAAGATCCCGACAGAAACGCACAACAGCTTATAACGGTAAAGCGGCTGTATAGGGAAAGCGATTATTCTGCCTGCATAAAGGCGGCGGAAAAGCTCAACGGAAGTGAGTTTGAGGACGAGGGGCAAGCGATAACGGCACGCTGTTGTATAGCTTTATCGGAAAAAGCCATGAACAGCGGAGATAAAGCGGCGGCAATAAAATATGCAAAGCAGGCGCTTGAACTTGCCGACAAGGGCATTTACAAGAGCCGTGAGATAAGCGTTGACGCAACGCTGAAGCTGTCGGAAATCGCAGGAGGAAAGTAAAAGGATATTATCATAGAAATGCTATGCGATATACTTTTCGATACAGGAATGGCGGCCGGCACAAGCCACATACTGCCGAAACCGTTAAGGATAATCTGCTGTGTGCCGGCATTGCTTGCTTTCATTGCAATATTTGCGATACTGACTATCGTTACGGTAAAATGTGTGCAGGATATGCCTGCTGTAAGCATACTGCTCGGCGCACTTGATATAATTATGATATTTTTGCTTCTGAGCATATTCAAAAGGGCTTTCGAAACAGGAAAAGATAAAAAATGATTGACAAAGCTCTTTTTTTGGTGTATAATATTATCGTTGTGATGTCGGAAGATATCACAGGATATATGCAGACGTATCGAAGTGGTCATAACGGGGCTGACTCGAAATCTCCCTCGGCAAACGGAAGTAAAACTTCCGAAAAGCCTTTAACCGTGCGGGTTTCGGGCATTCGCCCACCGCAGGCACACCGTGAGTTCTAACAGGAATTCTAATACAACTGAATACTTGCGTTAATCTCGGTTTTCCGAGTTAACATATATGGAGACGTATCGAAGTGGTCATAACGGACATGACTCGAAAACGAATGCACTTTTTGGAAGCTCACCTCTGAAAAACCTTGATTTTACGGGGTTTTTCGGCTATCATTGAAAAGTAAATATCCCTTAGTTCTCTCCATCAGTTCTCTCCTTTTTCCGAGATGTTTTTGAGGGCTGATGTGAAGATAAATACACGGAGAGATGTCCGAGTGGTCGAAGGTGCGACTCTCGAAAAGTCGTGTTCCTAACGGAACCGTGGGTTCGAATCCCACTCTCTCCGCCAGAATGTTCAGTCTGCAAGCGGTTTTTACCGTTTGCAGGCTTTTTCTTTTTCTCCACTCTGGAAAGATTTTTCCGTAAGTTCTCTCCGTGATTTGAACTTAGGATATGTAGTTGGCGTATCCTTAGTGAAGCGATACGCCGCAGAAGCTATGAAATAGCCTCTAATGCGCCACTCAGACCGTTTACCATTGCGTCAGCCGATGACAGCTTGGAATTGTAATCCAAATGGGCATATACATTTGCCGTAGTTGAAAAATCGCTGTGTCCGAGCCATTCCTGTATCTGCTTCATAGGAACACCGTTCGCAAGAAGCAGCGAAGCACAACTATGGCGCAGGTCGTGGAAACGAATGTGGCGCAAATTGTTCTTTTCAAGCAGCTTTGGAAATGATGATGTGAGATAGTGCGGAGAAATCAATGTCCCCATCTCATCTACACAGATATACTCCAAATACTTTTTGTTGTAACATCGTCCGCATACTCGCTTGTATTCTTCCTGCTGTTCCTTGAGCTTTAGCAGCTTTTCTTTGAACGCAGGAACAAGGGGCAGCGTTCTCATACTCGACTTGGTTTTGGTTGTATCCTGTGCTATCTGGATATGCTTGCCGTCAAGATTGCAGGAAGTAACGGTATGTCTAATGGTAATCGTATTGTTTTGAAAATCAATAGCGTCCCACTTTAAGCCGAGAGCTTCACTTCGCCTTAGTCCATAAAACGCACCGAGAAAAATCGGTATTTCAATCAGCGTTCCTTTGGCGGCTTCAAATAGTGCCTGTACTTCGTTGCTGTCATAGAAGCTGCCGATGAACTTATCAGCTTTAGGGCGTTCCACTTTATCCGCAGGATTGACAGAAATAAGGTCAATCTTTACAGCATATTTCAAAGCCCTGTGAATAACAGCGTGATAGTGAATAACCGAATTAGCTTTTACTCGTTTCAACTGCTTCATATAGAAAGCCTGAATGTCTGTTGCCTTCAGTTCGGAAAGTGTGATTTCTCTTTCCTTGAAATACGGAATGATAACGCTCTTTGCCATACCTGAGTATGATGCGTATGTGGTAAGTGCGATAGTCGGCTTTGCGATTTCCAACCATTGAAGCAGAAAATCCGAAAACAGCATATCGTCCTTTATGGGTTTGCACTCAGGAACAAAGGTCTGCCTTGTTTCCATTAACATCTTTTCCGCTTTCTTTTTATTGCCCTTGACAGGCAATCCTGTCGGAAACCATTTCGTTTTTCTTTTTCCCGCAGCATCGGGATAGCTCAAAACCATATAAAAATAGCCTTTTTTCTCTTGCAGATGTCCTGCTACCATAAATATAACCTCCTTTGCGTAGCACCGACTTCTGCTGTTGACCATATACATTGTAGCAATTTAAGTCAAAGAAGTCGAATGTGCAAATTCTTTAATTTTCCGCATTTCGCAGACCTAACCTTAGATAAGAAAGAAGATGGGCTTTCGGTACTTTGTACGCTCTGCCCACCTTCAAGTGTTCTATTTTGTTTTCACGAAGTAATTGATAACCTGTTTTTGTGCTAACACCAAGAGCCTTGCTCATTTCATCAACGGTTAAAATGTCTGGGTATTCTTTTAAGACTAACGCATATATATCTCCAAAGTTCATAAGCTCCTCCTTTTTTCAACTCCGATACTGATGAGGAGAGGAAATTCAAGCGATTTCAAATACTGCTCATCAAGGTGTGTGAGATGTTCTTTCAAGCGGCTTTTATCAATCGTGCGTAACTGCTCAAAGAGAATGATTGAATTTGCAGGAAGCCCCTCAATTTGCCCCAAATATAAGTGTGTAGGTAATTTCTTCTTTTTGCGTACACGACTTGTTATGGCGGCAATAATGACCGTAGGGCTGTACTTGTTGCCTGTATCATTGGAAATGATAAGTACAGGGCGTGTCCCGCCTTGCTCCGAGCCGATAACAGGATTTAAGTCGGCGTAGTAAATATCGCCACGCCTAATTGTTCTTTCCATTATGTTTGACCTCCTATCTGGATTTAGGCAGATAGGCTCTGCCTATGTAGGCAGCCAAACGCAAGGAAGTATTTAAGGTCGGGAGAGCATAAACAATTCTCTGTTTCCATAGACCGCCTTGCGTTCGGCTTTATGATAGGAGCACTTCAATTTGTCCTCGACGCCCCGAAATGCAAAGGGAAATCGTCAAACGGTCAGCAGCGAACTGACGCCACGGGAGTTTCACCCCAACTGACGGTCTGCCAGAGCCGCCCTCATTGCCTGCGACGGTTTTATCACGCTCGGACTGTGACTGGACGGGAGTATCATTATCCTCTTTGCGGGTTACGGCGAAATCGGGAGCTGCCCGATATTTTGAGTAGGTAGTTATCGCTCTCTGCCTTGCGGCAGGTCGTGGCGTACCTCTCGACACGCTTATGCTCATCACAATCGCAAAGAGAAGGTATTTGACGAATGACTATTCGGTTGTCAAGGGGCAGTCCTGTTTTCGCCACACAAAGGAAAACAGGGTGTGAGGATTTTGTCCTCTCACCCTGTAGCCCGTGGGGAACTGCGATTTTCCCCTCTACTCAAAAAACTTTTTTATTTTTTCTTTGAGCCTGTCCATTCGCCTATAAACAGCCTTCTCCGTAATGCTGAGAGAGTGAGCTATTTCGCAGGTAGAATAGCCTTGTATCTTCATCAAGGCGATTTGCAAGGTCAGCTTGTCCGCCTTAACCAAAATCTGATAGAGCTGCTGATTTTCGATACTGTCCAGAAAGTCCTCAACCGTCTTTATT